>Ga0247820_10000295_pt1 | contig 25841 bp, 23 predicted proteins | sample 13C_Glucose_Day1_2_FD_192480 | JGI IMG/M metagenome (GOLD analysis project Ga0247820, IMG submission 192480) | Soil microbial communities from agricultural site in Penn Yan, New York, United States - 13C_Glucose_Day14 | ecosystem: Environmental > Terrestrial > Soil > Agricultural land | place...
CGCTCCTACAAAGGGACAGCGTACGGGCTCATATGAGCTGCGCTATCATGCGGCCAGCTGTTTTCAGGTTGAGTTAAGGACCGGTGGTTAATCTTAACCCCGTAGACAAATTACATATCTCGCTGGAGAGAACCTCATGAAAACTTTGACTGCCCTTGTTACTGCCGCTGCCCTGACGCTTGGCGCCAGCGTTGCCCTGGCCGATGTGCCGGCTCACGAGATCAGTGGCCTGGAAAAGGCCGGTACCGTTCAGTCGCTGCAAAAAATCGCAGACATCGCCAAGGCCAAGCACCCGGGCGCCACCATCACCGATTCCGAGCTGGAAAACACCTATGGCCGCTACGTGCTCAAGGTCGAGCTGCGTGATGCGCAGAACGCCGAGTGGGACGTGGACGTCGATGCCAAGACTGGTGAAGTGCTGCGGGACGCCCGGGACAACTGATGGGCGATCTACCGCGAACGACGCGCTATCTTGCCTTCGCATTGATGACCGTCTGCTCGCTGGCCGCCGCGCGCGACCTGGATCAGGATGAAGCCCTGGCCCTTCGGCAAAAGGGCATCATCCTGCCGCTGGAGCAACTGCTCGAGTCCGCCCTGGGGCGTTACCCCGGGGCGCGGCTGCTGGAGGCGGAGCTGGAAGAGAAGCACGAGCGCTACGAGTACGAGGTCGAACTGCTGACCCCGGCCGGCGTGGTGCGCGAGATCAAGCTCGACGCCCGCACCGGCGAGTTGCTCAAAGACGAGGAAGACGACTGAATGCGCCTGCTGCTTGTCGAGGACAATGTCCCCCTGGCCGACGAACTGACCGCCGCCCTGCAACGCCAGGGCTACGCCGTGGACTGGCTGGCCGATGGCCGCGACGCGGTGTACCAGGGCCAGAGCGAACCCTACGACCTGATCATCCTCGACCTCGGCCTGCCCGGCTTGCCGGGGCTCGAGGTACTGGCGCAGTGGCGCGCGGCCAGCCTGGCCACCCCGGTGCTGATCCTTACCGCTCGCGGTTCCTGGGCTGAGCGGATCGAGGGGCTCAAGGCCGGCGCCGACGATTACCTGAGCAAGCCCTTCCACCCCGAGGAGCTGCAACTGCGTATCCAGGCCTTGCTGCGCCGGGCCAAGGGGCTGGCCAACCAGCCGAAGCTGGAAGCGGCCGGCCTGCACCTGGACGAATCGCGCCAGTGCGTGAGCCGCGAGGGTATCGATGTCCAGCTCACCGCGGCCGAGTTCCGCCTGCTGCGCTACTTCATGCTGCACCCGGGGCAGGTGCTGTCCAAGAGCCACCTGGCCGAGCACCTGTATGACGGTGAAACCGAGCGCGACTCCAACGTGCTGGAAGTGCACGTCAACCACCTGCGGCGCAAGCTCGGCCGCAGCGTGATCGAGACCCGTCGCGGCCAGGGCTACGTATACGCCGGGAGCGCCGCGTGAAGTCGATCCAGGCGCGCCTGAGCCTGGGCCTGGTGGCGGTACTGGTGGTGGTGGGGCTGGCCCTGGCGCAGTTGACCCTGTGGCTGTTCGAGGCCGGTCTGCAGCGCTACCTGGAAGCGGGCCTGCGCAAGGAGAGCGAGAACCTGCTGGTGGCGCTGGTGCGCGGCCCGTCCGGCTTACAACTGGACGAGCGACGGCTGTCGGCGGCCTACCAGCAGCCGTTCTCGGGCTACTACTTCCGCATCGATTTCGACCAGGGTACCTGGCGCTCGCGTTCGCTGTGGGACCTGGACATGCCCAAGCCCGGCAAGCCCGGGCTGGATGATGGCCACGAGCTGGGCCCCGAGGGCCAGCAACTGCTGGCCTATCGCGGCGATTACCGACGCCTGGGGCAGGACATCTCCATCAGTGTGGCCCAGGACTATTCGCCGGTGCGCGAGGGTTTCCGGCACATGCAGCAGATCGGTCTGGGCCTGGGCCTGGTGGCGTTGCTGCTGGTGCTGGTGCTGCAGCGCATCACCGTGACCCGCTCGCTGCGCCCGCTGGAACGGGCGCGCCAGCAGATCGCCCAGCTGCAGCAGGGCCAGCGTTCGCAACTGGACGCCGAGGTCCCCAGCGAGCTGCAACCCTTGGTGGACCAGATCAACCATCTGCTGGCCCATACCGAGGACAGCCTGCGGCGCTCGCGCAATGCCCTGGGCAACCTCGGTCATGCCTTGAAGACACCCTTGGCGGTGCTGCTCAGCCTGGCCGCCAGCGAGCGCCTGCAGGCGCTGCCCGAGGTGCGTGCGCAGATGCGCGAGCAACTGGAGCAGATACAGCAGCGCCTGGCCCGCGAGCTCAATCGCGCACGCCTGGCCGGTGACGCGCTGCCGGGCGCGCAGTTCGACTGTGATGCCGAGTTGCCAGGGCTGCTGGCGACCCTGGGCATGATCCATGGCGAAGGCCTGCTGCTTGAGCGCGATGTACCGTCCGGCCTGTTGCTGCCCTGGGACCGCGAGGACCTGCTGGAGCTGCTCGGCAACCTGCTGGACAACGCCTGCAAATGGGCCGACAGCGAGGTGCGCCTGGGCATCGCGCCGACCGCCGAGGGTTACCGGCTGTGGGTGGACGACGATGGTCCGGGCATCCCTGAGGCGCAGCGCCTGCAGGTGCTCGAGCGCGGCTCGCGGCTGGACGAGCAGGTCGATGGCCATGGCCTGGGGCTGGGTATCGTGCGCGATATCGTCGAGGCCTGGGGCGGGCGCATCGCGCTGCTGGAAAGCCCACAGGGCGGGCTGCGGGTCAGTATCGAACTGCCGCGAAAAGGACGTTGATCGGCGTGCACAACCCCCTGTAGGAGCGGCCTTGTGCCGCGAAAGGGCTGCGCAGCAGCCCCGACGATTTTGCATGATGTAGAGATCGTGGGGCCGCTACGCGCCCCTTTCGCGGCACAAGCCCGCTCCTACAGGGGATTGCAAAACTCGGATCAACCCTGCAAAAAAATTGCAGTTCAGCCGCAGTTTTTTGAATTGGCCCGCCATTGCCCACACCCGGCACAATCCCTCCCCACGAAACCCTGCGGTTTCCATCTCTCCATGGACGGAGCCCCTTGCGCCACTGCATTGCGCAACACAGGGCCCAGGCCGGTCGCGCTGGGCTTTCTTTTTCCGCACAAGAACACGATCCGAATACCTCGATGTCTGCCTCGCGTCCCCAATCCCGCTTTCAGCGCCTGCTTCCGGCGCCCCTGAACATTCCCAAGAAAGAGTGGCTGCGCGCCGGCGTCGGCGCGCTGCTGGGCCTGTTTCTCGCCGGCTATCTGTGCAGCCTGGCCTACGGCCCATCCATCGCCCTGCACCTGCTCGGCCCGCTGGCGGCCTCGGCGGTACTGGTATTCGCCGTGCACTCCGGGCCCCTGGCCCAGCCCTGGCCGGTGCTGGGAAGCTACGCCCTGGCCGGCGTGGTGGGCCTGGCGATGCGTCACGGATTTGGTGACGGTCTGTGGGTCGCGGCGGCGGCGCTGGCTGTGGCGATCCTGGTGATGTGCCTGCTGCGCTGCCTGCACCCGCCCGGTGGCGGCGTGGCGGTGAGCGCGGTACTGGCCGATCCGGGCCTGGTGGCCATGGGCGACCACCTGCTCGAACCGGTACTGCTCAATGCGCTGGTGCTGGTGGGCGTGGCGGTGCTGTACAACCGCCTGACCGGGGTGCGTTACCCGAAGGGCGCGGTGCCGCGCAAGGACCCGCACCATACTCACGATCCCCTGCCGGGCGAGCGGGTCGGTATCCGGGGCGAAGACCTGGACCAGGCCCTGGCAGAGATCGGCGAGTTCGTCGACGTCACCCGCGACGAGCTGGAGCACATCATCCTGGCCACCGAGCAGCATGCCTTGCAGCGCAGCCTGGGCGGTATCACCGCGCGCTCGGTGATGTCCCGCGACGTGCAGGCCGCGACGCCAGCCACCACCTTGGAACAGGCCTGGAAAATGCTCGCCAGCCACCATCTGAAGACCCTGCCGGTGCTGGAGCACGGCCGCCTGGTTGGAATCGTCAGCCTCAGCGATCTGATCGGCGCGGCAATGGCCCGTGGGCGGTTCAGCTGGCGCGGCCTGTTCCGTCGCCAGCCCGTGCGCCTGGAGCAGGTAATGAGCCGCCGGGTGGTCAGTGTCGACGGCGAGCAGCCCCTAGAACGCTTGCTGCCGTTGCTCGGTGAACAAGGCTTGCACTGTCTGCCGGTGCTCGACGGCGAGCGCCTGGTGGGAGTGATCACCCAGACCGACCTGATCGCCGGCCTCAAGCGACACCTGCTCAGCGCCGCCGCGCCGGGCTCAGATCACCGGGTCCCAGCGCTGTGACCAGTCGCTTTCGCCAGCGGCCACCAGCCGACGCAACACGCTGAAGGCCTGCTGCAAAGCCTCGCTGTCGCGTTCGCGGGCGTGTACCAGGAAGGTCGGGTAGGTAAATTCCGGCGCCTGGGGCACGCGCTCGAACACGCCGCTCTGCAGGTAGGCCTGCACCACCCGCGTGCGGAAATAGCCGCTGCCGCCGCGGTCGAGGATGAACTGCAGGGCCAGCGGCCCGAGGTTGAAGCTCAGGGCCGGGCGTGACAGGTCGGGCAGGGCGGCATCGTGCTGGCGGCGGAAAGCCTCGCCCCAGTCGATGTAGACATAGGGATCGGGCGCATCGACCCGGCGCACGCGGATCAGCTTCTCTTCCATCAACTGCTCGACCTGCAGGCCCGGGCCATAGGTTGGCTGATAGACCAGCGCGGCGTCGAGCAGGCCCATCTCTACCTTGCGCAGCAGCGACTCGCCGTCGCTGACCTCGCTGCGGATGGCGTGGCTGGGCAGCTCCCGGTGCAGGGCGCTGACCCAGTCGAGCAGCATCGGGTTGCCCAGGCTCACTTCGGCGCCCACGTGCAGCACCTGCTGGCAGCCCTGGGGCAGCGGCAGGTCGCGGCGCGCCGCTTCCCAGGTTTGCACCAGCTGGTTGGCATAGCTGACGAACGCCTCGCCGTCGCTGGTGAGGCTGGCGCCATTGCGGCTGCGCACGAACAGCTGGCAGCCCAGTTGCTGCTCCAGGCGTTGGACCCGGGCGCTGATCGCGGTCTGCGACACGAACAGGCGCTCGGCGGCGGCAACCAGGCTGCCGCAGCGGACGATTTCCAGGAAGGTGCGGGCCTGATCGATGTCCATGGGGCGCTTCTGTGGCTGAAGGGGTGCCCTATTCTAGAGGCTTTGCACCGTTGTGGGGCGCTTAACCGGGTAATTGCGCCACCAGGCTGGCGAAGGACGGGCGTGCCATCACATCGGCCTGTTGGCAGCGCAGCGCCAGTGCCTGCAACGCGTGCTCCTGCTCGGCGCACTGCTGCAGCAGTTCCTCCAGCAGGATGCCGAAGGCGCGCACCTCCAGGCGTTCGAGCGCCTGGGCCTGGGCCCCGCCATCCTGCGGATGGAACGAGGCGGCGCCGAAATCACCCAGCAGGCACTGGCCATCGTCGTCGAACAGGATGTTGTGGGCATAGAGATCGCCATGGCTCAAGCCACGCTCATGCAGGTGGGCGCAGACCGAGGCGATGCCGCCGGCCAGGCGGCGCAGGGCGGGCAAGGTCAGGCGGCGGTTGTCCGGGTAGCGGTCGCGGGTGCAGCTTTCGAGGCTGGGCGGACCGGCCAGGTTCGACCAGTGCGCGTCGATCAGTTGCATCACCAGGGCCGGCAGTTGTTGCGGGTGGTCGTCGATGCGTCCGGCCAGGCGCACCAGCTGCGGGTGGTCACCGGCGGCAATGCAGGCGCTCATTTCTGCCAGTGGCGAGCCATCGCTGGTGATCGCGCCCTTGTACAGCTTGACCGCCACCGGGGCATCCTGGTCGCGCAGGCGGGCACGGTGAATCACTCCGGAGGCGCCACGGCCGAGTTCTTCTTCAAGGTCGATGTCCTGCCAATGCAGCACCGGGCAGTGCCCGTCCGTGGCGGGGGCGACCAGGCCCGGCGGCAGCGGGTTGTCGGCATACGCCAGCCAGGCCAGGCGTGGCATGCGCAGCAACCAGTCGGGCAGGGCTTGCAGGCGGTTGCTGGCGACGCGCAGCAGCTCCAGTCGCTCGCAGCGCGCCAGGCTTTGCGGCAGGGCGCGCAGGCAATTGCCGGCGAGCATCAGTTTCTGCAGCTGAGCACAGTCGCCCAGGGCTTCGGGCAGTTGTTCCAGCGCGTTGTCGGTGAGCACCAGCGAACGCAGCGCGGGTGGCAGCGCCTGGGCGTCGACCCGGGTGATGCGGTTGCTCCTGAAACCTGCGGTCTCGAGTGCCTGGCAACGGCCGATGGCGTGGGGCAGGTGGGTAAACCGGTTATTGGAGCAGAACAGCACCTTGAGCCGGGTCAGGCGGTGCAGGTCCGCGGGCAGGTCACTCAGCCTGTTGCCGGTGAGGTCGAGTACCTCGAGGCTGTCGGCCAGGTCGAAGATCTCCCGGGGGAAATCGGTCAGCTCCTGGCAGAGGTTCAGGCGGGTGATGCCGCGCAGGCGGCCGGCGCGCAGGTCGTCGAGGGTATGCATGGGACTGTTCTGTGTTCGGGGGCGAGCATTGTAAGCGCTCGGGTGCGGCAAATCTGCATATGGGTTGCGACTTAAGTCCGATGGCGGCGCCGTCACCCCGGTCCATACTCAAGGTTCGCCCTTCAATAACAACAAGTACCGGGTTGCGAACCAATGACCTATCAGCACAGCTACGCCCATTCCATTTCCGATCCCGCCGACTTCTGGCAAGCCCAGGCCGAGCAGCTGGCCTGGCAGCGCAAGCCGACCCAGATCCTGCAGCAGAACACCGACGGCACCCACCGCTGGTTCGCCGACGGCCGCCTCAACAGCTGCCACCTGGCCCTCGACCACCAGATCGAGCAGGGCCGCGGCGAACAACTGGCGCTGATCTACGATTCGCCCGTGACCGGCGTACAGCAGGCCTTCACTTATAACCAGCTACGTGACGAAGTCGCGCGCCTGGCCGGCTTGTTGCGCTCATTGGGCGTGGGCAAGGGCGACGGGGTGATCATCTATATGCCGATGGTGCCCCAGGCGGCCATGGCCATGCTCGCCTGCGCCCGCATCGGCGCGCTGCATTCGGTGGTGTTCGGCGGCTTTGCCGCCAACGAACTGGCCCTGCGCATCGACGATGCCCGGCCGGCGCTGCTGCTCACGGCCTCGTGCGGGATGGAGTTCGACCGGGTGATCGAATACAAGCCCCTGGTCGACCGCGCCCTGCAGCTGGCCCGTCATCAGCCGCGGCATGTGCTGGTGCTGCAACGCCCGCAGGTGCGCGCCGAGTTGCAGGCCGGGCGCGACCTGGACTGGCAGCATGCGCTGGTCGGCGCCGAGCCGGTGGCACCGGTGGCGCTGGACGCGGGTGACCCGCTGTACATCATGTACACCTCCGGCACCACCGGCAAACCCAAGGGCATCGTGCGCGAGAACGGCGGCAACGCGGTCGCCCTGTGCTACGCCATGCGCCATGTCTACGGCATGCAGGCGGGCGATGTGTGGTGGGGCATTTCCGATGTGGGTTGGGTGGTCGGCCATTCACTGATTGTCTATGGGCCGTTGATGAGCGGCTGCACCACGGTGTTCTACGAGGGCAAGCCGATCCGCACCCCGGATGCCTCGGCCTACTGGCGGGTGGTGGAGCAGTACAAGGTTAACGGCTTGTTCTGCGCGCCCACCGCCATGCGCGCGATCCGCAAGGAAGACCCGGACGGTGAGCTGATCCGCCGCCACGACCTGGGCTCGCTGCGCCAGCTGTTCCTGGCCGGGGAGAAGCTCGATTCGAGCACTCATGAATGGCTCGAGCGGGTCAGCGGCAAGGCGGTGCACGATCACTGGTGGCAGACCGAGACCGGCTGGCCGGTGACCGCGCCCTGTGTTGGCCTTGAAGGCAGCGCGGCGCGGCCGGGGTCGAGCAACCGCGCGGTGCCGGGCTACCACGTGCAAGTGCTGGACGACGACGGCAAGCCGTTGGGCCCCAACCAGCAGGGCGCCATCGTCATCACCCTGCCGTTGCCGCCGGGGTGCAGCCAGACGCTGTGGGGCGACCACGAGCGCTACCTGCAGGCCTACCTGCACAGCTATCCGGGCTATTACCACACCGGCGACGGCGGCTATCTCGACGAGGACGGCTTCGTCTACATCATGGGGCGCACCGATGACGTGATCAACGTCTCCGGGCATCGGTTGTCGACCGGTGAAATGGAGGACCTGGTGGCGCGTCATCCGGCGGTGGCCGAATGCGCGGTGATCGGCGTGCACGACGAGATCAAGGGCCAGGTGCCGTTGGCGCTGGTGGTGCTCAAGGACGGCCAGGGCATTGGCGAGGCGCAGTTGCAGGGCGAGCTGGTGGCCAGCGTGCGGGAACAGATTGGTGCGCTGGCATGCTTCAACCGGGTGCGCCTGGTCAAGCGCCTGCCCAAGACCCGCTCGGGCAAGATCCTGCGGGCGGTGCTGCGCAAGATTGCCGATGGGCAGGACTACGTGCCGCCCTCGACACTGGATGATCCGGCGGTGCTGGGCGAGATTGAAGGCGTGCTGGCGGACCTGCCCAGGGCAGGTTGAAGTCATCGCGGGGCAAGCCCGCTCCTACAGGGGGAGTGCAATCCTCTGTAGGAGCGGCCTTGTGCCGCGAAAGGCTGCAAAGCAGCCCTGGCAACTCCAAGCCGGGCGCCCTTGAAAAGGCTGGTGCTTAGGCCCCCACCTGATGCAGCTGCCCCAACCGGCTGCGGGTGCGCATCAGGTCGGCCAGCGACCCGCCCAGGCTCTGTTCCAGCGGCCGCTTGCCGATCACCGTCACCTGGCGGTCCTGGTCGTACAGCACATCCACCAGGTTGACGAAACGCTGCTGTGCCGCCTGCGAGCATTCGGCCAGGTCGTCCAGGCCCTCGATGATCCAGTGGTCATAGCGTTCGGCCAGGGCCAGGTAGTCGATCACCGCGGTGGGCTGCTCGCACAGGTCGTGAAAACTGAATACGACCTGGCGTCCCTCGCTGGCCAAGGCGCGCAACGGGCGCTGGTTGACCTCCAGTTGCAGTGGCTGCGACGCGGGTAGCCGCAAGCGCACGCGCTGCTGCGCGTCGCCCGGCCAGACATAATGCCCCTGGGTAAACCGCTGATGCTCATGGTTGGCCGGCAGGCTGCGAAAATCCGTGTCACCGTTCACTTCCAGCACCTGCATGCGGCTGGTGATCAGGCGGATCACCGGCAGGAAGCGCTGGTGGTACAGCGGGTTGGGCAGCAACCCCTCGGGGGCGTAGTTGGAGGTGACCAGCAGGAACACGCCACGGGCGAACAGGGCATCGAACAACCGGGTGAGCAGCATGGCGTCGCCGATGTCGTGGACGTGGAACTCGTCGAAACACAATACCCGGCAATCCCCCAGCAGTTCGTCGAGGGTCGCCTCCAGGGCATCGTCCAGCGCCCGATGGCGATGCATCCCCTGGTGCAGACGGGCGAAGAAGTCATGGAAGTGCAAGCGACGCTTGGCCGCCGTCGGCACGGCCTGGAAGAAGCCATCGAGCAGCCAGCTCTTGCCACGTCCGACCGCACCGTGCAGGTACAGGCTGCGTGCCTGGCCCGTCGCGAGCGCGGCCAACTGCGTGGCCATCGCTGCGATCACCTGTCGTTGCCCGTCACTCAGGGTGTAGCCGCGTTCGGTCGCGCGGTCCTGGAAGTAGTTCGCAAGGGCGCTGTGCGCAGGTGGCTCGTGACGCAAACGTTGGCCGAGCAGGCGCAAGGGCGCGGGAATCCAGGTGGACAAGTGACAGGCTCCTCGGGGCGGATCTGGGGCAGGGCGCAGCTTGCGCGACGCCGGGCATTTTGACCAATCGAGAATCTGTCGGGCAATGATCGTGAAATGCGATAGGTCAGGCCTTGTGCTCCAGCTGTCGCTCGATCATGTACTTGATCGCCAGGCGGCGCTCCTTGAGATGGCGCAGGTCGTCGTCCTGGAAGTTGCCGGCCGAGATCGACTCGGCAGCCAGCACCTGGTTGTCGATGTCCATGTACTCGTCGAGCAGACGGTCGAGCTGCGGGTCGTGCTGGCGTCGCTGCTGGACGATCTCGCGGGGGTAGTGCAGGTCCTGGTAGAGGTCGTGGGAAACAGGCATGGCGTCCTCCTTGTGATGCGCCGATGGGGTCTATCTGGTTGGAAGGGAGGAATGCGATTGTGTTGAGGCAAGGAGGGGGAATTGCGACGAATGGTTGTCGTGGAGACTATCGCGGGGCAAGCCCGCTCCCACGCCAGAACACTTTGCCTTTGGGAAATCATTGCGCAGAGCATCGTCTGCGTGGGAGCGGGCTTGCCCCGCGAGAGGGCCGGCAGAAACCCCACAAATTCGGGCTGGTACAACTAACCTGCTGTTTTTCTGCGTTTTTTTCAAAAAAAAGCTTTCCACCTCGAAAAAAGGTTGTTAAAGTGCCGGCCATTCCCAAGCAGCAACACACGGCGCTGCAAGGGGGTTGTCAGTGAGGCAGTGAGTCAGTCACTCGCCAGATCCGATACAGGGGCGTCGCCAAGCGGTAAGGCAGCAGGTTTTGATCCTGCCATGCGTTGGTTCGAATCCAGCCGCCCCTGCCATTTTTCAAGCTATACCTTCTCCTTAAATCGCCTTTCGGCGATTTTTTCGTTTCTGCCTACCGGTTTTCCAGCAGCTCGGCCAATGCCTGGGCGAGGGCGTGTTCTTGCACCGGTTTCTGCAGCACCTGGCACCCCGGCAACTCCAGCCCTTGCAACTGCGCGTAGCCAGTGAGGAACACCACGGGCAGCCGTGGGTAGCGCTCGCGGGCCGCCAGGGCCAACTGGGCACCATTGAACTCGGGCATGGCGAAGTCGGTGAGCAGCAGGTCGATGCGCTCGTCGAGCAGCGCCATGGCCTGCTTGCCGTCATGCGCCTGCTGCACCTCATAGCCTTGGCGGCGCAGCAGGTCGCCGATCATCTCGCGCACCAGGTGGTCGTCGTCCACCAGCAGGATGCGCCGGTCCGTGCCCTGGCCGGACGGCGGACGCAGTTCGTCCTGGCCTGCCGTCAAGGCATCGGCGCGGGCCTTCACCGCTGGCAGGTAGACACTGACCAGGGTTCCGCGGCCCGGCGTCGTGTCGATGCGCACGCCGCCGCCGGACTGCTTGGCGAAGCCGAACACCTGGGCCAGCCCCAGGCCCGAGCCCTTGCCGATGTCCTTGGTGGTGAAGAACGGTTCGAACGCCTTGGCCAGCACGTCCTCGCTCATGCCGCAGCCGCTGTCACGGATGCTCAGCACCACATAGTCACCGGGCTCCGGTTCTTCCGGGCGCTGCGCACGAGTGCTGACCCGGGTGTTACGTGTGGCCAACGTCAATTGGCCTCCCTCGGGCATCGCGTCGCGAGCGTTGATCGCCAGGTTGAGGATGATCATCTCGGTCTGGGTCGGGTCGGTCAGGGCCTGCCACAGGCCGCTGTCCAGCTCCAGGCGTACCGAGATGCTGCCGCCCAGGGTGCGGCGCAGCAGTTCCTCCAGCCCCGAGAGTGTACGGTTGAGGTTCAGCGGCACCGGCTCCAGCCGCTGCTTGCGGGAGAACGCCAATAGCTGAGCGGTCAGTTTGGCCCCGCGCTCGCCCGCCTCGCGGATGTGCTGCAGGCGGTTGTGGGCCTTGTCCAGCAAGCCCTTGTCCAGGTCGCTTTGCAGGAAGCTGGCGCCGGTGAGAATCACCGTCAGCAGGTTGTTGAAGTCGTGCGCCACCCCGGCGGTGAGCTGGCCGACCGCTTCCAGGCGCTGCATCTGCTGCAGCGCGGCCTCGATGCGTTCACGCTCGGCAATCTGCTCGCGCAGGCGCTCGTTGGCCTCGGCCAGGTCCAGCACCGCCTCGCGCTCGCTGGAGATGTCGCGGGCGACTACGTGCAGCAGGTTGTCGTCCGGCACCACCACCCATGACAGCCAGCGTTGCTGGCCTTCGGCATGCAGGATACGGCCGACGAAGCGGGCGCTGGTGCGCCCCTGGGACAGCGCGGCCAGTTCGGTGAGCAAGCTTTCCTGGTCGGCCTCCGGCAGCAGATGCAGCAGCGAGATCTGCGCCAGGCGCTCGCGAGGGAAGCCCAGCGCCGTCTCCCAGGCCGGGTTCAACGCCACGGGAGTCAGGTCCTTGTTGAGCACTGCCAGCAGATCCTGGGACAGCTCCCAGGCGCGGTCACGCTCGCGGGTGCGGCGCTCGACCCGCTCGCCGAGCATTTCGTTGAGCTGTTCCAGCGCCTGGGTGGCCTGGCGCTGCTGGTGGATGTCCTGCAACACGCCGGAAAAACGCACGCACAGGCCGTCGACGAACTGGGTCTGGCCGGTGGACAGCAGCCAGCGTGGCTCCAGCGCGCCGGTCTGGGCGATGCGGAATTCGGCGCGGTAGTGGCCGTCGCTGTCCGCGCGCATGGCCTGCTCCACCGCGTCGCGCACGCGCGGCAGGTCGTCGGGATGGATGCCGGCGTAGAACACCTCGAGGCTCATCCGGGTGTCGCCGGGCAGCCCGAACAGCATCTTGCAGCGATCGTCCCAGACCATCTGCCCGTCCTGCGGATGGTAGTCCCAGGTGCCCATGCCGGCGGCGTCGATGGCGATGCGCGCGCGGGCCTCGGCCTGGGCCAGGGCCTCTTCGGCGCGGCGCCGGCGCTGGCGTTCCTGTACCTCGGTCAGCGCCCGGCGCACCGCCTTGGGCAGCAGCGGCAGGTTCTTCTTCAGTACATAGTCGGTGGCGCCGAGGCGGATCATCTCCACCGCGTGCTCCTCGCCGTAGATGCCCGAGAGGAAGATGAACGGAACGTGCGGGGCCAGGCGCTGCGCGGTGGCCAGCACGTCGGCGCCGGAGGAGCCCGGTAGCACGCAGTCGCACAGGATCAAATCGTAGGAGGCTTCGCGCAGGGCATGCTCGGCACCGACATGGTCGAACACCAGCCGCGATTGCACCTGCAACCCGCTGCGCTCCAGGCGCACCAGGATCAGCTCGGCATCCATGGCGCTGTCTTCGACCATCAACAGCTTCAGCGGGGTGTGCTGCATCGTGCTCGCCTCAATTGCTGCCGCGTCGGTTCAGGCGCAACGAACCGGGTGGTGGTTCGTTGAGCACCGCCCAGAACATGCCGAGGTCGGAGATCGCGGTGACGAACTCCTTGAACTCCACCGGCTTGACCACGTAGGCGTTGACCCCCAGCTCATAGGCCCGGCGCAGGTCAGGGCCTTCCCGCGAGGAGGTCAGCATGACGATGGGGATGCTGCGCAACTCGGCGGTGTCGCGCACCACCTTGAGTACTTCCAGGCCATCGACCTTGGGCAGCTTGAGGTCGAGCAGCATCACCGCCGGGTTGCCATCATCGCGTTCGGCATAGGCGTTGCGTCGCAACAGGTAGTCCAGCGCGTCGGCGCCATCGCGCACGACGATGACCTCGTTGGCCAGTTGGCTGCGCTCCAGGGCGAGAAGGGTCAGTTCGAGGTCTCTGGGATTGTCTTCGACCAGCAGGATGGGTTTGAGCATGATGTCCGGCCTCAGGCAGACGTGGGGTGGAGGGGTAGGGTGAAGTGGAAACTGGCGCCCTGGTCGATGTGTCCCTCGGCCCAGACCCGGCCATCGTGGCGCTCGATGATCCGCCGTACGCTGGCCAGGCCGATGCCGGTGCCCTCGAATTCTTCCATGCGGTGCAGGCGCTGGAACACCCCGAACAGCTTGTCGGCGTAGGCCATGTCAAAGCCTACGCCATTGTCGCGCACATGGAACTCGATCTCGTGCCGGTGGCGCACGGCACCGATCTCGATGCGCGCCGGGTCGCGGCCACGGGTGTACTTGATGGCGTTGGCGATCAGGTTGTGCAAGACCATGTTGATGAAGGCCGGGTCGGCGATCACCTTGGGCAGCTCGGCGATTTCCCAGACGATGGCGCGGCCGGCGTAGTCCGGGGCCATCTCGGCGCGAATGGCATCGATCAGGGTGTTGAGGTCGACATCGGACAGGCGCAGCGCCGAGCGACCCATCTGCGAGAAGTTCAGCAGGTTGTCCACCAGGGTGCCGGCGAACTGCGCGGCATCCTCGATATGGCCGAGGAAGCGCTTGCCGCGTTCGGACAGCTGCGCGCCCTCGGTCTCGCCGAGCAGCTCGCTGTAGCCGGCGATGTGCCGCAACGGCGCGCGCAGGTCATGGGACACACTGTAGGAGAACGCTTCGAGTTCCTTGTTCGAGCGTCTCAGCTCGCCGGCCAGCTGCGCCATTTCCTCGGCCTTGCGCAGGACGATGCCGAGCACCGCGCCGCGCAGCTCCTGCACGCCTTCGATGATCAGCGGATCCCAGGGCGCGCTGAAGCCGCGCACTTCCTCCTGCCAGCGTTCGAAGCTGTGCCGCGGGTTGAGGTTGCCTTGGGGGGCCACGGTCTTCTCCGGGCGGCCGGCCCAGTTCACCGTATGGGCCTGCTCGGGGCGGAACCACAGCAGATAATGCGAATGGATCTGCGAGATCGCCACCGCCAGCACGCCGGCGGCATGCCGGGCCAGTTCCGGTAGCTCATCGATATCGCGCCGCACGTTGTCGGTATGGAACACCGCGTCGCCGCCGCGCCACGCCAGCCAGTGCGCCAGGGCGTTGACCTGCGCCGCCGGCGGCGTTGCGCCGATCAGGTCGCAGCGTTCGGCGCTGATGATCGCCGCACCGGTGGCCCCGGCGAACTGCAGCATCACCTCGGGCAGGGCCAGCAGGCCGTCACTGACGCTGTCGTGATCGGCCATCGCGGCGAGCATGCGCACGATGCGCTGGCGCAGGTCGAGGAGCTGGCGGGTGCTGTCGTGCGACTCGATGGCCTCGATCTGCAGCGACAGCACGTTGGCCAGCAGCTCGCAGGCGGTGCGGGTCTTGAAGTCCACCGGGCGCGGTTGCTCGTGGTGGCAGGAGACCAGCCCCCAGAGCCGGTCGTTGACCACGATGGACAGCGACATCGAGGCCAGGGTGCCCATGTTGCGCATGTACTGCAGGTGCACTGGCGAGACGCTGCGCAGCGCGGCGAAGCTCATGTCCAGGGCCTTGCCGGTGCGCGGGTTGGCGGCCGGCACCAGCGGCGAGGGCTGGTAGTTGGCGTCCTCGATCACCCGGATACGGTTGATCCGGTACAGCTCGCGGGCCTGGCGCGGGATGTCCGAGGCCGGGAAGCACAGCCCCAGGTAGCTGGGGTAGCCAGGGTCGGCGTCCTCGGCCAGGACCGTGCCGGTGCCCTCGCTGTCGAAGCGGTAGGCCTTGACCCGGCCGAAGCCGGTGATGCGCTTGATCTGCCGCACCGACTGCTGCAACAGCTCGTCGATCCGGGTGGCCTGGTGCAGGGTGCTGACGAAGGCGCGGACCAGGGGGTAGTAGTCGTCCTTGCCGGTGTTGCCCGGCGGGTTGCGCAGAGGCTCGAACTCGAGGATCAGCACCTGGTCGTGACGGTGGGCCAGCACCCGTAGCGCGGTGGGCCAGGGCGCGCCGTGGTGCAGGCGCGCATCGCCGATGTGGAACGGGAAGATTTCATCGTCGGGCAGGTTCGCCAACTGTTGGCGCAGGTCGAAGCCTTCGCCGACCAGTTCGGCGAAGGCCTGGCCGGCCAGGGCGCGGGCCGGTACACCCAGCCAGCGCTCGGCATTCTCGCTGGCCTGGAGCACGCGCAGGTCGGTCTCGTCCAGCACCAGCAGGAAACCCTGGGGCTGAATGCTGCCCGGAACCTGGATCGGTTCCTGGGCACAGCGCTCGATTGCCTGGTCGAGTGAGGTCGGGTCGGTCGTCACGGGACTCTCCTGTTAGGGTCCGTCCACGCATGGGCCATGCGTATGCACAGGATATTGTTGGTGAACGGTATCAGAATGGCGGCCGCTTTGCCGGGGTCTGGTTATTTGAAAGGTGATGGGCGCCAGGGTTTCGTGGCTGGGGTGGGAAATTTTCCTGCGGATGTCTGTGTGGTTGCCGGGTGCCTGGCGACAGGTTTGCAGCGCTCTCGAGATCGAGCGCCGCGCGGGCGGCGCTCGGTCTCACAGGCGCCAAAACACTCCCGGCGAACACCATGGCAACCCACGGCCTTTCGACAACCCCTCCACCCAGTCCTTTTCATTAATGCCAAAGAGGGGTAGGCCCACCCCGGCCCGGATCCAATCGCGCTGCTACGCTCAAACTCAACCCATACGCACAAGGATCGACCGGTGACGGAGCGCTTAGTGGCCATGCTGTTGGGCCTGTGGTTGAGTGGCAACGCCATGGCAGCGGATTTTCTCGTTGAAGTGCAGGTGCGCGTGCAGCGCGGCTGCATGCTGGTCAACCAGCAGCGCGACGCCGGCCCGCAGGCACTGGGGCGCATCGACCTGGGCAGCGTGGCGCGCCTGGACGGCCCGGGCGCGCCGGCCAGTGGCGTGCTGCTCGCCCAGCGCCCGCCGCGCCTGGAATGCAACCCGGACACCCCGTACCAGGTGCGTGTCGATGGCGGCCAGCACGGCGGCGTCGGCGAAGTGCGCTACCTCGCCAGCCCCGATGCCCAGGCCCGGCCGATTCCCTACCGCCTTTACCGTGACGCCGCCTGGCGCCAGCCGCTGGCGGTGGACGTGGCGCAATCGGCGCGGGTGCCGGACAGCGGCTCGGTGGAGCTGCCCCTCTACGCACGGATCGACACGCTGGCCTGGGCGCCCCGCGCCGGGCTGTACGCCGACTTGCTCAAAGTCACGGTCACCTGGTAAGGAGGCTGCATGCTCATGGACGCGTTGCACCGTGGTTCGATCCTGCTGCTGACCCTCGGCCCGCTGCTGCTGCCCAGTGGCGCGGCCCACGGCACCACAACCGGCTTCATCCAGGCACGGCTGGTGATCAGCGCCGCCTGCCAGATCAGCAGCGACCCGCAACCGGCCACCCTGGGCAACCCGGGTCTGATGGACTTCGGTGCCCGCGGGCCGACCTGGGACCAGCCGCTGACCAGCCGGGTCGACGAAGCCGGCGGCGAGGGCAGCCTGCAGATCAGCTGCTCGCCGCAGGTGCGCGCCTTCAGCGTGCGCATCAACGGCGGGCAGAACGGCAACGACGGCGTGCGCCGCCTGAGCAACGGCCGCGAGCTCATTCCCTATCAACTGGCCATCGACCCCGGCGGCAACAGCCGCTACGGCATCGGCCAGGCCCGTACCTTCACCATAAGCGGCACCCAGCAGGTGCCCGTGCCCATCTATGGCGTGGTGGTCGCGCAACCGCGCGCGCTGCCCGCCGGGCTGTATCGCGACACCCTCAGGGTGACCCTGGACTGGTAACACGCAAGGAGATTCCGATGCCCAAGCACCTCACCCGCTGCATCCTCGCCGCCCTTGGCCTGGCCCTGGTCGCCCAGGCCCAGGCCGCCACCGTGACCGGCACCATCAGCTCGACCCTGACGCTGACCGCCGCCTGCCAGGTCAACGGCAGCGGCGGCACCTCGGGGCTGAACTTCGGCAGCCTCAACTTCGGCACCCAGGACTCGCTGTTCACCACCGCCAATGGCCAGGTGCTCGGCGGCGGTGGCGGGGCCATGAGCATTCTCTGCTCGGCAGGCACGGTGCCGACGATCAAGGTGCGTGCCGGTACCCATGACTCGCAGTCCGCCGGCGGGACCCGGGCCCTGGCCGATGGCGCGGGCAATTTCGTGCCCTACGACTTCTACACCGACGCCGGGCACACTCAGCTGCTGGCGATCGACGGCACCATCACCCTGCCGACCAGCACCGGCGTGGCGCAGACTGTCAACCTGTATGGCCAGGCCCGCGGCAAGGCCGGCCTGCCGGCCGGGGTGTACACCGACACGGTGGCGGTCGAGCTGAGTTTCTGAGCCATGCCGGGCACGGCGCGGCTGCTGGCCGTCGGGCTGTGCCTGGCGCTGACCCAGGGTGCCCACGCGGTCACCACCAGCACCTTCCAGGTGACGGCGCAGATCGTCGCCGGCTGCCTGGTGGTCGGCGGCGTGACCGCCTATGGCGTGCTCGACTACGGCACCAGCTCGGCGCTGTCCACCGCCACCCTGAGCACCTCGCTCGGCGGCAGCACGGTGACTTTCCAGTGTACCCCCGGGGTGGCCCTGAGCATGAGCCTGGACGGCGGCCAGAACAGCGCCAGCGGCACGCGCAACCTCAAGCGTTCGGGGGGCACGCAGTTGCTGGCCTACCAGCTGTACCGCGACGCCGCGTTCAGCCAGAGCCTGGGCATCGGCAGCAGCGTGGCGGTGAGCTACAGCGACCCGACGGCGATCAAGCTGCCGGTCTATGGCCGTACCACCCTGACCGGCACCCTGCCGGCCGGGACCTATACCGATGTCGTGCAAGTGACGGTGACCTGGTGACAGGCCGCCGCGAATAACCGAGAAGGAGAGGGGCATGGGGGCAGGCGCGAAACGGGCGCGTGGGATCATCGGGCTGCTGCTGTTGGCCAGCTGCGCATCGGCCTTCGCGGCCACTTCGGTGCTGATCTGGCCGATCGACCCGGTGCTGGAGGCCGACCAGAAGGCCGGCGCGCTGTGGCTGGAAAACCGCGGCTCGGCGCCGACCAGCCTGCAGGTGCGGGTGTTCGCCTGGCGCCAGGGCGAGTACCAGGAGCAGTTCCAGGCCCAGCGCGAGATCATCGGCAGCCCGCCGGTGGCCACTATCGCGCCGGGGCAGAAGCAACTGATCCGCCTGACCCGCACCGGCAGCTCGCCCGCAGGCCAGGAGCAGGCCTACCGCATCATCATCGACGAGATCCCTTCGCCGCTGCCGGCCGATGCCGCCAGCGAAGGGCCGAAGGCGGCGATCCGCCTGCAGATGCGCTACTCAGTGCCGCTGTTCGTCTACGGCGAGGGGCTGTGGGGCAAGCCCGACCCGGAAGGCAGGCGCAGCGCCGAGGGCGTGGGCAAGCCGCAGTTGAGCTGGCGCGCGGTGAGCGTGCAGGGCAAGCCCTATGTCGAGCTGCGCAACACGGGGCCGGTGCATGCGCGGCTGACCGACGTGGTACTGCAGCAGGCCGGCCAGGACCGGCCGCTGGTCGAAGGGCTGCTTGGCTACGTGCTGCCCGGCGCCAGCATGCGCTGGCCGGCACCGGCCACGCCGGGCGCCGCCAGCGTGCTCAAGGGGCGGGTCAACGGCCAGGAGGTGGCCCAGGCCATCAAACAGGGGCAATGAGCCGCGCTTGAACGGATCACAGGGGCCAGGGAGGACCCGGTAATGGTTGGAAATCGTGTGTGAGCTGGGTGCGGGTGGCAACGCACCGGTTGTGGCTGGGCCTGGCGGTGCTGGGGCCCGGCCTGGGCGTGGCCGACGAGCTGCCGCCGCCGCCCTCGGAACATGCCGCCATCGCCGACGCCACGCTGTACCTCGACCTGCTGGTGAACCAGGTGGCCAAGGCTGAGCTGGTGCCGGTGCAGCAGCGCGCCGGGCGCCTGTACCTGGCCAGCGAGGTGTTGCGCGAGGCGGGCGTCAGGCTGCCGGGCGAGCCCCAGGGTGAAGTGGCCCTGGACGAGATCCCCGGCCTGCACAGCGACTACGACAGCCAGAACCAGCGCCTGCTGCTGCAGGTGCCGCCGGCCTGGCTGCCCGACCAGCAGGTCGGCGAGCGCAACCTGTACCCGGCCAGCGACGCCCGCAGCAGCTTCGGCGCCTTGCTCAACTACGACGCCTATCTCAACGACACCGATGAGGGCGGCAGCTACCTGGCCGCCTGGAACGAGCTGCGCCTGTTCGACGACTGGGGCACCTTCTCCACCACCGGGCAGTGGCGCCAGTCGTTCAACGGCGCCCAGGCCCAGGGTCGCCAGGGTTTCCTGCGCTACGACACCACCTTCCGCTACACCGACGAGCAGCGCCTGCTCACCTATGAGGCAGGCGACCTGGTGACCGGCGCGCTGCCCTGGACCACCTCGGTGCGCGTGGGCGGCCTGCAACTGTCCCGCGACTTCGGCGCCCGTCCCGACCTGGTCACCTATCCGCTGCCGGCCTTTGCCGGCGAAGCCGCCGTGCCGACCTCGCTGGACCTGTTCATCAACGGCTACAAGAGCAGCAGCACCGAGCTGCAGCCGGGCCCCTACACCCTGACCAACGTGCCGTTCATCAACGGCGCCGGCGAGGCCGTGGTGGTGACCACCGACGCCCTCGGCCGGCAGGTGTCGACCACCTTGCCGTTCTATGTCACCAGCAGCCTGCTGGCCAAGGGGCTGTCGGACTTCTCGGTGGCTGCCGGCAGCCTGCGCCGCGACTATGCAGTGCGCGATTTCGCCTATGGCCCGGGCGTGGCCTCGGCGACATTGCGCCACGGGGTGTCCGACTACTTCACCCTGGAAACCCATGCCGAAAGCGCCGAGTCGATGATGCTCGGCGGCCTGGGCGGCAACCTGCGCCTGGGTACCTTCGGCGTGCTCAACGCGGCGCTGACCCAGAGCCGTTTCGAAGGCGATACAGGGCAGCAGGTGGCACTGGGCTACCAGTACAACAGCCGGCGCATCGGCTTCAACTACCAGCGCGTGCAGCGCCACGGCGACTACGCCGACCTGTCGCTGGTCGACAGCCCCTTCACCCGCCTGAGCCAGCGCAGCGAGCAGGCCACCCTGAGCCTCAACCTGGACCGCTACGGCAGCCTCGGCGCCGGCTACTTCGACGTGCGCGCCGGCGACGGCACGCGCACGCGGCTGATCAACCTGAGCTGGAGCAAGCCGCTGTGGCGCAACAGCAGCCTGTACCTGTCGGCTAACCGCGAGGTCGGTGACAGCCAGTGGGCGGTGCAGGCGCAGCTGGTGATCCCCTTCGACCTGCGTGGCACCCTGGCCTTCAGCGCCGAGCGCAGCAAGGACGGCCAGGACCTGCAGCGGGTCAACTACAGCCAGGCGGTGCCGGTGGGCGGCGGGGTGGGCTACAACCTGGGCTACGCCACCGGCGGCAACCGCGACGACTACCGCCAGGCCGACCTGACCTGGCGCCTGCAGTCGGTGCAACTGCAGGTGGGCGCCTACGGCAGCAGCGGCGAGATGACCCGCTGGGCCGACGCCAGTGGCTCGCTGGTATTGATGGACGCAGGCTTGTTCGCCGCCAACCGCATCGACGACGCCTTTGTGGTAGTCAGCACCAGCGGCTACGCCGACGTGCCGGTGCGCTACGAGAACCAGCAGATCGGCCGCACCGACCGCAACGGCCACCTGTTGGTGCCGTACAGCAGCGGCTACTACCGCGGCAAGTACGAGATCGACCCGATGGACCTGCCCGCCGATGTGCTGGCGCCGCAGGTGGAGCAGCGCGTGGCGGTGCGTCGTGGCAGTGGCTACCTGCTGGAGTTCCCGCTCAAGCGTGTGCTGGCGGCGAGCCTGGTGCTGGTCGATGCTGACCAGCAGGAACTCAAGCTGGGCAGCCGGGTACGCCATCAGGAAAGCGGCGGCGAGGCGGTAGTGGGCTGGGATGGGCTGGTCTACCTGGAGAACCTGGCGCCGCACAATCGCCTGCAGGTGGACAAGGCCGATGGCGGTCAGTGCCAGGTGGCGTTTGACCTGCCTGAAGGGCAGGGCCCGATCCCGTTGATCGGCCCGCTGGTGTGCCAATGAACCGACTGGCTAGCAGTTGCCTGGCGGGGCTGCTGGCGCTGCCAGGGCCGGCCTGGGCGTTGTGCTCGGCGGTGGCCACCGCGCCGGCGGCGTTCGGATCGGTCAACTCGACGCTGGTGCGCACCACGGTGCAGAGCGCTTCGAGCACCAACGCTGGCCTGCAATGCACCGGTTCGCTGTTGTCGTTGCTGGTCAGCAGCGACCATTTCTACGCCACCATCACCTCTTCCAGCAGCGGCCTGGTGGGGCCGACCGGCGATGTGATCCCCTATACGATCTACGCCAACAACACCACCAGTTACCCGATCAGCCGGGGCGTGCAGTTCGACTTTGCCCGCAATGGCATCATCGACGCACTGGGCCTGCTCAACGGCACCACGCCCAAGACCGTGCCGCTGTACCTGAAGACCGTGGTCGGCGCCAACGTCGCCGCCGGCCTGTACCAGGAAACCCTGAACATCGCCTGGAGCTGGAACTACTGCTCGGGTATCGGTATTGGTGCCATCTGCCTGGGGCGCGACATTGGCAGCGGCAACCAGACCCTGCTGGTCAGCCTCACGGTGACCAACGACTGCCAGATCACCACGCCCAACATCAGCTTCGCCAGCGCGCCGGTGGTGGCCGGGTTTGGCACGGTGAACCAGAGCGTGAGCGTGTCGTGCACCAAGGGCAGCAACTACACGGTGGGGCTGGATGACGGGCAGAACGTCTCGGGCGGACGGCGGCGGATGAAGTCCAGTGCCAACAACTACCTGGCCTACGATATCTTCAAGAGCGCCGGCGTGGTGCGCTGGGGCTCGGTGGGCGCGGCGCGGCGCTCGAGCAGCGATGCCGAGGTGAACCCCGGGGCGGGGACCGGGACCGGGAGCCAGGTGTTCAACTACAACGCCAAGGTCTACACCGACCAGGCCACGCCGCCGGCGGCGACCTATACCGACAGTGTGATTCTGGATGTGCAGTTCTGAGTGATGCAACTTGCCGTGCGCCCCCCCTGTGTAGGAGCGGCCTTGCGCCGCGAAAGGGCTGCGAAGCAGCCCCGGCAATACCTGCCGCGACGCTGAGATCCTGGGGCTGCTCCGCAGCCCTTTCGCGGCACAAGGCCGCTCCTACACAGGGAAGCGTGCTGCTCAGCGCAGATCGCCAACCATCTTCAGCAACGTCTCCAGCACCGCCCCGGCCAGCGCCTTCGAGCGCTCGCCCGACCAGCCGGTGCGCGGGTTTGGCGCATCGTCGTGGTCCTTGAACGGCATCTCCAGGGTCAGCGACAGGCAGTCATGGGCCTGGCCCACGGCATTACACGCCAGGGTCATGTTGGCCTGGCCCGGCTCGTCGCGGGTGTAGCCATACTTCGTCTGGAAGTCCGGGGTCAGGCTGCACAGGGTGCTGCGGAACTGTTCTTCCAGTTTGGCGATACGCGGCGTGTAGCCGGGGTTGCCCTCGCAGGCCGCGGTGAACACATGGGGGATCTCCTCGTCGCCATGGGCATCGATGAACGCATCAACGCCATGCAGCTTCATCTGGCTCTGGGCGAAGAACACCTCGGGGCTCAGTTCGACGCTGGCGTCCTGCCAGGCGCGGTTGAGGTCCTTGCCCTTGAAGTTGGTGCGCAGGTGGCCGAGGAAGGCGCCGTCCGGGTTCATGTTGGGGATCAGGTACAGGTCGGCCTTGGCCAGCAGATCCTGGACAATCTTGTCGTTGGCCTCGAGGCGATCGATCACGCCTTCCATGAACCACTCGGCCATGTGCTCGCCCGGGTGCTGCTGGGCGATGATCCACAGCTTGCGCTTGCCGGTCGCACCATTGCCCGCGCGTAGCAGCGGAATGTCGCGCCCCTGCACGCTGCGCCCGCTGGCCAGCAGCTCGACGCCCGGGATCTGCTTGGCGCGCTCGATCAGCTGGTTGTGCCGGGCGCGCGGGTAGGGCTCGAAGTAGGCGAACCAGGCCTGCGCCTGTTCAGCCTTGAAGTCGAAGCTCAGGGCCTTGCGGTCGAACTGGCTGGGCACGCGGAACCAGGTCTGCTGGTCGTAGGAGGCCACGGCGTGGTAGCCGGTCCAGGCGTTCTTGTAGGAGGACTCGGCAGCGTTGTCCAGGCTGAAGCGATGGACCTGGCCCGGGGTCAGGCCGCTGGCCTTGAAGTGGAACCACTGGAAGTGGTCGCTGTGGCTGTCCTTGCGGATGTTCAGGTGGACGTGCGCAGGATTGCTGGCGTCCAGGACCAGGATATTGCCGGAGTCGAAATCGCAGTCGATGTGCAGCGGGGAGAGCGTCACGGTCATTGCCAGCCTCCTGTTGGCGTTGTTGTGGGAGGTACTCTACACCGCGAAAGGTGTTCAGGGTGTCACTTTGTTCGTGGCCTGTGAGTCGGTGGAGGGCTCAGGGGCGGTGCGGGATTCGTGGTCTATGGCTTCCGGCCATTGCACCCTGGGGGCTAATCGGCGAATGGGGGTGAGTTCGAAGTCATTGTCCCAATCGTGGGGTGGGCGAACAAAGGTGGGAAGTGCGTCTGGGCCTTGTTGCATGAACAGTCTGATGATCTCCCAGTATTGCTTGCCATCCTCAAGGTCATGACTGAAGAACAGGCGGTCGATTATTTCGTTGGTCCCTGTCTTGCGTACGGCGATGACGATATTCTCAACGAGTCCGCCGTTGCCCATCGGGGCATAAAGGCTATAGACCTCGGCGATGAGGTCGCTCCAGTTATAAACGACAGGGCGTACCCCCCAGTGCTTTTTGCTGAGTACCCGAACCCTGTCTTGTCTGTACTCGTAAAAATAAACTTTTTGTCGGAGCCGGTTAAAACGGATTGGCTCATCGCGCGGTAGCTCAATGTCCAGGCGTACGAGAGGTATCGTTACCCAGTAGGCAGCGGTAATTATGGTTAGAATTATTGCGAAGTCTAATCCAATTTTCTCTCCTCCGATTAATGTGGTATGAACTAAGGTTAAGATTGGTAGTAAGCCCAGCAGCATGGCGATGCTTCCACCGATGAGGCCGATCCCCCTGATTTTTAGTGTTGATCTTGGGATCTCTATATAAATATTATTTATTTTGTTTGGAGTGGGTGGTAGTAAGGTTGCGTTGAGTTTCTGTGTGGGCTCCTCATTGGGAAGAGGTAGGTCATACTTCCAGCCTAGAATACGCTCAGGTAAGTCGTCATTGGAGGTAGTCATTTGTGGGTTTCCAGGATTTCCAGATTTGCATAGGCCTCTGGGGAATTACGATCTGGCCAGTAAGTGACGTTTAAAGTTGCAGCCTGTATGCTGTGCCTGCCAAGGCTTGGGGTGAGTTCTATGTGGCCGGTTATGAACTCGGTGGTAGTGGAATCACCGGAGTGCAACACTGCGGATTTTTTGCTGGTGTTTTGGATGAGGGTATCTGCTCTGTAGTCTTTCACTTTGCGAGAGGGGCGCGACGACGGCTTTTTTTGCGAGGTTGGCAATGGATGTAAAACTGCATGGGATCCTGTGGCGATGATCTCGCCGCTCGTGTAGTTGGACGGAACCCCATCGCCATGTCGGTGAACGGTAAGGGACCAGTGATAGCTGTAGCTTGAAGCATTGATATTGGGCAGCAATATCTTGAATGTTAGTTTTTGCTCGGTGGCTGCCTGAGCAATCCATCCTATTTTAGCCGTGAGCGTGGGGTCGGCTCTTTGGGTTTCGAATTTTACGCCCGCCTCAACACCCAATGTGGCGGCGTTTAACGCTGCAAAGGCGATGTCAGCATGTTCAGGGAACTCCCAGTGGATGGCAGGGGTTTCATTGGCTTTGCCGAAATAACACCGTCTTGCCCAACGCTCTAATGGAGTTGATTCTTTGCTCTCTGCCCACTTTTTAGTGCTGTAAGCACCTATTGCAAGGGTGATTGCTATACCTAGTGGGCCAAATAGTGCTGGGCTGAAAACTGCATAAATAGCATAGATTGTTCCGATTAATGATATAAATGCCGTCGCACTATAAGCATTCCGAGCGGTTGTATCCCCATTCGCCCATGTTCGCCTTGAGGCAAACACTGCCTGTGCCGTATCGTAAATCCCGGCCACGGCCCCCATGACGGCACCTACCCTGACCGTTGCCCTTCCTATTTCTATGACAGTGGCCATCCGTGCCGTCCCCGCAGGCGTCATGGGTACCCTGTTGTTGATCTGCGTGGCGCCGGTCCTGATGATCAAGCCCAGCGCCTCGATCCCACCGCCAAGAATCGCCAGCTTGGACCCATGCAACGCCATCACCGCTTCCCTGGATTTCTCGCCGATCTCGATTTCCGCTTTTTCCAGATTCTTCGCCAGGCTGTCGTGGGTCAGGTACAAGCCGCCCAGGGCCAGCAGGAGCTCCCAGCTGCCCGCCACGCCGCGCACGCCGGTGAAGCTGGTGCGCACCAGCTG
>Ga0247820_10000296_pt1 | contig 25833 bp, 24 predicted proteins | sample 13C_Glucose_Day1_2_FD_192480 | JGI IMG/M metagenome (GOLD analysis project Ga0247820, IMG submission 192480) | Soil microbial communities from agricultural site in Penn Yan, New York, United States - 13C_Glucose_Day14 | ecosystem: Environmental > Terrestrial > Soil > Agricultural land | place...
GCGCCACGCTCTGCGGGCGAGGGACCCCCGGGCCGGGCGAACCCCGGGGGTCCCTCGCCCGCAGAGCGTGGCGCGGCCGGCCCGGGGACCCCCGCTGGGTGCGCCCCGCCTTCCTCGGCCTGCTGCTGGCGACCGGGCTGCTCTATCTGTACGACCTGAGCGCCTCCGGATACGCCAACTCCTTCTACTCGGCGGCCGTCCAGGCGGGCAGCGAGTCCTGGAAGGCGTTCTTCTTCGGCTCGCTGGACGCGGCCAACGCCATCACCGTGGACAAGCCCCCGGCCTCGCTGTGGCCGATGGAGCTCTCGGTGCGGATCTTCGGCCTGAACTCCTGGGCGATCCTCGTGCCCGAGGTGCTCATGGGCGTCGGCACGGTCGCCGTGGTGTACGCCGCCGTACGCCGGCGGTTCGGCCCCGCGGCCGGTCTGATCTCCGGCGCGGTCCTGGCGCTCACCCCGGTCGCGGCGCTGATGTTCCGGTTCAACAACCCGGACGCGATGCTGGCGCTGCTGATGTCCGTCGCCTGCTACCTAGTCGTCCGGGCCCTGGAGGACGGCCGTACGAAGTGGCTGGTGTGGGCCGGGGCCGCGATCGGTTTCGCGTTCCTCGCCAAGACCCTCCAGGCGTTCCTGATCCTGCCGCCCCTGGCGCTGGCCTATGGCGTCTGCGCGCCGGTCCGGCTGCGGAAGCGGCTGGGCCAGCTGGCCCTGGCGGCCCTCGCGCTGGTCGTCTCCGGCGGCTGGTGGGTGGCGGTCGTCGAGCTGTGGCCGGCGTCGTCCCGCCCGTACGTCGGCGGCTCGCAGAACAACAGCTTCCTGGAGCTGACCTTCGGCTACAACGGTCTCGGCCGGCTCAGCGGCGAGGAGACCGGCAGCGTCGGCGGCGGTGGCGGCGGCATGGGCGGCGGACAGTGGGGCGAGACCGGCTGGGACCGGATGTTCAACTCCGAGATCGGCGGTCAGATCTCCTGGCTGCTGCCCGCCGCGCTGATTCTGCTGGCCGCCGGTCTGGTCCTCACCCGCAAGGCCGCGCGGACCGACCTCGCCCGTGCCTCGTTCCTGGTGTGGGGCGGCTCGCTGCTGATGACCGCGGCGGTCTTCAGCTACATGGCCGGCATCTTCCACCAGTACTACACGGTGGCCCTCGCGCCCTACCTCGCGGCGGTGGTCGGCATGGGCGCGGCGGCGCTGTGGGAGAAGCGGCACGTGCCCTGGGCCTCGCTCGCCCTCGCGGCCGCCGCCACGGCCACGGCCGCCTGGGGGTATGTGCTGCTCGACCGCACGCCCGACTATCTGCCGTGGCTGAAGTGGCTGGTCCTGGTGGGCGGGCTGGTGGCCGCGCTCGGGCTGGTCTTCGCGGACCGGGTGGGGCGCCGGGTGGCGCTCGCGGCGGCGGGGCTGGGCCTGGCGGCCGCGCTGGCCGGCCCGACGGCGTACACGCTGAGCACCGTGCAGGAAGGGCACAGCGGTTCCATCGTCACCGCCGGTCCGGCGGGGGCGAGCATGGGCGGCGGTCCGGGAGGCGGCGGCGGTGGCTTCCCCGGCGGTGGGCCCGGACAGCAGGGCCAGGGTCAGGGGCAGGGCCAGACCCCGCCCGGCGCCGGCGGCAACGGCGACGGCAATGGCGGCTTCCCCGGCGGCGGGCCCATGGGCCAGAACGGCCAGGGTGGCCAGGGAAGTCAGGGCGGTCAGGGGAGCCAGAACGGCCAGGGCGCCCCGCGGAACGGCACCGGCAACAGCGCCGAGGGCGGTATGCCCGGGGGTGGCGGCATGGGCGGTCTGCTCGGCGGGGCGGACGTCGACTCCGAGGCGAAGGAGCTGCTGGAGGCCGACGCCGACGACCACACCTGGGCCGCCGCGGCCATCGGCGCCCAGAACGCCGCGAGTTACCAGCTCGCCACCGGCGAACCCGTGATGGCGATCGGCGGCTTCAACGGCACCGACCCGTCCCCGACGCTCGACCAGTTCAAGAAGTACGTGGAGGAAGGGAAGATCCACTACTTCGTCGCCGGCGGCGGCATGGGCGGTGGCATGGGCGGCGACTCCGGCAGCTCCGCGCAGATCTCCACCTGGGTGCAGGAGAACTTCAAGGAGGTGACGGCCGGCTCGGCCACCTTCTACGACCTCACGCAGAAGACGGCCGCCGGCTGACGGCACCCTGACGGCGCGTGAGAGGGCGGTGGCACCACGGTGCCACCGCCCTCACTCCTTCCTACTCCCCCTCGGCCAGCCGCGCCGGGAAGCCGCCGGTCGCCACCGGCCCCCAGCGCTCCGGGGTGACACGGATGATCGACTTGCCCTGCCTGGCCATGGCCGCGCGGTACTCGTCCCAGTCGGGGTGCTCCCCGGCGATGTTCCGGTAGTACTCCACCAGCGGCTCCACGGACTCGGGAGCGTCCACCACCTCGGCGGTGCCGTCGATCTGCACCCACGGCCCGTTCCACTCGTCGCTGAGGACGATCAGGCTCACCCGGTCGTCCCGCTTGGCGTTCCGCGTCTTGGCGCGCTCGGGGTAGGTGGAGACCACGATCCGGCCCGAGTCGTCGACCCCGCAGGTCAGCGGCGACCCCTGGGGACCGCCGTCGGCCCGCCGGGTCAGCAGGATCGCCCGGTGCCGGGGCCGTACGAAGTCCAGCAGCTCGTCGAGGGAGACACGGGTGTTCGTCGCGATGTTGGGTGCCATGGGCGTCACCCTAGGCGGCCAGGGCCTCCGGAAGGTTGTCGTACACGGGCACGTCGCGGCGCAGGCCGGTCACTTCGAGCACCCGGCTCGCGACACCGTCCGGGCGGACCACCACGTGGACGCGGGTGGCGGGGCGCAGCAGCCGGCGGGCGTCGTTGATGAGGCGGACGCCCTGGGAGTCCATGAAGTCGGTCGCGGTGAAGTCGAGGACCACGATCCGGGCCCACGGGCCGTCACCGGGGCGGGCCTCGGACATGACACGCCCGAGCATGTCCCCCGCGTTGGAGAAGTCGATCTCCGTGGGGAAGCTGAGCAGTGTGTGTGCGGACGGGTCTCGCGGCTCGGAGGGGTTCGGCGGGAAGGGCACGGCGTTCACCTGGCAGACGATTGTCCGGATTTCCGGCAAGGCCGCTTCCTGACCCGTAGACCCATGGAACCACGGTGAAGGGCGGCGCGGAAGCACGCACGCCGGGAGGGTGATCGGGCCGCGCCCGAACACCGCAGGTCCGGGCGTCACCTCACCGCAACCGAACAGATAAGATTCTGTGCGTCCTGTGCTCGCAGTCAGGAATGTGCTGCGGAGCTCTCCTGCGCACGGCCGTGGTCGCCGTGCATGCCGAAGAGGTTCGTAGTGGCTGCGTCCCGGTTTTCTGATTTGCCCCGTTTTCCGGATGGGTTGGACCTGGCGGAAGCGCTCACGGCGGCTGCACGGCGACTTCACGAGACGTCCACGCCGGACAGCACCCTGGACATCGCGGTCCGTCTCGCCGTGGACCTCGTGCCCGGCGCGGACCACGCGGGCATCAGCGTCATAGACAAGGACAACGCGCGCTCCACACTGGCCTGTACCGACGACGTCGTCCGCACCGCCGAGGAGAGCCGGCCCGGGGAGGGGCACCAGCCGTACTGGCACCGGCTGTGGGCCGCCCCGGTGGCCGAGGCCGAGGACACCGAGAACGGCGCGGGCGAGGACACGCTGGCCGGACTGGGCCTGCGCTCCGCGCTGTCGCTGCGGCTGCGGGCCGACCGCCGCCGGCTGACCGTGCTCACCGCCTACGCCCGCAAGCCGCGCGCCTTCGACGAGGCGGCGCTGCGGGTCGGCCGGCTGTTCACCGCCCACGTCGGCATCGCCCTCGACTCCGCCACCGTGCGCGAACAGCTCACCGAGGCCATGCGCACCCGGGACCTGATCGGCCAGGCGACCGGCATCCTCATGGAACGCCTGGACATCGACGCGGCGGGCGCCTTCGACAGCCTGGTACGGGCCTCGCAGCGGGAGAACGTGAAGCTGCGCGACCTCGCCCGCCGCATCGTCGACGCCCACAGCGCCCCCTGAGGCGGCCTCACACGGCCGGCAGCGACTCCCCCTGGACGGCCTGGACGTCCAGCTCCACCCGGAGCGTGGTGCCGATGGCCGCGATGCCGGCCTGGACGACCTGGTTGTAGTTCATCGCGAAGTCCTCGCGGCGCAGTTCGGCCGTGGCGCGGAACGCCGCGCGGGTGCCGCCCCAGGGGTCCGCACCGGTGCCGAGGTAGGCCAGGTCCAGGTCGACGGGGCGGACCACCCCGCGCATGGCCAGCTCGCCGTGGACCGTCCAGCGGTCGGAGCCGTTCTCCGTCAGTCCGCCGGACCGGTAGGTGATCTCGGGGTGCCGCTCGGCGTCCAGGAAGTCCGCGGACCGCAGATGGGTGTCGCGCGTCCCGTTGCCGGTGTCGATGGACGCCGCCCGGATCACCGCCTCCACCCTGGACTTGGTGACGTCGTCCGGCGCGATCTCCACGGTGGCCGCGAACTCGGTGAAGCGGCCCCGCACGCTGGAGATGCCCAGGTGCTGGGCGACGGCGGCCACGGAGGAGTGCGCGGGGTCGACGGTCCAGGGCCCCGGCGGCGGCAGTTCGGTGCCGCCCTGCCGGGCCAGCGTCACCGTCCCGACCTCGGCCCGCCCGCTCGCCGTGACCAGTGCGCTGGCGGCCGCGGGCGCGTACCCGATCGCGGTGATGACGACGGTGTACGCCCCCGGCGCCAGCGCGGTGGCGTCACGGACGGCGCCCTCGGCGTCCGCCTCGGCGCGCAGCACCTGCGTACCGGTCCCGTCGGTCACCGTGACGACCGCGTGCGACACGGCCCATCCGTCCCGGGTACGGATCCTGGCGGTCAGTGGCATCCCGTTTTCTCCCTGCACATGCGTACAAAATGGTCATGAGAAGACCGGCCCGTGGCGGGGCGCGTCTCCGCTACAGGACGCGCGGGCCCGCCACGGGCCGGGGTTCGGTCACTCGCCCGGGTGAGCGAGCTCGATGTCGTGGTCGTCGGCGCCGCCGCCGGTGACCGTCAGCGCGGTGGCCACCGGCGGGTAACCCGTGGCGATCACGGTGTACTCGCCGCCGTCCAGGTCGGCGAAGGCGTACGCCCCGTCCGCGCCGGTCGTCGCCGTGCCGGCCACGTTGCCCGCCGCGTCGACCAGGGTGACCCGGGCGTCGGCCAGCGGCCCGTGCGGGGCGCGGATCACCCCGCGCACCCGGGCGCCGGTCTCCAGTTCGGCCTCGACCCGGGTGACCCCGGTGCCGCCGACCTCGACGGGCAGGGCGCGCGGCCGGTACCCGGCGGCGTTCACCGCGACGGTCACCGTGCCCGGCACCAGCTCGGTGAAGGAGAACTCGCCCTGTTCACCGGTGCTCCCGGTGGCCAGCAGGTCCCCGCGCACATCGGTGACGATCACCATCGCGTCCGGCACCGGCAGCCCGGTGCCGGCGCTGCGGACCAGTCCGGTCAGCCCGCTGGTGCCGCTGAGCAGGATGTCGTGGGCGAGCGGTTCGCCGTTCACCACGACTGTGGACGCCTGCGGCTGGTGGCCGTCGGCGGAGGCGATCAGGACGTACGACCCGGCACCCGGGGCGTCCAGCGCGTAGGCGCCGTCGGCCTGTGCCACCGAGCGGCCCAGCTGACGCCCGCCCAGCGAGATCAGCGTGACGGCCGCCTGCGGGACCGGGGCGCCGTCGGCGCCCCGGACATGACCGCGCACCGGGACGGAGCCGGAGGCGGGCGCCCCCGGTTCGCCGGAGCCGGTCGCCGTGGCGGTGGCGGCGAGCCGCTGGGCCGCCGCGGCGCCCGAGGCGTCCGGGGTGGCCGTCGTGGCCGCCACCGCACCGGCCGGAACCGGCTCGTCGGCGACGCGGGCGGCCTCGGCGGGGGCCGGTGCGGCCGGCGGGGCGGTCTCGGCGGCGGCCTCCGCCGCCTGGGCCAGCGCGCCCGAGGTCCGCAGCGGGACCTCCTTGATGAACAGCGTCACCAGGAAGGCGAGCAGGGCGACCGGCGCGACGTACAGGAAGATGTCGGCGATGCCGTGCCCGTAGGCGCTCTCCAGCCAGGTGCGGATGCCCGGGGGCAGCAGGTCCATGTCGGGGATGGTGCCGCTGCCGGAGGACTTGGCGGCCGCCGCCTGCTCCTGCGGGCTGAGCGTGCCGATGGTGTCCGAGGCGTAGTGGCTGATCCGGCTCGACATCACCGAGCCGAGCACGGAGACGCCCACCGCGCCGCCGAGGGACCGGAAGAAGGTCACCACGGAGGAGGCGGCGCCCAGGTCGCCGGGGGCCACCTGGTTCTGCGTGCAGAGCACCAGGTTCTGCATCATCATGCCGACGCCGAGGCCCATCAGGGCCATGAAGACGCCGATGTGCCAGTACGGGGTGTCGTAGCGCATCGTGCTGAGCAGGCCCAGGCCGGCCGTCAGCAGCACGCCGCCGGACAGCAGCCAGCCCTTCCACCGGCCGGTCCTGGTGATGATGATGCCGGAGACCGTGGACGATATGAACAGTCCGCCGATCATCGGAATGGTCATGACGCCGGACATCGTCGGGGACTTGTCCCGGGCCAGCTGGAAGTACTGGCTGAAGTAGACGGTGCCCGCGAACATCGCGATGCCGACGAACAGCGAGGCCAGCGAGGCCAGGGTGATGGTGCGGTTGCGGAACAGCCGCAGCGGGATGATCGGCTCACTGGCCTTCGACTCGACGAGCAGGAAGACCAGGGTCAGGGCGATCGCGCCGCCGACCATGACGCCGGTCTGCCACGACATCCAGGAGTACTTGTCGTCGGCGAAGGTGACCCAGATCAGCAGCAGGCTGACGGCCGCGGTGACGAAGAAGGCGCCGGCCCAGTCGACCTTGACCTTCCGCTTGACCACGGGCAGGTTCAGCGTCTTCTGCAGCACGATCAGGGCGATGATCGCGAAGGGCACGCCGACGTAGAGGCACCAGCGCCAGCCGAGCCAGCTGGTGTCGGTGATGACGCCGCCGAGCAGCGGACCGCCGACGGTCGCGACGGCGAAGGTCGCGCCCAGGTAGCCGGAGTAGCGCCCGCGCTCACGCGGGGAGATCATCGCGGCCATGATGATCTGCGCCAGCGCGGACAGACCGCCGCCGCCGAGGCCCTGGATGGCGCGGGCGGTGATCAGCATCGCGGAGTTCTGCGCCAGACCGGCCACCACGGAGCCGATGACGAAGACGACCAGGGCTGACTGGACCAGGACCTTCTTGCTGGTCAGGTCGGCGAGCTTGCCCCACAGCGGGGTGGAGGCGGTCATCGTCAGCAGCGAGGCGGTGACGACCCAGGTGTAGGCGCTCTGTCCGCCGCCGAGGTCGGAGACGATCTCGGGCAGGGCGTTGGTGACGATGGTGGACGACAGGATGGCGCAGAACATGCCGAGCAGCAGCCCGGACAGCGCCTCCATGATCTGCCGATGGGTCATCGGAGCGTCTGCGGAGGAGCCTCCCCCGTGCTTGGCATGAGCCCGCACACCGTTGGGTGTGGTCGTTGCCATGGACTTCCTTCTCTTATGTGCTTGCGGGTGTACGGGTGGTCTGTTCGAGAGCGGGAGATGCCGGTCGGGGCACCGTGCGGGAGTCGCCGAAGCTGTCCCTGAGCCGGGCCATCAGCTCGGCGAGCCGGTCGACCTCGTCGTCGGACCAGTCGTTCAGGCGCTCGGCGAGGAGCTGGGTGGACCGGCGGAACAGCTCGTCGAGCTGTTCCCGGCCGGCCGGGGTCAGGCGCAGGATGCGGGACCGTTTGTCGGCGGGGTCCGGGGAGCGCTCGATCCACTCGCGCTCGGCGAGATGGGCGACGTGGCGGCTGGTGACCGACATGTCCACCGACAGCAGCTCGGCGAGTCTGCTCATGCGCATGTCGCCGTGGCGGCTGAGCAGCGTCAGCACGGCGGCGGAGCCGCTGTGGCAGTCGGCCGGCATCATCCGGTTCATCTCCCGCTTGACGGCGCCGAAGGCGCTGAACTGTCGCACCAGCTCCTCGTAGTGCGCCCGCTCGGCCATGGCACCTCCCAATTCGTTGCTTAGAGCAACCATAAAAAACGATGGTTGCCACAGGCAAATAAGAAGGGGGTCTCCCGCTCAAAAACTTGGCAAAGGCAAGTAATCACGAAAGTAAACCCGCAGGAGAGGGCCCTGATCGCCCCGCCGGAGAGGGCCCGGAGCCGTGCGGGACGGCCCGGGCCGCCGACGCGGAGGGGAGTGCGCGGCCGGTGGGAACGGCCCGGACGCCGTCCCGCCGTCCTCCCTTGCCCAGGACCCCACTTGGGCCGCCCACCGGGCATTCGCTAGTGTCTCGGCCCATGGCTAACACCCAGGGCCCGCAGGGCAACCACGACCCCGCCGGCAGCACCCAGATGTTCCGCGCGTTCGTCGACGACGCGCCCCAGAGCCCGCAGGCCGCGACGACCGGCGGCGGTCCGCGGGTCGGCCTGATCGTCGGCATCGTCGTCGCCGTGGCGGTCGTCGCGGCGGTGGCCTGGCTCGCGCTGAAGTAGCGGGAACCGGCACGGCCGGGATCCGGCCGGCCGGAAAGGCGGCGGCCGCCGTTGCGCCCTGGGCGCCCCGGCGGCCACGAAACCGCTGACCTCGCACGGAGCGTCCCGCCGACGCCCCGTGCCGTGCCTCAGTCCTCCGAGATGAGGCCCTCCCGCAGCTGGGCGAGCGTCCGCGTGAGCAGCCGCGAGACGTGCATCTGGGAGATGCCCACCTCCTCGCCGATCTGCGACTGGGTCATGTTGGCGAAGAAGCGCAGCATGATGATCTGCCGCTCCCGGGGCGGCAGCTTGGCCAGCAGCGGCTTGAGCGACTCCCGGTACTCCACGCCCTCCAGCGCCGTGTCCTCGTAGCCGAGGCGGTCCGCGAGCGAGCCCTCGCCGCCGTCGTCCTCGGGGGCGGGGGAGTCCAGCGAGGACGCCGTGTACGCGTTGCCGACCGCGAGGCCGTCGACGACGTCCTCCTCCGACACGCCCAGCACGGCGGCGAGTTCGGGGACGGTCGGGGAGCGGTCCAGCTTCTGGGAGAGCTCGTCGCTGGCCTTCGTCAGCGCCAGGCGCAGCTCCTGCAGCCGGCGCGGCACCCGCACCGACCACGACGTGTCGCGGAAGAACCGCTTGATCTCACCGACCACCGTCGGCATCGCGAACGTCGGGAACTCCACGCCCCGTTCGCAGTCGAAGCGGTCGATCGCCTTGATCAGGCCGATGGTGCCGACCTGGACGATGTCCTCCATCGGCTCGTTGCGCGAGCGGAACCGCGCCGCCGCGTACCGCACCAGCGGGAGGTTGAGCTCGATCAGGGTGTCCCGGACGTAGGCGCGCTCCGGGCTGTCCTCGCCGAGCACGGCGAGCCGCAGGAACAGGGAGCGGGACAGGGTGCGGGTGTCGAGGGCCGCCGTGTCCGGGAGTTCCGGAGCGGGTGCGGCCGCGAGGACCGGCCCTTCGTCGATCGGGCCGAGTGCGTCGAGAGCATGGGGAGCTGTGTCGCTCTCCGCGAGCGTGAGCACCTTCGAGCTGCCCTGTTCTGCGGACATGCCACCCCCTTTGGGTCGCGGGACGGTCGTGGCGGACGCCCCCCGTTTTGAGGAACGCAGCCATCACCTGGAATACCGGCGCCGAGGCTCCGGCAAACGCGCTTCCGGCAGAATGTCACATGTCGGCAACGCGCTGTAGTGACATGTCGACATCCAAGATGCGAATCAGCCCTGGAAACAAGCGGTCTGACGGTCTTTCGGCCCAGAAATGCACAGAACGCCACTCTTGGTCGAATCGCTCTTTCCGGTTACGCCTCGATCCTGTTTGCGGACCGCAGCCGCTGGAAGCTGCGCGCCAGTAGCCGGGACACGTGCATCTGCGAGACGCCGAGCTCGGCACTGATCTGCGACTGGGTGAGATTGCTGTAGTAACGCAGCAGCAGGATGCGCTGCTCCCGCTCGGGCAGCTGGACGAGCAGGTGCCGGACCAGGTCGCGGTGCTCGACGCCGTCCAGGGCGGGGTCCTCGTAACCCAGCCGGTCCAGCAGTCCGGGCATGCCGTCGCCCTCCTGGGCGGCCTCCAGCGAGGTGGCGTGGTACGACCGCCCCGCCTCGATGCAGGACAGCACCTCGTCCTCGGAGATGCGCAGCCGTTCGGCGATCTCGGCGGTCGAGGGGGAGCGCCCGAAGGCCGTCGTCAGGTCCTCGGTCGCGCTGTTGACCTGCACCCACAGCTCGTGCAGCCGGCGCGGGACGTGGACGGTGCGGACGTTGTCCCGGAAATACCGCTTGATCTCGCCGACCACGGTCGGCATCGCGAACGTCGGGAACTGCACGCCCCGCTCCGGGTCGAAGCGGTCGATGGCGTTGATCAGCCCGATGGTGCCGACCTGGACGACGTCCTCCATCGGCTCGTTGCGGGAGCGGAACCGGGCGGCGGCGTAGCGCACCAGGGGCAGGTTCGCCTCGATGAGCGCGGCGCGCACGCGGGCGTGCTCCGGCGTGCCCGGAACCAGTTCCTTGAGCTGTCCGAAGAGCAGCTGGGTCAGGGCCCGGGTGTCGGCGCCGCGCCGCTTGGCCGGGCTCACCGGCTGGTCGGCGTCGGGGGAGTCCTGGGCGGGAGGGGACTCGGCGGTGGCCGGGGCCTGGGCCGCGTCGGGGGACACCTCGTCCTGGGGCGGCGCAGTACTGGCCGGCACGGTCAACGCCACCTCTTCGTCGCTCACATCGTCCGTCAACTCATCCGTCAAAAGCGGTCATAGCATCACAAGACTGACTCACTGTGTGCAAGCACCGCATATTCCGTGTTGAGCGCCGGACAAGGGGGTACGACATGACGAAACCCCCCGCTGTCACGGCAGGGGGTCGGGGTGGACGGAGGGTCAGAACTCGTAGTCGGCGATCACCCACGTGGCGAACTCGCGCCACAGTCCGACGCCCGCCTGGTGCTCCGGGTGCTCCACGTACCGGCGCAGCGCCTCGGCGTCCTCGAACGCGGAGTTGATGGCGAAGTCGTAGGCGATGGGGCGGTCGCTGATGTTCCAGGCGCACTCCCAGAAGCGGATCTCCGGGATCCTGCCGTCGAGCGCGCGGAAGGCCGCCTCGCCCGCCACGACCCTCGGGTCGTCGCGTCCGACGCCCTCGTTCAGCCGGAAGAGCACCAGGTGGCGGATCATCACTTTCCTCCGTCGGCGACCCAGGTCATGAAGTCGCCGATGGACTTGGCGGCCTCCGATATGCCCTCGAAGCCGATCTGGACGTAGTCGGCCGACTTCTCGGGGTCCGTGATGATCACATACATCACGAAGACCACGACGACGAAGACGGCGACCTTCTTGGCATTCACCGCCATCACGGTCCTCCCCTGTCACTGGTGTCACACGCGCATCGAGCGAGCCCCATGATCGCACGAAGGGCCCCGTCTGACGACGAGGCCCTTCACCGGCGGTAGCGGAGGGATTTGAACCCTCGGTGACTTGCGCCACACTCGCTTTCGAGGCGAGCTCCTTCGGCCGCTCGGACACGCTACCGAGGGAGACCTTACAGCAAGGTGGGGCGTGGTTTGAAATCCGTATTCAGCGCTCCCGGAAGAACTCCGTGAGCAGCCGGGCGCACTCCTCTGAGAGGACGCCCTCGATCACTTCGGGCCGGTGGTTGAGCCGCCGGTCGCGGACGAGGTCCCAGAGGGAGCCGACCGCGCCGGCCTTCTCGTCGCGGGCGCCGTAGACGACCCGGTCCACCCGTGACTGCTGGATCGCGCCCGCGCACATCGTGCACGGCTCCAGCGTCACCACCAGGGTGCAGCCGGCCAGCCGCCACTCCCCGAGTTCCGCGGCGGCCCGCCGCAGGGCGAGCACCTCCGCGTGCGCCGTGGGGTCGCCGGCCGCCTCCCGCTCGTTGTGGGCGGCGGCCAGCACGGTGGTGCCGTCCGGGGCGAGCACGACGGCGCCGACGGGGACGTCACCGCCCCGGACGGCACCCGCGGCCTCGTCCAGGGCGAGCCGCATCGCCGCCCGCCAGGGGTCGCGCACCGGGTCCGGCGGCCCGGAGGGCGGGGTGGCGGCCGGCACGGTCAGCGGACGGTCTCCAGGACCTCCGAGGCGCCCAGCACCTCGGCGATCCCGCTGACGGCGTCCTCGGTCATGGAACGCAGCTCCTTCTCGGCCACGCCCAGATCCTCCAGGATCCGCGCGTCGCCGACCGGTCCGCGCGGCACGGAGTCGGCGGAACCGGCGACCGCGGGGCCGTCGCCGGCGTCCTCGTCGTCCGGTTCGCCGTCCTCCGTGCCGTCGAGGTCGAGGGCGTCCAGGTCGGCGCCGTCGTCCCCGGGCTCACGGCCGAGCAGCTCGTCGGTGAGCAGGATCTCGCCGTAGCTGCTGCGGGCGGCTGCGGCGGCGTCGGAGACGTAGACCCGGGGGTCCTCCTCCCCGTCCACGCGGACGACGCCGAACCAGCCGTCGTCCTGCTCGATCAGCACGAGCACCGTGTCCTCGTCGGGAGAGGCCTCCCGTGCCAGGTCGGCGAGATCCGACAGGGTCTCCACATCGTCGAGCTCCGTGTCGCTCGCTTCCCACCCGTCTTCGGTGCGCGCGAGCAGTGCGGCGAAGTACACCGTGACTCTCCCACTGGTCATAGGGGTGCCGGTTGGAGGTCCCCCCCGGCGGAGGTGTCGAGGGCGGGGAGACGGTGCTCCGGGTCCCACCCACTCGGAATCGTGGCAGAAACAATGCCGTCAGGGGACGTCTTCGGCTCCCTGTGTCCGGCGGTTTCGACCGCGGTGCGCCGAATGCGCCCACGAAGGACCCGCCGGCGCGACTGTCACCGCCACGTGCGGATCGTACGCGGAGCCACCCGGCGTCTGAGCAAGGGCACTTCGGCAAACGCGTCCGCGTGGCGCGATCTTCCCGCAGCCGGGTGGATTTTCCCGGTGCCGCCTACCAGCGGAACGTGCGCATCCGCATCGCGTGGCGCAGCCGGGCCGCCTTGGCGCGGCGCGGCTGGACCCGGTCGCGCAGTGCCCGTGCCTCGGCGAGTTCGCGCAGGAACCGGGCGCGGCGCCGTCGCCGCTCGGCCTCCGTCTCCGCCGGGTCGGGGGTTCCGCGCGGTGACGGAGCGTCTCGGTCGTCCTGCTCAGGCATCGGTTCACCACCCCAGTCCGTCCCTCCCACTTTCCCCCGGACGGGCGGTTTGACGCCAGCGAAGGAGTGACGGGGGCGCGGGGTGCTTGCCGTGTGCGGGGACGCCGGGCCTGCCGGGCCCGGTTACTGTTGACGACATGCGTCTCCACGTCGTCGACCACCCTCTGGTCGCCCACAAGCTCACCACGCTGCGCGACCAGCGCACCGATTCCGCGACCTTCCGCCGTCTGGCCGACGAGCTGGTCACCCTGCTCGCCTACGAGGCCACGCGCGACGTGCGCACGGAGCAGGTCGACATCCAGACGCCGGTGGAGCGGACCACGGGGGTCAAGCTCTCCCACCCGCGCCCGCTGGTGGTGCCGATCCTGCGGGCCGGTCTCGGCATGCTGGACGGCATGGTCCGGCTGCTGCCGACCGCCGAGGTGGGCTTCCTCGGCATGATCCGCAACGAGGAGACGCTGCAGGCCTCGACGTACGCCACCCGGATGCCGGAGGACCTCTCCGGGCGTCAGGTGTACGTGCTGGACCCGATGCTCGCCACCGGCGGCACGCTGGTCGCGGCGATCCAGGAGCTGATCAGGCGCGGCGCCGACGACGTGACCGCCGTGGTGCTGCTGGCCGCGCCCGAGGGCGTCGAGGTCATGGAGCGCGAGCTGGCCGGCACGCCGGTGACGGTCGTGACGGCCTCGGTCGACGAGCGTCTGAACGAGCAGGGCTACATCGTGCCGGGCCTCGGCGACGCGGGCGACCGGATGTACGGGGCGGCGGAGTAGGACCCGCGCCCCGCGGTCCCGGCGGTTCGTCCGCCCTCAGCAGTTCTTCTTCGAGGTGGGCGCCGGCTTGGGCTCGGCCAGTACGGCCAGGGCCTTGTCGGCGTCCGCCTTCTTCGTCAGGGCCCGGAAGCCGTCGCCGATGATCAGGTCGACCTCGCCGCCCTTGCGGGCCGGGTCGGTACGGCGTTCGGCGCCGGCGAGCTGGGCGCCGAGCACCGGCAGCGAGGTGTCGAGGGCGGCGGCGGGGCCGAGCAGCACACCGGTGCCCTTGACCTTCTTGTCGTACTCCTTGGTCGCGTTGGTGACCTCGCCGATCTTGAAGCCGCGCTTCTTCAGCTCGTCGGCGGTCTTCTGCGCGAGGCCGCTGCGGGTCGTGGCGTTGAGGACGTTGACCTTGATGGTCCCGGGCGCGGGCAGTGCCTTCGGGGCTGCCGTACGGCTCGCCCTGTCGGCGCAGGCCGCCTTGGTGCCGGCCGCCGACGCGGAGTCGCCGCCGCCGGTGAACACGTCGATGAGCTGGAGCGTTCCCCAGCCGCCCACGCCGAGCACGGCGACGGAGGCGACGGCCATGACGACGAGCCTGCCGCGCCGTCGGGGCCTGCGCATCCGCGGGTACCTGTCACCCGTGATCCGGTACTGGCCGCCCATGCCGGGAGGAGTGAGCATGCTCATGAGCGCAGCGTAGTGCGCTCCGGCGGCAATGCCTACCAGATGATCATCCGACTGGGTGCAGTCCAACCCGAAAGGGCCAAGAAGGGCCTCGGAAGGGGCCGTCGGACGTACGTCAGTCCAGTTCGAGGACGCGGGCGTGCAGCACCTGGCGCTGCTGGAGCGCGGCCCGCACCGCCCGGTGCAGTCCGTCCTCCAGGTACAGGTCGCCCCGCCACTTCACGACGTGCGCGAAGAGGTCGCCGTAGAAGGTCGAGTCCTCGGCGAGGAGGGTCTCGAGGTCGAGCTGCTGCTTGGTCGTCACGAGCTGATCGAGGCGGACCGGGCGCGGTGCGACGTCCGCCCACTGCCGGGTGCTCTCCCGGCCGTGGTCGGGGTACGGCCGGCCGTTTCCGATGCGCTTGAAGATCACACGGAAAGCCTACCGGTCAACGCGTTCCGGGCGCAGCCATGGCGACGCAGTGCGACACCGAAAAGGCACCCGAATACGGGATGAAACGGGAACGCCGTTCTGGTAGGGCCGCCTACTTCCCCGAACCCCCCGCGGACTTGGCGGACTTCGCGGCCTTCGCCGCCGCCTTCTGCTCCTGCTTGTGCGCCCGCACCTTGGCCAGCGACTCCGGGCCGGTGATGTCGGCGACGGAGCGGAAGGATTTCTCCTCGCCGTAGGCGCCCGCGGCCTCCCGCCATCCCGTGGGCCGCACGCCGAGCTGCTTGCCCAGCAGGGCGAGGAAGATCCGGGCCTTCTGCTCGCCGAAGCCGGGGAGTTCCCGCAGCCGCTTCAGCAGGTCCCCGCCGTCGGTGACGCCCCGCCAGACCGCCTCCGCGTCGCCGTCGTAGTGCTCGACGAGGTAACGGCACAGCTGCTGGACGCGGCCCGCCATCGAGCCGGGGTAGCGGTGCACGGCCGGCTTCTCGGCGAGCAGCGCGGCGAACGCCTCGGGGTCGTACGCGGCGATCTCGTGCGCGTCCAGGTCCTCCCCGCCGAGCCGCCGGGCGATCGTCGCCGGTCCCTTGAACGCCCACTCCATCGGGATCTGCTGGTCCAGCAGCATCCCGGTCAGCGCGGCGAGCGGGCTGCGGCCCAGCAGCGCGTCGGCGTCGGGGTCCTGGGCGAGGTGCAGAGTGACGTCCATGCCCCGATGATCGCGCGTCGCGGCCCGGCCCGCGCGCCGGTGCCCCCTGGTGCCCGGACCCCTTTCGCGTAGGATCTCGGCACGGCTTACTTAGGGGAGCCTAACCTGATGGGAAATGAGGGTGCAGTGGTCGGCGAGATCTTCCGGGATCCCTGGGGCATCCCCCATCTGCGCGCGGACGACGCGAACGGGCTCGCGCACGTCCAGGGCCGGGTCACCGCGCTCGACCGGGCCTGGCAGCTCGAGGTCGAACGGCACCGCGCCCAGGGCACCTCGGCGTCCTTCCTCGGCCCCGAGGCGCTCCCCTGGGACCGCTTCGTCCGCCGTGCCCGCCTGTCCGACACGGCCCGCCGCTGCTGGGACGAGCTGGAGCGGACCGACCCCGGGACGGCGGAGTGGGTACGGGCGTACGTGACCGGCGTGAACGAAGGGCTGCGCTCCGCCGACGCCCCCGAATTCACCCGTACGGGCCTCGTCCCCGGCCGCTGGGAGCCCTGGACCCCGCTCGCGGTGTGGCTCTCCACCCACATCCTCTTCGCCGGCTTCCCCGCCAAGCTCTGGCGCGAGCACATCACCAGCCGGCTCGGCGCGGACGCCGTCGGCCTGTTCGCCGCGGACGGCCCCGGCACCGCGGGCAGCAACGGCTGGCTGGTCGCCGGGGACCGCACGGTCACCGGGCACGCGGTCATCGCCGGTGACCCGCACCGCTTCATCGAGGACCCGGGCGTCTACCAGCAGATCCGTCTGTCCTGCCCGGAGTTCGACGTGGTCGGCCTCGCCGTGCCGGGCGTCCCCGGCATCGCCCACTTCGGCCACACCGGCTCGGTCGCCTGGGCCATCACCAACGCCATGGCCGACTACCAGGACCTCTACCGCGAGCGGCTGCGGCGCACCGGCGCCGGGGTGGAGGCGCTCGGTCCTGACGGGACGTGGCGGCGGGCCGCCCGGCACACCGAGACCGTCGAGGTGGCGGGCGAGGCGCCGGTCGAGGTCGAGGTCGTCGAGACCGACCGGGGCCCCGTCGTCATCGGCGGCCCCGAGGGCCTCGACGACGGCGTGGCCGAGCCCGGCGGGCCGCCGCCGGCCGTCGCCCTCCGGTACCCGCCCCGGGTCACCGGCGACCTCGGCTTCGGCGCGCTGCTGCCGCTGCTGCGGGCCCGCCGGGTGGCCGACGTGGACCGGGCCGTCGACCGGTGGGCCGAGCCGGTCAACGTGATCATGGCCGCGGACACCGAGGGCGGCACCCTGCACCGGGTGGCCGGCCGGGTCCCGGTCCGTTCCGCGGCCAACGGGACCCGTCTGGTGCCGGCGTGGGAGCCCGGGTACGAGTGGCGGGGCTGGCACGAGCCGCCCCGCGCCGGCCTGGCCGACGGCGTCGCCGTGATGGCGAACCAGCGTGGCCCGGCGAGCCCGCTGGGCGTCGAGTTCGCCCCGCCGCACCGGGCCGACCGCATCACGGAACTCCTGTCGCGGCGGCACCGCTGGTCCGCCGCCGACATGCCCGCCATCCACATGGACACCCACCTGGCCTCCGCCACCCCCCTCCTCACCCACCTGACCACCCTCGGCGTCCCGGGCTCGGCCGCCCCCACCGCCGTGCCGGACGCCACCCGTCCGGCGGATCCCGCCGCCGCAGTCGGCGGTGCGGGCCCGAGCGCCCCGCCTGTGCCGGAGGGTTCGCCCCTCGCAGGGCCCACGGCCGACCCCGATGTCCCGGCGCCGAACGGCCCCGGCGCCGCGCGGGACGCGGCAGCGGAGCCCGCTGCCGCACTCGGCGGTGCGGTCTCGAGCGACCCGGCCGGCGGCCGGGCGCCCGGTGTCGTGCCCGAGGGCTCGTCCTCGGCAGGCTCCACCGCCGCAGTCGGCGGTGCGGGCCCGAGCCACCCGGCCGGCGGGTCGGGTGTCGTGCCCGAGGGATCGCCCCTCGCAGGCCCCACGGCTGACCCCGATGTCCCGGCGCCGAACGGCCCCGGCGCCGCGCGGGACGCGGCGGCGGAGCCTGCTGCCGCGGCCGGCGGCCAACCGGCCGACTGTTCCGGTGCCGTGCCGGAGGGTTCGCCTTCGGCAGGCTCCACGGCCGGGGCCGACGGGCCGGTGCCGAGCGGGCCCGCGCTCAGTGAGCCCGCTGCCGCGCTGCGGGAGCGGTTGGCGGGGTGGGACCGGCGGATGGACGCCGGGAGCGCCGACGCGGCGCTCTTCGCGGCGGTGCGCGGTGCCGTCGTGCGCCGGCTCGCCGCGCACCCCGCCTTCGCCGGGGCGGCCACGCCGCCCCCGTACCCGGAGATCTTCCGCCCCTGGCTCGCGCTGGTGCCGCGCGTCGGCCACGCGCTCGAGCACCTGCTGTCCGCCGAGGAACTGTTCGGCATCGACCGCCGGGAGGTGGTCCGCGAGGCACTGGAGGAGGTGGCCGCCCGGCCGCCCGCCGGCACCTGGGGCGACACCCACCGCCTGGCCCCCTGGCGGGCGCTGCCGCCGACGACGCCGTACGACGAGCCCGGCCTGTCCGGCGACCACGACTGCGTGCTGTGCACCTCCCCCGTGCCCGGCCTCACCGACCTCGCCGCGCGCGGCCCGGCGGCCCGGTACGTCTGGGACCTGGCCCGGCGCGAGGACAGCCGCTGGGTGGTGCCGCTGGGCGCCTCCGGAGTGCCCGGTTCACCCCATCACCGCGACCAGCAGCCCCTGTGGCTGGCCGGGGACCTGGTCCCGGTCGTCACCGACTGGGCGCAGCTGACGAAGGAGACCGATGTCTGACCCGTACGCCTCCCGCCCGTCCGTCCACGAGGAGCCGGCCGACGGCTTCGGCACCGTACGCGTACTGCCGCTGGACCCCGCCGCCGACGCGCCCCTGCTGCACCGCTGGGTGAGTGAGGAACGTGCCGTCTTCTGGGGCATGAACGGCCTCACCGGCCGGCAGGTCGCCGAGATCTACGCCCACATGGACACCCTCGGCACCCACCACGCGTACCTCCTCCTCAAGGACGGCGCGCCCGCCGCGCTGCTCCAGACGTACGAACCGGAGGCCGACCGGGTCGGCGACTGCTACCCCGTGGCGCCCGGCGACATCGGCATCCACCTGCTGCTCGCCCCGGCCGGCGCCGGGGGCCCGCGCCCCGGCTGGACCGCCGCCCTGATGGACGCCGTCGCCGGGTTCGTCCTGCGCGGACTGGGCCGCACCCGCGTGGTGGCCGACCCGGACGTGGCCAACGAGAAGGCCGTCGCCCGCTTCCTCCGGCAGGGCTTCACCGCGGGCCCCGAGGTGGTACTGCCGGAGATCGACCTCCCCGACGTGTACCTGCCCGAGAAGAAGGCGCGGCTCCTCTTCCTCACCCGGGAGGTAGCCTTCGGCGGGTGACCCCCGACGATCTCGTCGCCCACTACGGACTGGAGCCGATCCCCCGCGAGGGCGGCCGGTTCCGGCAGACCTGGTCCGGTCCCGCACGCCCCGACGGCCGCCCCGAGGGCACCGCCATCGTCGCGCTGCTCACCGACGCCCCCGGCGACTTCTCCGCCCTGCACCGGCTGCCCGCCGACGAGATCTGGCACTTCTACCTCGGCGACCCGCTCCGGCTGCTCCTCCTCGCCCCCGACGGCACCGCCCGCGAGCCGGTGCTCGGCCCGGACGTCCTCGGCGGCCAGCACCTCCAGCTCACGGTGCCCGCCGGCACCTGGATGGGCGCCCGGGTGGCGGCCGGCGGCGCCTGGTCGTTCTTCGGCTGCACCATGGCCCCCGGCTTCACCTACGAGGGCTACGAGCACGGCGACCGGGCGGAACTGACCGCACGTCACCCCGAACGGGCGGCGCTCATCGCGGAACTGTCCCGCCCATGAGCGGGCCGGGCCTGCTGCGCGGCCAGGTCGCCCTGGTCACCGGCGCGGGCGGCGGCATCGGCCGGGGCATCGCGCGGCGGTTCGCCGAGGAGGGCGCGGCCGTCGCGCTGCACTGCCGTACGTCGACGGCGTCCGCGCGGGAGACCGCCGGGCGCATCCGGCGGGCGGGCGGCGCGGCCGTCGTCCTGCGGGCCGACCTCACCGACGAGGACGACTGCCACCGCCTGGTCGCCGAGGCGGCCGAGTGGGGCGGCGGCCGGCTGACCGCGCTCGTCAACAACGCGGGCGTCCAGCCGGTCCAGGAACTCGCCGGGATGACCGCGGCCGAGTGGCGCCGGGTCGTGGACACCAACCTCACCGGCGTCTTCGCCTGCACCCAGGCGGCGGCACTGCTGATGCGCGGCCAGGACGGCGGCGGCACCGTCACCCACATCGCCTCGGTCGAGGCCCGCCACCCGGCCCCGGCCCACGCCCACTACTGCGCCTCCAAGGCGGCGGTGGTGACCCACGCCCGCTCGGCGGCGCAGGAGTACGGCCCGTGGGGCGTGCGGGTCAACTCCGTCTCGCCCGGCCTCGTCGAGCGGGAGGGCCTGGCCGAGGCCTGGCCGGAGGGCGTACGCCGCTGGCGGCGGGCGTCCGCCGTGGGCCGGCTCGGCCGCCCGGAGGACGTCGGCGACGCCTGCGTGTTCCTGGCCTCCCGGCTGGCGTCCTGGGTGACGGGCCACGACCTCGTGGTGGACGGAGGGGCCTCGGCCCGGCCCACCTGGTGAACCGGTGAGCACACCGCGCCCCGCGTCCGTACCCCTCCCGTAGGGCCGGATTGCCGGAAGGCGGGGACGACGTGCGGGGACGCGGGAGCGTGGCGACGGGCGACGGCGCGGGGGACGGGGCCCGGGGCGGCCGCCGCACCCGGCGACTTCAAGGGCTGGTGCTGCTGGGCGCCGTGCTGGTCCTGCTCCTCTTCGGCGGCGCGGCCCCGGCGAGCGCCCACGCCGCCCTCCGCGGCAGCGACCCCGAGGACGGAAGCGTCGTCAAGTCCGCGCCCCGGCACCTCACCCTGACGTTCACGGAGTCCGTCGGCCTGCTCGACGACTCCTTCCGCGTCTACGGCCCCGACAACCGCCGGGTCCACCTGGGCGAGCCGCGGCATGCGGACGGCGGTTCCGACACCGCCCGCACCGAGCTGCCCGGCGGCCTCGCCGACGGCACCTACACGGTGGCGTGGCGGGTGGTCTCCGCCGACAGCCACCCGGTCTCCGGCGCCTTCACCTTCTCCGTCGGCAAGCCCTCGCCGACACCGCCGGCCGCGCCCGCGGACCACGCCGAACACCCGGTCACCAAGAGCCTCTACGACACCGGCCGCTATCTCGCGTACATCGCCGCCGCGCTGCTCATCGGCACGGCGGCGTTCGCGGCGCTGTGCCGGCCGCCGGACCCGGCCCCGCTGCGGCTGCCGCTGCTCACCGGCTGGTGGACGCTGCTGACGGCGACGGCCGGCCTCCTCGTCCTGCGCGCCCCGTACGAGAAGGGCGCCTCGCCCGCGACCGCCCTCGACCTCCCGGCGTTCGCCGACACCCTCACCGGCCGCCCCGGACTGGCCCTGCTGACCCGTCTGGCCCTGCTGCTGCTCGCGGCGGCGGCCCTGCTGGCACCGCCCGTCCGGCGCGCCGCCCCCCGGGTCCGCCTGGCCGCCGGCGCGGCACTCGCCCTCGCCCTGGCGCTGACCTGGGCGGCGGCCGAGCACGCCTCCGCCGGCATCCAGGTCCCGGTGGCGATGGCGTCGTCCGTGCTCCACCTGCTGGCGACGGCGTGCTGGCTCGGCGGTCTGACGGCCCTGCTCCTGACCCTGTACCGCGCCGGGACCCCGCCGCCGGCCGCCACGGTCGCCCGCTTCTCCCGGCTGGCCTTCGCCTCGGTGACCGTCCTGGTCGTGACCGGCGTCTACCAGTCGTGGCGCGGCCTCGGCTCCTGGTCGGCCCTTACGGAGACGTCGTACGGACGGACCCTGACCGTGAAGCTCGCCGTCACCGTCTTCCTGCTGGCGGCGGCGGCGCTGTCCCGCCGCTGGACGGCCCTTCTCGCGCGACCCGCGACGGCGGTGGCCGAGGCGCGGGTACCGGAACCGGTGGGCGCGCCCGGGACCCCGCCGGCGCCGCCGAGATGGGCCGCCCCGCCGCCGGACGGTCCGGACGCCCTCCGCCGCCGTGCCCTGCGCCGTTCCGTGCTGGCCGAGGTCGTCGTGGCGGTGGTCGTCCTGCTGGTCACCACGGTGCTGACCGGCACCCTCCCGGCCCGTGCGGAGGCCGAGGCGGCCAGGGCGCCCGAGCCGCAGGTGGCGGGCCTGCCCGGTGCGTCGGCGTTCACGGTCCCCTACGACGTGGGCACGCCCGGCGACCGGGGCACGGTGCAGATCACGATGGACCCGGGCCGGGTGGGTGAGAACGGCCTCCAGGCGGTGGTCTTCGGCGCCGACGGCGGCCTGACCTTCGTACCGGAGCTCCGTATCTCCTTCACCCTCGAGGCGAAGGACATCGGCCCCATCGACGCGAAGGCGACCGACCGCGGCGGCTACTGGGCCACCAACGACCTCAACCTGCCGCTCGAGGGCTCCTGGACGATGAGGCTCACGATCCGGGTCTCCGAGGTGGACCAGGTGAGCGAGGTCCGGCAGGTGCGGATCACCCGCTGATTCCACCGGCGCTTTCAAGATCGAAATCAAAAACTCAAGATCAAGTAATCAAGATCGAAAAATATGGTCCGTTAATTCTTCGGGAATTTCTCTACAACCTTCCGTTGCGTGCGCATGTCTGGCTGATCGCAGGGGTGTTGGGGTCCATGAAGAGGAGCTCGGAAACGTGACCATGCGTTCTTTCGTCCGGCGGGTGGGGCCGCGAGTCGAGCGGAAGGCCGCCGAACGGGTGTGGCAGCTGCGTACGATGCGGCGGCGCCGCACGGCGGCGGTCACGGAACCGGGGTTCCGCCCGGTGGCGGTCCGCGGCCAGCGGCTCTACGGACGGGTCGTGACCCGGTTCAGGGCCGCCGACGCGGCGGCCGCCAACCTCGGCCTGGTCGTCGCCGCACTGGAGCAGGAAGGCATTCCCTACTTCCTGGTGCCGGCCTCGCGCACCCGCCACACGGTCGGGGTGAACGCCGTGGACCGGGAGCGCCTCCTCACCGCCCTGGAGGCCCGCAACGCCGGGCAGCCGGTGTTCATCGGACGGCCGCTGCCCGGCGGACAGCTGAAGCACCCCGCGCTGTTCATGGACGGCGTGCTGCCGGCCGCGCTGCGCACCTCCCCCGTCCTGCGGATCGGCGAGAACCACCTGGGCCCCTCGGGCCAGCTGCTCGCCGGGCCGGAGCTCGCCTGCGACGTCGAGTTCTGGGAGGACGGGGCGCAGCTCCTGGCCTCCGCCGACGGGCCCCGCCGGCTGGCCAAGGTGCAGCCGCAGGCGTCCGAGGACGTCTTCGCCGAGTCCCTCGTCGCACCGCGCAACAACGGCATCACCGACGTCCTCCCGGCGGCCGAGCAGACACCGGCCACGTTACGCGTCGGCGACCGGGAGTTGCCGACCTTCGCCCCGCTCACCCTGCCGACCCTGCACGACGTGACCTTCCCCGTCGACGTCGTCTACACCTGGGTGGACGGCGAGGAGCCGGAGATGCGCGCCAAGCGGGCCCGGCACCAGCGCGGCGGCATCGCCGAGATCCTGGACAAGGAGACCAACGCCTCCCGCTACACCAGCCACGACGAGCTGAAGTACTCGCTGCGCTCGCTCGCGATGTACGCCGACTTCGTCCGGCACGTCTACCTCGTGACCGACGGCCAGAAGCCGCACTGGCTCGACGACGGGGCCCCGGGCATCACGGTCGTCGACCACCGCGACATCTTCCCGCCGGACGTCCTCCCGGTGTTCAACTCGCACGCCATCGAGACCCGGCTGCACCACATCCCCGGCCTGTCCGAGCACTACCTCTACTTCAACGACGACGTGTTCGTCGGACGCCGGATCACCGCGGAGCACTTCTTCCACGGCAGCGGCCTGATGAAGATCCCGGTCTCGCCGCTGAAGATAGGCGTCGGAAAACCGCACGCCGAGGAGACGGCCACCAACTCCGCGAGCAAGAACGTCCGCCGGCTGCTGCTGGAGCGGTTCGGGCGGATGACCACGAACAACTTCCTGCACACCCCGCTGCCGCAGCGGCGGGACACCCTGCGGGAGCTGGAGGAGCTCTTCCCGCAGGACATCGCCCGCACCACCGCGTCCCGCTTCCGCTCGCCGCAGGACATCGCGATGACGGCCCCGCTGCTCTACCAGTACGCCCTGACCACCGGCCGCGGCGTACCCGGGAGGTTCAGCTACCGGTACGTCAACATCAGCCGCCCGGACGCCGGGGAGCGCCTGGCCGACCTGCGCCGCAGCCGCCGCTTCGACTTCTTCTGCCTCAACGACGTCGACGTGGCGCCCGAGGAGCGGGAGCGGGTCGGCGCCCGGATGAACGAGTTCCTGGAGCACTACTTCCCCTTCGCGAGCCCCTTCGAGAAGCGGCAGTGAAGGGAGCCGGGAGCATGGACATCCGTCATCGCGTCCCGGCCCCCGCGGGCGTGCGGGCCGCCCGGGACCTGCTGGCACGTCTGCGGCCCTGGCCGGCGGCCCTGCTCTGGGCGCTGCGCACGGCCCCGGCCCGGCGGCGGCTGCGGGCCGCCGTCCCCGGACTGCGCCGGGTCACCTTCGGAGCGACCCGGCTGTACGGGAGCACGGTCACCGGCTACACCGCCGCGGACGCCGTCGAGACCGACCTCGAACGGGTGTGCTCCCTGCTGGAGGAGCTCGGCGTCCCCTACTTCCTGGTCCCCGCCGACCACGGGCACAGCGCGCCCCGCCAGGTCGTCGGCGTCGAGGAGACCTACCGCGACGCGGTACTCGCCCGGGCCGCCCACCGCCTGGCCGGCACCTGCGGATACGTCGGCGCCGTGGGGCCGGACGGCGCCGTGACGACGGCGGTGCTGTGGGCCGACGGGAGGCTGCCGCGGGCGCTCGGACGGGCCGCGGTGCTGCGCACCGGCACGGTCCGCCTCGGCCCCTGCGGGCAGGTGCTCACCGGTCTGGAGGCGGGGTGCGACATCGAGTTCTGGCGGCCTGGCCGGGAGCTCGGCGCCGACCCCTCCTGGCTCACCGTGCCGGGCGGCCGGCTGCCGGACGTCTTCGGTCCGGCACTCGTCGCCCCGCGCCGCAACCCCGTCTCGGAGGTGCTCCCGCCGGCGGCGCGGCGGCCGGCCGCGGTGACGCGCCGCCGCCGCAGCGTGCCGACCTTCGAGCCGTTCGCTGAGCCGGGCATCGACGAGGTGTGCTTCCCGGTCGACGCCGTGTACACCTGGGTCGACGGGGACGATCCGGCGCTGGCCGCGAAGCGCCGCGCCCACCGGGCGCTCTCCGGCGGCCTCATCGCCCCGCGCGAGACCGGCGCCTCCCGCTACACCAGCCACGACGAGCTCAGGTACGCGCTGCGCTCACTGGAGATGTACGCCGGGTTCGTACGGCGCGTCTACCTCGTCACCGACTCCCAGGTCCCCGCCTGGCTGGACCCGGACGCGGAGGGCCTGACCGTCGTCGACCACCGGGAGATCCTCCCGCCGGACGCGCTGCCCGTCTTCAACTCGCACGCGATCGAGAGCCGGCTGCACCACATACCGGGCCTGTCGGAGCACTACCTCTACTTCAACGACGACGTCTTCATCAACCGCCCGGTGGCCGCGGAGCACTTCTTCCACGGCAACGGCATCGCCCGCATCCCGCTGTCCCCGCTGAAGCTCGGCGTAGGCGCCCCGCACCCGCTCGAACCGGCCCCGAACTCCGCGGGCAAGAACGCCCGCGAGGTGGTCCGCCGCTTCCACGGCCGGTACCCCACCCACAAGTCGCTGCACACCCCGCACCCCCAACTGCTGTCGGTGATGCGCGAGATGGAGGATCTCGGGATCGCGGAACTGGAACGCACGTCGTACTCCCGCTTCCGCTCCGTCGCGGACGTCGCCCCGGCGTCCACGCTCCACCACCACTGGGCGATCGCGACCGGCCGGGCCGTCCCCGCCGACTACCGCTTCCGCTACGTGCAGCTGGGCACCCCGGACATGCGGCGCCGCCTGGCCCGTCTCGCGGCCGGCGAGGACGTCGACTTCTTCTGCCTCAACGACGTGGACACCACCGAGGCGGCCAGGCCCGGGGCCCGGAGCGCCCTGCACGGCTTCCTGGAGCAGAAGTACCCGTTCCCCAGCCGCTTCGAGGCCGCCCCCCGCCCGGTCACCCCTCTCACCG
>Ga0247820_10000297_pt1 | contig 25816 bp, 11 predicted proteins | sample 13C_Glucose_Day1_2_FD_192480 | JGI IMG/M metagenome (GOLD analysis project Ga0247820, IMG submission 192480) | Soil microbial communities from agricultural site in Penn Yan, New York, United States - 13C_Glucose_Day14 | ecosystem: Environmental > Terrestrial > Soil > Agricultural land | place...
GCACATGGTGGCAAGTATCTGTCGATAAACCGTTTGTCTTTCGATTCATCATGAACAACGGCCACTTTTTATATATCAACATCGGCATGGGACAGCCCGACAACAAGCCCTATTTTCGCATTGAACGCATCAACGACAGCACATGGCCTGGCTTGGCGCCGTACAAGGACCGGATCATAACCGCCGTGCAAAACGATCGTTCATTGGCCGATAGTTACTACTATATTTTCCTGACTGATAACGAGTACATCACCTACAACATCCCTGAAAACAGAATCGAATACGGCCCCAAAAAAATTGATAACGACACTTGGCCCGGACTGCTACGCGGACCAAGACTTGAAATGTCAGCCACCGCGTCTGGTTTTGGCGTTGAAGCTTCGGTTTTGGTGCCCGATTAATCATGGGTTAATCACCGCCCTCCATTGTGCACCTCACGTGCACAGACATCGGGCTTACCCATGCGTCAACTGTTTCTCCTTTTTGCGTTCTTGATCTCGGGTTTGGCCCAAGCGGGGACCAATCCATTCGAAACAAAACCCGACTTTCTTCCGGTCGGCCAGGCGTTCATTCTCACTTCCGAGCGCCTGGACTCCGGGGAAACCCAACTGTTCTGGCAGATTGCCAACGGTTATTACCTGTATCAGAAGCGTCTGAAATTCGATGGGCTGACTCAGGATCAACAGCCTGTATTACCTGCGGGCGAGTCGCACAGCGATGAATTCTTCGGTGAACAGCAGGTCTATCGCCAAGGCCTGGAACTGAAGATCCCGGCGGGCGCCACGGGTCAGATCAAGGTGGGTTTCCAGGGTTGCGCCGATGCCGGCCTGTGTTACCCGCCGCAAACCCAGGTGGTGGATCTGGGTGGAAACGCTGCGGCATCGGCCGTTGGCGAAGCACCTGATCAAGCCTTGGCCAGCGGCCTGCAACAGCGGGCACTGGGCTGGAGCCTGCTGGTGTTCTTCGGCCTGGGGCTGCTGCTGGCCTTCACCCCTTGCACCCTGCCCATGCTGCCGATCCTGGCCGGTTTGATTGTCGGCAGTGGCGCCACACCCCGACGCGGGTTTGCCCTGGCCAGCAGCTATGTGATCTGCATGGCGCTGGTGTATGCGGCGATGGGTGTGCTGGCGGCCCTGCTTGGCGCCAATCTGCAGGCATTGCTGCAGAACCCCTGGTTGCTGGGCAGCTTCGCCACGGTGTTTGTGCTGCTGGCGTTGCCGATGTTCGGCTTCTTCGAGTTGCAATTACCGGTGGCCGTGCGGGATCGCCTGGAGAACGTTTCTCGCAACCAGCGCGGCGGCAGTCTCTTTGGCGCTGGCGTCCTGGGGGCCGTCTCCGGTTTGCTGGTGGGTCCGTGCATGACCGCTCCGCTGGCGGGCGCCCTGCTCTACATCGCGCAAAGCGGCAATGCGTTGCATGGCGGGCTGATACTGTTCGCCATGGGCATCGGCATCGGCGTACCGCTGCTGTTGCTGGTGACGGTGGGCAATCGTTTCATGCCTAAACCCGGCGCGTGGATGAACCTGCTCAAAGGCGTGTTCGGTTTCCGGTTCCTCGCCACTGCGCTGCTGATGCTGCGTCCGGTGCTGGCTGAACCCCTGTGGGTCGGGCTGTGGGGTGCATTGTTGTTGATCGCCGCCTACAGTGCCTGGAAACAGTCGGATGGGTTCGGGCGCGTCGCACACCTGTTCGGTGCCAGTTCGCTATTGCTCGGCTTATGGGGCAGCCTGCTGATGATCGGTGCCGCCGGCGGCAGCGATGATCCGTTCAAACCGTTGCAGGTCTACAGTGCAACAAACCCGGGCAGCGCCACAAGCCCTGTCGGTCATGACGCCTTCACCACCATCAACGACCCCGCCGCCCTGCAACGGGAGCTCGATGCGGCTCAGGTACAAGGCCAATGGGTGCTGCTGGACTACTATGCCGACTGGTGCGTGTCGTGCAAGGTCATGGAAAAACAGGTATTCGGCAAAGCCCATGTGCTGCAAGCCTTGAGCGATGTGCGCTTGCTACGGCTCGATGTCACCGCCGACAATGCCGCCAGCCGCGAACTGCTCGCCCGCTATAAAGTGCCGGGGCCACCGAGCCTGTTGTGGATCGGTGCCGACGGCATCGAGCGCCGCAGTCAGCGCATCACCGGCGAGGTCGATGCCGACACCTTCCTGCAACGTTGGACCACCACCCGAGACGCCCGTTAATGCTGACTTTTACCCTCGGTACCTTTGCCATTGCGCTTAATCACCTGCTGCTGATCAGTGCCTTGGCGCTGGCGACCTTTGTCGGCTGGCGGGTGGCCAAGCGCGGTGGCGAGAATCCCGAGTCGGCGCTGTTCAGCTTGTTCCTGCTGGGCATGCTGGCGGCGCGAGTAGGGTTTGTCGCCGTTTACTGGACCCATTATCGGGACGATCCGTGGCAGATGATCGACCTGCGTGACGGCGGTTTCCTCGCCTGGCCAGGCGTGATCGTGCTGCTGCTCGCGGCCTTGTATCGAGGCTGGCGTCGCCCCGGCTTGCGCCGCCCACTGGGATTTGGCGTGGCCAGCGGTCTGGCGTTCTGGTTGCTGGCGACGTTTTCCCTGACGATTTACGAGCAAGGCACACGCCTGCCGGAAATCACCCTGCGCAATGCCGCCGGTGAAACCGTGCAGCTGGCCGACTACAAGGGCGGCCCGCTGGTGATCAATCTCTGGGCCACCTGGTGCCCGCCGTGTCGCCGGGAAATGCCGGTGCTGGAAGATGCCCAGCAACAGCGCCCGGACCTGACCTTCCTGTTCGTCAACCAGGCCGAAAGCATGCAAAGTGTCAGCACCTATCTGGAAACCCAGGGCCTGAGCCTGTCCAACGTCCTGTTCGATGGTGGCGGCCGATTGGGCCAGGCCGTCGGCTCCATGGCATTGCCGACTACGCTGTTCTATAGCCCCGAAGGTCGCTTGCTGGGCAGCCATCTGGGAGAACTGTCGGAAGCCAGCCTGGCCCGCGCCCTGGAAAGCTTCGACACCTCTAATCCTGCCACACCAGCCACTTCTTCAAGGAAACCGCCATGCCCCGCCTCCGCCACCTGCTGACACTGGCCCTGGGTGCCACCCTATTGCACCTGCCGTCGGTGCAGGCTGCCGAAGAACTGCCCGAAGCGATCAAAAAGATCGAAGCCAAAGGTGCGAAAATCGTCGGCCAATTCGATGCCCCCGACGGTTTGCGCGGCTATGCGGCGCAGTACCAGAACCGGGGCATGGCACTGTACCTGACCCCGGATGGCAAGCATGTCCTGCTGGGCAATCTGTATGACGCCGAGGGTAATGACCTGAGCAGCGCGCCATTGCAGAAACTGGTGTACGCCCCCATGGCAAAAGAAATCTGGGGCAAAATGGAAACCAGCCACTGGATCGCTGACGGCAAAAAAGACGCACCGCGGGTCGTCTATATGTTCAGCGACCCAAACTGCCCTTACTGCAATATGTTCTGGGAACAGGCGCGGCCGTGGGTGAAGGCCGGCAAGGTGCAGTTGCGCCATATCATGGTCGGCATCATCCGTGAAGACAGCCCGGGCAAATCGGCGGCGCTGCTGGCTGCCAAGGACCCGCAGAAAGCCTTGCAGGACCATGAAGGCGCCGGCAAGGGCAGCTCGCTCAAGGCCTTGAAAGAAGTGCCGCCGGCGATTCAGGCGAAGCTGGCGGCGAACATGCAGTTGATGGAAGAGCTGGAATTGTCTGCGACACCGGCGATTTTCTATATGGATGACAAGGGTGAGCTGCAACAGCAGCAGGGTGCGCCGTCGCCGGACAAGTTGGTGAAGATTCTCGGGCCCAAATAAGCAAGATCAAAAAATCGCAGCCCCCCTGTAGGAGCGAGCTTGCTCGCGAAAAACTAAAGGGCAACGCGTACATCCTGAAAGAACGCGTTATCGTTGACGACCATCGCGAGCAAGCTCGCTCCTACAGGGGGGCTGCGATCTTTTTTCAATGCTCCGCTGAATTGCGCTGGGCCAAAAACGTCAGCAGTTCATCTGTAACGAACCGCGCATTCTCCAGATTCGAGATATGCCCCGCCTCCGGCACCAGCACATAGGGGCAACCGATCAACTCGGCCATTTCCCGGGTTTCCGCCGGTGGTCGTGGTTGATCCTGGTCCCCACACATCAGCAGCGTGGTGTCCGCGTCCAGCTCGCCCAGACGCGGCAGCAGATCGTCCCGGCCAAACGTGATCCGTCCCATTGGCACGATGCTTTGGCGCAGACGATCCGATGGCAGCGCCGCCAACGACGCGCGGAATTCCTGATACAGCGCCGACTCCCGGTCGATATCGGGATGAAAGAAGATCGGCACAATGGTATCCAGCAGCTGTGGCGTTATCACGCCGATTTCTTCGATCTGCTTTAACAATGAGAAATAATAATCGCGAGTCGGCTCGGGCTCTTCACCTAGATAGGTGTCCATCAGGACCAGGCCGTTGATTCGCCCGGGCGCCGATAAAGCCAGGCGCGCGCCCCACATACCGCCGACCGAAAGCCCTACCAGGGTGACGCGTTCGATGTCCAGATGATCGAGCAAGGCCAATCCCTGGCGAGCGATGTCGTCCAGTGAAGTGGTTGCAGGCGGTTTTGGCCCGGATAGGCCATGCCCCCACAGGTCCGGGGCGATCACCCTGTATTGTTGCGACAGGGCGGCAATCTGCGGCGCCCACATGGCCTGGTCCCAGAGATAGCTTCCGGCAAGCAGCGCTGCCGGGCCTGTGCCTTGATCGATGTAGTGCAGCGGTTGTCCGTCTATGGTTACGAAGGGCATGACTGTTTCCTTGGTGAAATGGGATTCACTTAAAGAGCAGGGGCAGCCTGAGCTGGGCGGAAATGGCAGTCAACGCGCAAATATGCGCAAAATGTGCCGGCCCCTTCGTCGGAACGCCGCCCGGAGCGGGCTTGCTCCGGGCGGCGTTCCGACGAAGAGGCTCTTACAGATGCTGGAGAACTACAGCCCCTCCAACTCCGCCATCAGATCATTCAACCGATCCACCTTCTCCTCGGTGATGTCACTCGCCGCCAACCCGTCGATATGTTCGGCCAATTCCTCCACCGTGCTGCACTCAAACATCGCGCGCAGCGGCACATCGCGTTGCAAGGTTTTCTGCACCCGCGAAGCAATCTGCGTCGCCAGCAGCGAATGCCCACCCAGTTCGAAGAAGTTGTCGCGAATGCCGACCTTCTCGACCTTCAGCACTTCGGCCCAGATATCAGCCAACGTCTGCTCCAGCGTATTACGCGGTGCCTGGTAATCCTGGCTCTGCAACTGACCGATCTCCAGCGCCGGCAGGGCCTTGCGATCGAGTTTGCCGTTGGCGTTGAGCGGCATCCGCTCGAGCCACAGCCAATGCAGCGGCACCATGTATTCCGGCAGCTCGGCGCGCAGGCGTTGCTTGATGCGCTCAAGGTGTTCGCTCGGATCCTGCGCCGAGTCAGCCGCAACCAGGTAACCCACCAGATGCTTGCCGTTCACCCCTTCCTGCACGCCGACCGCCGCTTCACGGACCTCCGGTTGCTCATGCAGACGGGCTTCGATTTCACCCAACTCGATGCGGTAACCGCGAATCTTCACCTGGTGGTCGATGCGCCCGACGTATTCCAGCACGCCGTCGCTGCGACGACGGGCCAGGTCACCGGTGCGATACAGGCGATCTGCACCAAACGGGTTCGGCACGAACACCTGCGCAGTGCGCATCGGGTCGCTGACATAACCGCGGCCCACCCCGGTGCCTGCGACGCACAACTCGCCCACCGCCCCCAAGGGCACCAAATCCAGCGCGCCATCGAGCAGGTACAAACGGTTGTTGTCGGTCGGCGTACCGATCGGCAAATAGCTGCCGCGCGTCGACGCCAGGTCCACGCGGAAGAAGGCCACGTCATCCGAGCACTCTGCCGGGCCATAGGCATTCACCAGTCCGATATCCGGGTAGCGCAGCAGCCATTGATGCGCCAGTTCCGGCGGCATCGCTTCGCCGGTCGGCAGCATCCAGCGCAGACCGTCCAGGCTCATGCGTTCCTGGGCGAGCATGCCCTGGATCAGCGACGGCACGCTTTCCAGCACGGTGATGCCCTGGCTCTGCACATGGGCCAGCAAACCTTGCGGGTCATGGGCGATGGTGTTCGGCACGATGTCCACCCGCGCCCCGAACAGCGGTGCGGCAAGGAACTGCCAAACCGAAATGTCGAAGCTCTGCGAGGCGGTCTGGGCGATCACGTCGGCATCGCTCAGGTTCAGGTACGGCACTTTGCTCAGCTGGTTGTTGAGCATGCCGCGCTGCTCGACCATCACCCCCTTCGGCAGACCGGTAGAACCCGAGGTGTAGATCACGTAGGCGAGATTGTCCGGACCGCTGTAGATACCAGGATTCATCAGCGAAACATCGCTCGCTTGCACCTCTTCCCAGACCAGCAACTTCGGACGATTGGCGCACCCGAACTCATCGAGCAATGCCATGGCCTGCTCGCGGCAAGCTTGAGTGCAGACCAGCAACGGCGTGCGGCTCAGGTCGATGATCCGGCTCAAACGCTGACTCGGCAGTCCCGGGTCCAGCGGCAGGTAACCGGCGCCGGCCTTGAAGCTGCCGATGATCATGCCCAGCAGATCGAGGTTACGTTCGGCCAGCAACGCCACCGGTTGATCCAGCCCGACACCGGCCGCGACCAGCGCATGGCCGAGGCGGTTGCTGCGCTGGTTCAGCTCAAGGTAACTGTGTTGCCGATCCAGGCAGCTGGCGGCCATCCGCTGCGGATGCCGGGTCACCTGCGCTTCGAACAACTCGACGTAACTCTGCTCCAGCGGATAATCGTGCTCGCTCTGGTTGCAGCCATGGATCAGGAAGTCCTGTTCCTCGGCACCCAACAGCGGCAAATCGGCCATGTCGCCATGGAAGCCTTCGACCAGCGCCAGCAGCAAACGCTTGAACTCGCCAAGCATGCGCTCGATGGTCGACTCGTCGAAATAACGCTGGTCGTAGGACAGGTGCAAGCCCAGGTCATCGCCCGGGTAGCACACCGCCGTCAGCGGGAAGTTGGTGTGGGTACGGCCCGAATCCGAGGTCGCGTTGAGGCTTTGCGCACGGTCCAGTACCGAGACTTCCACCGGGGCGTTTTCGAACACGAACAGGCTGTCGAACAACGGCTGGCCCTTGGGCAGTTCGCTGTTTTCCTGAATGTTCACCAGTGGCAGGTACTCGTACTCGCGCAGCTGCATGTTGCTGTCGAGCAAGCCGCTCAGCCACTGGCGCACGCTGCAGCGCTGGTCGTCTTCCGGCATCTTCACCCGCAGCGCGATGCTGTTGATGAACAGGCCGACGGTGCGCTGCATCTGCGGCATTTCCACCGGGCGCCCGGCCACAGTGACGCCGAACAGCACGTCGCGATCACCGCTCAAACGCCGCAATACCAAGGCCCACGCCGCCTGGGCGAAGGTGTTGATGGTCAGCTGATGCGCCTGGGCCAGTTCGCGCAGTCGGGCGCCGTCACGGGCATCGAGACGGGTGTAGCGGTCGCCGACGAGCATGCCGCCGCTGTCACCGGCGTGTTCGCGCAGGAACGGCCGGTCGCTCGGAATCGGCGTGGTGCGTTCGAAGCCTTGCAGGTTGTGCTTCCACCACTGCCGTGCCTCGGCCAGGCTCTGGCGTTGCAGCCAGCCGATGTAGTCGCGATAACGCGGTGGCACGGCCAACTGCGCTTCCCGGCCTTCGCCAAGGGCGCTGTAGATTTCGAAGAAGTCGTTCATCAACAGCGAACGGCACCAGGCATCGATCAGGATGTGGTGATTGCTCATCATGAACCAGTAGCGCCCCTCGCCGACCTTGATCAGACGCAGGTGGAAAGGTGCCTGGTTGAGCAGATCGAAACCGGCCTCGCGCTCGCTTTTGAGCAGTGCCTGCAACTTCGGCTCTTGCCCGGCCTCGGCGATAGCGCTCCAGTCCAGATACTCGATCGGGGTGCTGCCCGGTTTGTGGATCACTTGCAGCATGTCTTCGCCGACGTTCCAGCAGAACGACGCACGCAAGGCTTCATGACGGGCGATCACCGCCTGCCAGGCCTGGGCGAAACGCTGCGGGTCGAGCTCGCTGTTGATGCGGTAACGGTCCTGCATGTAGTAGAGGCCGGTGCCCGGTTCCAGCAGGGTGTGCAGCAGCATGCCTTCCTGCATCGGCGTCAGCGGGTACACGTCTTCAATGACCGCAGCCGGCACCGGTAGCGCATCGAGTTGCGGCTGGGTCAGCCTGGCCAGAGGGAAGTCCGACGGCGTCAGGCCGCCCGCGTCGTCTTGCAGGCAATGCTCGACCAGGCTCTGCAATTCGCCGAGGTAAGCGTCCGCCAAATCGGTGATGGTTTGCCGATCATGGCGTTCGGCGCTGAAGGTCCAGCGCAGCACCAGCTCACCGCCGTATACCTGACTGTCGACGCTCAGCTCGTTGGGCAGCGGCGCTTTCGGATCGTGTGCGGCGCCGACCGGCTCATCCAGCGGACGGAACAACGCATCGTTGCCGAAGCTCTGGTCGAATTGGCCGAGGTAGTTGAAGGTGATCGGCGCCACCGGCAGTGCAGCCATGGACTGGCGGCACTGATCATCGGCCAGGTAGCGCAATACACCGTATCCCAGACCCTTATGTGGCACCGCGCGCAATTGTTCTTTGATCGCCTTGATCGAGGCGCCCTGCTCTTGCATCGGCATCAGGCGCAGCGGATAAGCACTGGTGAACCAGCCAACGGTGCGGGTCAGGTCGATCTCGTCGAACAGGGTTTCGCGGCCGTGGCCTTCGAGCTGAACAAGCGCCGATTGTTGCCCGCTCCAGCGGCACAACACCCGCGCCAAGGCTGTCAGCAACAGGTCGTTGACCTGGGTGCGATAGGCACTCGGCGCCTGTTGCAGCAATTGCCGGGTGCGCTCGCCGTCAAGGCGTACGCTGACGGTTTGCGCATGGCGATTCTGCCGACCGCCCTCGGGACGTTCGCACGGCAAATCAGCGGTCGGCCCCGCCAGTTGCGACTGCCACCAGCCCAGTTCTTCGCGCAGGGATTCGCTGCCGGCATACGCCTGCAGGCGTGCGGACCACTCCTTGAAGGCACTGGTTTTCGCCGGCAATTTGACCGACTGGTGCGTGGCCAGTTGGCGATAAGCGGTTTGCAGATCGTCCAGCAGCACCCGCCAGGAAACCCCGTCCACCACCAGGTGATGAATGACGATGAACAGCCGTTGCTGGTCGCCGGGCGCATCGACCAGCAGTGCGCGCACCAGCGGGCCCTGTTCGAGGTCGAGGCTGCGCTGGGCATCGGCAAACAGTGCGGTGCATTTATCCATGGAGGGCACGCGCACTTGCCAGAGCACCGGTGTGTCGCAGGCCGGCTGGTGTTCGGCGGTCCATTGCCCTGGGACTTCAGCGAAACGCAGGCGCAAGGCGTCGTGCTGTTCGATCACGGCCAGCAGCGCCGCTTCAAGGCAATGGGGTTCCAGGGGCACCGTCGGTTCCAGCAGCAATGCCTGGTTCCAGTGCTGACGCTGCGGGATTTCAGTGTCGAAGAACCAGTGCTGGATCGGCGTCAACCGCGACTCGCCGGTGATCAGACCTTGTTCAGCGCGCAGCTGCTCGACACGGGTCGCCACGGCGGCCAGGGTCTGCACGGTCTGGTGCTGGAACAAGTCCCGCGGGCTGAAGTGGATGCCCTGCTGGCGGGCCCGGCTGACCACCTGGATCGACAGAATCGAGTCGCCACCCAGTTCGAAGAAGTTGTCGTTGAGCCCCACCTGCCCGACGTTCAGGACCTCGCACCAGATGTCGGCCAGGGTCAGTTCAAGCGCGTTGCTCGGCGCCACGTACTGTTGGCGGTTCAGTTCTGGATCCGGTGCCGGCAGTGCGCGGCGGTCGAGTTTGCCGTTGGCGGTCAGCGGCCATTGAGCCAGCAGGATCAGGTGCGTGGGCACCATGTAGTCCGGCAGTTGCGACTTGAGGTGAACCTTGAGGGATTCGCGCAGTTCGGCTTGTTGCGTTTCGTCCTGTTCGGCGAACTCGGTGACAACGTAGCCGACCAGTTGCTTGCCACTGGGTGCATCGAGCGCCAACACCACCGCCTCACGGACCGCTGTGTGTTCCAGCAGTCGGGTTTCGATTTCGCCCAGCTCGATGCGGAACCCGCGAATTTTCACTTGATGGTCAATGCGCCCAAGGTATTCCACCAGACCATCGGCGCGCTGACGCACCAGGTCGCCGGTGCGGTACAGACGCCCGCCATCGGCGGCGAACGGATCGGCGACAAAACGCTCGGCCGTCATCCCCGGACGCTGGTGATAACCCTGGGCCAGACCGGCGCCGCCGACATACAACTCCCCCGTCGCGCCCTGCGGCACCAGCGCCAGGTCGGCGTCGAGGATGTAAGCCACGCGAGCGCCGATCACACTGCCGATCGGCACGCTGCCCAGGCCTTCTGCCAACTGTTCCGGCGCCAGGCTGGCCAGCGGCATGACCACGGTTTCGGTCGGGCCGTAGGCGTTGAAGAACAGGCTCGGCTTGAACGCCGCGCGGATTCGCTGCAGGTGTTCGCCGGTCAAAGCTTCGCCGCCGGTGATGCACATGCGCACCGGTAGCGTCTCGTTCCGGGTCGCCAGCCATTGGGCCAACTGGCTGCCGTAGCTCGGGGTGAAGCCGAGGATGTTGATGTGGTGACGGCGGATCAGACCGCAGATTTCTTCCGCGTCCCACTGGCCTTGGGCACGCAGGACAACCTGGGCGCCGCTCAACAAAGGCACGAGCAAACGTTCGGTGGCCGCGTCGAAGTTGATCGAATAGAAGTGCAGCTCGCAATCGTCCGGGCGCATGCCGAAACGTTCGATCACGGCGCGGCAGTGCATGGCGATTTCGCCGTGGGACACCACCACGCCTTTGGGTTTGCCGGTGGAGCCGGAGGTGTAGATCAGATAGGCCTGATGTTGCGGCAGGCTGATAAATGGCAGCTCGCTGGCGGGATAGTCGAGCAGCCCGGCAGAGTCTTCTTCCAGGCACCAGCGGGCGACAGTGGAAGGCAACTCACCCAGTGCGTCGAACATCGCCGCATCGCTGAGCAGCAAACCGATGCCGCTGTCTTCGATCATGTAGTGCAGACGATCCAGCGGGTATTCCGGGTCCAGCGGCACGTAGGCGCCGCCTGCCTTGAGGATCGCCAGCAGGCCGACGACCATTTCCAGCGAACGCTCAAGCGCCAGGCCCACCCGGACCTGAGGGCCGACCCCACGTTCGCGGAGCTTCCAGGCCAGGCGATTGGCGCGGCTGTCGAGTTCGGCGTAGCTCAGGGTTTTGCCGGCAAAGGTCAGTGCCGGAGCATCCTTGCGCACCAGCGCCTGCTCGCTGAACAGATGATGAATACACTGATCCAGGCGATGCTCGCCCGGTTCGACGCCGAGGCTGTCGAGCAGGTGTTGCTGTTCGCTCGCGTCCAGCAACGGCAGCTCACTGAGGCGCTGTTGCGGATCGACCAGCAGCGCTTCGAGCACATTGCGCCAATGCCCGGCCATGCGCGCAATGCGCGGTTCGTCGAACAGGTCGGTGCTGTAGGTCAGGCAGCAACCCAGGCGGTGATCGAGATCGGTGACTTCCAGGTTGAGGTCGAACTTGGTCGCCCGGGCATCGTTGGCCAGGTACTCGACGGTCATGCCGGCCAGGGTACGGCTCTGCTGGAATTCCCAGCGTTGCACGTTGCACATCACCTGGAACAGCGGGTTGTACGCAGCGCTGCGCGGTGGCTGCAAGGCCTCGACCAGATGGTCGAATGGCAGGTCCTGATGGGATTGGCCCTCGATCACCGTGTGGCGAATCTGCTCGAACAACTCGCCGACGGACATCTGGCCGTCGAGCTGGCAGCGCAGTACCTGGGTGTTGAGAAACGCACCGATCAACCCTTCGCTTTCCGGACGGATCCGGTTGGCGACAGGGGCACCGATGCGCAGGTCGCTCTGGCCGCTGTAGCGGTACAGCAGCACGGCCAGCGCGGCAGTCATGGTCATGAACAGGGTCAGGCCGTGGTCTGCGTTGAAGGCGCGAACCCGGGCGGCAAGCTCATCGCTGAGGTCGAAACGAAACAGTTCGCCCTGATGACTTTGCACCGGCGGCCGCGGACGGTCGGCGGGCAGTTCCAGCAGCGGATGTTCGCGCCCCAGTTGTGCGGTCCAGTAGTCGAGCTGGCGCTGGCGTTCGCCGGACTCCAGCCACTGGCGCTGCCACACGCTGTAATCCAGGTACTGCACCGGCAGTGGTGCCAGCGGCGATTCGCGGTCCTCGACAAAGGCTTCGTACAGCGCGCTCAGTTCCCGGGCGAAAATGTCCATCGCCCAGCCTTCGGTGACGATGTGGTGCAGGGTCAGCACCAGGTAGTGTTCCTGTTCGGCGGTCTTGACCAGGCAGGCGCGCAGCAGCGGTCCCGTTTCCAGATCGAACGGCGTGTGGGCTTCGCTGTCGGCCAGTTGCTGCACCCGTTGCTCACGGCTGTCGGCATCCAGCGCAGAGAAATCCTTGCAGTCCATGCGCAGGCCTGTTTCTGCATGAACCTGTTGCCGGGCCACGCCGTCAACGCTCGGGAAGGTCGTGCGCAGGGTTTCGTGGCGCATGATCAGCGCCTGCAACGCCGCTTCAAAACGCCCGACGTCGAGTACCCCACGCAGCCGCGCCATGCCCCCGACGTTGTAGGCCGGGCTGTCCGGTTCCATCTGCCAGAGGAACCACATGCGTTGCTGGGAATAGGACAACGGCACCGCCTGGCTCCGGTCGACTGTCTCGATCGGTGGCTGTTTGTTGGTGTTGCCGCTGGCCTGAATCGACTGCACCTGTTCGGTAAACGCACCCAGTTCGCTGTGCTCGAACAGCGCCCGTAGCGGCAACTCGACGTCGCAGGCTTGACGGGTGCGGGAAATGATTTGCGTGGCCAGCAGCGAGTGGCCGCCGAGGGCGAAGAAATCGTCGCGCAGACCGATCTGCGCAAGGCCCAGGACCTCGCGCCAGATACCGGCGATTTGCTGTTCCAGCGCGGTGACCGGCGCGACGTGTTCGCGAACTTGCCACTGGGGTTCCGGCAAGGCGCGACGGTCGAGCTTGCCGCTTGGACTCAGGGGCATTTCGTCCAGACGCATCAGCTGCGCCGGGACCATGTATTCAGGTAACTCGGCGGCCAGTGCGGTTTTCAGGCGCGCGGACTGAGCATCAATGTCTTCGGAAGAATCGCTGGTGGTGTAGTAACCGATCAACTGTCCGCCGGCCGCCGTTTCATGCACCAGCACCACGGCTTGTGCAACGCCCGCCTGGATCAGCAGCCGTGCTTCGATTTCTTCCGGTTCAACCCGGAAGCCGCGCAGTTTGACCTGCTGATCGAGGCGACCGAGGTAGTCGATCACGCCATCGGCAGTCCAGCGGACACGGTCGCCGGTGCGGTACAGACGCGCACCCTGCTCGCCCAGCGGATCGACGACGAAGCGCTCGGCGGTCAGGCCCGGGCGACCCAGATAGCCTCGCGCCAGGCCGATGCCGCTGATGCACAATTCACCCGGCACACCGACCGGAACCGGATTGAGATCACCGTCCAGCACGCGGCACACCACGTTGCCCAGCGGACGCCCGATCGGCGAACGTTCGCCATCGGCGGTGGTGCACTGCCAGTGAGTGACGTTGATCGCAGTTTCCGTCGGGCCATAGCGGTTATGCAATTGCACCGCCGGCCATTGTTCCAGTACCCGGTTGCGCAACTCGGCAGGTAAGGCTTCACCGCCGCAGAACACACGCCGCAGGCTGGTACATTCGGCGGCCAGCGGTTCATCGATGAACAACGCCAGCAACGGTGGCACGAAGTGCAGTGTGGTCACGCCGTACGTTTGAACGAGTTGCGCGATGCGGTGCGGGTCGCGGTGTTCGCCGGGACCGGCGAGCAGCAACCGACTGCCGGTGATCAGGGGCCAGAAGCACTCCCACACCGACACATCGAAACTGATCGGCGCCTTTTGCATCAGCACGTCGGCGTCGTTCAGGCGATAGGTGTCCTGCATCCATTGCAGGCGTTCGGCGAGGGCCGCGTGGGTGTTGCCGACGCCCTTGGGCTGACCGGTGGAACCGGAGGTATAAATCACGTAGGCAAGGTTGTCGCCGTGCAGGTGCAGGCCCGGCGCATGGCTCGGCCAGCCATCCAGATGCAAGGCGTCCATGGCGATTACGCTGACGCCGTCGCTGGCGGGCAGTCGGTCAAGCAATTGGGTCTGGGTCAGCAGCAATTCGACGCCGCTGTCGTTGAGCATGTAGGCCAGGCGTTCGGCCGGGTAGTCCGGGTCCAGCGGCACGTAGGCGCCACCGGCCTTGATGATCGCCAGCAGGCCGATCAGCAACTGTGGCGAACGCTCGGCGGCAATGGCGACGCAGACATCCGGACCGACGCCCTTGTCGCGCAGGTAATGGGCCAGGCGGTTGGCCTGGGTGTGCAGTTCGGCGAAGTCGAGTTGGCCGCCGTCCCAGATCAGCGCGATGCGTTCCGGCGTCAGGCGCGCCTGTTCGTGGAGCAGCTCTGGCAACCATTGACTGGCCGGCTTGCAGGGTGCTGCGCTCCAGTTTGCTTGCTGATCGAGCTCACTCGACGTCAGTAATGGCAGGTCGGCAATCAGGGTGTGCGGCTGTGCGCAAACCGCTCGCAGCAGGTGGCTGAAATGCTCGGCCAGCCGCTCGATAGTCGCGGCGTCGAACAGTTCGCTGGCGTAGTCGAAGGACAGGCTCAGGCGACCCTTTTGGTCTTCCTCGCTGTGCAGTTGCAGATCGAACTTGGCTTCGCGGCTGTGCCATGGCAGTTCTTCGGCAAGCAGGCCCGGCAGACGTTTTAAGGCACTGAGATCCCGTTGCTGGTGGTTGAACATGACCTGGAACAGGCCTTGTTCACGAGCCTGCGGGAAGGCTTCGAGCAGTTGTTCGAACGGCAGGTCCTGATGCGCTTGTGCGCCCAACGCGGCCTCACGGACCTGCGCCAGCAGCTCAACGAATGGCTGTCGCGGATCCACCTCGGCGCGCAGCACCTGGGTGTTGATGAAGAAGCCGATCAGGCCCTGGGTTTCCAGGCGCGGACGGTTGGCGTTGGGCACACCGATGCGGATGTCGCGCTGGCCGCTGTAGCGGTGCAGCAGGCTCTGGAAGGCGGTGAGCAACAGCATGAAGCTCGTCGATTCATGGGCCTGGGCGGTCTGGCGAATGGCATCGCTCAACGTTGCGCCAAGCTTGATGGAATGACGGGCGGCACTGTGGCTGTGTTGCGTCGAGCGCGAGTGGTCGGTGGCCAGGCTCAGTGTCGGATGCTCATCGCTCAACTGTGCTTTCCAGTAGGCCAGTTGCCGCTCGCCCTCCCCTTGCGCCAGCCATTGGCGCTGCCAGCTGCCGTAGTCGGCGTAGTGCGTTGGCAGTGCCGCCAACGTCGCGTTCTGGCCCTGGGACGCGGCGGCATAAAGACGCGAGAACTCGTCGATCAGCACGTTCAGCGACCAGCCGTCGGCGATGATGTGGTGCAGCGTCACCAGCAACTGGTGATCCTCATCATCGAGGCGCACCAGGGTCACCCATAGCAGCGGACCTTTTTCCAGGTCGAATTGGGTACGGGCCTGGTCCTCACGAATTTGCAAGGCGCGGGCCTCGCGTTCGACGGCTGGCAGGTCGCTGATGTCGATCAATTGCAGGTTGAATTCGGCGCCGGAATCGACCTGTTGCAGTGCTACGCCGTCACGTTCGAAGAAGCGTGTGCGCAAGGACTCGTGACGCTCGATCAGTTGCTGGAAGCTGGCGCGCAAGGCGTCTTGATCCAGCTCGCCGCGCAGGCGCAAGGCACCGGGAATGTTATAGGCGCTGCTTTGCGGGTCCAGTTGCCAGGTGATCCACAGACGGTTTTGAGCCAAGGACTGCGGGATGGCTTCAGTGCGCGACAGTGGGGTGATCGCCCCCTGAGCCAGGCCTCCATCTTTTTGCTGTTGAACCACTGCGGCGGCAAACGCGCCAAGGGTCGGCGCTTCGAACAACAGGCGCAGGTTCAGTGCCAGGCCGAGGCTTTCACGCAGACGCGCGACCACCTGAGTGGCGGCAATCGAGTTGCCACCCAACAGGAAAAAGTGATCGTCGGCGTTGACCTGCTTGACCTGCAGCTGCTCGCACCAGATCTGGCCGATCAGGGTTTGCAGCCCGGAGCCGGATTCGGTTTTCGCCTCATGCTCGCTGGCCACCGTCGGGAACTGCGCATAGCTGTCGAGGCTGCCGTCCGCCAGCCGATCGCGGCACGCCGAGCGTTGCAGTTTGCCGCTGGACGTCTTGGGCAGCGCCCCCGGATTGAGCAGCACCACCACGCCCGGCGCCTCCTGATACGCCTCGGCCACCGCTTGGCGAATTGCTTTGATCAACGCGTCGGGCGCGAGGATTTTTTGCACGCTGCGGCTGATTTCCGCCGCGATGCCGATGCCTTCCTGCCCGTCGATGTTCACGGCGAAGGCGGCGACGCGCCCTTTGCGCACCACGTCCACTTCGCGCTCGACCGTCTGTTCGATGTCCTGTGGATAGAGGTTGTGCCCGCGCACGATCAGCAGGTCCTTCAGGCGCCCGGTGATGAACAGCTCGCCGTTGCGCATGAAGCCCAGGTCGCCGGTGCGTAACCAGGTACGGCCGGCGTGCTGGACGAAGGTCTTGGCGGACGCTTCGGGGTTGCGCCAGTAGCCGTGGGCGATGCTCGGGCCGCAAGCCCAGACCTCGCCGACGCTGTTGTCCGCCAGTTCGTTGCGCGCCGAGGGATCGATGATCAGTACCGCGTGATCCGGCTGGCCGACGCCGCAGCTCATGATCGCGCTGCCCTCCCCCGGCTCGACACGGTTTTGCGCCAGGGCCTGATCGTCCACCCGCAGGTTGCCGATACCCTGGCCGCGAGGGCTGCCGGCGACGAACAGCGTGGCTTCGGCCAGGCCATAGGACGCCATGAAACTGTCTGGATTGAAACCGCAAACGTCGAACTTCTCGGCAAAGCGTTCCAGCGTGTCGAGGCGAATCGGTTCGGAGCCGGAATACGCCACGCGCCAGCCGCTCAGGTCGAGGCGCTCCAGGGCCGATTCGCTGACCCGCTCGCTGCACAGCCGATAGGCAAAATCCGGCCCGCCACTGATGGTGCCGCCGTACTCGCTGATCGCTTCCAGCCAGCGCAACGGCCGGCCGAGGAAGTAGGCCGGCGACATCAGGATGCACGGCACACCACTGAAAATCGGCTGCAGCAGGCCGCCGATCAGGCCCATGTCGTGGTACAGCGGCAACCAGCTGACGATCACGTCGTCCGGGTTCAGATCGATGCCGAAGCCGTGGCGAATCAGCAATTCGTTCGCCACCAGATTGCCGTGGCTGACCTGCACACCTTTAGGCAAGGCGGTGGAGCCGGAGGTGTATTGCAAGAAGGCGATGTGGTCGTCCTGCAGGTCCGGTGCGACCCAACGTTCGGCCAGCGCGCTATCCAGGGTATCGACGCACAACAGCGGCGGCGCGCCTTCGATGTGCGACAACGAATCTTCCAGGCCGGCGCTGGTCAGCAACAGACGCGGCTCGGCATCGCTGATGATCGACAGCAGGCGTTCCTGATGATGACGACGGGTCGATTCCGGTGGATAAGCCGGCACCGCGATGACCCCCGCATACAGGCAACCAAAGAAGGCCGCGACGTAATCCGGGCCACTGGGGAACAGCAGCACCGCGCGATCGCCAAACTCGGCCTCGGCCTGCAATGCGCCGGCAATGAGGCGTGCCCACTGATCCAGTTCGCGATAACTGAGCACCACAGCCTGATCCTCGGTTTCGGCGAGAAAACGCAAGGCCACCCGGTCCGGCGTCAGGGCCGCGCGGCGCTGGAGGGCTTGGACCAGGGTGCTGGGGAGTTCGAACGCGTCGGTCATGGGGTTTCCTGCCTGAATTCGGCTGTAGGAGCGAGCTTGCTCGCGAAAAACCGGAGAACGCCGCGGGGTGTCAGGTGCCCATCGTCATCGTTAACGACCTTCGCGAGCGAGCTCGCTCCTACAGGGGTATGAGGGATTGCGCTGTGCTATTCACCAATGAGAACGGATGACGTTCGCAAATAATTAGTCGACGGGCCGGATCGCCAGCCCCGCTGCGGCATTGCAAGGGAGCGTCGCAAGCGCGCGAGCGCAACAGCGTGTCGCAGTTCTCACTTCGCACCTTTGGGGAGCATTAATTCTCTTTCTCAATTGACAATCATTATCATTCAACATAATTTGTCGCTCGATGTGTAGGACGGCAGCGGTCTTTCAGGCGTCCCACTAACCTATTTGCAGCAGGGTGATTTCCATGACGGAACAAGTGTCCACAAGCAGGTGCGATTCACCGCTACTTCAGGCATTCGTCGACAATCGACTGATTCTGGTCAAGATTGCAGCCCGGATTACCGGCTGCCGCTCGCGTGCCGAAGACGTGGTACAGGACGCATTCTTCCGCCTGCAGTCGGCGCCGCAGATCACGTCTTCGTTCAAGGCTCAACTCAGCTACCTGTTCCAGATCGTGCGCAACCTGGCGATCGATCACTACCGTAAACAGGCACTGGAGCAGAAATATTCGGGGCCAGAGGAAGAAGGCCTGAACGTGGTGATCCCGGGCGCTTCGCCGGAAACCTCGCACATCAACTTCTCGACCCTGGAAAACATTGCCGACGCGCTGACGGAGTTGCCCAGCCGCACCCGTTACGCGTTCGAGATGTACCGTCTGCATGGCGTGCCGCAGAAAGACATCGCCAAGGAACTCGGGGTCTCGCCGACCCTGGTGAACTTCATGATTCGCGATGCGCTGGTGCACTGCCGGAAGGTGTCGGGGAGTCGGGTGGATACCTTTGCCCGCCGTTGATATCTGAAATTCGAGTCGCCCCCATCGCGGGCAAGTCGGATCGCCGCACCGCCGCTCCCACAGGTTTTGGGGGTGTTCTCTGATGTTGTGCTCGACACAAAACCTGTGGGAGCGGGCTTGCCCGCGATAGCGGACTCAAGACCAATAAAGATCTTGAGTCCTGCGTATCACGCCAACTCACACCGCTCAAAAAACCGCTCCCGCCCCAACACCATCAACGCCGCACGCTTATGCGGAAAATCAAACTCTTTCTCGCAATGAAAACGCTGGCCCTGCATATACCCGATCATCTTGCCGTTGTCGGCCCGAGGCTCGGCAACCACTCGTTGGGTGCGGGGATCATCGAGCAACAGGTAATGCACCAGCGCCGATAACCAGCTCGCCACCTTGTGCGGGCCGCGGTGATGTTCTTCACCGACCAACATGTGAATACCCCGGTCGTAATCGTGCGCCTCATAGAAGGGTGCGATGCGATCTTCCTTGGCCCAATAGGCCTCGAAATAAGCAAACGGCTGATCGTCGAAACAGCCGATCAGCGTCAGGGTGTGGGGATCGGCCTCGAGTTTGTCCAGGTACTCGCGATGCTGCTCGAGACTGCCCTCCTCCTGCCAGAAACTCGCGACCCGCGCACTGTTCTGCCAACGATTGAACCGCTCAAGATCATGGTCGATGTCCAGCGTGCGCAGGGAAATCCACGCGCCCAACCGGGCATCGAAACGTCGATACACCTCGCCCCGAGGTTTCACTGGTCGCAACGGATGACGTTTGCCGCCACTGATGACCATTTGCTGCGGATAGCTGGTGGCCAGAGATTGCCCGAGCCAGGGTTGCGGCAACTGCCAGAACAGCGTGCGTTCGCAGCGATACTGGCCCGAGGTTCCGGTGGCGACCAGCAAGCCGTTGCGCAAGGCATCAACAGGGACTTCATCCAGCTGCCACGTCAGGCGCTGACAGGCAGGGTCGCGGGCAAACAGCCAATAACAGGCTGTGCGCAGCGCATCGCCATCGGGGTGGTCGCAACCTTGCTCTATCTTCACCTTTAGGTCGGTGTCGCGATTGAGCCGCAACCTGATCAACGGCCGTCCATCGAGGTCCAGGCTCAGCCGGCTCTCGGTTTCATCAGCTACAAGACGACTGCCGGTGGGCAACGCCAGGGCAGTCAGGTCATTCGGATCGGGCATGGGTCGGGCTCACGTTAATCGTCGACAGTTATGTGAGATAACGTGAGCCAGCCCTGAAAATTTAGCGCAAATCGCCCCAGGACTCAGGGTGACTTGACCCAAATTTCACTGATGATGTAGTCATTACCGAGACCGGTGGCGACATGGCTGACAATCTGCAACTCCATCTGCGAAGAGCACGCTGTAAATGTGCCCTCAAGCACTTGCGAATTAGCAATCTGCGTCTCTGGCACAATGACTTGCGTTCCACAATTGAGTGATAGAACTGGAACTGCATGCCAGCCAATCCAACGGCGCACGTCTAACCCAAAGCTATAGGTTCGTCCCACCTCCAGGTTTGCGAAGTTCTTTTTCAACACAACCCCGGCGGAATCGATGGTGTACGTTTTGTTAAATAAAGAGTAGCCATCCCCATCCCGCGCGACAGTGAGATCTCGAGGATCGACTCCGGCCTCACCCCGCATCCAGCCATTCCAGTTATCCGTCCCGTCCTGCGCACTGAACGTCGTTCGATCTTCGTAAGGCTCCTGAACCTCAAGACTCAGTGGTGGAAATAACGTCGGGCAAGCACATTCGCCTTCATCAATCACGGCCTGAAAAACAAACATGAGGTGACTGCCGTGTTCCAACCCTTGCAGTAGCTCCCAATTGATACTTCGAGACCAGCCAGCCTCAGCTTCCGCCTTTGTAACCGGCTCGGCGTCAACGACAAGCAGCATCATTGTCGAGCCGTCGAGATTTTTCCCGGAGATATGCAGAGTAGTGGGTTGCCCCTCCGCAATCGCCCGCCAACGTGCTACCTCAACGGTGATACCGGAGGTCCCATCGGGCTTTTGCAGGGTCAGTACATTGTCGACAGCTTGAGCAACCACAGGGCTTGGAAGGCGCGGAAGAGCAAGCAATTGGAGATTTGACATGGCAGTTGTCCTTTCTGATGAGGCTCCAACCCGTCAACGGGTCTGGCACCGGAAAGTCATCTAACCGTGAGTAAAATTGAGCGTCTACTGTCATATTTGACAGTTTTAACAGCACGAAACTGGCGAATCGACGAATGGCCGATCGCTATGTCATTCAACAGGTAAATCGCGACCGGTCAATCATTGAGCACCGGCACCACGGCAATCCTGTATGGATCAAAAATCTTCAGCATCTGGCCGTTCTCGCGCAAGTCTTGCAGCAACTTGCCAAACGCCGCGCCACTGATGGGGGCTGTCGGGCGGAGGATGGCGTAGTGGTGATAGATTTGGTCGACCCGCTGCGACACCAGCAATTGACCGGCGACCTGTACGTTGCGCAGCAGGTAGTCGCTTAAATAGGAGCGCGTCACGAGGGCAATGTCCGCTCGCCCACGCAGCACCATCAACAGGTTGCTGTCATGGGAATAGGTCAGCGTGGCGTTGTAGTTCTGCGCGAGAAATTTCGGGTCGGCATTGAAATTGGAAAATTCGTAGTGATAGCCGCTGAACAGCGCCAGGCGTTTGCCGGCGAGATTGGCAAAATAGCTTTGCTGTCGACCGGGCTCGCGTTGCGCGACAAAAATCTCGGCGTCTTCCAGGCCCATGTCGACGGTGGTGTGGGGAATGTCCTTCCAGCCCCAGTCCGGGTTTTCGAAGATCGCCATGTCCACCCGGGCTTGTTTGAAGTCACCGAAGCGTCGGGGAATGGAAGTCGGCACCAGGACAAATTGATAGTCGCTTTGCAAGGCATTGAGCGCCTCGACCAATTGCGGCAACAGGCCCGTGTCGGCACCGGTTTCCGGGCGCACCGTGTAGGGCGGGAAATGCGCGGCGCCAATGCGCACCAATTGCGCATCCTGGGATGGCACTATCCATAATGACGAAAGCGCCGCCAGCAAAATTACCGAGGCCGTCCGAATTGGCGAAGACATCAAACAACCCACTCCCAAGAAAATACGCTTGAATGCATTCAAGTCAGGTGGTTTCAGCCACTTCACCAGTCTAGTCGTGTTTTGGACAATCCTGATGTTTCTCTGCCAGCACCAGAATCAACGCTTCATCGGCCAATTGATCGAGGCTCAGGCTGCCGCCGGCGCGAAACCAGGTGGTGGTCCAGGACAGTGCACCGGTCAGGAACCGCCGGGTAATGAACACATCGCCGCGGATAAACCCGGCGTCCTTGGCCTCCCCGAGCACCTGCAGCCACAGGTCTTCATAGATGTCGCGCAGGGCCAGCACCTGCGCCTGCCCTGCTTCGGAGAGCGAACGCCATTCATACACCAGCACCGCCATGGCCTCGCCGCTGCCGCCCATGATCGACTGCAATTCGCACCGAATCAGTGCCAGCACCCGCTCGCGCACGCTGGTAGCCTCGGCCAGTTCCGCGCGCATCAACGCCGTGTTATAGCGAATGGTCTCCTCCATCACCGCCCGCAGGATCTCGTCCTTGCTTTTGAAGTGATGAAAAATACTGCCGGACTGGATGCCGACGGCACTGGCCAGATCGCGCACGGTGGTGCGCTCGTAGCCTTTGTTGCGAAACAGGTGGGCCGCCACTTGCAGCAGATTGCCGCGGGCGCTGTCCGGGTCGGTCAATTGGCCGTCGTCGACCAATTCGCGCATCACCCTCAGGGCTTTTTGCTCGTCCACCCATTCTCTCCTACAGTCGATCAATCCAATACGCCGCTCATGTAGGAGCGAGCTTGCTCCGGGCGGCGTTCCGACGAGGGACGTGAGGACGCCGCGTTGACTCAGGTTGCACGCGTCATCGTTAAAGTCCTTCGCGAGCAAGCTCGCTCCTACAATTTCGTGGGGTTGCGCGGGCAATTTAAGCTGGCGGGGGGCCACCAAGCAAGCGCTCGGGCAGAAGATAGTTTAGCCGTTTACAAACCAAGCGCTTGCTTGGTAGTCTCGATGTTCTTCTGTCGGAGGTGGCTATGGCGTTGAGGGGCTCCAAAACACTTCGCATCGGTTGCGCCAGCGCCTTCTGGGGCGACACCTCGACCGCCGCCGCGCAACTGGTGGCAGGGGGACGCCTGGACTATCTGGTGTTCGACTACCTGGCCGAGGTCACGATGTCGATCATGGCCGGCGCACGGATGAAAGACCCCCGGGCCGGCTACGCCAGCGACTTCATCGACATCCTCAGCCCGCTGCTCGCTCAGCTCGCCGAACAGAACATTCGCGTCATCAGCAATGCCGGCGGGGTCAACCCACAAGCCTGCGCCGCTGCCCTGCAGGCAGCCTGCGACCAGGCCGGGGTGGCGCTGAAAATCGCCGTGCTGCTGGGTGACGACCTGCAACCGCAGTTCAAACAGCTGAGCGGCCTTGGCCTTCAGGAAATGTACAGCGGCGCCCCCCTGCCACCGATGTGCGTCTCGACCAACGCCTACCTCGGCGCGCCGGGCATCGTCGAGGCCCTGCGCCTGGGCGCGGACATCGTGATTACCGGGCGTGTGGTCGACAGCGCCGTGGTCAGTGCCGCGCTGGTGCACGAATTCGGCTGGTCCTGGCACGACTACGACAAACTCGCCCAGGCGGCGTTGGCTGGCCACCTCATCGAATGCGGCGCCCAGTGCACCGGTGGCAACTTCACCGATTGGCGCGATGTGCCCGACTACGAACACATCGGCTTTCCCATCGTTGAAGTCAGCGCCGACAGCCAGTTCATCGTCAGCAAACCCGAAGGCTCCGGCGGCCTGGTCACGCCACTGACCGTCGGTGAGCAATTGCTGTATGAAATCGGCGACCCGCAGGCTTATCTGCTGCCAGACGTGGTCTGTGATTTCACTCAGGTCAAACTGGTGCAACAAGGCAAGAACGCGGTTCAGGTGCACGGCGCCAAGGGCTTGCCGCCGACCGGTCAGTACAAGGTCAGCGCGACTTACCCGGACGGTTTCCGTTGCACCGCCAGTTGCCTGATCGCCGGGATCGATGCGGTCGACAAGGCGCGCCGGGTCAGCGCAGCGATCATCGACAAGACCGCGCAAATGTTCAGCCAGCGCGGCTGGGCACCTTACACTGAGGTCAACATCGAGCTGTTGGGCAGCGAGGCCACCTATGGTCCCCATGGCCAGCGCCAGGACAGCCGCGAAGTGGTGATCAAGCTCGCCGTACGCCATCCGGACAAACAGGCACTGACCCTGTTCTCCCGGGAAATCGCCCAGGCCGCCACCGGCATGGCGCCGGGGCTGACCGGGATCGTCGGCGGGCGACCGACCGTGTATCCGCTGATCCGGCTGTTCTCGTTCCTCATCGACAAAAGCGCCTGTCCCCTGCAGATCGACCTCGCCGGCCAGCGCCAGCCGTGTGCCCTGCCCGCCGTCGACAGACTCGACACCGCGAATTTGCCCATCCCCCTGGACCCGCCCAAACCCGCGGGCCTGGCCGACGCCAGCGTCCCCCTGATCAAGCTCGCGGTGGCGCGCTCCGGCGACAAGGGCAATCACAGCAATATCGGGGTCATGGCGCGCGACCCCGACTATCTGCCATGGATCGCCGAAGCCTTGACCCCGGAAGTGATCGTCGACTGGATGAGCCACGTCCTCGACCCGGTCCACGGGCGAGTCGAGCGTTGGTACCTGCCCGCCACCCACAGCCTTAACTTCTTGCTGGAAAACGCCCTGGGCGGTGGCGGTGTGGCCAGCCTGCGCATCGATCCGCAAGGCAAGGCTTTTGCCCAGCAACTGCTGGACATCCAGATTCCGGTGCCGCAGCACATCGCCGACCAGGTCAACTAGAGGACAGCCGTCGTGGCCTACGATTCGATTTTCATAACCGATGTGTTTGCCGGCCAACACAATCTGGTCAGCCAACTGATCCGCAAGCGCGGCCCGATGTGTTCAAGGACAAGGAATAAGCCATGCCGGTGATCCAGTCGCAAGTGGACCCCTGCAGCGACCCGTTCGCCCGCAATCGTGCGGCGATGCTGGTGGGCATCGAAAACGTCCGCCAGCTCGAACAGAACCTGCTGGATAAAGCCGCCGAGGCCAAAGGCAGGTTCGAGAAGCGCGGCCAACTGCTGCCCCGCGAGCGCCTCAACCTGCTGCTCGACCCCGGCGCCCCCTTCCTCGAACTGGCGAGCCTGGCCGGCTACAAATTGCATGACGACAAGGACGGCAGCTCTGCCGGTGGCGGCCTGATCGCCGGGATCGGTTATGTGTCCGGTGTGCGGGTGCTGGTGGTGGCGAACAACAGCGCAATCAAGGGTGGGACCATTTCCCCCAGCGGCTTGAAAAAATCCCTGCGCCTGCAACAGATCGCCATGGAAAACAAACTGCCGGTGATCACGCTCGCCGAAAGCGGCGGCGCCAACCTCAATTACGCGGCGGAAATTTTCGTCGAGGGCGCGCGCAGCTTTGCCAACCAGGCGCGGATGTCGGCCATGGGCCTGCCACAGATCACCGTGGTTCACGGTTCGGCCACTGCGGGCGGTGCCTATCAACCAGGGTTATCGGATTACGTGGTGGTGGTGCGCGGTAAAGCCAAGCTGTTCCTGGCCGGCCCGCCGCTGCTCAAGGCGGCCACTGGCGAAGTGGCCAGCGATGAAGAACTGGGTGGCGCCCGGATGCACGCGCAAATCGCCGGCACCGCTGAATACCTGGCCGAGAACGATGCCGATGGGGTGCGCCAGGTGCGGGAGATTGTCAGGTTGTTGCCGTGGAATGCGCGGCTGCCTGCTATCCCTGCGCGACAGTGGGAAGAACCGCTTTATCCCATTGATGAGTTGCTCGGATTGATTCCCGATGATCCGAAGAAGCCTTATGACGTGCGCGAAATCATC
>Ga0247820_10000298_pt1 | contig 25808 bp, 23 predicted proteins | sample 13C_Glucose_Day1_2_FD_192480 | JGI IMG/M metagenome (GOLD analysis project Ga0247820, IMG submission 192480) | Soil microbial communities from agricultural site in Penn Yan, New York, United States - 13C_Glucose_Day14 | ecosystem: Environmental > Terrestrial > Soil > Agricultural land | place...
CCCCCAGCCCCAGCGCCAACTGTGGGGCGCGCGACCATTCATCAACCTGCGTCTGCTGGGCAGCTACAACTTCGGCGTGTCGAGCCTGGCCATGGCAGTGTTCGGCGCAGCCACCTTCGGCCTGGTGTTCCTGGTGCCCAACTACCTGTCGCTGGTGCAGGGCTACAGCGCCAGCGAGATCGGCAAGAGCCTGATCGCCTACGGCATGGTCCAACTACTGCTGGCGCCGTTGCTGCCACGGCTGATGCGCTGGCTCAATGCCAAGCTGCTGGTGGCCAGCGGCTTCGCCATCATGGCCCTGGGCTGCTGGCTGGGGTCGACGCTGACGGTGGACTCGGGCAGCAACGTGATCATCCCCTCGACGGTGGTGCGCGGCATCGGCCAGCCGTTGATCATGGTGGCGTTGTCGGTGCTGGCGGTGAAGGGCCTGGACAAGGCCCAGGCAGGCTCCGCCTCGGCGCTTATCTCGATGCTGCGCAACCTTGGTGGTGCGCTGGGCACGGCGCTGCTGACGCAACTGGTGTCGCAGCGCGAGCGCTTTCATTCGGTGCGAGTGGGCGAAGGGCTGACGCTGTTCGACGGCGCGCTGCAGCAACGCCTGCCCGGCGGCATGGTCGACCCGCAGTCGCCGCAGGTGATGCAGACGTTGGCATTGATCGACCAGAGCGTGCGCGAGCAGGCCTACCTGATGGCCTACTCGGATGCGTTCTACCTGTCGTGCGTGGCGTTGCTCGGTTGTGCGCTGGCGTCCCTGCTGCTGCGCAGTCGCTAGCGATTACGGCTGACGCTCGGCCACCGCCCGCAGGGTCTTCAGGGTGACCATCGGCGCATCGACGACGAAGCGGTTGGCCAGCCAGCCCGGCACATCGCCGGCCGGGTCGGCGCGCAGCTGATAGGTGACCTCGGTCTCGCGCTCGCCCAGCGGGCGCATGATCCACTCGCCGCTGAGCCGGCGCACCCGGATCAGCCCAGGTGTTGCCGGCACCCGCCCGGGTTCGGCGCTCAGGTGGCGGACCAGGGTGTCGTCGTCAAGGCGCTCGGTGCGTACCTTGAGCACCATGTCGCGGGGCTTGGCCGGCCAGGGCAGGGCGGTGGTGAGGTAGACCCAGGTGGTGTCGCCGTCCACCTCCAGCAGGCGCATGTCGGCGCAGGCGTACAGCCATTTGCAGGCCACCCGCAGGTTCTCCTGCAGGTCGGTCAGGGTACGGACGCTGGCCTTGATCCGGGTGATGCCGCGGAACTGCTGGTAGGGCGAGCCGTCGACGTTGCTCAGGTAGACATCGATGCCGTCCTCCTGGTGGGCGAGTTGCCAGTCGTCTGCCAGCGATGCGGTGGTCGGCAGCAGGAGCAGCAGGGCAAGCAGGAGACGAGGCAGGCGCATGGCGTGGGGCCGGGAGGGGTGGTCCGCTCAGTATGGCCGGGAATGCATGGTGTTGCAGCCACCGACCTGTGGGAGCGGGTTTACCCGCGAATGCGGCAGTGCCTTCACCGACGCATTCGCGGGTAAACCCGCTCCCACAGGTAACCTGCAGGGCCTGGCGGCACCTGCAGAGTCCCCTTGAAGCCCTCAGCGCTGCGGATTGAGCGTCAGGTGCACGTGACGGTTGACGTCCTTGTACAGCAGGTAGCTGAACGGGCCCGGGCCGCCGGAGTAGCAAGCCTGCGGGCAGAAGGCGCGCAGCCACATGAAGTCGCCGGCTTCGACCTCGACCCAGTCCTGGTTCAGGCGGTACACCGCCTTGCCTTCCAGCACGTACAGGCCGTGTTCCATGACATGGGTCTCGGCGAACGGAATCACCCCGCCCGGCTGGAAGGTCACGATGTTCACGTGCATGTCGTGGCGCATGTCGGCCATGTCGACGAAGCGGGTGGTCTTCCAGGCGCCGTCGGTGCCCGGCATCTCGATGACGGTGGCGTTGTCGCGGTGGGTGACGAACGACTCCGGAACCGGCAGGCCCTCGACCTTCTGGTAGTGCTTGCGCAGCCAGTGGAAGGTGACGTTGGCCTTGCTGTTGTTGCGCAGGCTCCAGTCGGCGCCCGGGGCCAGGAACGCGTAGCCGCCCGGCACCAGGGTGTGGTGCTTGCCTTCGACGGTGATATCGATCTCGCCCTCGACCACGAACAGCACCGCTTCGGCGTTCGGGTCCAGCTCAGGGCGCTCGCTGCCGCCTTCGGGGGCGACTTCGACGATGTACTGGGAGAAGGTTTCGGCGAAACCGGTCAGCGGGCGGGCGATGACCCACATGCGCATCTTGTCCCAGAACGGCAGGTGGCTGGTGACGATGTCACGCATCACGCCCTTGGGGATGACGGCATAGGCTTCGGTGAACATGGCACGGTCAGTCAGCAGCTCGGTCTGAGCCGGGTGCCCACCGTGGGGGGCGAAGTAGGAAGGTTTCGACATGAACGGTCTCGACTTTGTTGTTCTCTCCCCATGCCTTGGACCACACCGGCCGGTGCGTGCAGGGGATGCACCGCCAGCATAGGGGCGTGGCTGTGCCATCTACAAATTAAATGTTGGAATACCCGGTATCCAATTGCTGAATGTGATGACGGTATTCTCATGGTGCGGGTGTAGGAAGTTTCCCAGGCTTTATGGCAATGACATTTTTTTCACATCACCTTGCTAGCATCGCCAGCACTTCCACGGAGCTGAATCGATGATGCCTGTCTTGCGCAAACGTGCTGTCCGCCTCGCTCTGGCCGGTACCGGAGGTCTGGTAGCCTGTACCCTGGGTTTCTTCGGCTGGCAGTCCTTCTACCCGGTGCAGGCCGCCGAAGGCTGGGGCGTGCAAGTACTGCACAACTCGGTGACCCGGGCTGCCTCGCTGCTGCCCCAGGCTGATGGCAGCCTGCTGGTCAGCCGCGAACTCAACGGCGGCAAGGGCAGCATCATGCGCATCACCGCCGAGGGCGACCGGGTGGTGTTGCTCGACGGCCTGTCCAAGCCCGACGGCATGGTCGCCGTCGACGGTGGCTGGGCGTTCAGCCAGGAAGTGGGCGGGGCGCCGGTCAGCGTGTCGCGCAACGGCCAGGTCAGCCAGCTGTTCGAAGGCAACAACGTGCAGGGCCTGTACAACGATGGCGAGCATCTCTACGCCATCGAGGACCGCAAGGGCGATGGCCGGCTGATGCGCTACGACTGGCGCAGCGGCGAACTCGATGTGCTGCGTGCGGGCCTGACCGAAACCGAAGGCCTGACCCGCTGCACCGACGGGCGCCTGTTGTACACCGAGAAAGCCACCGGCAAGATCCGCGCGTTCAACGCCGAGGGTGCCGACCCGGTGGTGGTCGAGGGCCTGCGCAATCCGACGTTCCTGCTGTGCGACCAGCGTGGATTGTGGATCAGTGAGGACTCGACCCACCGTGCGCGCCTGCTGCGCATCGACGGCGATGGCACCCGTCACACGGTGCTCAACTACCTGAAGGCGCCCCAGGCCATCGTCCCGGACGGCAAGGGCGGCTATCTGCTCGCCGAGGGTGGCCGCGACCGGGTGCTGCGCCTGACCCCGCCGGCTGCGCAGAGCACTGCCCAGGCCGAATCCCTGCCACGGGTGCCCGAAGCCTGACAAACCCCATTGCAAAGGCCACGGCGCTATCCTTGATACAGGCCCCAGAGGAGTCTTTGTCATGCGCCGGCTGATGCTGTTGTTGCTGATCACCGCCATCCCGGGTTGCCAGGCGCCAATGCCCGCCGCCAACCCGCAGATGGCCTGGGTCGACCTCTCGCTGCCGTTTCCCAACGACCGTGTCCTGCTGGCCGAACGCCTGGACAAGCAGCGCCTTGTCGAAGGCCGCTTCTTCCAGGTGACTCCCGGCAGCCATGAGCTGGTGGTCAGGTTCGACTACGAAACGAGCGGCGGAGGCGGGCTGAGCATGATGGGCGGCACCACAGTCCGCCAATGCTACCTGACCCTCGACTACGCCGATTTCCAGGCCGGCCAGCGCTATGTGCTCGAAGCCCGCTCCATGGCCCTGACACCTGAGGCAAGGCTGTACAATGCCGCCCGGGAGATCGTCGCCGAGGTCAGCGAGTTCTACTGCCTGATGTGAGTCGATGTCAGTTGATGAAGGAATCCAATCGTTGTGTGACGCATGAATCATTCGCTGTTCATTTCCCTGGACGGGCCAAAAGGCACCGGCAAGACCACGCTGCTGGAGTCCGTCACCCAAGCACTGAGGGCGGACAACAGGAAAGTGATCCGCATCAGCGAGAAGAAAAGCGATCCCTATCGGGGCGAAACCATGGTTTTGGTCAACCAGTTCGTCAGGCATCCCTGCCGGGAGCTGGAGATGAAGGTCTGTGAACGCCTTGCGCACAGCCGGGCCTGGATTTCCCGGCATGTGCTGGCCAGACAGCCCAAGGACAGCATCATCCTGATCGATCGCTGGTACCCGTCCGATGCCGCGTTTCGCCGGCTGGTGCCGTTTGCCGAGATTCTACGGTTGAACATCGAATGCGACGTGCGGGTGCCGGACCTGCATGTGGGCGTGATCACCGACCCTGAAATTTCCTGGGGCAGGGCAGCGGCGCGCTCGCGTGGGCTAGGCAGTACCGTGATGCATGAACTGGATGAACACGTGGCCTGCACGCAAGCATTCGAGCGAGCGGTTGCCGATCAAGGCTGGTTCTTGTGCCGCAATGAAGACACCCTGGAAGCGGCGACGCGGCAGGTGGTATCGGCGATCCAGGGCGTGCTGCCAGCAGGCTGATCAGTAGCGTTCGAGCGCGGCGATACGGCTCGACAGCCAGGCGTGCAGCTGCTTCACGGCAGGCGACAACTGCTTGCGGTGCGGGCACACCAGGCTCAATGGCATGCTCGGCCCTGGGTGATCCTGCAACAGCACGACGAGCCGCCCCGCCAATACATCGTCGCTCACATCCAGCCAGGACTTGTAGGTGATCCCTTCGCCCGCCACGGCCCATCGGCGGGCAATATCGGCATCGTCGCAGAGCAGGGCGCCACGCACCTGCACGGTCTGCGTCCCCAGTTGCCACTTGTCGTAGACCCGGCCCTGCTGCATGTACAGCAGGCATTGGTGTTCGCGCAGTTCTGCGGGGGCTTGCAGCGGGCCTTGCCGCGCCAGGTACTCGGGCGAGGCCACCAGTACCTTGCGGTTCCACGGTGCCAGTGGCAGGGCGATGTAGTTGGCGTCGGTGTTCAGGCCGTAGCGGATGGCGATATCCACCGGATCGCGGAACAGGTCGGCGATCTGGTCGGAGAGAAACAGGCGCAGGTTCAATTGCGGGTGCTCGCGGCGAAACGCCGTGAGCCAGGGCAGCAGCACGTTGCGCCCCAGGTCGGACGGCGCGGCCACCTGCAGGATCCCGCTCAACTGGGCGCTCTCCTGCTGCAGGTTGTCCCGTCCTTGCCTGAGGGCCTCGAGGGCGGCCAAGGCCGAGGGCAGGTACTGCTCACCCTCGGCCGTCAGGCGCAGGCTGCGCGTGGTACGGGCAAACAGCCGCACGTCCAGTTCACGCTCCAGGCGCTTGACCGCCTCGGCCGCCTGGCCGGGCAGCAGGTCGGCTTCGTGGGCGGCTGCGGTAAAGCTGCCCAACGCGGCGCTGCGAACAAAGATGGCCAGGTCGTCGAGGCGGATCATTTTCACTCCTGCAATGAAAGTGTTCACGGGTACAACCCGTTTTTCCCAACGACCGGACACGCCAGACTGGGTTCACGAATCAAACCATATCCAGCAGCGAGTGCCTATGAAAGCGATCGGTTATACCCAGAACGGCCTGCCCATCGAAGACCCTGCGTCCCTTCAGGACATCGACATGCCCAGGCCGAGTCCAGGGCCCAGGGACATCCTGGTGGAGGTCAAGGCCGTGTCGGTCAACCCCGTCGATACCAAGGTGCGTGCCGGCACTTTCACGCGTGAGCCGAAAATACTCGGCTGGGACGCGGCCGGTATCGTCCGTGAAGTCGGCCCTCAGGTGACCCTGTTCAAGCCCGGCGACCAGGTGTACTACGCCGGCTCCATCGCCAGGCCCGGCAGCTACAGCGAATACCACCTGGTCGACGAACGCATCGTCGGGCACCAACCGCGCAGCCTGGGTGCGTCGCAAGCGGCAGCGCTGCCGCTGACGGCCATCACCGCCTGGGAGCTGCTGTTCGATCGCTTGGGAGTAGTCGAAGGCGGCGGCGAGGGCGATGCCCTGCTGATCGTCGGCGCCGCCGGCGGCGTCGGCTCGATGCTGGTGCAACTGGCCCGGCAACTGACCCGTCTGACGGTCATCGGCACCGCCTCCCGCGCCGAGACCGCCGACTGGGTGCGCGAACTGGGCGCCCATCATGTCATCGACCACAGCGCGCCACTGCACGGGCAACTGCAGGCCCTGGGGATCGAGTCGGTGAGCCATGTCGCCAGCCTCACCCATACCGAGCAGCACTTCGCGCAACTGGTCGAGGTGCTGCGGCCACAAGGTCGCCTGGGGGTGATCGACGACCCGCAGACCCTGGATGTCATGCCGCTCAAGCGCAAGTCGCTGTCGCTGCACTGGGAGCTGATGTTCACCCGCTCGCTGTACCAGACCGACGACATGGTGCGCCAGCACGAGCTGCTCGAGCGCGTAGCCGGGCTGATCGACCAGGGCATCCTGCGCACCACCCTGGGCGAGCATTTCGGTGCCATCAATGCCGCCAACATGCGCCGTGCCCATGCGCTGGTCGAGAGCGGCAAGTCGCGCGGCAAGATTGTTTTGGAAGGGTTCTGAAGCCAGTCTTTTCAAGGTGTCCGCCGAAAGCCTTGCAGCGCCTATCAGATCGAGCGCCGCCCGCGCGGCGCATCGCGACGCAAGGCCGCTCCTACATTTGTTGCAACGTGCCAAACCTGTCAGGCCATGGTTGCCCGCCTTGGTGCATGTCTTGAGACAGGTGGAGCGGCAGTGGTGCCCACACTGAAACCGCGTCGTACCCACAAGGCGTACTAGGTAATGGCACAGGACTGACTGGCCCGAAACAGATGTAGGAGCGGCCTTGCGTCGCGATGCGCCGCGCGGGCGGCGCTCGATCTCATAGGCGCTGCAAGAATCACGGCGGACACCCAGCGGCCCACACACAGTCAATAGCCCATGCACAAACAACCGCAGGCCAGTCGATCCGCAACTGACCAGGAGCCAGATATGAAGCAACAAGACCATCCCCTCGTTTCCCTTGCCATCCTCAAGGCCAAGCCAGGCCACGCAGCCTCGCTGAAAGCCGCCTTGCTGGCCTTGATCGAGCCAACCCGGGCGGAACCCGGCAACCGCGACTACATGCTCTTCGAGCGCAGCGATGAGCCCGGGACGTTCTACATGCGTGAGGCGTTCGACCACCAGCAGGCCCTGGACACGCACCTGGCCACCGGCCACTTCCAGCGCTTTGCCGAACAGGCCGACCTGCTGTTGGCGGAGCCGCTGCAACTGGTCTTCCTTGATCCGATATCCACTACCGTTGCGCCTCACCCGTGAGGCACAACGGGCAACCGGCATCGCGCAGTGGTGCACCCGCTGATCTATACATGATTTGATTTTATCTATACAAAAATCTAGTATTGTATAGGTTTTCTCTCCTTGCAGATTCGCCATGGCATTCCTTGCGCGCTGGGCCTGTCTCTGCCTGCTGCTGATGTCGATGCCAGTGGCCAATGCGGACTGGCGTGCAGCGCTGCCGGCGGCCCAGCAACTGGGCGGTGGCGACTTCACCTGGTTCGGCCTGCGGCTGTACAGCGCCCGCTTGTGGACCGAGGGTCCGCGTCATGACTGGAACCAGCCTTTCGCCCTGGAACTGACCTACCACCGCTCATTGTCCCGGGACACGCTGGTGCAAGCCAGCCTTGAAGAGATGCGCCGACTAGGCGCTGGCCGGGTGACGCCGCAACAGCTCGAAGCCTGGGCCAAGGCACTGCAGGAAGCATTCGTGGATGTGCGCCCCGGCATGCGCATCACGGGCTTGTACCTGCCGGGGCAGGGCGGCCGCTTCTATGTCGATGACCAGCCCACCCGCACCCTTGCCGACCCGGCCTTTGCCCGGGCGTTCTTCGCCATCTGGCTGGACCCGCGGGCTCGGGACGCCCAGTTGCGCCTGCAACTGCTCGGCCTGGCCGGCAAGCCTCGAGGAGGATCCTGAACATGTACAGAATGCTGTTGCTGGCGGTCTGCCTGGTACTGGGCAGTTGTGGCAATGTCGAAGTCGAGCGCTACGCCGCGGAGCAACCCCGTTTCGACCTGGCGGCCTTCTTCTCGCGCCCGGTGCAGGCTTGGGGCATGTTCCAGAAGCGCTCCGGGGAAGTGGTAAAGCGCTTTCACGTTCGCATCGACAGCCGCCGGGAAGGCGAACGGCTGATCCTCGACGAGCAGTTTCTCTACAGCGATGGCACACGCCAGCGGCGCACCTGGACGCTGGTGCCGGACGGCCCCGATCGCTGGCGCGGCACGGCGGGGGATGTGATCGGCGAGGCGCGCGGTGAAGTGGCCGGTAACGCACTGCGCTGGCGCTACACGCTGGATCTGCCCGTGGACGGGCGGCACTGGCAGGTGGACCTGGACGACTGGATGTACCTGATGGACGAGGACACCCTGATCAACCGCTCGCGCATGAGCAAGTTGGGCCTGGAGATCGGCCAGATCACCCTGTTCTTCCGACGCTTGCCGGAAGGCGCGCCATGAGCGCGCGTACCGAGCAGAGCGTCAGTCTTTGCTGGCGTTGAGCTTGCGCAGCTCTTCGTAGGTGGCGGACTGGACGAACCAGAAGCCGGAAACGATGCACCAGCCGAGGCTACCGGCCACGAACACACCCAAGGCTGGCAGGAATCCGCCGGTGAACAGGGTGATGAGCGCGAAGAGCCAGATAACGGCCAGGGAGATGTAGAGGACGATGTTGTTGACGCTGATGACGAAGTCTTTCACGAAGCATGTTCCTTGCGGGGTTTCAAAAGATTGCCCCTCCAGGGGCACGCGGATGCTATCACATTGATGCTATTGAAGGCTTGACCCGCTACCGGTACCTGCTGTTGAATATGCGCCCTCGAATCCCCGCAACCTTTTGCCAAGTGGTGAAGCCAGTGCCCTGCGCCATCAAACACGCCTGATACCGACGACGGTCCATCGTGCCTGATGGCTGCCCGTGCTTGCGCGCGGCGGCGCTTCATCCTCGTACCTGCCTGATCCTGTCGTCGGTTTTTCCCTATTTCCAAGGAGAAACCCATGAACATGGATTTTCGTGCCGACGCACATTCCCTCGAACTGCTCAAATACCCCCGCACACCCCATCTGCAAGGCTCGCATCTGCAGGATGGCGACAGCGATGCCGGCCAGGTGGCCTATGGCTCGCTGGCCGGTCAATGGCTGGTGGTGGAAGAGAAACTCGACGGCGCCAACGCCGGCATCAGCTTTACCAGCGGTGGCGAACTACGCCTGCAATCGCGCGGCCACTACCTCAGCGGCGGTGGCCGCGAGCGCCAGTTCAACCTGTTCAAGCAATGGGCCGTGGCCCACGAGCACTGGTTGCTGGAGCGTCTTGAAGACCGCTTCGTGCTGTATGGCGAGTGGCTGCACAAGAAGCACTCGGTGTTCTACGACCACCTGCCGCATTTCTTCTGCGAGTTCGACGTGTGGGACCGCGCCACAGGCCAGTTCCTGTCCACCGCGGCGCGTCGACGCTTGCTCGCCGACGGGCCGGTGCTGTCGGTGCCGGTGCTGTACGAAGGCCCGGCACCACGCCGCTACGCCGAGCTGATGGCGTTGCTCGGCGACTCGCAGGCCAAGACCGCGCAATGGCGCGAAGTGTTCGAGCAGGTGGTGCGCCGCGAAGGCCTCGACCTGGCCCGTGCCTGGCGCCAGTGCGACCGCTCGAGCCGCATGGAGGGCCTGTACCTGAAGCTCGAAGACGAGCGCCAGACCCTGGGCCGGCTCAAGTGGGTGCGCCAGGACTTCGTCCAGGCCATCCTCGACGCCGACCAGCACCATGCCAACCAACCGTACATACCCAATCAACTGGCTGCCGGCGTCGATCTCTACGCACCGCGCCTGTCCCTGGACTGGCACGGCGAACGCCGCGGCGACTGAAGGACCTTCCTGAAATGGGTATTCGACAACTGCAACAACTGCTGCCCGACCCCGGGCACGACATGGACAGCGCCGCTTGCCTGGCGGCCATCCCGGCCCTGGCACGCCTGGCCGACACCCCGCAGGATCCGACCTATCACGCCGAGGGCGATGTGTGGGTCCATACGTGCCTGGTGGTCGAGGCGCTGCTGGCGCAGAGCGCCTATCGCGAGGCCAGCGCCGAGCAGCGCTTCGTGCTGTTCTTCGCCGCCTTGCTGCATGACATCGCCAAGCCCGACACCACGGTGATCGACCCGCAGACCGGGCGTATCGGCCAACCCGGCCACTCGCGCCGAGGTGCGGTGGATGCGCGCCTGCTGCTGTGGCGCGCCGGCGTGCCGTTCGCGCTGCGCGAACAGATCTGCCGAATCATTACCGTGCATCAACTGCCGTTCTTTGCCCTGCAGGGCGATCGCAGCGGGCGCAGCGCGGAGTTCCTGCTGCACAAGCTGTCCTGGGAGCTGCCGGTGTGGATGCTCTGCGCGGTGGCCGAGGCCGACATGCAGGGCCGCCACTATGCCGGCAAGGCCGATGTGCTGACCGCTATCGAACTGTGGCGCGAGCTGGCGGCAGAGGAGGGGTGTTTGTACGGCCCACGGGCATTTGCCGACGACTACACGCGCATTCAGTACCTGCGTGGCGCCCGCGTGCACCCGGACTATGCGCTGCACGAACCCCAGGGCTCCCAGGTGGTGATGCTCTCGGGCCTGCCGGCCAGCGGCAAGGACACCTGGACCGCCCGACACCACCCGGACCTGCCGGTGGTGTCGTTCGACGACGCACGCCAGGCCCTGGGCCTGCGCCACGGCCAGAACGAAGGCGCCGCCGCGCACTACGCCATTGACCGGGCCAAGGCGCTGTTGCGCGAGCGCAGGCCCTTTGTGTGGAACTCGACGCACCTGTCGGCGCAGATGCGCAGCCGGACGCTGGATTTGCTGTATGGCTACGGGGCACAGGTGGAGATCGTCTATCTGGAGCGGCCGGAGAACGAGATCATGCGGCGTAACCAGCGGCGGGATACCTCGCTGCGCAATGAGGATATACGGCGAATGCTGTTCAAGTGGGAGGTGCCGCTGCCGACTGAGGCGCATCGGGTGAGGTATGAGGTGGTGACGGGGTGAAGCACCAAGGGCACTGTGCCAGTACGGCTGCTAGGCTCTGTAAATGCCTCTCCTGCCTATCGAGGAGGGTAAGGCCGAAGTAGCAGCGGTTCACACATGTTCCACGGAGGGTCACATGCTTATCCGACTCCTGTTCTCAATGCTGTTCCTCGTAGCGGCGGTGCCGGCCAGCCAGGCCGAGGTCAAAAAACTCACGATCTACGACGATGGGGTTTCTTGTCCCGCCAACTGCGACGCACATGTCGTCTTCTCCAAAGCCATGAATGGAACAGCGTTCGCTCACAAGGAAGGAACGAAGTACAGCCAGTGTGTGAAGGGAGAAGAGTGTCGCATCTGCTTCGAGTCCGGTGAAAAGCAGTGCTTGAAGGTCATGTATCGGGGGAGCGGCCCGCACCCTGATACGTTCGACTTCACCCCGGCGTTCTATCAGCAAGCCTGCGCCAGCACACCGGCGCAGCCTGTGCTGGCAAAGGAGTGCGTAAGCTTGAGGGAAAGAGCCAAGGCATTGAGTGGGCGAATCAACTGCCTCGCTACACCTGGTGACCCCAAATGCACCGCAATCATTGCAGAGGCGAAGGCCAAACGCGAACTGGATCTCCCCAAGTACAAGAAATGTCTCCAGCTGGGGGAAGCAGCCTATAACCAACAGGTGCCGAATGCAGAGAAGCGTAAGCATGACTGCACCTACGAGCTCAATGGCACGGGCAGAAACGACGCAGGGACTAAAACCTGGAGAAAGCTGCTGCCCGCAGCGTGCAGGGCGGGGACCTACGTGGGGCGCGACGGCTTGGACTGCTGCAGCGGCAACACTTTTGCAGACGGCCCCTTGGGACGTGAATGCAGAGGCTTCTACCCGGCGCCGTAAACAGCGCGGCCAGGCTGAAAGCTGTCTCCCACAGGATCGCCCAATTTCTGGAGTTGGCGCTGTACCTGTGGGAGCGGGTTCACCCGCGAAGGGCTGCAAAGCAGCCCCAGGGAGGCGAGGTACAACACCTCAAGGCCTGATGATCAATAGATGGCCACCGGGTTGATATTTACCTGCGTCGAACCCTTGTACAGCGGCTGGCCCAGCACGAACAGGAACTCGAAGGCCTTGTCACGCACCAGGGCGCGGGTGTCGATCAGCTCCAGGTTGTAGATGCCACGCTTGGCCAGCATGAACTGGTTGACCGGGAACTCCTCACCGGTAGGGTTCGGGTAGACCTCAGAGGCCCAGGTGTCGCCGCCAAAGGCGACGATGCCCTGGTCGGCCAGCCACTCGGCCGCCGGCAGGTCGATGCCTGGCTCGGTAGCGAGGAACTGCGCGTTGTCCTTGCCGATCAGCTCCAGCCAGCCGGTGTTGAACAGCACCACGTCGCCCTTGCGCAGGGTGATGCCTTGCCGCTTCAGCACCGCCTTGATGTCGTTGACGGTGAACGACGTCCCGCCCGGCACGATGGCCTTGCCGTAGTAGGCGGTCATGTCCAGCACCACGCCACGGGTGACCATCGGCGGCACTTTCTCCACGCCAAGCTTGGTCACGCCTTCGACGGTGATGAAGTCGGCGGCCTTGTTACCGTTGTAGTAGACGTTGTCGATACCGATATGGCCGATGCCGTTGAGCTGGGTGCCGACGCCGGTCCAGCCGTTGACCAGTTCATCGTTGAAGCTGAACTTGTTCTTGCCCAGGGTCTGGCCGGCCTGTTCGCCGGGCTGGATGTTGTAGAGGTGGAAGCTGCGGTGGCGGAAGGCGGGCAGGTCCTTGCTGACGGGGACGGCGAGGGGATAGGTCTTGCCGGTCTTGGCCAGGGTGATGGCTTGCTTGACCACCTCGGGGGTGAGGAGGTTGGCGGCGCCGACTTCGTCGTTTGGGCCGTAGGGGGAGGATTGCCAGTTGGCGGCCAGGGTGGATTGGGCGGTGGTGGCCAGGGCCAGGGTGAGTAGCAGGGGTTTGAAGTAGTGCAAGTTGTGGGCTCCTGAACGGGAAATGGTGTCAGGGGCGGATTCTGGGTGGAGGCGGGGATGGGAAAAAGTGGTGGAAGGGACAAGGAGTTTTGCGTGTGAGTCAAGGGACAGTCCCTCCCTCAGTGCCTGCCAGGGCCTGGTTGCTGCCATGCCGGACCTATTATTCGACCGCTCTTACCCACATATGGGCAAGTATCAAGACTGCTCTCGCCCGTATTCAAGACGGCTCCCGTACCCCCTGGCGCATCGCTTCCCTAGTCTGCAACGGCCCGCATCCAGCGGTTCCCTTCAACTTCGGAAAACAGGAAGCACCTCCATGAATCTTCTGAAATCGGCATTGGCCGTCGGCCTGTGCTGCGTCGCCACATCCGGCATGGCCGCTGATGGTGAGATCAGTTTCGTCGGCTCGGTCAACGCCTCAACCTGCTCGGTCAGCGTCGGTGATGTCAACAACACCGCAAGCTCGATCGTGTCACTCGGCAACGTATCTTCCCAGTCACTGAAGAAACTAAACGATACGGCCGGCGCCGCAGCGTTCGAGCTTCATCTGCAAGCCTCGGGCGTCGAGGACGAGGACTGCGACCTAAGCGACAAGACGGCCACCGTACGGTTCCTCGGCATGAGCGGGGTTGCCGGGCCCAACGGTGAATGGCTGGGTCTTGAAAATGCCGGGAGCGACGGTGTAGCGCGCAATGTCGCGGTACAGATTCGCGACGCCGCGGGCAACGATGTACAGATGGGCCGTTCCTCCAGCGAGTACGCCAACCTGAGCGAGCCGCTGCGTTTCACCGCGAACTACATCGCCACCGGCGCCGCTACCCCAGGCACTGCCAACGCCAAGGCCTCCTTCAGCGTCGACTACAAGTAACCCGCCCCTGCACCGGGGCCAGGTCGCGCTCCGGTGCTGTCAATGTTCAGGTTCGAACTGCAATGAAAACCCTTCTTCGTGCGCGCGCGGGCGGCTTCGGCCTGCGCAGGATTTGCGTTGCACTCATCGTCTGCTGGCCAGCACTGCCGGCCAGTGCCGGCGTGATGCTCAACGGCACGCGCATCGTGCTCGGCGCGGACGAGCGCAGCGTATCAACCATCGTTTCCAACCTGGGGCGTGACGACTATGCGGTCCAGGCCTGGGTCAATGACGCCGCCGACAGCCGCGACCGCGCCAGCCCTTTCATTGCCATGCCCGCGCTGTTCAGGGTACGTGCCGGCGAAGAACAGGTGGTGCGGATCATCAGGACACCCGGTGAATTACCAAGCGATCGTGAGTCGGTGTTCTACTTCAACGCCCAGGAAATTCCAGTGCAGAACGAGCGCCAGGACAATGCGCTCAAGGTCGCCGTGCGCACCCGAGTCAAACTCTTCTACCGCCCAAAGGGCTTGCCGGGCACCGCGTTGCAAGCCCCTGGGCAGTTGCAGTGGAAACTGATCGACCGGCCCACCGGCACGCTGCTACGGGTCAGCAACCCCAGCGCGTACCACGTCACCTTCATTGGCATTCGGGTCACGGACGGCCAGAAGCCGATCGAACTGCGGGACATCGACATGCTGGCGCCCAGATCGAGCCTGGATTACCCGCTCAAGCGTCAGGTCGGGGTGGCGGGCGCGATGGTCGAGTTCTCAACCATCAACGATCATGGCGGTTACCAGGACCCGCTGAAAGCCCGCGTCGGGTTCTGACCGCATGATCCAGGGACGAATGGCAAGGGCAGGGACGGTGCTGTTCCTGGTTATGCTGCGCGATGCCGCGGCCGGCTCACAATTCGATACCGGCTTCATGGTCGATATTGGCGGTTCGGGCTGGCAGGGTGACCTGCAGGCCATGCTGCACGAGCAGGCGTTGCCGACCGGGCGCTACCTGGTCAGTGTGCGCCTGAACCAGGAGGCAATCGGGCAACGTGAGGTCGACTTCCGGCGCATGGGCGAAGCGCTAAGCCCATGCCTGTCCCGGGCGCAGCTGGAACGGCTGGGAATCCAGTTGCCCGCCGCCATCGACGACACGGATTGTCCCGACTGGTTGGCGACACTGGAGGGAGCGTCGGTACATTTCGACAGCCGCCAACTCAGGCTCGACATCAGTGTTCCACAGGTCTACCTCAGGCACGATGCCTTGGGCTACGTGCGCCCCGAAGAGTGGGACGCAGGGATCAATGCTGGGTTTCTCAACTACCAGTTTTCCGGTTCCAGGAGTGAGTACCAGCATCAGGGCACTGATCAATACAGCCTCTACCTCAATGGTGGTTTGAACCTTGGCGCTTGGCGCCTGCGCTCCAGTTCTTCGTATCAGAAGGACGGCACCTGGGAACGCGCAGCCAGCTATCTGCAACGTGACTTGCCAGGCACCGCGGGGCAACTGCTGATCGGAGAAAGCATGACCCTGGGTGACACCCTGCAAAGCATCCCGTTTCGCGGCGTGCAACTGGCCAGCGACCTGCAAATGCTGCCGGATTCGCTGCAAGGTTACGCGCCTGTCATTCAGGGTGTTGCCCGCACTCAAGCGAAAGTCGAGGTGCGTCAGTATGGCTATTCGCTCTACAGCACCTTCGTGCCGCCAGGCGCGTTCGAGATCCGTGACCTGAACGCGGCATCCGGCAGTGGCGACCTGGAAGTGATCATCACCGAGGCCGACGGCACGCAGCAGCGTTTCACCCAGCCCTATGCAACCCTTGGCAATCTGCTACGCGACGGTACCTGGCGCTACAGCGTGACCGCCGGGCACTACCATGCGGCGAGTTCACCCGAAGCACAGCCGGGCTTCATGCTCGGTTCATATGCCCGAGGTTTGCCACGCGATTTCACCTTGTCCGTGGCGGGGCTGGTGGGCGAGGGTTACCGTGCCTACCAATTTGGTGTCGGCAAGGGGCTGGGCAGCCTGGGCGCGGTATCACTGGACGTCACTCACGCCCGGTCGGATATCTGGCCCTCGGCCGTGACCGGACAGAGCTATGGCCTGCGTTATGGCAAGGCCTTCGCCACGGGGACCAACCTGCGTTTTGCCGGCTACCGCTATTCGACCCCCGGTTACCGTGATTTCAGCGAAGTGGTGGGGGATCGTACCTGGCAGCAAGCGTTGGCTGACGACAGCCAATACAAGATGGTCAGCCGGCGCAGCCGTCTGGAGGCCAACGTTTCACAAAGCTTTGCCAGCAGCACTTCGATGTACCTGAACCTGTCCCAACAGGATTACTGGAACAGCGCGCGCCAGCAACGCCAGCTGCAGTTCGGCGTGAGCAGCCAAGTACAACGGGCCAACCTGTCGCTGCACGCCAGCAAGAGCCTGAGTGCTGACGATCAGCAAGGGCTGCAGGTAGGCCTGACCATCAGTTTCCCTCTGGGGGGCCAGAGCGCGAGGGTCAGCGTGGAGCGCGAAGCTGATGGCAGTCAGGGCCAGCATTTGGGGTTGAGTGGTTTGGCCGGTGAATACAACAACCTCAACTACAACCTCGACCTGCAGCGCAACGCACGTTCGGCCAATACCGGCTCGGCCTCTGTCGGTTACCGTGCGCCCTGGGCCGACCTTAATGCGGGGCTGAGCCACAGTAGCGACTATCGCTCGCTCAACATCGGTATGTCCGGGGCGTTGTTGGCCCACGCTGGGGGTATCCAGTTGGGGCAGCACCTGGGTGAGACCATGGCGCTGGTCGAGGTCACGGACACGCCGAATGTAGGTGTGCTGAATGCTCCCGGTGTCTTCACCGACGCTCGGGGATACAGCCTGGTGCCGTATGTTCAGCCTTACCGACGCAACCGCATCAGCCTCGACACTCGCAAGCTGGACACCAACACCGACATCGACAATGGTGTCGGTACCGTGGTCCCACGGCGCGGCGCGGTGGTGCTGGCGCGGTTCAGCGCACGGCGCAGTGACAAGGTACTGGCCACGGTGGGCTTGCCGGGTGGCACGACGGTGCCGTTTGGCGCGGCGGTGCTCGATGGCACTGGGCAGCGTGTCAGTGCCGTGGGGCCCATGGGCCAGGTACTGCTGTCCGTCGGTGAAGACCGGCATTACCGTCTGGTCTGGGGCCAGGCCGCCGATCAGCAGTGCGCCTTCAGCCTTGACCTGGCGCAGACCCGAGAACAGGACGGCCTGCGCCTGGCCGAAGTGAGTTGCGCCTCCGGATGACTGCTCATGTTGCGTCGAGGCTGGCCGCCAGCGCAGCGTTCAGGTCGTTCACCAAGGTTGCGATAGCCTGGCATTGCGCTGTCAGCGAAGGCTTTTTGGCGCCAGCCTCGATAGCTTTCTCCAGAGCTTCACAATGCTTCAGCAAGGCGTCGGACTGCATCAACTGCGCAGCGGTCTTGAACCGATGCGCCAGGCTCGCCAGCGCAGCATGGTCCTGGCAGCCGAGGGCGTCGTCCAGGGCAGAAAGATCCTGCTGGTTGGTCAGTATCAGGTTGCGCAGCAACGGTCGGCGTTTCGCTTCCGGCAGTCCTGCGAGCAACGGCACGCACAGGTCGGCAGGTTCGCTGCCGCTCGGTGCTTGCTGGGCGAAGGCCGGCGCATGCCGCGCCAGCACCACGAGACTCAGGGGCTTGAGCAGGCAGGCGTCCATGCCAGCGGCCAGGGCGGCCGCATGATCCTGGGCACGGGCACTGGCGGTAGTGCCAATAATGGTGACTGGCCGTACACGTTGCAAACGCTCAAGGCGACGGATCTCCTCCGTCAGCCCGAGGCCATCCAGCTCGGGCATGTTGCAGTCAGTAATGATCAGGTCGAAGGCATGCTGTTCCCAGCACATCAGTGCTTCGAGTCCATCGTGGGCCAAGGTCGGCTGATGGCCGAGCAGCTCGAGCTGCTCTTTGAGCAGCACCAGGCTTGGCAGATGGTCCTCGACGATCAGTATCTTCAATGGGCCGCGACCCGTTGCGGCAGGCCCGTCGAGCGCGTCAGGCATGGAGGTGGTACAGGCGGGCGCAGGTTCGGCCGGCAGCGTGAAGGTCATGCTGGTGCCGTTGTCGGATGCAGGGTCCAGTACCAGATCGCCACCCATGATGCGGGCTAGCGAGCGTGCAATCGACAGCCCGATAGCAGCGCCGCTGTTGCGCGATACGGTTCCGCGAGAGAAGGGCACGAACAGCGTCGGTAGTTCCTGTTCAGCGATACCGGGCCCGGTGTCCTGCACGCGGAGGGTGAATGCCAGCAGGCCTGCTTGCGAAGACTGACCAACGACTTGCAAGGTGACGCTGCCCTGTTCGGTGAACTTGATCGCATTGCTTATCAGGTTCGACAGCACTTGCTTGACCTTCAGCCGGTCAAGGTGCACCGCTGTATCAACATGCCCTTCGTAGGTAACGTCCAGGTCCAGGCCCTTGCGATGAGCCTGGTGGCTGAAAATCTGCAAGACGCCGTCGACCACCTGCCTCATGGTCCAGGGCGCAAGGTGCAGCCGGGTCTCGCCCGACTCGATGCTGGAGATGTCGAGGATGCCGCCCAGCAACTCCAGCAGGCTTAACGCGACATCGTGTGCCACCTGAACTTGCTGCACCGATCTTCCTGCCATGTCATTGCGTTGCAGCACAAGCTCGAGCATGCCGATGATTGCGTTCATGGGCGTACGTATTTCATGGCTCATGGTCGCCAGGAAGATTGTTTTGCTGCTGTTGGCCTGGTCGGCGGCGTCCTTGGCCTCGTGCAGCTCACCCAGTATGCGCAGTCGATCACCGATATCCAGCCAACCGCAGACCAGCCCGAAGATCTGTTGCCCGTCTTCGCGCAAGGGTTGTATCCAGTGGTAGATGTCGAGCATCTTGCCGGGTAGGGCCAGCTGCTGGTCACTCGCGCAGGGCTGGCCGGTATTGGCCACGCGGGCATAATCCAGGCGCCACTGCGCCAGTTGCGTCGGATTGAGCATGGCGTCGAGCTGCGCGCCGCTGCTTTCCAGGCTGGCCAAAGGACGGAAACTGTCGGCGTAGGCGGTGTTGAACAGCAGCAGCGCACCTTGAAGGTCGCGTACATAGATGGGGTGCGGAATGCTGTCGACAATGTTCTGGATAAGGCCAAGCCTGGCTTGCAGCGCCTTGCGCACCGTGGCTTTCCTGAAGATCAGCTTGCGCAGGTAGACGATCCACACACAGGTGATCAGCAGCAGCACGAACAGCCCGCTGAGCACCTGGTAGACCCGCAGGCTGAGGCCCGTCCAGTAAAGATTGTCGGTGGCCGCGTTGGCGCGCCAGCGGCCGGAAATGGTGGCGACTTCGTTGGGTGAGATGCGTTGCAGAGACTTTTGCAGCAGCGAGATCAGCGCCGGATTGTCCGCCGTGCTCGCAAGGCCGACCCGTGCATAGACACGAGTCAGCATATCGGCAACTTTCAATTGCCCTTCATATTTGTATGACAGGTAGTAGCGAGCCTGGTTGGCCGAGAGCAGCGTGAAATCGCTGTCTGCGTTGCTGACACTTTTCAACGCGTCGGGAACGTTGTCGGTCAGCTTCAAGGCAATCGACGGGAACTGTTCGCGCAGGTAGTCGATCAGCGCATCGGATTCGGGCAGGGCAATGCTGAGGGTCGAACCGGGAGCCAGATACGGCTGCTCCGGTGCCTCGGTGCGGGTGATCAACGCATACGGTGTGTTGATGATCGGCCGGGTGAACAGGTACTTGCGCTCTCGCGACGCTGTCTGGGAGATGATCCCCAGGTCTGCTTGGCCGCTGTCCAGCAATTGCAGCGTCTGGTGGATCGAGCGGGTGCGCACCACCTCGAAACGCAGCCCGGAGTTGATCCGCACCAACTCCAGGATGTCGGACATGGTGCCGCCGAACTGCCCCTGGCTGTCGAACAGAGCATAGGGCGCGAGGTCTTCGCTGGCGGCTATCCTGATCGGCTCGCGGCGGTTAAGCAATGCTTCTTCCTGGGCGTCGAGCGTGCTGACCTGTTCATCTTCACGGCACTTGAGCGCTGCCACCCACCAGTTGACCTGATTGATGACCTGGCAACGGCTGTGGGAGTGCAACTGCTGGTCGAGAATGGCTGCGAGCCTGCGGTTGTCGGCGGTGTAGGCGAAGCCGATACCGGTTTCGATGGCGTTGACGCTGGTGTTGGTGACCAGGAGGTTGTTGAAGCTCTGGTTCAGCAGGTACAGGGTACTGACGGTGTCACCCAGGTACGCCTGGGCCTTGCCCTTGAGCACCGCAGCGATGGCCTCGTACGGGGTAGGGTAGTTCTTCACCGTGGCCGTGCGGAACAGCTGGAACGTTTGCGCATCGATGAACCCATCGGCGGTCGAAGAGATCTCAGCTGACGCATCGCGCAGGTCGATATCCAGCAAGCTCCCAGTGGGTGAATACAGGGCGATGCGGGTATAGGCATAGGGGGCGGTGAACGCCACCTTGTAGCGCTGGGCCTCGGGCGCCGTGGCCGCGTCCACCAGGTCGACCTGGCGAGCCACCAGAGCGGCGAAGGCACTGTCCCGGCTGTCGTAGACCACGACCCGAAAGCGGATGCCCAGTGCATCCTGCAGCGCGAGCAGGTTTTCCGCGAGGATGCCTTCGAGCTGCTGGTGCTCAGTGATGATGGTGAGTGGCGGGTAGTCGGGGCTGGAGATGGCCACGGTGACCACCTGTTTCTGCGCCAGCCACGCACGATCGGGTTCGCTGACCGGGGCAGAGAAGCTCAAGGCCTGGCCACGGGAGGAAAGGGCCAGTTCCTGGGCGAGCGATGGCAAGGCAGCCAGCAGCAGGAGCGAAGCGAGGAGGGCGCGCAGGGTATTCACGGGGCAGTGTTCAGATCAGGTTCATGTCTCTGGCGATATCGGCCAGTTCGATGGTGGTGCGTACCCCCAGCTTGCGCAGGATGTTGACCTTGTGGCCGCTGATGGTCTTGTGGCTGAGGTGCAGCCGCTCGGCGATCTCCATGTTGCTCAAGCCCTGGGCCAGCAACTGCAGGATCAGCATTTCCTTGTTGGTCAGGCTCTGCGTGCCGTTGTCGCTCTGTGGGTTGAAGTCCATGTAGTGCGAGAGCACGTCCTTGGGGAAGTACAGGTAGCCGTCCTGGATCGTCTTCAGGCCGCGCAACAGGTCGTCCAGCGTTGCGCTCTTGTTGATGAAACCACTGGCACCCGCTTGCATGCAGCGTGAGGCGTAGGTGGCAGCCATCTGCGAGGTGAACACCAGTGTCTTTACCGGCAGGTTTTCGGCGTGGATGCGTTGCAACACCGAGAGGCCATCCAGACCGTCGAGGCCAATATCCAGGATGAGGTAATCCGGGCTTAGCCGGCGCAAACTCGCCAGGGCCTCGATGCCGTCGGTGCACTCGCCCACAACGTTGTATCCGGTCTGTTCCAGAAAGGCGCTGATGGCACTGGAGAAGATCGGGTGATCGTCCACGATCAGCACGGTAATGCTCATGTCAGGTTAGTCTCTGGTTAATCGGCTTGTATGCGTTGGAAGCGATTATAGCCTGACAGTCGCTTAGCCAGTGATCTGGATAAGGCGTGTTGCAGTCCGGGAACGTTCTTGGTGGCTAACAAGATGCGTCCTGGATAATTCAAAACTCGGCTGCCTTATTCTGTCGGCGATGTCGATATGCAACGCGAGGTGACAGATGAATAGGCTGGCATTGGGCTTCGCCTCGATGGCGCTGTTGCACAGCGGGACCGCTTTTTCGTATTGCACGGGTGGTGGTGAAGAGGTTTATTTAACCTTCAACATGGGTACACAGTATGTGCCACGTGATGCCCCCGTGGGGTCGGTCATAGGCACGGCCAACATGAGTTATGTGTACCGCCCCGACAATCCCTGGAACTGCGGCGCCAGTGATGAATGGGATGTGCGCTTCAGCGATAACTTCCCAGTGGTAAACGGTATTCAATTACCATCGATGGAGAGTGGAATTTCCACTGCGACCATCGTCAAGACCAATGTGCCCGGAGTGGGTCTGGTGGTCAGTTCGGAGCCGTTGAAGAAATATAATGTGAGCAGTGGGTCGCCGCCCTATGTTCCTTACAAGACACGTCTGACGGGCTGGGTAACGCAACATACTAGTGCCACGGCAAAATTCACCCTGGTGAAAATAAGTCAAGCGATTCCCGCTGGAAGCTCGAAGATAGAAAACCCTTACTCTACGATTAGCTACTGGTCGTATCGTAGAAAGCACAGCATCTTCCTGGTGGGTACGGTCGTGCGCTCCGAGTGCTCCATCGAGGGGAATGCCCAAGCCTATATCGAAGTACCCATGGGCACGATCGGGCGCAACGTATTCAAGGGCAAGGATAGTTATACGCAAAGCAACGATGTACTGATTCCGCTCACCAACTGCACGCCGGGCAGTTACCCCGCCAACCAAGGCTGGAACTACTATCAGAATGCCAATGCCTGGCTCCGTCTCGATGGCGCCAAAGGCTCGACCATCGTTGATGCCGGGCGTGGTCTGTTGGGCCTAACGCCGGAGTCGACTGCAAAAGGGGTCGCGGTACAGGTACTGCGCAAGGACGGGGTCACTCCATTGCCGCTGGGGCAGGCAGTGGCCATTTCGCGGCTGAGCAGCGGCAACATGAACATCGAGCTCAAGGCTCGTTATATCCAGACGTCCGATTCGTCGCTGGGCCCGGAACCGGGTTCGGCCAATGCGCGCGCGGCGTTCACTGTCACCTACAAGTAAGCCGATGCGCGGCTTTTTATCAGGAGTTGCAGGCCATGCCGACATTGAGCGTGCTTTTGCTGTGCGCGAATGCCTACAGGGTCGAGCGGTTCACCGCGCTGTTCGCACGGCTGGATTTCGTTCGGCTGCAGGTGGTCACCCACGAAAGCGACTGGTCTGAGCCTCTCTGTGGACAGGAGGGACCGGACCTGGTGGTGTGCGACAGCTTGCCTGCGCGAGGAGGCATTGGTTATTTGCGTCGGTTGTGCGAGCACAGCGGCTTTTTCTCGGTGATCGAATGTGAGGCGTTGGCAGCCCCCATCCGCTGGGGGCTCAACCATTTTCGTGTGCAGGCGGGCAAATATTTCGTGGGCAGCTACGATGCGTTGGCGGCAGCGCAAATCGATGGATTGCTGTTCAAGGCGTTGACGGTCAAGCGAACGGTGAGGCGCCATAATCTCGGTAGCCTGCCACGTTCATCGCGGGAAGTGATGAACGATTGGAGAGAGGCGTTGGATATTGACCAGGCTCTGGATCAGCAGCAAATCGTGGCTTTCTATCAGCCACAGGTCTGTTTGAGGAGTGGGCGCATCTGCGGTATCGAAGTGCTTGCCCGCTGGCGGCATCCACAAAAGGGGGTGTTGGGGCCGCAGGCTTTTCTCGACCTGATTGATACGCCGCAACGCCATGCCCGACTGCTGGACTGCCTGTTGCAGCAGGGGTTGAAACTGCAAAAGCACCTGCAATTGAGCGCTTCGGGGGAGTGGCTGGTGTTTTCCTACAACATCGAGCCCAGCCAGTTGGACGAAGAAGGTTTCGCCAGCCGAATCCTCCGGCATATCGAGCAGGCCGGCGTACCTTGCAGCCAGGTCATGCTCGAAGTGACCGAGCGTGACCCATTGGCGCTGAACCTCAACAGCATCGAGAACATCAGCCAACTGGTGAAGAGCGGAGTAGGGCTGGCGCTGGATGACTTTGGTACGGGCCACTCGACACTTGCGCGGTTGGCGCGCATTCCGTTTGCCCAGGTCAAGCTCGACGCAGGATTCGTTGCCCACGTGAACAGCCTGCGGGAGACACGGGTTGTTGAAGCGCTGGTAGGTCTGGCGCAAACGATGGGCTTCGAACTGATAGCCGAAGGCATCGAAACAGAGAAGCAGCGGCTGCATCTGCAACGGCTGGGTGTGGATGTGGGCCAAGGCTTCCTGATGTACAAGCCGATGAGTTGCAACGATCTGCTCGAGGTCCTGGTTACCAGTCTCGCGATCTTGCGCTTGGGCTGATAGGTCAATGCCAATTTGATGGTGGGGCAAGACTGTCGATTGCGAAGTGCCTGATGCATCTTGTCATTTGCAATAGCTTAGGGCAGGGTCGATGCCATGGACCTCTCTGCCAAAGGAACCGCACCATGTCGAAGATCTATCCCGGTATCGATCCCGAAGGGCTGGTCGAGTACTCGGTGGTCTACACGGACCGCTCGCTCAACCACATGTCCCAGTCGTTTCAAGGTGTGATGAAGAACATTTCAACCACCCTGAAACAGGTCTACAACGCCCAAGCGGTTGCGGTGGTTCCGGGCAGTGGCACCTTCGGTATGGAAGCAGTGGCACGGCAGTTTGCCACCGGCCAGCAATGCCTGGTGATACGCAACGGCTGGTTCAGTTATCGCTGGAGCCAGATCCTTGAGATGGGCAACATTCCGGCGGCCACAACGGTGCTGAAAGCCCGGCCGGTTGAAGCGGGGCGCCAGGCTGCCTACGCCCCGGCCCCTCTGGACGAAGTGCTGGCCGCCATCGAGGCGCAGAGGCCGCAGATTGTCTTCGCCCCCCACGTTGAAACGTCATCAGGGATCATCCTGCCCGATGAATACCTGAGGGCCGTGGGCGACGCTGTGCATGCGGTGGGTGGCCTATTCGTGCTGGACTGCATCGCCTCAGGCGCGATCTGGGTTGATATGCACAAATGCGCGGTCGACCTGCTGATCAGCGCACCGCAGAAAGGCTGGAGCGCCTCACCTTGCTGCGCCCTGGTGATGCTCAGTGCCTTGGCCCTCGAGCGCATCGAATCGACGCAAAGCACCAGCTTCGCCTGCGACTTGAAGAAGTGGCTTCAGATCATGCAGGCCTATGAGCAGGGCGGCCACGCCTACCATGCGACCATGCCCAGCGATGCCCTCGCGCGGTTCAACGAAGTGATGAAAGAGACGCAAGCCTACGGTTTCGACAAGGTCTGCGACGAACAACAGGCCCTGGGTGATCGGGTGCGCGCAATGATGACCCGCAAAGGTATCAAGAGCGTGGCCGCAGTGGGCTTTCAGGCCCCTGGCGTGGTGGTGAGCTACACCGATGATGCCGATATCAAGACTGGTAAGAAGTTTGTCAGCCACGGCCTGCAGATTGCTGCCGGCGTGCCGTTGCAATGCGACGAGCCGGCCGACTTCCAGACCTTCCGCATCGGCCTGTTTGGGCTCGAAAAGCTACACAATATCGAGCGTACGGTCAGCACTCTGGAGCAGGCGCTGGACGAAGTGATGGTTAACTAGGCGCTCGGTGGGAGAACTTGCAATGACAACAGACGATGCGAGGTCCCGATTCGAAGCCAAGCTTCTTCGTCCGTTAAAGCCCGGTGATGACAGGTCGTGGGCGTTTGCTGTTCTTCCAAGGGACGCGAGCGAACGGCTACCGAGGCGGGGAAGGACATCCGTTGACGGCACGATCAATGGGCATCCTTTCCGGGCAACCCTTGAGCCAGATGGTCAGCTGAGCCATTGGCTGAGGGTCAGTAGCGATTTGCTCGATGCGGCAGGTGTGGCCGTTGGCGATATTGTTACCCTCGAACTGGTCCCGGTGAAGAAGGAGCCCGAGCCTGATATCCCAGCGGATTTCGAGAAAGCCCTGGCAAGCACACCTGAGGCTCAAAAGGTTTGGAACAGTACGACGACCCTTGCGCGGGTGGACTGGATCCACTGGATTACTTCAGCGAAGCAGCTCAAGACGCGTGAAAAGCGAATTGGGGATGCCTGCGATATGCTTGCGAGCGGCAAGAAGGCGGTTTGCTGCTTCGACTCGTCCGGCTACTACAGCAA
>Ga0247820_10000300_pt1 | contig 25727 bp, 19 predicted proteins | sample 13C_Glucose_Day1_2_FD_192480 | JGI IMG/M metagenome (GOLD analysis project Ga0247820, IMG submission 192480) | Soil microbial communities from agricultural site in Penn Yan, New York, United States - 13C_Glucose_Day14 | ecosystem: Environmental > Terrestrial > Soil > Agricultural land | place...
GCCGGGGGAGGAGGGGGTCAGTCGTCTTCTTCGTCGTCCAGGCGGGCCAGCCAGGTGGCCAGGCGTTCCACCGGGACCTCGAAGTCGGGGTTGAGGTCGACGAACGTGCGCAGCTGCTCGGCCAGCCACTCGAAGGTGACCTCCTCCTCCCCGCGCCGCTTCTCCAGTTCCTCGATGCCACGGTCCGTGAAGTACATGAGGACAAGGATATGTGCCGGAAAACGGCCGGGCCGCACCCCCGGGAAGGGGGTGCGGCCCGTGCGCGTACTGCCGCCGGTTACGCCTCGAAGACCTCGCGCACCAGCTGCTCCTGCTCGGCCTGGTGGCGCTTGGCGGAGCCGACCGCCGGGGACGAGCTGTGCGGCCGCGAGATGCGGCGCAGACGCTCGTCGTGCGGCACGTCGGCGCCGACCGCCAGGTCGAGGTGGTCGATCAGGTTGAGCGCGATGAACGGCCAGGCACCCTGGTTCGCCGGCTCCTCCTGGGCCCACAGGTACTTCTCGGCGTTCGGGTACTTCTTGATCTCCGCCTGGAGCTCCGCACCCGGCAGGGGGTACAGGCGCTCGATGCGGATGATCGCGATGTCCGTCGCGCCGCGCTTCTGCCGCTCGGCCTCGAGGTCGTAGTAGACCTTGCCCGCCGTGAAGACGACCTTCTTCACCGCGGCCGGGTCGACCGAGGCGTCACCGATGACCGGGCGGAACTGGCCCGTGGTGAACTCCTCCGCCTTCGCCGCCGCGGCCTTCAGACGCAGCATCGACTTCGGGGTGAAGACGACCAGCGGCTTGTGGTGCGGGTTGTGCGCCTGCCAGCGCAGCAGGTGGAAGTAGTTCGACGGCGACGTCGGCATGGCGACCGTCATGTTGTTCTGGGCGCAGAGCTGCAGGAACCGCTCCGGACGGGCCGAGGAGTGGTCCGGGCCCTGGCCCTCGTAGCCGTGCGGGAGGAGCAGGACCACACCGGAGGTCTGGGCCCACTTCTGCTCCGCCGACGAGATGAACTCGTCCACGACCGTCTGCGCGCCGTTGACGAAGTCGCCGAACTGCGCCTCCCACAGCACGAGCGCGTCGGGGCGGGCCAGCGAGTAGCCGTACTCGAAGCCCATCGCCGCGTACTCGGACAGCAGGGAGTTGTAGACGTTCAGCCGGCCCTGGTCCTCGGAGAGGTACTGCAGCGGCGTGTACTCCTCGCCCGTGCTGCGGTCGATGATGACCGCGTGGCGCTGGCCGAAGGTGCCGCGCTGGGAGTCCTGACCGGCGAGCCGGACCGGGACGCCCTCCAGCAGCAGCGAGCCGAGGGCGAGGGTCTCGCCCATGCCCCAGTCGATCGTGCCGTCCTCGACCATCGACGCCCGGCGCTGCAGCTGAGGCAGCAGACGCGGGTGGACGGTGATGTGGTCGGGGATGTTGACCTGGGACTCGGCGATCCGCTTGACGGTCTCCGTGGTCACCGCGGTGTTCACGGCGACCGGGAACTCGGCCTGCGGGTCCGACGGCTCGACCGCCGCCGGCTGCGAGGTGGCCTCGCGGACCTCCGTGAAGACCTTCTCCAGCTGGCCCTGGTAGTCCTGCAGCGCCTGCTCGGCCTCTTCCAGGGTGATGTCGCCGCGACCGATCAGGGACTCGGTGTAGAGCTTGCGCACCGAGCGCTTCTTGTCGATCAGGTCGTACATCAGCGGCTGGGTGAAGGCCGGGTTGTCGGACTCGTTGTGACCGCGGCGGCGGTAGCAGATGAGGTCGATCACCACGTCCTTGTTGAACGCCTGGCGGAACTCGAAGGCGAGCCGCGCGACGCGCACGACGGCCTCCGGGTCGTCGCCGTTCACGTGGAAGATCGGGGCCTCGATCATGCGGGCCACGTCCGTCGCGTACATGGAGGAACGCGAGGACTCGGGGGCCGCGGTGAAGCCGACCTGGTTGTTGATGACGACGTGGACCGTGCCGCCGGTGCGGTAGCCGCGCAGCTGCGACATGTTCAGGGTCTCGGCCACCACGCCCTGGCCCGCGAAGGCCGCGTCGCCGTGGATCGCCACCGGCAGGACGGTGAAGTCCGTGCCGCCCTTGCCGATGATGTCCTGCTTGGCGCGGGAGACGCCCTCCAGGACCGGGTCGACCGCCTCGAGGTGCGAGGGGTTGGCGACCAGCGAGACCTTGATCTGCTCGCCGTCCAGGCCGGTGAAGGTGCCCTCGGCGCCCAGGTGGTACTTCACGTCGCCGGAGCCGTGCATCGACTTCGGGTCGAGGTTGCCCTCGAACTCGCGGAAGATCTGCGCGTACGACTTGCCGACGATGTTCGCGAGCACGTTCAGCCGGCCGCGGTGGGCCATGCCGATGACGACCTCGTCCAGGCGGGACTCGGCGGCCGAGTCCAGCACCGCGTCGAGCAGCGGGATGACGGACTCGCCGCCCTCCAGGGAGAAGCGCTTCTGGCCGACGTACTTGGTCTGCAGGAAGGTCTCGAAGGCCTCCGCCGCGTTCAGCCGGCGCAGGATGCGCAGCTGCTCCTCGCGCTCCGGCTTGGTGTGCGAGCGCTCGATGCGGTCCTGGATCCACTTGCGCTGCTTGGGGTCCTGGATGTGCATGAACTCGACGCCGGTGGTGCGGCAGTACGAGTCGCGCAGCACGCCCAGGATGTCGCGCAGCTTCATCAGGGACTTGCCGGCGAAGCCGCCGACGGCGAACTCGCGCTCCAGGTCCCACAGGGTGAGGCCGTGCTCGACGATGTCCAGGTCGGGGTGCTTGCGCTGGCGGTACTCCAGCGGGTCGGTGTCGGCCATGACGTGGCCGCGGACCCGGTAGGAGTGGATCAGCTCGAAGACCCGGGCGGCCTTGGTGACGTCGTCGTCGTGCGAGGCGTCGATGTCCTTGAGCCAGCGGACCGGCTCGTAGGGGATGCGCAGCGCCTCGAAGATCTCGTCGTAGAAGCCCTTCTCGCCGAGGAGGAGGTTCGCGACCGCGCGCAGGAACTCGCCGGAGGCGGCGCCCTGGATCACCCGGTGGTCGTAGGTCGACGTGAGCGTCATGACCTTCGAGATGCCGAGCTTGTTCAGGGTGTCCTGGGAGGTGCCCTGGAACTCCGCCGGGTAGTCCATGGAGCCGACGCCCATGATGACCGCCTGGCCGGGCATCAGCCGCGGCACGGAGTGGACGGTGCCGAGGCCGCCGGGGTTGGTCAGGGAGACCGTGACACCGGTGAAGTCGTCCATCGTCAGCTTGTTGTCGCGGGCGCGACGGACGATGTCCTCGTAGGCCTGCCAGAACTCGAAGAAGTTCAGCGTCTCGGCCTTCTTGATGGCCGCGACGACCAGCTGGCGGTCGCCGTTGGGCTTCACCAGGTCGATGGCCAGACCGAGGTTGACGTGCTCCGGCTTCACCAGGGTCGGCTTGCCGTCCACCCGGGCGAACGAGTGGTTCATCGTCGGCATGGCCTTGATGGCCTGCACCATCGCGTAGCCGATCAGGTGCGTGAAGGAGATCTTCCCGCCCCGGGCCCGCTTGAGGTGGTTGTTGATGACGATGCGGTTGTCGAACAGCAGCTTCACCGGGACCGCGCGCACGGACGTGGCCGTGGGCAGTTCCAGGGAGGCGTCCATGTTCTTCGCCACGGCGGCGGACGGGCCGCGCAGGGTCACCTGCTCGGGGCCGGTCTTCGCCTCGGCGGCGGGCTCGGCCTTGGCGGCGGCCGGCTTCGCGGCGGGCGCGGCGGCCTTCGCCGGGGCGGGAGCCTGCGCCGGGGCCTTGGCGGCCGGCGCGGCGGCGGGTGCGGCCTGGGCGGGCTGCGCGGCCGCCGGAGCGGGCGCGGGCGCCGCGGGGCGGGCCGGAGCGGCCGGCTGCGCCGTACCGGTGGTGCCCGTGGCCCCCGCGGCCGCGGTACCCGCCGGAGCCGAGGTCGCAGGCGCGCCCGGCTTGTAGTCGGCGAAGAAGTCCCACCAGGCTCGGTCCACCGAGTTCGGGTCCTGGAGGTACTGCTGGTAGATCTCGTCGACGAGCCATTCGTTGGCACCGAAGGCCGCAGCGGGGTTCTTGCCCGCTTGGTCGGTGTCGGTCGAGATGCTCGAGTTACTGGGGGACTGTGGCGACACGGCGTCAACCGCCCTCTTCCGCTTCGCAAGATGATGGACAGCGGAAATAAAGGCTACGCCCCCGAGAGCGAGAAGGTCAGGCCGGGCCCGTCCATCGTCGCGTAAGTCACATTGCGGAGCGTGTTTCGGCGCGGGAAATGGCGGGAAACAACCGTGGTTTTGATTCTTCGGACGGCTTCAGGCATCACTCACCCGGGCCTCGGCGCGCAGCTCGCGCGGGCCTGTGCCTGATCACACGTGTCCGTCAGCGCGAACACGGATGGATCTTGCGGCTCCGCTTCGAACTTTACGTCAACTTGGTACGGAAGACGCTCCCGGAAGAGTGACAAGGATCCGGCAGCCCCGCTCGGATTCGGCCACGCCGATCCGGCCGCCGTGCAGATCCACGGCCCAGCGGGCGATCGCCAGGCCGAGACCGGTGCCGCCGTCGCTGCCCGGGCCGTGCGGCCGGTTGACGTTGCCCCGGTTGAACCGCTCGAAGACCCGGTGCCACTCGGTCCGCGGAATGCCGGGCCCTTCGTCCAGCACCTCCAGCTCCAGCGACTCCGGCCGCTCCCCGCGCCGCGCCCGGACCGTCACCCGGCCGTGCGGCGGGCTGTGCTTGACCGCGTTGTCGATGAGGTTGGCGACCACCTGGTGGATGCGCTCGGGGTCGGCGTGCGCGACCAGCTCCGGCGGGGACACGTCGAGGTGCAGATGGACGTCCGTACGGGTGTGGCTGCCCGAGCCGGAGGCCATGCCCGCGCGGGCCGAGGCGACCATGTTGGCCTCCTTCAGCACCCCGGACAGGTACGGCCACACCTCGAAGCGCCGCTTCTTCAGCGGGACCACGCCGTTGTCCAGGCGGGACAGGTCGAGGAGCGTCTCCACGAGACGGCCCAGGCGCTCGGTCTGCTTCAGGGCCGTGCGCATCGTCTCGGGATCGGCCCGCGTGACGCCGTCGACGATGTTCTCCAGCACGGCGCGCAGACCCGCGATGGGGGTGCGCAGCTCGTGCGAGACGTTGGCCACCAGCTCCTTGCGCTGGCGGTCCTGGGCCTCCAGCTCGTCCGCCATGGCGTTGATCGTCTGGGCCAGGCCGCCCAGCTCGTCCCGCCGGTTCTCGCGCACCCGGCGGGTGTAGTCGCCGTGCGAGATGGAGCGGGCGACGGCGTTCATGTCGTCCAGCGGAGCGGTGAGCGAATGCGCCACGAACTGCGTGATCAGGAGGGTGGCGATCATCGAGAAGATCGTGATGAAGCGCAGCTCCGTCTTGGTGTGCACGGCGATCACCGAGAGCCCGGTGGTGATCAGGACCGAGACGACGACCAGCGCGCCCAGCTTGGTCTGGATCGAGAACGGGCGTACACCGCCCCAGGGCGGCTGCGCCCCGGGGCCTCTGCGTCCGGCCGGACCGTCGCTCATGGCGTCGGCGTCTCCAGCGCGTAGCCGACGCCGTGCACGGTGCGGATGCGCTCGGCGCCGATCTTCCGGCGCAGCGCCTTGATGTGGCTGTCGACCGTGCGGGTGCCGGAGGCGTCCGCCCAGTCCCAGACCTCGGCCAGCAGCTGCTCGCGGGAGAGCACCGCGCGGGGCGTGTTCGCCAGGCAGACCAGCAGGTCGAACTCGGTGGGCGTGAGGTGGACGTCCTCGCTGCGCACCCGCACCCGGCGCTGCGCGTGGTCGATCTCCAGTTCGCCCAGGCGCAGTATTCCGCTGCGCGGGGTCGTCGCCGCGAGGGCGGCGCGCTCCATGCGGCGCAGCAGCACGTGCACGCGTGCCGCCAGCTCCCGCATGGAGAAGGGCTTCGTCATGTAGTCGTCGGCGCCGACGCCCAGACCGACCAGCATGTCGGTCTCGTCGTCACGCGCGGTGAGCATCAGCACCGGCAGCGGCCGCTGGGCCTGCACGCGCCGGCAGACCTCCAGGCCGTCGAAGCCCGGCAGCATGATGTCGAGGATCAGCAAATCGGGCTGCCAGGCCTCCGCCGTGTCCACCGCGGACGGGCCGTCGCCCGCCGTTTGCACCAGGAATCCCTCGGCGCGGAGGCGAGTCGCGATGGCGTCCACGATCGTCGCGTCGTCCTCGACCACCAGGACCCTGCGCTGTGCGCCGGGGGTGGTCGTGGCCGTGCCGTTGTGGGAGGTCTGTGTCTGCTCCATCGCCCGCCCCTGAGGTGTGCTTTTTCGGAATCAGTGGGGTGATCCGTCGTCTGCGCATGACTGCGATTGACTCTTGAATGATCTGCGTCAGGGCAGCAGCGTACGGGGAGTCACCGCGCCTTTGCTATCCAGGGCGGACGCCGATGTGCACGACGTCCGGAACGCCCCGGGCAACGGGGACCTCTTCGGTACGCACCTGACGGAACCCGGCATTCCGCAAGGTTCCTTCAAATTCCGGGGACGGTTGCGCCGACCACACCGCGAGTACGCCGCCCGGCCTCAACACCCTTTCACAGGCCGCCAGTCCGCTGAGCGAGTAGAGGGTGCCGTTGTCCTCGGTGACGGTCCAGTCGGGCCCGTTGTCGATGTCGAGGCAGAGCGCGTCGAACGTGTCGGACGTCTCATGGACGTAGCGGACGAGGTCCGTCTCGATGATCTCCGTGCGCGGGTCGGCGAGGGCCCGCGCGGAGAGCGCGGCCAGCGGCCCCCCGCGGTGCCACTCGATGATCGCCGGCTCGCGTTCCACCACTGCGACGCGCCCCCACTCGGGCTGCCCGGCGGCGTGTGCGAGCGAGAAGCCGACCCCGAGGCCGCCGATCAGGACGTGCGGCCGGTGCGCCGCACGCCCGTCGAGCGCGGCCAGGGCGGCGTCGACCAGCCGCCGTTCCGAGCGGCCGTCGGAGGTGTCCATCAGGAAGCAGCCGTTGGCGATGATCTGCAGCAGGTCGCCGTGCCTGCGCAGCACGACCTCGCCGTACGGGCCCTCGCGGCGGTCCAGGATCTCGGGGGCTTCGGGAATGTCGTACGGGGTGGACATGCGTTCATCCTGACAGCTCCCCTTCCCGCGGCGGCCGGCACCTCAGGGACCCCGGAACGATGATCGCTCAGAGCGAACGCACCCCCGGGAACATTCGGCGGCTCAGGAGCATTGAGTCGGCATAGCTCAACTTGACTGCCGAAGGGGAGATCATGGCTGCTGAGTCCACACCGCTCGCCCTGCCCGTGCTGCCGCTCGACGACGAGGTCGTGCTGCCGGGGATGGTGGTTCCGCTGGACCTGAGCGATTCCGAGGTACGCGCCGCGGTGGAGGCCGCCCAGGCCGCCGCCCGGTCAACCCCGGGCAAGCCCAGGGTGCTGCTGGTGCCACGCGTCGACGGGACCTACGCCGGCATGGGCGTGCTGGGCACGGTCGAGCAGGTCGGCAGACTGGCCGACGGCGACCCGGGCGCCCTGATCCGCGGCCGGGGCCGCGTGCGCATCGGCGCCGGGACGACCGGGCCCGGCGCGGCGCTCTGGGTGGAGGGCACCCGGACGGACGACTCCGTGCCGGAGCCGCTGCCCGGACACGTGTCCGAACTCGTCAAGGAGTACAAGGCGCTCGCCACCGCCTGGCTGCGCAAGCGCGGCGCCTGGCAGGTCGTCGACCGGGTCCAGGCCATCGACGACGTCTCCGCGCTCGCCGACAACTCCGGCTACTCGCCGTTCCTGACCACCGAGCAGAAGGTCGCCCTGCTGGAGACCACCGACCCGGTGGCCCGGCTGAAGCTCGCCACCCAGCAGCTGCGCGACCACCTCGCCGAGCAGGACGTCGCCGAGACCATCGCCAAGGACGTCCAGGAGGGCGTCGACAAGCAGCAGCGCGAGTTCCTGCTGCGCCGCCAGCTGGAGGCCGTCCGCAAGGAGCTGCGCGAGCTGAACGGCGAGGCGGGCAAGGACTCCGCGGAGGAGTCCGACGACTACCGCGCCCGGGTCGAGGCCGCCGACCTGCCGGAGAAGGTCCGCGAGGCCGCGCTCAAGGAGGTCGACAAGCTGGAGCGGTCCTCCGACCAGTCGCCCGAGGGTTCCTGGATCCGCACCTGGCTCGACACGGTCCTGGAGATGCCGTGGAACGAGCGCACCGAGGACGCGTACGACATCCGGGGCGCCCGGGCCGTGCTGGACGCGGAGCACGCGGGCCTGGAAGACGTGAAGGAGCGGATCACCGAGTACCTGGCGGTGCGCAAGCGGCGCAGCGACCGGGGTCTCGGCGTGGTCGGCGGGCGGCGCGGCGGCGCCGTGCTCGCCCTGGTCGGCCCGCCCGGCGTGGGCAAGACCTCGCTCGGCGAGTCCGTGGCCCACGCGATGGGCCGCAAGTTCGTCCGCGTCGCCCTCGGCGGCGTCCGCGACGAGGCCGAGATCCGCGGCCACCGCCGCACCTACGTCGGCGCGCTGCCCGGCCGGATCGTGCGGGCGGTGAAGGAGGCCGGCTCGATGAACCCGGTCGTCCTGCTGGACGAGATCGACAAGGTCGGCTCCGACTTCCGCGGCGACCCCGCGGCCGCCCTGCTGGAGGTCCTCGACCCGGCGCAGAACCACACCTTCCGGGACCACTACCTGGAGGTCGAGCTCGATCTGTCCGACGTCGTGTTCCTGGCGACGGCCAACGTCCTGGAAGCCATCCCGGAGGCCCTGCTCGACCGTATGGAGCTGGTCCGCCTCGACGGCTACACCGAGGACGAGAAGGTCGTCATCGCCCGCGACCACCTGCTCCCGCGCCAGCTGGAGCGGGCCGGACTGGCCGCGGAGGAGGTGACGGTCGACGAGGGCGCGCTGCGCAAGCTGGCCGGCGAGTACACCCGCGAGGCCGGGGTGCGCACCCTGGAGCGGTCCCTCGCACGGCTGCTGCGCAAGGTCGCGGCCCGGCACGAACTGGGGGAGCGCGAGCTGCCCTTCACCGTGACCGCGGCGGACCTGCGGGACCTGATCGGACGGCCGCACCACGTGCCCGAGTCCGCGCAGGACCCGGCCGAGCGCCGCACCGCCGTCCCCGGTGTCGCCACCGGACTCGCGGTGACCGGCGCCGGCGGGGACGTCCTCTACGTGGAGGCGTCCCTGGCCGACCCGGAGACGGGCGCGGCGGGACTGACCCTGACCGGCCAGCTGGGTGACGTGATGAAGGAGTCCGCGCAGATCGCGCTGAGCTTCCTGCGCAGTCACGGCGCCGAACTGGAACTGCCGGTGGGCGACCTGAAGGACCGTGGCGCGCACATCCACTTCCCGGCCGGCGCGGTCCCCAAGGACGGCCCCAGCGCGGGCGTCACGATGACCACCGCCCTGGCCTCGCTGCTCTCCGGCCGGCTGGTCCGCACCGATGTGGCGATGACCGGTGAGGTCTCGCTGACCGGGCGGGTGCTGCCGATCGGCGGGGTGAAGCAGAAGCTGCTCGCCGCGCACCGCGCGGGGATCACCACCGTGATCATCCCCAAGCGCAACGAGCCCGACCTGGACGACGTCCCGGCGGAGGTGCTGGACGGGCTCGACGTCCACGCCGTCACCGACGTCCGGCAGGTGCTCGAACTGGCGCTGTCGCCGGCCACCAGCGGCGCTGCCCCCGAGGTTCCGGTCGCGGCGTGACGGACGCGACCGGATGAGGGAAGGCCCGGGTCCCGTGAGGGAGGCCCGGGCCTTTCACCGTCTCCGGCGGGAAGTCCGCCGGTTCAGCCGAGCGCGAGGGCGCGTACCCGGTCGAGGGTGCCGTTGAAGCGGTCGTGGTCACCGACGGTCGGTCCGGTCGAGGTGTACTGCCACATCGTGTACGTGCTCCAGCCGGCGGGCAGTTCGCCCGCGGTGGAGGCGTACCGGGCGATCCACAGGGGAGTGGTGGCGGCGAAGCCGGAGTAGTTGCCGGTGCACTGCTTCCACCAGCTGGTGGCCGTGTAGATGACGGCGTTCCGGCCGGTGCGGGCCTTGTACTGGTCCAGGAAGTCGCGGATCCAGCTCACCATCCCGCTCGCGGACTTGCCGTAGCAGGCGTCGCCGTACGGGTTCCACTCGATGTCGAGCACGCCCGGCAGGGTGCGTCCGTCCGCGGTCCAGCCGCCGCCGCGGCTGACGAAGTAGTCGGCCTGCGCGGCGCCGCTCGCGGTGTCGGGCGTGCCGAAGTGGTAGGCGCCGCGGATCATGCCGACGTCGTAGGAGCCGTCGTACTGCTGGGAGTGGTACGGGTTGCTGTAGTACGTGCCCTCCGTGGCCTTGGCGTAGGCCCATCTGACCCCGCTGTTCCACAGGGTGTTCCAGGCGACGTTCCCCTGGTGACTGGAGACGTCGACACCCTCCGTCTGGGTGGAGCGGGCGGTGGGGAGGCCGTCCTGGCCGTCGTGGCCGGCCACGCCCATGCCCATGTGGGCGGAGCCGCGAGGGGGAGTGGTGGGGGCGGATTCGGCGGCCACGGCCGCCGGGGGAAGGGAGAGGACCGCGAGCAGGACCGCGCCGGCGGTCCCGAGCGCGCGTATACGGGTGAGGCGGGAGCTGTGCACAGGCATGACGCATCTCCGAACGGTCGGTGGGGCGAACCCGGAATGTGACCCACATCGCATGTAGTGGGCATGCCACGTAGTCGCCTGGTGGGGGAACTGCCCGCGTGGACCGCGACGGGGCACAGTGGCCGCTCACCGCGATCGGTCCACGCCTGCGAAATACTGGTGGAGCTGCGGAGGCGTCGCCACTTGGCGGGACACCCTCCGCACCGGAGAACCGAAGCAGGGACAGACGTGCACGAAGACGGAAACGGCGGCGCGGAACACGCCGCCACCCCGGAGCCCGCGAGGGGTGTCGACCAGCCCGGATTCCTCGCGCTGGAACGCGAGTTGACGGTGCTGCTGCGGCGCGCCCGGGCCAGCCAGGGAGAGATGGCCCGGGCGGTCCATCCCGACCTGGAGCCGTCCGCGTACGGGCTGCTGGTCCGTCTGGATGAGTGCGGCGGGCAGCGGGCCACCGAGCTCGCCGCCTACATCGGCGTCGGCAAGGCGACGATGTCGCGCCAGCTGCGCGCGCTGGAGGAGCTCGGGCTCGTCGCCCGCGAGCCGGACCCCGCCGACGGCCGCGCCTGGCTGGTCGCCGTCACACGGGAGGGACGCGAACGGGTGAGCAGGGTCCGCGAGGCCCGCCGCGCCCGCTACGCCGGACGGCTCGCCGACTGGGACCCCGCCGAGGTCACGGAACTCGCCCGGCTGCTGAACCAGCTGAACCGGGGGACGGAGAAGTGACGGGGCTGCGCTAGGGCCCGTTGCGAAAGTGCCGTCGTCCGCCCGAAGGGCGGGCCGGGCGGCGTCAGGTGCGTGCTCTCGGCGTGCCGGGCCCTGGGCCTCGTACTGGACGTACTCGGCTCAGGGCCCGGTGCGGCGAGAGTGCGTGCATGGCGTCGCCCGGCAGGCGGCACTTTCGCAACAGGCCCTAACGGGGTGACAGCTCCACGTGGACCACGGTCGCGTCGTCGTGCGTCTTGCCCGCGCGCGGCGGCACCAGGCCGGCGTCCGCCCGCTCCAGATCCCGTACGCGGTCCACCAGGGACCGCGCCCCCTCCTCGCGGACCAGGGCGAGGCAGTCCGCCCAGTCGCCCTGGTGGAACCGTTCCACCCAGCGCGCCGCCCCGTCCGTCAGCGCGGTCAGCGTGCGCACCTCCTCGCGGGGCAGCGACCCGGCGACCGCGCGGGACGCCACCGAGGGATCGGCGGCCGCCGTGAAGAAACCGCCCTCCTTGTTGCGCAGCGTGGTGTCCACCAGGGCGTGCGTGGCCAGGGCGGAGCGGGGCAGCCGGTCCAGCCGGTCGTCCAGCAGCGCGGTGACCGAGCCGTCCGGGGACCCGGCGAGCAGCGCCGAGTCGGACAGCACCAGGTACTCGACCGACGCCGGTGACCAGCGCGCCAGCACCACCGTCGCCTGAGGTGTGCGGGGGTGAGAAAGGTCACAGGTTGCCGCGTGGCTGTCGGCGGTACGGATCAAAGCCCGGGACAGCAGCTCGGGCAGCGGAACATCCGGGAGGGAAACGGTCAGTTCGGTCAGCGCGCCGCCGAGCCGCGCGGTGAACCAGGGAACGGAATGCAGACAGCCGCCCCCGTCCCGCGGCGGTGTGACCCCGTCCAGCACCACGAGCGAGCCGCCCAGCCCGGAAGCGGGAAGCCCGACGCTCGCGAAGTCCTCGTTGGGACGGCCGGGCCCACCGGGCTCCGAAACAAGCTCCGTACGCATCCGGCCAGTCTGCACGAGCCCTCCACAAGGGTCGCGAAAGGCCCCACCCCGTCGCCGGATCCACCCAGCCGCGCAGGTCAGCCGCCTGGTTTGGGGGCAATTACGGTGCTCCGGGAAGGCGTGGCGGCGAATATTGCCACTCGCCCGCCGGGGACGTCCAACCGGCGTGCGGCGCACGGCCGCTGCCCGGTGCAACGGAACTTGCCCACCAACTCACGTCCGGGGTTCACTCCTTCGAGTGGCGGGTCAGGTGATGCGCATCCACTGTCCACGCCCACTGGGAGGGTCGGGGAGCGATGGGGGCGCCTCGCTGTCCGAGCACGGCCAAGAGCTCGGCGTGGACGCCCGCACCCGTTGACGGAGCGTCACCCGGGCCAAACGGGTACACGAGTCAGGAATGCGAGCACCGGTGCAGAAGTCGCGGCCTCGTCGCACAGGCAAGCAGACGGCCCCCGCGGGGGACGCTGAGCAGACGCCCACGGTCGGCAGGGGTCGCCCCACCCATGTGCGCAACCGGCTCATCGTCGCCGTGGCGGTGGTGGCCGCAGCGATAGCCGCCGCCGGCGCCCCCTCCGTACTCGCGGCCTCCGGGGACCTCAGCGACTCGCAGGAACTGGTGACGCTCGCGGAGCAGACCCAGGACGCCGTCACCCTGGCGCACTCCCTCGCCGACGAGCGCGACGAGGTCGTCCCCTACATCGCGGCGGGACGCTCCAAGTCCGAGGCGCCCACCGAGGAGCACAGCGCCCGCGTCGACCGGCAGGTCGAGGAGCTGCGCACGGACACCGACCTCCCCGAGGAGCTGCGCGACGGCCTCGACGCCGTCGCGGCCGTGCGCCGTGCGGCGCTCACCGGCAAGAGCAGCGCCCTCGAGGCCCACCAGGCGTACTCCACCGCCATCACCCGGCTGCACCGGCTCGCCGACCAGCTGGCGGAGCTGACACCGCCGCGCGCGGGCTCCGGCGCCCACGCGCTGACCGAGCTGGACTCCGCCGTCCAGCAGGCCGCCGCCACCCGCGGACTGCTGCTCGCCGCGCTGAACGTGCCGAGCAGCACCCAGACCGTGATCGACCCGATCACCGGCCTGCCCTCCACCACCACCGGCTCCTCGGACGCCGACACCAAGCGGCGCGACGCGCTGACCGCCGCCGCGCTCCAGGCCCGGCTGCGCTCCGACGCGGCCCTCGCCGACTTCCGCGACACCGCGCCCAAGGACGCCCGCGCCTCCTACGACTCCACGGTCACCGGCCCCGAGGTCGACACCGCCGAGAAGTACCTCGCGGCCCTCACCGACGAGCCGGCCCTCGCCGACGACGAACTCGACACCGACGTCAAGAAGCTGCGGGCCGCGCTCACCGCGCGGGTCGAGACGATGCGCGGCGTCGAGTCCGCGCTCTTCGACAAGCGCACCAAGGACCTGGCCCAGCTGCGCGACGACGACGTCACCGCGCTGGAGATCCGGGTCGCCGCGCTCGGCGCGCTGATGCTGCTCGCGATCGGCGTCGCCACCGCGATGGCCCGCACGCTCACCCGCCCGCTGTCGGTGCTGCGCCGGGGCTCCGCCCGCCTCGCCGAGGCGGAGGACCCCACCACCCAGGAACCGGTCGCCTTCACCGGACGCAACGACGAGTTCGCGCAGGTCGTCCGCTCCGTCAACGCCCTGCACGCGCACGCCGCCGCGCTCACCGCACGGATCGGCACGCTGGAGGCCGACCGCAAGCACCTCGTCGGCCAGCGGCAGAAGATGGCCGACGCCCGCGAGGAGCTGCGCACCGAACTCGCCGAGTCCGCCGCCCATCTGGAGCGGCTGCGCTCCGGCATCGGCGGTACGTTCGTCAACCTAGCCCTGCGCACCCTCGGACTCGTCGAGCGTCAGCTCGGCGTCATCGAGGGGCTGGAGGAGCGCGAGGACGACCCGGACCGGCTGGCCACCCTGTTCAAGCTCGACCACTTCGCCACGGTGATGCGCCGGCACAGCGAGAACCTCCTGGTCCTCGCCGGCACCGAGCACGGCCGGAACACGGCGGGCCCGGTCCCGCTGGTGGACGTCGTACGGGCCGCGGTCAGCGAGATCGAGCGGTACGAGCGGGTCCGGATCGCCGCGCTGCCCCCGCACGCGCACATCGCCGGCTTCGCGGCGGACGACCTGTCCCACCTGCTGGCCGAGCTCATGGAGAACGCCACCGCGTCCTCCCCGCCCGACGTGCCCGTCGAGGTCTCCGGCTGGCTGCTGGAGAACGGCGAGGTCATGCTCTCCGTCCAGGACGAGGGCATCGGCATGACCGGCGAGCGGCTGGAGCGGCTCAACTCCCGGCTGTCCGGCTTCGACCCGGAGACCACGTACGACATCGAGGGCGAGGACGGTCTCGGCCTCGGCCTGTACGTCGTGGCCCGGCTCGCCCACCGGCACGGTGTGCGGGTGAAGCTGCGCGAGCAGAAGCAGGGTGGCATCGCCGCGGTCGTCGTCCTCCCCGACCCCCTCCTGACCTCCGCCGCCCCCGGCGCGGTCCCGGCCTCCGTCGCCACCCCCGCGTACTCCCTCCCGGGCGCCGACGCCGAGGCCAACTCCAACGTGCTGCACGGCCGCGCGGAGTCGGACGACCCGCTGGTCGCCCTGGCGGAGAAGGCGGTACGCCACCAGGGTCTCCCCGACACCGGGACCCCGACGGACACCCCCGCGGACGACGCGGACGACTCCGCCCCGGCCCGCGCCGGCGAGTCGACGCCGGGCCGTGCGGACGCCGCTGCGCCGGTCCGCGCCGACGAGCCGGCGACGGACCACGCGGAGACCTCCGCGCGGGCCCACGCGGGCGACCTGGCGGCCGGCCTCGCGGACGACGCGGACGTCACCGAGCCGGTCCCCGCCGACGAGCCGGTCCCCGGCGACGAGCCGGCGGCGACCCCCGCGGAGCAGTCCGAGCGGGCCTCCGGTGAGGGTGTCGCGGCCGAGGGCGGGGACGAGCGCGGGACCGGTGACGCCGGGCGCCGGGACGTGCCGTCCGAGCGGCCCGCCGAAATGACGATGGAGCTGCTGATCCCGGTGCAGCCGGCCGCTCCGGAAGCCGCCCGTCCGGGCGCCGGTCACGCGGACGCGCGTGACGCCGGGCCCGCCGACGCGGCCGAGCAGCCGTCCGGCGTGGGCGCCGACGAGGCCGTACGCCCCGGTGCCGGTCACACCGCCGAGGACGACGTCGCTCCCGGCGTCGGTCACCCGGCCGAGGACGAAGCCGCTCCCGGTGCCGGTCACGCGACCGAGGACGACACCGCTCCGCCGGCCCCCGCGGGCGGGAGCCCGCTTCCGCGTCGGCCGGTCGAGACGGCAGGGCGGGACGGCGGTACGGAGCACGCCCGGGCGGCCGACGGCGACGAGGAACCGGTGACCGCCAAGGGCCTGCCCAAGCGCACACCGAAGATCACCGCGCCCGCCGCGGCACCGCGCCAGCGCGCCGGGGCCGTGGACGCCGACGCGCTGCGGCGCAGGCTGGGCGGCTTCCGTCGGGGGGCGGACGCCGGGCGCCGGGACGTCGAGGCTGAACTCGCCGAGCGGACCGGTGACCACCGGACACCGTCCGGCCCGGACGCCGCAACCGAAGAGACCACGGGGGGCACTGTCGAGGAGGCAAGCAGTTGACCGCGCCCAGTAGTGTCGGACTGAGCAGTGAGGCCCGCAACCTGCACTGGCTGCTGAGCAACCTCGTCGAGGAGGTGCCCGGCATCCTCTCCGTCGCGGTCGTCTCCTCCGACGGCCTGCTCCTCCTCTCCTCCGACGACAGCCGCAACGACGACGCCCGGGCAGCCGGCACCGGAACCGGGACCGGGAAGCGCACCGGCCCCCGCGGCTCCGCCGCCGACCTCGCCACCGTCGTCTCCGGCATCGGCAGCCTCACCGTCGGCGCCTCGAAGCTGATGGACTACGGCCCGGTCAAGCACACGATGGTCGCGATGGACGAGGGCAGTCTGTTCGTGATGTCCGTCAGCGACGGCTCGCTGCTCGGCGTGCACGGCTCCGCGGACTGCGACATGAGCGTGATCGCCTACCACATGGCCCTCTTCGTCGGCCGGGCCGGCCACGTCCTGACCCCCGAAGTCCGCAGCGAGCTGCGCCAGTCCCTGGAGAACGAGTCCACCGGGAGTCCCCGATGAGCGGTAAGTCCAGGAAACACCTCCCGGTCCGCGGCGGTGACCGCAAACCCGCCCGGGTCCGCCCGTACTCGCTCACCGGCGGCCGCACCCGCTTCGGCCACGTCCTGCTCGTCGAGACGTTCGTCGGCAGTACGAACCCGGCCGCGCTGGAAGCCGCCGACGAGCGCAGGGAACTGACGAACGGCAACCTCACCTCCCGCGTGATGCCGGAGCTGCGGGCCATCGTCGAACTGTGCCGCCGGATGCGTACGGTGGCCGAGATCGCCGCGCTGCTGAAGATGCCGCTCGGCGTGGTCCGCGTCCTGCTGAGCGACCTCGCCGACCAGGGAAAGATCCGTGTCTACGGAACGGGGACCGGCCACGGCACGGGCCGCCCGGACCGCGTGCTGCTGGAAAGGGTGCTGAGTGGACTCCGTCGTCTCTGACGCCGCTCATGGCGTCTCCCCGCTCGTCGAGGACGACGAGCCCCTGCTGCCCTGGCAGCAGGACCGCACCCGTGCGCCCATCGCCACGAAGATAGTGGTCGCGGGCGGGTTCGCCGTCGGCAAGACCACACTGGTCACCACCGTCTCGGAGATCACGCCCTTGCAGACCGAGGCGCTGATGACCGAGGCGAGCGAGGAGACCGACGACCTCACCGCCACGCCGGACAAGCAGAGCACCACCGTGGCCATGGACTTCGGCCGCATCACGCTCGACGACGACCTGGTGCTCTACGTCTTCGGCACCCCCGGCCAGCAGCGGTTCTGGTTCATGTGGGACGACCTGGTGCGCGGCGCGATAGGCGCCGTCGTCATGGCCGACACCCGCCGGCTGAAGGACTGCTGGCCCGCGCTGGACTACTTCGAGAGCTGCGGACTGCCCTACGTCGTCGCCGTCAACCACTTCGACGGCAGCGAGCGGTTCGAAGTGGAGGACGTACGGGAGGCGTTGACGATCCCCGCGCACATACCTGTAATGATCATGGATGCGCGCCGTCGGATCTCGGTCATCGAGACCCTCCTGTCCCTCGTGGGCCACGCGCTGGACGAAACCCCCGAGTAGTCCCTTAGGAGCTCCCCCGTATGCGGAAGATACTCGTCGTCGGAGCCGGCCAGTCCGGCCTCCAGCTCGCCCTCGGACTCCAGTCGCACGGGTACGAGGTCACCCTGATGTCCAACCGGACCGCGGACGAGATCCGTACCGGGCGGGTGATGTCCACCCAGTGCATGTTCCACACCGCCCTGCAGCACGAGCGCGACCTCCAGCTGAACTTCTGGGAGTCGCAGGCCCCGAAGATCGAGGGGCTCGGCGTCTCGGTCGCGGCCCCCGGCTCCTTCGACCCGGGCCCGTCGCAGCGCGCCATCGACTGGCTGGGCAGGCTCGACGGGTTCGCGCAGTCGGTCGACCAGCGGGTGAAGATGGCCGGCTGGATGGAGACCTTCGCCCAGCGCGGCGGCCAGCTGGTCATCCACGGCGCGGCGGTCGGCGACCTCGACTACTTCTCCCGCACCTACGACCTCGTGCTCGTCTCGGCGGGCAAGGGCGAACTCGTCCAGATGTTCGGCCGTGACGCGGAGCGGTCCCCGTACAGCGAGCCGCAGCGCGCCCTCGCGGTGGCCTACGTCCACGGCATGGCGCCGCGCCCCGAGCACCCGGAGACGGAAGCGGTCCGCTGCAACCTGGTCCCCGGTGTCGGCGAGATGTTCATCATGCCGACGCTCACCACCTCGGGCCGCGCCGACATCCTGTTCTGGGAGGGCATCCCCGGCGGCCCGCTGGACGCCTTCAAGGACGTCAAGGACCCGGCGGAGCACCTCTCGCTGACCCTGGAACTCATGGAGAAGTTCCTCCCCTGGGAGTACGCGCGGGCCACCAAGGTGGAGCTCACCGACGCCGGCGGCACCCTCGCCGGCCGCTACGCCCCCACCGTCCGCAACCCCGTCGGCCGGCTGCCCTCGGGCGGACTGGTCCTGGGCGTGGCCGACGTGGTCGTCGCCAACGACCCGATCACCGGCCAGGGCTCCAACTCGGCCTCCAAGTGCGCCGCCTCCTACCTCGCCTCGATCCTCGAGCACGGCGAGAAGGAGTTCGACGAGACCTGGATGCGGGCGACCTTCGACCGCTACTGGGACACCGCGCAGCACGTCACCAAGTGGACGAACGCCATGCTCGCCCCGCCCCCGGAGCACATCCTGAACCTGCTCGGCGCCGCAGGTCAGCTCCAGCCGGTCGCCGACCGCTTCGCCAACGGCTTCAACAACCCGGCCGACTTCGAGAACTTCTTCTACGACCCGGAGAAGACCGGCGCCTACCTGGCCGAGGTCTCCGGCGCCTGACCGGCGTCGTACCCCTCGTCCGACCCCTCCGTCACGCCCTCGGGGAGCTCCGGCGGCACATACCGCCGTAGGGGCTCCCCGTCCGGGTCGGGGCGCACGGCGCCCAGCACCGGGTTGGCCGCGACGGGGGAGACCTTGATCCGCGCGCCGGGGCGGGGCGCCTGCACCACCATCCCGTCGCCGAGGTAGAGGGCGACGTGCGTGGCCTCCGGGAAGTACACCACGAGGTCACCGGGCCGCAGCTCCGTCAGCGGCACCCGCTCCAGCCGCGCCCACTGCTCCTGGCTGGTGCGGGGGATCGGCGTCCCGGCGGCGCCCCACGCCTCGGAGGTCAGCCCCGAGCAGTCGTACGCGGCCGGTCCCTCCGCACCCCACTCGTACGGCTTCCCGAGCTGCTCCACGGCGTACCGCACGGCCCGTTCGCCCGCGGCCGACGGCGCGCCGCCGGCGCCCAGCGCGCCCGAGGTCACCAGCGCGTCCTGCGCCTCGGCCACGTTGGCGCGCTCCAGCTCCGCCAGCGCGGCGAGCTGCCCGGGGGTGAGCGAGGCGAGCAGCGCCTCGACCGAGCGGAGCCGTTCGCCGACCTCGTCCCGCTGCTCCTTGCGCCGCTCGGTGAGGGCGAGTTGCCTGGCGAGGGCCTCGCGGGCGCGGCGGGCCAGCGCGCCGGCCTCCTTCTCGTCGCCGGTCAGCCGGCCCACCGTCTCCGCCCGCTCCCGCGCCAGCCGCCCGATCACATGCCCCTGGTCGAGCGCGTGCTGCGGATCGCGGGCGAGCAGCAGCCGTACGTAGGGGGAGATGCCGGTGACGCTCTGGTACTGCTGCCGGGCCAGCCGTCCGGCCGCGCCCCGGCTGTCCCGCAGGGAGGTACGGGTGCGGGCGAGGGCCCGGTCCAGCCGCACCGTCTCGGCGCGCTGCCGCTTCAGCCGCTCCTCGGTGGCGTTGTACGTCTCGGTGGCCTTCTCGGCCTCCCGGTACAGGGTCTGAAGCTCCGTCAGCAGCTCGGCGACACCGCGCTCGCCGGTGCCGCCGCCCGGTTCCGGGACGGCCGCAGCGGGCACCGGCGCGAGGACGGCCCCGGCTGCCAGCGCCGCCGTACACATCAGACGCAGAAACATCCCTGACACTCCGTCACCTCCGACGCGGGGGCGGCTCGTCCGCTCCGCATCGCGAGCATCAGGGGGGTCCGCGGGGTTCGCGCGCCGAGGCGGCGCGTTCGGCGCAAGCCCGTCACCCGTCGGCGTCGTCCGGCTTGCCCTTCGGCGTGGCGTCCTGATCGCGCACGGGCTTCGACCACGGCCACTTCCGGCCCTGGCCGGTCCGCCCCGTGGGGTCGTACGAGTACTTCCAGCCGCGGGTCAGCCCGGTGTGGGCGCCCCGGGCGCGGGGCACCCGCCGGTAGACCAGCACCGTGGGCGGGCCGCCGTCCGGGGCCGGGACGGGGATGCGGTACGTCTTCGGCGGATGCCCGGTGATGCCCAGCAGCACGGGCAGGACGCGCCCGTCCATGGGCCCGCCCTCGAAGGGGGTGTCTTCGCTCTTCACGCCACCAGTGTCGGCGATGCGCCGGCCGTCAGAGGTCCATGGCGAGCGCCCGGACCAGCGCCTCGGTCTGCGCGTCGCGCCGCGAGGTCACCTCCAGCACCGCCATGAACTGCTCCACGAGCCAGTCCCGCAGCTCGTCGAGCGGCGGCTGCTTCTCCTCGTCCAGCCAGATCAGCGAGGCCGCCTCCACGGCGGTGATCCACATCCGGATGGTCATCCGGAGCCGGGGACCCGGTTCGGGGACCCCGAGATGGCTGAGGATGTGCTCGGCGGCGGCCCGCCGCACACCGTCCACGATCGCGGTCGTACGGGAGGTCTCCACGACGCTGCCGCCCTGGAGCAGCGCGCTGAACCCGGTGTCGTGCTGGTCGACGAAGGCGAGATAGCGGTCGACGGCCCGGGACAGCCGGGGCAGCAGCGGGCCCTCGTGCGGCTCGTCGAAGCAGGTCCGCAGCTCGTCGGCGGCGGACCTGAGGGCCGCCTCGTACAGCTGCTGCTTGCCGCCGGGGAAGTAACGGTAGACCAGCGGCCGTGACACACCGGCTGCCTCCGCCACGTCGTCCAGGGACACGTCCTCCGGGGCGCGGTGGGCGAAGAGGGACAGCGCGGCCTCGAGCAGCTGGCCGCGGCGTTCCTCGACACTGAGCCGCCGGTAGGCGGGGGTGGGGGCCTGCGGGGTCATGCCCGCAGCGTAACCGTCCGTGCGGCGCGCCGGTCTACGCGAGGAGCCCCGAGGACCGCCACAGCTGCCGGCCGACCCCGCGCAGCACGCCGATGTCGTCCAGGAAGTCCGTCAGCCGCTTCGACCCCTGCCGCATCACGTCCCGCCGGTGCCCGCTCGCCTTGACCTGGGCGACGGCCGCGCGCCTGTCCAGGCCGACGTTGGTGTACACCTCGGGGTTCACGAACGCCACGGAGAACACCCGGGCGAACTCGCCCGAGGTGACCCGGGTGAACTCCTGCGACCACTTCGGCGCCGTCACCATCTGGCGCCGCAGCTCCTCACGGGCGTAACGCACGTGCCGCGCCTCCTCGACGACGTGGATCCGCGTGACGCCCCGGATCAGCGGCTGGACCCGCTCGTCCGGGAACGTCAGCCGCTGCATCCAGTCGAGGACCTCCTCGCCGAGCAGGGTCGCCGTGAAGGAGCCGGGGGTGGTGGAGATCGTCTTGAACAGCCGGCCGAGGTTCTGGTGCACCCGGCTCACCGGGTACCAGGGGGTGCCGCCGTGGGTGATCAGCCGGGCGAACATCTTGGAGTGCCGGCACTCGTCCTCTATCTCGGTGAGGGCGTAGCGGACGTGCGCGCTCGTGGCGGCCTTGTCGTAGATGTGCCGCACCAGCAGCTGCATCAGGATCAGCTCGAACCAGATGCCGAGCGAGGCCAGCGCCGCCGCCTCGTGCCGGGAGAGCAGCAGGCGCTGCTCCTCGCTCATCCGCTTCCACATCGGGGTGCCGTAGAGCGACACCAGCTCCGGCGGCCAGAACCACTTGCCCTCCTCGAAGGGCGCGTCCCAGTCCAGCTCCTTGTCCGGGTCGAAGGAGTGCTTGGCGGAGGACTCGAGCAGTCGCCGGGCGACCTGCTCCCGGTCCTTGAGCAGCCCCAGCGCATCCCGCAGACCATCGAGCGCGTCGGTTTCCGACAGGGTCGTCATGACGTTCCACCTCAGGGGCGTCTCGGGGTTACCGGCCGGTCACCCACTTATGAGACTCCCTGTCAGCAAGCCCGTCAATCCCCGGGACGGGACTTGTTGACGCCGGGTTCCACCGGGGCCGGTCTACGGCTTCAGCACCGCCTCCATCACCGCCCGGGCGATCGGCGCCGCCGTGCCGCCGCCGCTGATCGTCCGCCGGTTCGCCGCGTCCTCGACGACCACCGCGACCGCCACCTTCGCCTCCATGTCCTCGCCGCCCTGCGCCCAGGAGATGAACCAGGCGTACGGCGTGCCGGAGTTGCCCAGACCGTGCTGTGCGGTGCCGGTCTTGCCGCCGACGACGGCGCCGGGGATCGCCGCCTTCTTCCCGGTGCCGTCCTCCACCACCCCGCGCATCAGCTCCCGCATCCGGATCGCCGTCGCCGGGAACATCGCCCGCCGCACCGGACGCGATCCGGCCGTCGACACCGTGCCGCCGCCCGCCCGTGTGGTCCGCTCCACCAGATACGGCTCCCGCACCTGCCCGCCGCCCGCCACGGCCGCCGCGACCATCGCCATCTGCAGCGGCGTGGCCCGCGTGTTGTACTGCCCGATCGACGACAGCGCGAGCTGCGCCCGGTCCACCGAGGTGTCGAAGGTGCTGCCCGCCACCCGGAACGGGATCCGCACGTCGCCGTCGTTGAAGCCGAAGCTCTCCGCCGTCTCCCTCATCCTGTCCACGCCCGTGGCCACGCCCAGCTTGGCGAACACGGTGTTGCAGGACAGGACGAACGCCTCCCGCACGGTGGCGTCGGCGCAGCCCTTGGCCCCGTTGACCAGCCGGGTGCGCGTCCCCGGCAGGGTGTACGGGTCGGGGGAGTCGGTCCGCTCGTCCAGGTTCTTCACCACGCCCGCGTCCAGCGCCGCCGCCGCGGTGACCACCTTGAACGTCGAACCCGGCGGATACGTCCGCTGCACGGCCCGGTTCAGCATCGGCCGGTCCGGGTCGGCGTTGAGCCGGGCCCAGGCGTCCCGCGCCGTCGCCCCGTTCCCGGACAGCAGCGCGGGGTCGTACGACGGGACGGACACCAGCGCCAGGATCCGGCCGGTCGACGGCTCGACCGCCGCCACCGCCCCCTTCCGCGAGCGCAGCCCCTCGTACGCCGCCCGCTGCGCCGCCGGATCGATCGTCGTCACCACGTCGCCGCCTGCGTTGCGGGAACGCGTGAACTCGTTCCACAGCGGCAGGGGCGCGAGCACCGGCGCGACGCCGGACAGCAGCCGGTCCTCCGTGTGCTCCAGCTGTGTCGTGCCGTACTCCTGCGAGGCGAAGCCGGTCACCGGGGCGTACAACGGCCCCAGGGGATACGTCCGTTCGTAGCGCAGGTGCTCTCCGGTGTCCCGGGAGCCGGTGACCGGCCGGCCGTCGACCAGGATGTCGCCGCGCGGCTGCTGGTAGCGGGCGATGGTGTCCCGGCGGTTGGCCGGGTTGGAGTCGTAGGCGTCGGCGTGCAGGACCTGGACGCGGGCGGCGTTCACCAGCAGGGCGACCAGCAGCAGGGCGCAGAAGACGGCGGCGTGCCGGATGTGCCGGGTCACCGCAGGGCACCTCCGTCGCTCTCCCGGGCGTCACGGGGCACCGGGCGCGAGCCCCCGGCGTCCTGCTGCCGCGCGGAGTCGCTCAGCCGGACCAGCAGCGCCACGATCGCCCAGTTGGTCACCACCGACGAGCCGCCCTGCGCCAGGAACGGCATAGCCATCCCGGTCAGCGGGATCAGCCCGGTCACCCCGCCCGCGATCACGAACACCTGGAGCGCCACGAGCGAGGCCAGCCCCACGGCGAGCAGCCGCCCGAACGGGTCGCGCAGGGCGAGCCCCGCCCGGTAACCGCGCTCCACCAGCAGCCCGTACAGCAGGATGATGGCGGACAGCCCGGCCAGGCCCAGTTCCTCCCCGGCCGTCGCCAGGATGAAGTCGGACTTGACCGCGAACCCGATGAGCACCGAGTGCCCGAGCCCCAGCCCGGTGCCGAGCGTCCCGCCCTCCGCGAAGGCGAACAGGGACTGGGCGATCTGGTTCGGGCCCTCGCCCGCCTCGATGGAGGCGAACGGATGCAGCCAGGTCTCGATCCGGTGGTGCACATGCGGCTCCAGCCGGCCCACCGCCACCGCCCCCAGCGAGGCCAGCAGCAGCCCGACGGCGATCCATCCGGTGCGGCCGGTGGCGACGTACAGCATGACCACGAACAGGCCGAAGAACAGCAGCGAGGTGCCGAGGTCCCGCTCCAGCACCAGGACGACCACACTGACCAGCCAGACGGCGACGATCGGGCCGAGCACCCGCCCGGTGGGCAGTTGCAGCTTCCAGACGCGGCGGCCGGCGTAGGTGAGGGCGCTGCGGTTGGCCGCGAGGTACGCGGCGAAGAAGACCGCCAGCAGCACCTTCGCGAACTCGCCCGGCTGGATGGAGAATCCGGCGACCCGGATCCAGATCCGCGCCCCGTTCACCGCGGGGAACAGGATCGGGACCGTCAGCAGGACCAGCGCGACGGTGACGGAGACGTAGGTGTAGCGCTGCAGCACCCGGTGGTCCCGCAGCACCAGGACGACGCCGATGAACAGCGCCACCCCCAGCGTCGACCAGATCAGCTGGGTCGGGGCCGCCGGGTCGCCCGGTGTCTCCAGGTCGAGACGGTAGATCAGCACCAGACCGAGGCCGTTGAGCAGCACCCCGATGGGCAGCAGCACCGGATCGGAGCCCGGGGCGCGCCAGCGCACCGCCAGATGGGCGACCAGCGCGAGCACGCCGAGCCCGGCGCCGTAACCGGCGGCGCCGGGCGGGACGGTGCCGTTCCTGGCGAGGCCGACGGCGCAGTAGCCGTACACCGACAGCAGGACGGCCAGGACGATCAGGGCGAGTTCGACGCCCCGGCGCCCGGTGAGGCGGGCGGTGGGCGGGGGCGGATCCGCCGACGCCAGGGTGTTACCGGCCTTGCTCATGTCCGGAACTTACCCAAATAGGGCGCCTTGAGTGCTTCGTGCGTCAGCACCAGCGTGGCGCGGGGCCGATGTTGTCGATGTGGGCGGCGGGGCCCCACGCCCAGGTGCCGTCCGTGAGGAGGTACCAGAGGGGGTTGCCCTTCACCTTCTCGCCCGGGACCTTGCAGAAGATCGAGACGACGTCGCCCTTGTGGGCGTACCGGATGATCTGCGAACCGCGGTTCGGGGCGCTGCGCAGCGCCAGCGACTTCGCGGTGACGACACCCTTGAACTGGCCCTGGTTGCCGTGATTGCCACCGGCCTGGTTGTCGAAGTCGCCCTTGCCGGCTTGCTGGTTGGCGTTGCCTTGCTGAGTGGCGTTGCCCTGCTGGTTGGCGTTGCCGCTCTGGTTTCCGCCGCTCTGCTGGTTGGCGTTCCCCTGCTGGTTTCCGCTGCTCTGCTGGTTGCTGGTGCCGTTGCCGTTGCCGGCCTGTTGGTTGGCGGTGCCTTGCTGGTGGCTGTTCCCCGCCTGCTGGTTGGTGTTGCCGGTCTGCTGCTGAGCGTTGCCGTTGCCGTTCTGCTGGCTGGCGGTGCCGTTCTGCTGCTGGGTGTTGCCCTGCTGGTTGGTGTGGCTGCCCTGCTGGTTGCCGTTGCCGCCCTGCTGGTTGGTGTTGCCGTTGTTGTGATTGTGGTGGTGGTGGCCGTTGCCGCTCTGCTGTTTGCCGCCACCCTGCTGCTGGGTGTTGCCGTTTCCGCTCTGCTGGGTGTTGCCGTTTCCGTTGCCGCCGCCCTGCTGGCTCCAGTGCCCCTGGCCGCCGCCCTGGTTCGGGTCGTCGGCGGCGACGGCGGGAGTGACGGCGGCCGCGACCGCGAAGGCCCCGGCG
>Ga0247820_10000301_pt1 | contig 25637 bp, 22 predicted proteins | sample 13C_Glucose_Day1_2_FD_192480 | JGI IMG/M metagenome (GOLD analysis project Ga0247820, IMG submission 192480) | Soil microbial communities from agricultural site in Penn Yan, New York, United States - 13C_Glucose_Day14 | ecosystem: Environmental > Terrestrial > Soil > Agricultural land | place...
CATCGTCGCTGCAATCGCGGCCCATGGTCAGGTTGGCGCGCACGCTGTCGTTGAACAGCGACGGATGCTGCAGCACCACCGCGACGTTCTCGCGCAGGGTCTCCAGGCCGATCTCCTGCAGGCTGGAGCCGCCGAAGCGGATGGTCCCGGCCTGGGCGCTGTACAAACCCAGCAGCAGTTGCACCAGGGTGCTCTTGCCACCGCCGCTGGCGCCGACGATGGCAACCTTCTCGCCCGGGGCGATGGACAGGTTCAGCTGATCCAGCACCGGCTCGTCGGCGTAGGCGAAGCGCAGGTCGCGCACCTCGATGCCGACCGTCTCGCGCCCGGCGAACGGGTCGCTGCCCGCGGGGTACTGCGGCTCGTCGGCCCGCGCCAGCAGCTCGTTCAAGCGGCTCAGCGCGCCTCCGGCGGCGTAGTAGGCATATTGCAGGTTCAGCAACTGCTCCACCGGGCCGATCATGAACCACAGGTAGCTGAACACCGCCAGCATCTGGCCGATCGACAAGTCGGAGAACAACACGGTGAGCATCGCCGCGGCACGGAAGATGTCGATGCCGAACTGGAACAACAGGCCACTGGCCCGGCCACTGGCATCGCTCTTCCACTGCGAGGCCACCGCGTAGTCGCGCACCTCGCGGGCACGCAGGCCAAGGCGACCGAGGAAATAGCCCTGGCGGTTGCCGGCACGGATTTCCTGGATCGCATCGAGGGTCTCGGTCAGCGCCTGGGTGAAGCGCGCGGTGCTGTCGTTCTCGAGTTTCTTCAGGTGCTTGACGCGCTTGCCCAGCTGCACGGTGAAGAAGATCACCAGCGGGTTGAACAGCAGGATCAGCAGCGCCAGCTGCCAGTGCATCCAGATCAGGATGGCGGCGGTGCCGGTCAGCGTCAGCACGGCCACCAGGAAGCGGCTCAGGGTTTCGCCGACGAACTTGTCGAGGGTGTCCAGGTCGGTGACCAGGTGGGTGGTCACCGTACCGCTGCCCAGGCTTTCATATTCCTTGAGCGAAATGCGCTTGAGCCGCTCGATCAGGCGGATACGCAGGCGGTAGACGATGTCCTTGGCCAGGCCGGCGAACAGCTTGGCCTGGACCACGTTGAACGCCAGCGCCGCCAGGCGCAGGCCCAAGGTGGCGCAGAGCATCAGGCCGATATAACCCGCGGCCACCTGCCAGCCCCCAGGCAAGAAGTTGTTCATCCATTTCAGTGCGGCATCGCCATGGCCCAGCAGCACTTCGTCCACCAGCAGCGGCAGCAGCAAGGGGATGGGCACGCTGCACAGGGCGGCGAGCACGGCCACCAGGTTGGCGGTCCACAAAGCCTTCTTGTGGTGCAGGGCCAGGCGGCGGATTTCCGCCCAGCTCAGGCGATCAGGCACAGCGGGAGACTTCCCTGGCACAGGGTCTGGCGACCCTGGCAGGTCAAGCACAGGCGGCCTGCTGCAGCCAGCGGCCGAGCAGCGGCTGCAGGCTGTCCAGCGACTGGTAGCCGTTGGTCAGCAGGGCCAGCTGGCCATTGCGCTCGGCCAGCAGCGTGGGGAAACCGGCGATGCCCAGGTCCTGTACCCAGCCGAAGTCAGCGCTGGTGGCGGCGCGGGTATCGGCACTGGTGAAGCGCTGCGAGAACTGCTCGCGGTCGAAGCCGGCCTGTTCGGCCAGTTCCACCAGCTGCGGAGCGCGGGTGACATCCAGCCCCTGCTCATAGAACGAACGCTGGATCAGCTTGAGCAACGCCCAGGCCCGTTCATCGTCCATCTCGCGCGCCGTCACCAGTGCACGGCACGCCGGCTCGGTGTCGTAGACGAAACCGTCGGGCATCGCGCCGTCGAAATGGAACGGCTGCCCGGTGGCGTCATGCACCGCCTGCCAGTGCTCGAGGATGTACTTGCGGGTCGAGGCATCCAGGGCGCTGCCGCCGCTGCGCAGGCCACCCGGCACCAGGCGGGTGCCGACGCCGGCCTCACGGGCCTGGGCGATCAGCGCCTCGGCCACCGGGGCGAACCCCCAGCACCAGGAGCACATCGGGTCCATCACATAGAGCAGGCGTGCGGACATGCATCAGGCCTCGGCTTTGTAGTTGTAGCCGATCGGGTGTGGCTGGTTGCGCGCCTTGGCCAGTTCGATCTGCTTCTGGCGGTCGATGGCGCTGCGCCGGGTCTTCTCGCTCAGGCTGTCCCAGCAATGCGGGCAGCTCACGCCTGGCGAATAGTGCTCCGACTCCCGGTCCTTCACGTCGATCGGGTGGCGGCAGGCATGGCACTGGTCGTACTCGCCCTCGCTCAGGTCGTGACGCACGGTGACCCGGTTGTCGAAGACGAAGCAGTCGCCGTCCCAGAGGCTTTCTTCCTGGGCTACTTCCTCGAAGTATTTCAGGATGCCGCCCTTAAGATGATAGACGGCTTCGAAGCCCTCACCGAGCATGTAGCTGGAGGCCTTCTCGCAGCGGATGCCACCGGTGCAGAACATGGCGACCTTCTTGTGCTTGCTCGGGTCGAAGTTGGCCTTGATGTAGTCGGGGAACTCGCGGAAGGTCTCGGTCTTCGGGTCGATGGCGCCCTTGAAGGTGCCGATGGCCACTTCGTAGTCGTTGCGGGTGTCGATCAGCAGCACTTCCGGGTCGCTGATCAAGGCGTTCCAGTCTTTCGGATCGACGTAGGTGCCGACCGCCTTGTTCGGGTCCACGCCCGGCACGCCGAGGGTGACGATCTCTTTCTTGAGCTTGACCTTGGTGCGGTAGAACGGCTGCTCGTCGCAATACGACTCTTTGTGGTCGACATCCACCAGGCGTGGGTCGCTGCGCAGCCAGGCCAGCAGCGCGTCGATGCCTTCACGGGTGGCCGAGACCGTGCCGTTGATGCCTTCGTTAGCCAGCAGCAGGGTGCCTTTGACGCCGTTGTCGGCCATGGCCTTGAGCAGCGGCTCGCGCAGTTCGACGTAGTCTTCCAGGGTGACGAACTTGTACAGCGCCGCCACGACGATCGGTTGGGTCATGAATCTGAAACTCCTGGTGGTTGCCCTCGTAAGGGGCGGACCGGGTTTGACATAAAAAGCATGGGGGCGCTTTGCGCCCCTTTCGCGGCACAAGGCCGCTCCTACAGGGAACTGCATACTCCTGTAGGAGCGGCCTTGTGCCGCGAAAGGGCTGCAAAGCAGCCCCCGGATTTTGCGAGATTGTACCAGAACGACGGAAAGGATTCAGTGCCCGCCGCCGGCGCACACCGGCGAGGCTGGCGCCGCGCCGACTGCCGCCCATTCCTCGGGCGTGTAGGTGTGGATCGCCAGGGCGTGGATCTCGCCCATCAGCTCACCCATGGTGGCGTAGACCTTCTGGTGGCGCTTGACGCTATTCAGCCCGGCGAACTGCTCGCTGACCAGCACCGCCTTGTAGTGCGTTTCCTGGCCACGGCTGTGCATGTGGCTTTCGTTGCGCACTTCGAGGTGGTCGGTGCCCAGCGGCGCCAGCTGCTGTTCGATGCGTTGCTGCATGTTCATCGCGTCAGGCTCACTTCTTCGCCGGAGCGGCTGCCTTGCCGGCGCTCGGGTCGAGTTCCTTGGTCATGTCGTCGAGCAGCTTGTTGACCACCGGCACCGCCGGTTCCAGGCTCTGCTGGGTCAGCTGGGCCGACTGCTGGGTGACCTTGGGCATCTCGCGCAGGACTTTCTTGCCCAGCGGCGACTCGTAGAACTTGACCAGGTCGTTCAGCTCGGCCTCGGTGAAGGTCGCGGTGTACAGGTCGACCATCTTCGGCTTGAGCTTCTTCCAGCCGATGGCGTTGTCCAGGGCGGCGTTGGCCTTGGCCTGATAGCTGTCGAGCACGGTTTTCTTGGCAGCCGGCGCCTTGGTCTGTTCGAAACGCTGGGCGAACATCTGCTGGACCTGCATGTACACCGGGGTGCCCAGCTTGTCGGCATTGGCCAGGGTCAGGAATTTCTCGGCGGCGGCATTGTGGCTCGCGGTGGCGGCGAGTACCTGGCCGCTGGCGCAGGCCAGGGCAACGGCGGCAAAGAGGACACGAAGACGGGTCATTGCATTTCCTTCAAGAAAGGGAGGCGAGTACCTCAGGGTAGAGCATTCTGCGCCGTGATGGCGAAGTGCTCAAGTGGCACGACGAGCGACTGAACCGCTGTGTCGAATCAGGGCCTAAACTGCGATTTCTGACTACAAAGGAGTGAGCGCAGCATGAGCCGTATCGAGACAGACAGCCTGGGCCCGGTCGAAGTTCCAGAGGACGCCTACTGGGGTGCGCAGACCCAGCGTTCGCTGATCAACTTCGCCATCGGCAAGGAGCGCATGCCGCTGGCGGTGCTGCACGCCCTGGCGCTGGTCAAGAAAGCCGCTGCCCGGGTCAACGACCGCAACGGCGACCTGCCCGCCGACATCGCCCGGCTGATCGAGCAGGCCGCCGACGAAGTGCTTGCCGGCGACCACGACGAGCAGTTCCCGCTGGTGGTGTGGCAGACCGGCAGCGGCACCCAGAGCAACATGAACGTCAACGAGGTGATCGCCGGACGCGCCAACGAACTGGCCGGCAAGGGTCGCGGCGGCAAGCTGCCGGTGCACCCCAACGATCACGTCAACCGCTCACAGAGCTCCAACGACTGCTTCCCCACCGCCATGCACATCGCCGCCGTCCAGGCCGTGCATGAACGACTGCTGCCGGCGATCACCGAGCTGTCGGGGGGGCTGGCCGAACTGTCGGCGCGCCACACGCACCTGGTCAAGACCGGGCGCACGCACATGATGGACGCGACGCCGATCACCTTCGGCCAGGAGGTCTCGGCCTTCGTCGCCCAGCTCGACTACGCCCAGCGCGCCATCCGCGCGACGCTGCCGGCGGTCTGCGAGCTGGCCCAGGGCGGCACCGCCGTGGGTACCGGCCTCAACGCCCCGCACGGTTTCGCCGAAGCCATAGCCGCGGAGCTGGCGGCGCTGTCCGGCCTGCCGTTCGTCACCGCGCCGAACAAGTTCGCCGCCCTCGCCGGACACGAGCCGCTGACCAGCCTGGCCGGCGCGCTGAAGACCCTGGCCGTGGCCCTGATGAAGATCGCCAACGACCTGCGCCTGCTGGGCTCCGGCCCGCGCGCGGGGCTTGCCGAGGTGCGCCTGCCGGCCAACGAGCCGGGCAGCTCGATCATGCCCGGCAAGGTCAACCCGACCCAGTGCGAGGCACTGTCGATGCTGGCCTGCCAGGTGCTGGGCAACGACGCGGCGATCGGCTTTGCCGCAAGCCAGGGCCATCTGCAGCTGAACGTGTTCAAGCCGGTGATCATCCACAACCTGCTGCAGTCGATCGAGCTGCTGGCCGATGGCTGTCGCAACTTCCAGCAGCACTGCGTGGCCGGCATCGAGCCGGATGCCGGGCAGATGGCCGCGCACCTGGAGCGCGGGCTGATGCTGGTGACGGCGCTGAACCCGCACATCGGCTATGACAAGGCGGCGGAAATCGCCAAGAAGGCCTACAGCGAGGGCAAGACCCTGCGCGAAGCGGCGCTGGAGCTGAAGTACCTGACCAATGAGCAGTTCGACCAGTGGGTAAGGCCGGAGAACATGCTGGCGCCTGGCGGGAAAGGCTGACTCATCACCTGTAGGAGCGGCCTTGTGCCGCGAAAGGGCTGCGCAGCAGCCCCAGGATTCGGCATTTAATACAAAGATCGCCGGGGCTGCTGCGCAGCCCTTTCGCGGCACAAGGCCGCTCCTACAGGTACCGCGAGGGTTATTGAGCCTGGCTCTTCGCTCTCCACCCCGCGATCAGCGACGGCCCCAACGCCACCAATGCCGACCCCAGCACCACCGTCACCGCCCCGACATAGCCCAGGCCATTGATCTGCTCGGCATGCACGTAATCCGGCCACAGCCAGGCCGCCAGCGCCACCGCGACGAACGTCACCAGCGGCGTCAGTGCCAGGGTCGCGCTGACCCGCGAGGCCTCCCAATGTGCCAGCGCCTCGGCGAACGCGCCATAGGCCACCAGCGTGTTCAGGCAGCAGGCCAGCAGCAACCAGCCCTGCAACGGGCTGAGCTGCAACACCTCCAGCGGATGCACCCAGGGCGTGAGCAGCAGTGCGCAGCACAGGTAGATCACCATCATCACCTGCTGCGAGTTCCACACCGTCAGCAGTTGCTTCTGGCTCAAGGCATAGAACACCCAGATGCTGGTCGCCAGGATAATGGTCAGCACGCCGGTGGTGTAGGTGCCAAGTGATGTGAGCAGCTCTTCCAGGCGCTGGTTGAAGAACAGCCCGAATCCCGCCAGCAGCACCAGCAGGCCCAGGCCCTGCCCCAGGCTGAAACGCTCCTTGAACACGAACACGCTGGCCACCAGCAACAGCACCGGCCCCAGCTGCACGACCAGTTGCGCGGTGCCGGGGCTGAGCAGGTTGAGGCCGACCAGGTACAGCACATAGTTGCCGACCAGGCCGGCCACCGCGACGGCCACCAGGCCCTTGCCCTTCATTCCAAGACGACTGAACGACGGCAGCCGCCGATTGGCCGCCAGCCAGGCGAACAACAGGCCGCCGGAAACGCTCAGGCGGTACCAGGTGACGGTTACCGGGTCCATCACCTGCAGCACCTGCTTGAGCTTGATCGGCAGGATGCCCCAGAGCAACGCGGTCAACAGCGCCAGCAGAAGGCCCTGGACCCAGCGTCCGGAAGAAATGTGCATGGTGTCCTCGAGTCGAGCCTTGGTGGGGGAAGGTGCAGTCTACGGGCTTGGCGGGGAACGTGTGGCGGGAAAAGATTTCATCAGGTCATTCCCTGGATGCATGCTTAATGCGTGGGCGGGCTTTCGTAGGAGCGGGCTTGCCCCGCGATTGCAGGCTCGGCCCTATCGCGGGGCAAGCCCGCTCCCACGAACTCGCTTACTTCTTGTCCTTGGCGAACGCCGCCTCCAGTGCCTGGTTGATCGTGCGCAGCACCTTCACCCGCGCCCAGCGCTTGTCGTTGGCCTCCACCAGGGTCCACGGCGCGATCTCGGTGCTGGTGCGGTCGACCATGTCGCCCACCGCCTCGGAATAGACGTCCCACTTGTCACGGTTGCGCCAGTCCTCCTCGGTGATCTTGTAGCGCTTGAACGGGATCTGTTCGCGCTCCTCGAAGCGCTCCAGCTGGGTCTGCTGGTCGATGGCCAGCCAGAACTTGACCACCACCACCCCGGCGTTGCTCAACTGCTCCTCGAAGTCATTGATCTCGCCATAGGCGCGCATCCAGTCCGCCGGGCTGCAGAAGCCCTCGACCCGCTCCACCAGCACCCGGCCATACCAGGAGCGGTCGAAGATGGTGAACTTGCCCCGCGCCGGAATGTGTCGCCAGAACCGCCACAGGTATGGCTGGGCACGCTCTTCCTCGGTGGGCGCGGCGATTGGCACGATGCGGTACTGGCGCGGATCCAGCGCCGCCGCCACGCGGCGGATCGCCCCGCCCTTGCCGGCCGCGTCGTTGCCTTCGAACACCGCCACCAGGGCGTGGCGGCGCATGCGCTTGTCGCGCAGCAGACCGGCCAGGCGCGCCTGTTCGGTGACCAGCTGTTCCTGGTAGTCGTGCTTGTCCAGGCGCAGGGTCATGTCCAGGGCGCCGAGCAGGCTCTTCTGGTCGATGCTGCGCCCCAGCGGCGTGACGTTACCCTGATGCTTGCCCTTGGGGTTGTTGGCCAGGGCGGCCTGCAGGCCCTCCAGCAGGATGCGCCCGACTGCCAGGCTGCGGTAGTGCGGGTCGACGCCCTCGATCACATGCCAGGGCGCGTAGTCGCGGCTGGTGCGGCGCAGCACACGCTCGCCGAAACGCACGAAACGGTCGTAGGTTTCCGACTGCTGCCAGTCCAGCGGGCTGATGCGCCAGTTGTGCAGCGGATCTTCCTTGAGCGCCTTGAGTCGCGCCTTCATCTGCTTCTTGGACAGGTGGAACCAGAACTTGATGATCAGAGCGCCTTCGTCGCAGAGCATCTGCTCCAGGCGCTCGGCGCCGGCGATGGCCTGGTCGAGCACGGCATCCTTGAACTGGCCGTGCACGCGGCCTTCGAGCATCTGGCTGTACCAGTTGCCGAAAAACACGCCCATCCGCCCTTTCGGCGGCAACGCCCGCCAGTAGCGCCAGGCCGGTGGCCGGGCCAGTTCCTCGTCGGTCTGCTGGTCGAAGGTGCGCACTTCGATCAGTCGCGGGTCCATCCACTCGTTGAGCAGCTTGACCGTCTCGCCCTTGCCGGCGCCCTCGATGCCGTTGATCAGCACGATCACCGGGAAGCGCGCCTGCTGCTTGAGTTCGTACTGGGCTTCGAGCAGCGCCTCGCGCAGGGCGGGGACTTCTGCTTCGTAGGTGTCCTTGTCGATACTGTGACCGATTTCGGCGGATTCGAACATGGAGGGCTCCTTCAATGGATAAGCAAGATTAGCGGATTTGCGCCATCCGTATCGATCCTGTCGTGCCTTGCGATAAGGCCGGCACTAGCCACGCAGATCGCTTAAAATCCGTCATCCGCTGCAACCGAGCCAACCATGTCCGACACCACCCTCCCCCCGCACGCCCAGATCGACTGGGACGACCAGGGCCGCCCCCACTCCCGGCAATACGACGATGTCTATTTCGCCGTCAACGAAGGCATCGACGAAACCCTGCACGTGTTCATCGAGCAGAACCACCTGCGCCAGCGCTTCGCCGAGCTGGCGCCGCGGGACTGCCTGGTGATCGGGGAAACGGGCTTTGGCACCGGCATGAATTTCTTCTGCGCCTGGCAGCTGTTCGCCGAGCTGGGCCACGCCGAGGCGCGCCTGCACTTCGTCAGCGTGGAAAAGTACCCCCTGAGCCGCGACGACCTGGAGCGCGCCATGCAACTGTGGCCGGCGCTGGCGGCCTTCACCCGGCCCCTGCTCGATCAGTACGTGGCGATCCATCCGGGTTTCCAGCAACTGAGCCTCGATGACGGCCGCGTCACCCTCACGCTGATGATCGGCGATGCGCTGGCGCAACTGCCGCAACTGGACGCGCGCATCGACGCCTGGTTTCTCGACGGCTTCGCCCCGGCGAAGAACCCCGACATGTGGACGCCGGAGCTGTTCGCCCAGTTGGCGCGGCTGTCGCACCCCGGCACCACCCTCGGCACCTTCACCACCACCGGCTGGGTCCGCCGCTCGCTGATCGAGGCCGGCTTCACCATGAAGAAGGTGCCCGGTATCGGCAAGAAGTGGGAGGTGATGCATGGCGTCTACAGCGGCGCGCCAGCCGCCCCCGCGGCGCCCTGGTACGCACGCCCGGCGCCCTTGCCGGGGCCACGCGAGGCGCTGGTGATCGGTGCCGGCCTGGCGGGCAGCGCCACGGCGCGCAGCCTGGCGGCCCGGGGTTGGCAGGTCAGCGTGCTGGAGCGTCACGACGGGCCGGCCCAGGAGGCCTCGGGCAATCCCCAGGGCGTGCTGTATCTCAAACTGTCCGCCCATGGCACCGCCCTGTCGCAGATGATCCTTTCCGGCTTCGGTTACACCCGTCGCTGGCTCGAGCACCTGCAACGTGGCCAGGACTGGGATGCCTGCGGTGTGCTGCAACTGGCCTTCGACAACAAGGAAGGCGAACGCCAGGCCAAGCTGGCGACCGCCTTCGACAACAGCCTGCTGCGCCAGCTCGACCGCGAACAGGCCGAAGCCGTGGCAGGCGTGGCGCTGGCCAGCGGCGGCCTGTTCTACCCCGAGGGTGGCTGGGTGCACCCGCCGGCGCTGTGCCAGGCGCAGCTGGACCATCCGCGCATCCGCCTGCTCGGCCATGCCAACGTCATCGCGCTGCGCAAGGCCGACGGTCTGTGGCAGGCCTGGGACGGCGAGCGCCTGCTGGCCAGTGCGCCGCTGGTGGTGCTGGCCGGGGCTGCCGATGTCCGTGACTTCCCGGCTTGCGCCGGGTTGCCGCTCAAGCGCATTCGCGGGCAGATCACCCGCCTGCCGGCCACCGTGGCCAGCCAGGAACTACGCACGGTGGTCTGCGCCGACGGCTACGTCGCGCCACCTCGCGGCGATGAGCACACCCTGGGCGCCAGCTTCGACTTCCACAGCGAGGACCTGGCGCCGACCGTGGCCGAGCACCAGGGCAACCTGGCGCTACTGGATGATATTTCCGCAGACCTGGCCACCCGCCTGCGCACCGCCGAGCTGGATCCGGCGCAACTACAGGGTCGGGCAGCGTTCCGTTGCACCAGCCCGGACTACCTGCCCATCATCGGGCCGCTGGCCGATGTCGAGGCGTTCAACCAGGCCTACGCCATGTTGGCCAAGGATGCGCGACAGGTGCCCGATGTGGCCTGTCAGTGGCTGGAGGGGCTGTATGTGAACAGTGGGCATGGGTCGCGGGGATTGATTACTGCACCGCTGTCCGGGGAGCTGATTGCGGCGTGGGTCAGTGGTGAACCATTGCCGGTGCCCCGAGCCGTGGCCGAGGCCTGCCACCCGAACAGGTTCGCGTTGCGCCGGTTGATTCGCGGTAAATAGCGGGATTGCTGGGGGCGCTGTGCGCCCCTTTCCGGCCGGTCCGACACCTCGGCAAGGCCGCTCCTACACAGGCGACCGCGATCTCCTGTAGGAGCGGCCTCGTGCCGCGAAAGGACCGCACAGCGGTCCCAGTCCCCGACAACCACATATAACAGATTGATCTAAAACTCTCACAAGCTACCCCGGTCCCTACCTAAGTGCCCACCTTCGCGGCACACCTCCCCAACGGCAAAACCGGTAAGGACTTATGTGCGGATTAGCAGGAGAGTTACGTTTCACCCCCATCGACCAAGCCCCTCGCCCGGCGGACCTCGCCGCGGTGGAGCGCATCACCCACCACCTGGCGCCCCGCGGCCCCGACGCCTGGGGCTTCCATAGCCAGGGCCCGATCGCTCTCGGCCACCGGCGCCTGAAGATCATGGACCTGTCCGACGGCTCGGCCCAGCCCATGGTCGACAACACCCTGGGCCTGGCGCTGGCCTTCAACGGCGCCATCTACAACTTCCCCGAACTGCGCGAGGAGCTACAAGCCCTGGGCTACAGCTTCTGGTCCAACGGCGACACCGAGGTGCTGCTCAAGGGCTACCACGCCTGGGGCGCGGCGTTGCTGCCCAAGCTCAACGGCATGTTCGCCCTGGCCATCTGGGAGCGCGACAACCAGCGCCTGTTCCTGGCCCGCGACCGTCTGGGCGTCAAGCCTCTGTACCTGTCGCGCAACGGCGAGCGCCTGCGCTTCGCCTCGACCCTGCCGGCACTGCTCAAGGGCGGCGATATCGACCCGGTGATCGACCCGGTGGCACTGAACCACTACTTGAACTTCCACGCCGTGGTACCGGCGCCACGCACCCTGCTGGCCAATGTGCAAAAGCTCGAGCCCGGCACCTGGATGCGCATCGACCGCCATGGCGAGGTCGAGCGCCAGACCTGGTGGCAACTGCACTACGGCCCGAACCCGGACGAACGCGAACTCGACCTGGAGGGCTGGACCAGCCGCGTGCTCGATGCCACCCGCGACGCCGTGGCGATCCGCCAGCGCGCCGCGGTGGACGTCGGCGTGCTGCTCTCCGGCGGCGTCGACTCCAGCCTGCTGGTCGGCCTGCTGCGCGAGGCCGGCGTGGACGACCTGTCGACCTTCTCCATCGGTTTCGAGGACGCCGGCGGCGAGCGCGGTGACGAGTTCCAGTACTCCGACCTGATCGCCAGGCACTACCACACCCGCCACCACAAGCTGCGCATCGCCGAGCACGAGATCATCGAACAGTTACCGGCGGCCTTCCGCGCCATGAGCGAGCCGATGGTCAGCCATGACTGCATCGCCTTCTACCTGCTCTCGCGGGAGGTGGCCAAGCATTGCAAGGGCGTGCAGAGCGGCCAGGGCGCCGACGAGCTATTCGCCGGCTACCACTGGTACCCGCAGGTGAACGGCGCCGAGGATGCCTTCGGCGCCTATCGCGAGGCGTTCTTCGACCGCAGCCACGCCGAATACCGCGCCACCGTGCAGGCGCCGTGGCGCCTGGACAACGACGCGGCCGGCGACTTCGTCCGCGAACACTTCGCCCGCCCCGGCGCGCCGGACGCGGTGGACAAGGCCCTGCGCCTGGACAGCACGGTGATGTTGGTGGACGACCCGGTCAAGCGGGTGGACAACATGACCATGGCCTGGGGCCTGGAGGCGCGCACGCCGTTCCTCGACTACCGCCTGGTGGAGCTGTCGGCGCGCATTCCGGCACGCTTCAAGCTGCCCGACGGCGGCAAGCAGGTGCTCAAGCAGGCGGCGCGTCGGGTCATTCCCCACGAAGTGATCGACCGCAAGAAGGGCTATTTCCCGGTTCCCGGCCTCAAGCACCTGCAAGGCGCCACCCTGGACTGGGTACGCGAGCTGCTGACCGACCCCAGCCAGGATCGCGGGCTGTTCGACCCGGCCATGCTCGACCGCCTGCTGAGCAACCCCCACGGCCAGCTAACCCCGCTGCGCGGCTCCAAGCTGTGGCAGTTGGCGGCCCTGAACCTGTGGCTCAGCGAACAAGGAATCTGACCGATGAAAGCCCACGAGATCGCCTATGGCCAGCGCCTGCTGCGCGGCCAGGCGCCGTCCTACGAGCGCTTGCAGGCACGCCTGGCCGGCGACGGCAGCGACCCCCACGACCAGCCGCGAGCCGTGCATTGCGGCTGGGGGCGGCTGCTGATCGGGCATACCTACCCCGATCCGCTCAGCCTGGCCGAAGCGCTGCTGCAAGAGCAGGCCGGCGAGCGCGACATCGCCCTGTACGTCGCCGCCCCGCAGCAGGTACTGGCCCAGGCGCCGCAACAGCTGTTCCTTGACCCGTCGGATACCCTGCGCCTGTGGTTCACCGACTACCGGCCGGCGCGGCGCGTGTTTCGCGGCTTTCGCATTCGCCGGGCGCAAGGACCGGCGGACTGGCAGGCGATCAATGCGCTGTACCAGGCCCGCGGCATGCTGCCGGTCGACCCCGAACTGCTCACCCCACGCCACCTCGGCGGGCCGGTGTACTGGCTGGCCGAGGACGAAGACAGCCACGCGGTGATCGGCAGCGTAATGGGCCTGGACCACAGCAAGGCCTTCGACGACCCCGAGCACGGCTGCAGCCTGTGGTGCCTGGCGGTGGACCCACAGTGCACCCGCCCGGGCGTCGGCGAAGTGCTGGTGCGTCACCTGATCGAGCACTTCATGAGCCGTGGCCTGGCCTGCCTCGACCTGTCGGTGCTGCACGACAACCGCCAGGCCAAGCGGCTGTACAAGAAGCTTGGTTTGCGTACCCTGCCGACCTTCGCCATCAAGCGCAAGAACGGCATCAACCAGCCGCTGTTCCTCGGCCCCGGTCCCGAGGCCGGGCTCAACCCCTATGCACGGATCATTGTCGACGAGGCGCTGCGCCGGGGCATCGAGGTGCAGGTGGAGGACGCGGGTGTAGGGCTGTTCACCCTGACCCTGGGCGGACGGCGCATCCGCTGTCGGGAATCGTTGAGCGACCTGACCAGCGCCGTGACCATGACCCTCTGCCAGGACAAGCGTCTGACCCGCCAAGCCCTGTACAACGCGGGTCTGCAGGTACCGGCGCAGCAACTGGCGGGCAATGCCGATGACAACCAGGCATTCCTCGACGAGCACGACACGGTGGTGGTCAAGCCGGTGGATGGAGAGCAGGGCCAGGGGGTGGCGGTCAATATCACCACGCTTGAAGCGCTGAGCCATGCCGTGGAACAGGCCCGCGTCTTCGACAGCCGCGTGCTGCTGGAGAGTTTCCATGCAGGCGTCGACCTGCGCATCGTGGTGATCGGCTACGAGGTGGTGGCGGCTGCAATCCGCCATCCGGCCCAGGTGATCGGCGACGGCAAGCACAGCCTCCGTGCGCTGATCGAAGCCCAGAGCCGGCGCCGCCAGGTGGCCACCGGCGGCGAGAGCCGCATTCCACTGGACGAAGAGACCGAGCGCACGCTCAAGGACGCGGGGCTGGGCTACGACGACATCCTGCCCGCCGGGCAACGATTGGCCGTGCGCCGCACCGCCAACCTGCACACCGGCGGTACCCTGGAGGATGTCACCGCGCGCCTGCACCCGGTACTGGCCGATGCCGCCGTGCGTGCTGCCCGCGCCCTGGAAATCCCGGTGGTGGGCCTGGATTTGATGGTCCGCGATGCCGAACATCCGGACTACGTGATCATCGAGGCCAACGAGCGTGCGGGATTGGCCAATCATGAACCGCAGCCTACGGCCGAGCGCTTTGTCGATTTGTTGTTCCCACATAGCCGACCTGTGGCCTGACAACCCCTCGTTATTTGTAGGAGCGGCCTTGTGCCGCGAAAGGGGTGCGAAGCGCCCCCAGGATTTCAGCTTCGCTGCATCTATCGCCGGGCCCGCTTTGCGGGCCTTTCGCGGCACAAGGCCGCTCCTACAAAGGCCTTGCCCGCAGTTTGGAAATTTCACCCCGACCGGAGACCTGGACATGTCCGAACGACTCCCCGAACCCGATCTCGACTACCTCAAACGTGTGCTGCTGGAGATGCTCGCCATCCCCAGCCCCACCGGCTTCACCGACACCATCGTGCGCTATGTCGCCGAGCGCCTGGACGAACTGGGCATCCCCTTCGAGCTGACCCGTCGCGGCACCATACGCGCCACGCTGAAGGGCCGCCAGAACTCGCCCGACCGCGCCGTCTCGGCGCACCTGGACACCATCGGCGCCAGCGTGCGCCAGTTGCAGGACAACGGTCGCCTGGCCCTGGCACCGGTGGGTTGCTGGTCGAGCCGCTTCGCCGAGGGCAGCCGGGTCAGTGTGTTCACCGATACCGGCGTGTACCGCGGCAGCGTGTTGCCACTGATGGCCAGCGGGCACGCCTTCAACACCGCCATCGACCAGATGCCGATCAGCTGGGAACACGTTGAAGTGCGCCTGGACGCCTACTGCGCCACCCGCGCCGATTGCGAGGCGCTGGGGATCGCCATCGGTGACTGCGTTGCCTTCGATCCGCTGCCGGAGTTCACCGAAAGCGGCCATATCAGCGCCCGCCACCTGGACGACAAGGCCGGCGTGGCGGCCTTGCTGGCGGCGCTCAAGGCCGTGGTGCAAAGCGGCCGTCAGCCACTGATCGACTGCCACCCCTTGTTTACCATCACCGAGGAGACCGGCTCGGGCGCCGCGGCCGCCCTGCCCTGGGACGTCAGCGAATTCGTCGGCATCGACATCGCCCCGGTGGCGCCGGGGCAGGCCTCCAGCGAGCACGCGGTGAGCGTGGCCATGCAGGATTCCTCCGGGCCTTACGACTATCACCTGTCGCGCCACTTGCTGAAGCTGGCCGGCGATGCTGATTTGCCGGTACGCCGCGACCTGTTCCGCTACTACTTCAGCGACGCCCACTCGGCGGTGACCGCCGGGCACGATATCCGCACCGCCCTGGTGGCCTTCGGCTGTGATGCCACCCATGGCTACGAGCGCACCCATATCGACAGCCTGGCGGCGCTCAGCCGGCTGCTCGGTGCCTACCTGCTCAGCCCGCCGGTGTTCGCCAGCGACTCGCAGCCGGCCAATGCCTCACTGGAGCGCTTCAGCCACCAGCTGGAACACGACGCGCAGATGGAAAGCGATACCCGGGTGCCGGCGGTGGACAGCCTGGTGGGCAACAAAGGCTAAGCTCAAACGCCTATCCCTGTAGGAGCGGCCTTGCGCCGCGAACGGGTCGCGTAGCGGCCCCTGGATCAAAGATCGCCGGGGCCGCTTTGCGGCCCGTTCGCGGCACAAGGCCGCTCCTACAAGGGAATTGCAAATTCACGTAGCATGCCCCCATTCCCACAACCACTGCCCAGACCATGCTGATCCCCTACGACCAACTCGAAGCCGAAACCCTGACCCGCCTGATCGAGGACTTCGTCACCCGCGACGGCACCGACAACGGCGACGACACCCCACTGGAAACCCGCGTGCTGCGGGTACGCCAGGCCCTGGCCAAGGGGCAGGCGTTCATCCTGTTCGACATGGACAGCCAGCAGTGCCAGTTGCTGGCCAAGCATGACGTGCCGCGGGAGCTCTTCGAGTAGCCGGCCTTCAGGCCTGCTGCTTCTCCAGCTCCAGTGCCTTGATGCGCTTGTACACCTCGACCCGGTGCACCTCCACTTCGCGCGGCGCGCAAATGCCGAAACGGACCTGGCCGTTCTCCACGGACATCACCTGGATCCTGATGTTGTCGGCAATGACGATGACCTCGCCCACTTCTCGTCCGATTACCAGCATGCTCCGTTCCTCCCGCTCAATGGAAAATCGGAGACTGCCCCGCCAGCTTTGGCCTACTCAATCCTTCTTCGGATAAATAGACATGCCCTACTGGCGAGGGTAAAAAAACCTACAGAAACTTCCCTCAATGTGCGGCTTTGCGTGCCTTCGCCCGCATTTTCACCGCCATGTCCGCCATTTCATCGTACAGCCGCTGGGGCGACTGGCATTTGAGCTGCCAGGCCTGACGCCCGGATTCATGGGGCAGGATCAGGAACTCGCCAGCCGCAACCCGCTGATGGATATACTCGGCGATATCGGCGGCATTGATCGGCGAGCCTTCCAGCAGTTTGCCCACCTGCGCCTTCATCGCCGGATCCGGCCCGCGGAACGAGTCGAGCAGGTTGGTCTGGAAGAACGACGGGCACACCACATGCACCGCCACCTCGACCTGGCGCAGCTCCACCAGCAGGCTCTCGGACAAGGCCAGCACCCCGGCCTTGGCCACGTTGTAGTTGCTCATGCCCGGCCCCTGCATCAGGGCGGCCATGGAGGCAATATTGATGATCCGCCCACGGCTGCGCTCGAGCAGCGGCAGGAACGCCTTGCAGCCCTTGACCACGCCCATCAGGTTGACCGCGATCTGCCAGTCCCAGTCCTCCAGGGACAAATCGGCGAAGAACCCGCCCGACGCCACCCCGGCATTGTTGACGATCACGTCGATGCCGCCGAGCTTCTCCTCGCAGGCCTGGGCCAGGGCGGTGAGCTGGCTGTAGTCGCGCACGTCGCAGCGCTGGATGAAGCCGTCACCACCGGCGCCACGCACCAGCTCCAAGGTCTCGCGCAGGCCCGCTTCATTGACATCGGCCAAGGCCAGGCGCCAGCCATCGCGGGCCCAGCGCAGGGCGATCTCGCGACCAAGGCCGGAGCCGGCGCCAGTGATCATCATTCGGTTGTGCATGGTCAGCTGCCTTGAACAGTGGGATTGGCCTGGAGTCTAGCCAGAACGCGGGCCACAGCGGTGCAGCATCAGAATGCTGAATGAGGATTCATCCACCCGGGGCCTGCACAACCGATGGAATCTTTGCCCACCGCCAACGGTCGGAACAGTAAGCGCCCAGCATTCCGAGGCCCTTGACCCTCAACCACGCAAGGACTCCATCATGACCACGATCCTCATCATCATCCTGATCCTGCTGCTGGTCGGTGGCTTACCGGTCTTCCCGCACTCGCGCAGTTGGGGCTACGGTCCTTCCGGCATCATCGGCGTGGTGCTGGTGGTGTTGTTGATCCTGTTGCTGCTCGGTCGGATCTGAGCCAGCCATTGCAGCTGGCTCCCTGTTGAACGAAAACGCCCCGGCAAGCCGGGGCGTTTTCGTTCAGGCAACAACCAGGATCAGTGGGAAACCGCCCCGCTGGCCCCAAGGCCGGTCTGCGAACGGACGAACTGCGGGAAGAACAGCGCGCGCTCGTTCTCGGCAGCCTTGGACTTGTCGGTGACCGAGAAGAACCAGATGCCGGCGAAGGCAATGATCATCGAGAACAAAGCCGGGTACTCGTACGGGTAGATGGCTTTCTCGTGACCGAGGATCTGCACCCAGATGGTCGGGCCCAGGACCATCAGGCCCACCGCGCTGACCAGGCCCATCCAGCCGCCGATCATGGCGCCGCGGGTGGTCAGTTTCTTCCAGTACATCGAGAGCAGCAGCACCGGGAAGTTGCAGCTGGCGGCGATGGAGAAGGCCAGGCCGACCATGAAGGCGATGTTCTGCTTCTCGAACAGGATACCCAGGCCGATCGCCAGCACGCCCAGGGCGATGGTGGTGATCTTCGACACGCGGATCTCGTCCTTGTCGTTGGCCTTGCCCTTGCGCCAGACGCTGGCATACAGGTCATGGGACACCGCCGAGGCACCGGCCAGGGTCAGGCCGGCGACCACCGCCAGGATGGTGGCGAAGGCCACCGCCGAGATGAAGCCGAGGAACACGCTGCCGCCCACGGCATCGGCCAGGTGCACCGCCGCCATGTTGTTGCCGCCGATCAGGGCGCCGGCGGCGTCCTTGAAGTCGGGGTTGGTGCTGACCAGCAGGATCGCGCCGAAGCCGATGATGAAGGTCAGGATGTAGAAGTAGCCGATGAAGCCGGTGGCGTACAGCACGCTCTTGCGCGCTTCCTTGGCATCGCTGACGGTGAAGAAGCGCATCAGGATGTGCGGCAGACCGGCGGTGCCGAACATCAGCGCCAGGCCCAGCGAGAACGCCGAGATCGGGTCCTTGACCAGGCCGCCCGGGCTCATGATCGCCTCGCCCTTGGCATGCACCTTGATCGCCTCGGAGAACAGGGTGTTGAAGTCAAAGCCCACGTGCTTCATCACCATCAGCGCCATGAAGCTGGCACCGGACAGCAGCAGCACCGCCTTGATGATCTGCACCCAGGTGGTGGCGAGCATGCCGCCGAACAGCACGTACAGGCACATCAGGATGCCCACCAGGATCACCGCCACGTGGTAGTCCAGGCCGAACAGCAGCTCGATGAGCTTGCCGGCACCGACCATCTGCGCGATCAGGTAGAACGCCACCACCACCAGCGAACCGGAGGCCGACAGGGTGCGGATCTCCTTCTGCCCGAGGCGGTACGAGGCCACGTCGGCGAAGGTGTACTTGCCCAGGTTGCGCAGGCGCTCGGCGATCAGGAACAGGATGATCGGCCAGCCGACCAGGAAGCCGATGGAGTAGATCAGGCCGTCGTAGCCCGAGGTAAACACCAGCGCGGAAATACCCAGGAACGAGGCCGCCGACATGTAGTCACCGGCAATCGCCAGGCCGTTCTGGAAGCCGGTGATCTTACCGCCGGCGGCGTAGTAGTCGGCCGCCGACTTGTTGCGTTTGGAGGCCCAGTAGGTAATGCCCAGGGTGAAGGCGACGAAGGCCACGAACATGGCAATCGCCGAGACGTTCAGCGGCTGTTTCTGCACCTCGCCGGTCAGGGCATCGGCGGCCCACACGGCGGGTGCGAAAGCGCCGCAGGCCAGGACGGCCAGGGTTTTGGCGTGACGGATCATTGCTTGGCCTCCTCGAGAATGGCCTTGTTCAGTTCATCGAACTCGCCGTTGGCGCGACGCACGTAGAGCGCGGTGAGCACGAAGGCCGAGAGGATCAGGCCGACGCCCAGTGGAATGCCCCAGGTGATCGACGACTCGGGGCTGAGCTTGGCGCCCAGCACGTGCGGGCCATAGGCGATGAGGAGGATGAAGGCGCAGTAAAGGCCGAGCATGATCGCCGAGAGAATCCAGGCGAAGCGCTCGCGCTTGGTAACCAGTTCCTTGAAGCGCGGACTGTTCTGTATCGATTGGTAAATGCTGTCGTTCATTGTTTTTGTCCTAGCAGCACAGAGTAGGGATAACCCGACTCCAACTTTATGCTGCCGCTGGACGCCAACCAGACGACCTTAGTCTTAGATGCAACGGTGTTTTACAGATTTCGCAACAACCAAAACCCGAGTAGGGGCATTCGCGGGTAAACCCGCTCCCACAGGTAAGCCACAATGTTCAAGTTTGTGGTGATCCTGTGGGAGCGGGTTTACCCGCGAAATGGTCGCACTGGCCTCTACGGCGAGGTTACTTGCCGGTCCACTCCTTGACCCGCTCCGGATGCTTGGCCACCCAGTCCTTGGCAGCGGCCTCGGGCTTGGCGCCTTCCTGGATCGCCAGCATGACCTCGCCGATCTCATCCTTGGACTGCCACTGGAACTTCTTCAGGAACTCGGCCACTTCCGGCGCCTTGCTCGCCAGTTCCTTGCTGCCGATGCTGTTGACCGTTTCGGCGGCGCCGTACACGCCCTTGGGGTCCTCAAGGAACTTGAGTTTCCACTTGGCGAACATCCAGTGCGGTACCCAGCCGGTCACGGCGATGGACTCGTTCTTCTTGTAGGAGCGGCCCAGCTCGGCGGTCATCGCCGCGCCGGAGCTGGCCGTCAGTTTGTAGCCGGTCAGGTCGTAGTCCTTGATGGCCTGCTCGGTCTTGAGCATGACCCCGGAGCCGGCATCGATGCCGACGATCTTGTTCTTGAAGCTGGTATCAGTCTTGAGGTCGGTGATGCTGTTGGCCTTGACGTACTCGGGAACGATCAGGCCGATCTTGGCGTCCTTGAAGTTCGGCCCGTAGTCGACGACGTTGTCCTTGTTCTTGGCCCAGTACTCGCCATGGGTCACCGGCAGCCAGGCCGAGAGCATGGCGTCGAGCTTGCCGGTGGCCACGCCCTGCCACATGATCCCGGTGGCCACGGCCTGCAGCTTCACGTCATAGCCGAGTTTCTGCCTGATCACCTCGGCGGCCACGTTGGTGGTGGCCACGCTGTCCGACCAGCCGTCCACGTAACCGATGCTCACTTCCTTGGCCATGGCCTGCGCAGTGCTCATGGTCAATACCAGGGCGGCGCCCACACTCAGGAAACGTCGTACTCTTGTAAAAGTCGCCATCAAAGCATCCCCTCGTCAGGTCTTGGAGAGAGCATCATCGACCTGCCCCCGCGCACGACCTGCTCTGTCAGCGACCTCCAGCGAACGATCAGCGACAGCACTGTGCCATTAACGCCATGCCAGCCGAGCGGCCTGCGCGATCCTTGCATGCCAAAGGCTTGGCGCCGGTCATTTGCGGCTATCATCTAGCCCTTTGTGCTTGCCGACGGACCGCCCGATGCCCAGTAACACCCGACTGCTCCTGCCTGCTTACCTGCTCGCCTGCCTGCTCGCCCTCATCGGGCTGTGGGCGCTCTGGTACGGCCTCGGCAAGCCGGTGCACCTGCCCGATGCGGCGAGCCCGACGCACAAATTGCAGTGCGCGTCCTACACCCCGTTCGACAAGGACCAGTCGCCGTTCGACCAGCCGTTTCGCCTGCGCCCGGCGCGCATGGACGCCGACCTGGCGTTGCTGAGCGAGCGATTCCAGTGCATCCGCACCTATTCGATGACCGGCCTGGAGGCGATCCCGGCGCTGGCCCGCAAGCATGGCCTGAAGGTGATGCTCGGTGCCTGGGTCAACTCAAGCCCCGTGGACACCGACAAGGAAATCGAATTGCTGATCGCCGCGGCCAACGCCAACCCCGACGTGGTCAGCGCGGTGATCGTCGGCAACGAGGCGCTGCTGCGCAAGGAAGTTACCGGCGAGCGCCTGGCCGGGCTGATCGAGAAAGTGAAAAGCCAGGTGAAGGTGCCGGTGACCTACGCCGACGTCTGGGAGTTCTGGCTGCAACACCCGCAGATCGCACCGGCGGTGGACTTCCTCACCATCCACCTGTTGCCGTACTGGGAAGACGACCCGCGTGGCATCGATGCGGCACTGACCCATGTGGCCGAGGTGCGCCAGGTGTTCGGCAACCGCTTCGCGCCCAAGGACATCCTGATCGGCGAAACCGGCTGGCCCAGTGAAGGACGCCAGCGCGAGACCGCAGAGCCGAGCCGGGTCAACGAGGCGCGTTTCATCCGCGGCTTCATCGCCCTGGCCGAGGCCAACGGCTGGCGCTACAACCTGATCGAGGCGTTCGACCAGCCCTGGAAGCGTGCCAGCGAAGGCGCCGTGGGCGGCTACTGGGGGCTGTACGATGCCGACCGCCAGGACAAGGGCGTGCTTGAAGGGCCGGTGAGCAACCTGGCGCTGTGGCCGCAGTGGTTGCTGGCCAGTGTGTTGCTGATGCTGGCGACCCTGGCTCTGGCCGGGCGCCCGGCAAGCCGCCGCGCCGCCCTGCTGCTGCCGTTGCTGGCGGCCCTGGGTGCCGGCAGCCTGGGGCTGTGGGGGGAGCTGATGCGCACCAATGCCCGCTTTGCCGGGGAATGGTTGTGGGCGGTGGCCCTGGCCGGTTTGAACCTGCTGGTGCTGGCCCATGGCGCGCTGGCCCTGGCTCGCAGAGACGGCTGGCGCCAGCGGTTGTTCGCCTGGCTGGAAAAGCATGCCGGCACATGGCTGCTGGCAGCCGGATTCGCCGCGGCGGTGAGCATGCTGGCGATGGTGTTCGACCCGCGCTATCGCAGCTTCCCCAGCGCGGCGTTGTTGCTGCCGGCAGTGGTCTACCTGTTGCGGCCGGTGTCGGCGCGGCGGGCGGAGGTGGCGTTGCTGGCCTTTATCGTGGGCGCTGGAGTGGCGCCGCAGTTGTTCCAGGAAGGGTTGGCGAATCGACAGGCCTGGGGTTGGGCGGTGGTCAGCGTGTTGATGGTTGGCGCGTTGTGGCGCAGCTTGCGCAAAGCCTGATGGCCCATCGCGGGGCAAGCCCGCTCCCACGTTGAGGTCAACGCCTTGTTTGAGCGTGGGAGCGGGCTTGCCCCGCGATACGACCTCAAGCCGTGCGCCGTACCAGCCGCAACCCCGCCAGCACCACGGCAAACACCGCGATGCTCGCGGTATACAGCACCAGCGCCGGAATCCCGAACAGCAGCGCCAGCGCCGCCAGCCACCATCCGCCTCGGCCAGGCACCAGTTGGCAGAGCAACGCCAACCCCAATGCCCCCCAGGCAATTATCTGGAAATGTATCCCCAGCCCCAGCAGCGAACGCACCTGGCATTGCCAGACCTCTCCCGGCACGCTGCACAGCCCGACCCACCGAGCATCCTCCATCAGCCCATAGCGCACGCCATAACTGGCCGCGAGCCACAGCGGCAGGAACAGCAACAGGGCAACGACCGGCCTCCAACGCGCCATGCGGATCTCCAATAGCGGTAATCGAAACGTTGCATGATCGCCCAGGGGCCGCGACAAGGCAAAATCATGGCCCGGCAGCTATGTTGCACAAGACAAACGTTGTCCGGCGCGGCAACATCTTGTGCGACGAACGACAGGGCAACGGGCAACTTTGTCCGACATGCCGTGGTCCTAGCCTGCGTACTGCACGACCTTGCGTTTTCCCTGGGGGACATAAATGCTTCGATCTTTGCGCCTCGCCGCCCTGCTGGGTGGCCTGCTCATGGCTGCGGCCGCTTCGGCGCGGGATATCGACGCGGCGAGCTACGGCTATCCGTTGACCAACCCGTTCGAGGCGACCATCGCCACCACGCCGCCGGAACAGCGCCCGACGCTGCCCAGCGACGACGACATCGACCAGGCCGACTACAGCCTCACCCTGCGCCCGGAGCGCGAGTTCACCCTGCCCGATAACTTCTGGTCGGTGAAAAAACTGCGCTATCGCCTGGCCAGGCAGGACCACGAAGCGCCATTGATCTTCCTGATCGCCGGTACCGGCGCGCCCTATTCCAGCAGCATCAACGAGTACCTGAAGAAGCTGTTCTACCAGGCCGGCTACCACGTGGTGCAACTGTCCTCGCCGACCAGCTGGGACTTCATGAGCGCCGCCTCGCGCTTCGCTACCCCCGGGGTGACCAGCGAGGATGCCAAGGACCTGTACCGGGTCATGCAGGCGGTGCGCGCCCAGCAGGCACACCTGCCGGTCAGCGAGTACTACCTCACCGGCTACAGCCTCGGGGCGCTGGACGCGGCGTTCGTCAGCAAGCTCGACGAGACCCGCCAGAGCTTCAACTTCAAGCGCGTACTGCTGCTCAACCCACCGGTCAACCTGTACACCTCGATCAGCAACCTGGACAAGCTGGTGCAGACCCGGGTCAAGGGCATCGATCGCAGCACCACGTTCTACGAGTTGATGCTGGAGAAACTCACCCGATATTTCCAGGACAAGGGCTACATCGACCTCAACGAAGCGCTGCTGTACGACTTCCAGAAGTCGCGCCAGCACCTGTCCAATGAACAGATGGCCATGCTCATCGGCACCTCGTTCCGCTTCTCGGCCGCCGACATCGCCTTCACCTCCGACCTGATCAACCGCCGCGGCCTGATCATCCCGCCGAAATTCCCGATCACCGAGGGCAGCAGCCTGGAGCCGTTCTTCAAACGGGCCCTGCAATGCGACTTCGACTGCTACCTGACCGAGCAGGTAATCCCCATGTGGCGAGCGCGCACCGACGGCAACAGCCTGCTGCAACTGGTCGACCAGGTGAGCCTGTACGCACTGGAGGACTACCTGCGCGCCAGCCCCAAGATCGCCGTGATGCACAATGCCGACGATGTGATCCTCGGCCCCGGCGACATCGGTTTCCTGCGCCGGGTGTTCGGCGAACGCCTTACGCTCTACCCCCATGGCGGCCATTGCGGCAACCTCAACTACCGCGTCAACAGCGACGCCATGCTGGAGTTCTTCCGTGGTTAACAGACTGCTGCTCGTCACCGCCCTGCTCGCCAGCGGCTGCGCCCTGGCCGAGGAAGTCGCGCCGCGTGCCAGCGTGGTGGAGGCCGACAAGACCGAAACCCTCACCGTGGAGGCCGACGGCTTCGTCGATCCACTGCGCGAGCTCAAGTTCAACCCCGGCCTGGACCAGCGCGAGTTCGAACGCTCGACCCTGGCCGCGCTGAACATCTACGACCCGCTGGAGTCGCTGAACCGGCGCATCTACCACTTCAACTACCGCTTCGACCAGTGGGTGTTCCTGCCGGTGGTCGACGGCTACCGCTACGTCACGCCCGGCCTCGTGCGCACCGGGGTGAGCAACTTCTTCAACAACCTGGGCGACGTGCCCAATCTGTTCAACAGCGTGCTGCAGCTCAAGCCCAAGCGTTCAGCGGAAATCACCGCGCGGCTGATGTTCAACACCATCATCGGTGTCGGTGGCCTATGGGACCCGGCGACCAAGATGGGCCTGCCTCGGCAGAGCGAGGACTTCGGCCAGACACTGGGCTTCTACGGGGTGCCGGACGGGCCATACCTGATGCTGCCGATCCTCGGGCCATCGAACCTGCGCGACACCACCGGGCTGGTGGTGGACTATGTGGGGGAGAAGGAAATCAACTACCTGAACGTGCCCGACACCGCCAGCGACCACCCGGAACTCACCGTGCTGCGGGCAGTGGACAAGCGCTACACCACCAACTTCCGTTACGGGCAGACCAACTCGCCGTTCGAGTACGAGAAGCTGCGATACGTGTATACCCAGGCGCGCAAGTTGCAGATCGCCGAGTGAACAGGGGCCGCTGCGCGGCCCTTTCGCCGCGGTTCGTCGCCACGACAAGCCGGCTCCCACAGAGACAATGCATCCCTTGAGGCCAATGCAGTAGCTGTGAGCGCCGGTACAGGAAACCTCAAATCCCCAGGAACTGGCACAGCTCCCGCTTCTTGGCCAAGGCGTCATTGCGCCCCAACTCGATCAGTTCGCTGCAATAACTCGCCTCGAACAGCAGGTAGCTCAACACCCCTGCCCCACTGGTCTTGGTCGCCCCAGGTCCGCGCAGGAACAGCCTCAGCGCCGCCGGCAGCTCGCGGCGATGACGGGCGGCAATCTCGTCCAGCGGCTGGCTGGGCGCCACCACCAGTACCTCGATCGGCGCCAGCCCCAGGCGCCGGGCGTCCAGGTGCGCCGGCAGCAGGTGGCTGAGGTGATTGAGCCGCTGCAGCAACTCG
>Ga0247820_10000302_pt1 | contig 25573 bp, 22 predicted proteins | sample 13C_Glucose_Day1_2_FD_192480 | JGI IMG/M metagenome (GOLD analysis project Ga0247820, IMG submission 192480) | Soil microbial communities from agricultural site in Penn Yan, New York, United States - 13C_Glucose_Day14 | ecosystem: Environmental > Terrestrial > Soil > Agricultural land | place...
CCCTGGTTCTCGGCGGCGGCCAGGTCCAGCGGCGCTTCCAATGTGCGCCAACCGTCGCCGCGTTCCGTCCGGTGGCGGTCGATTCGATCGCGCATCTCGTCGTCGAAGGCCTCGGCGGTGGCGATCATCAGGGGAGGGCGACGGGTCGCGGTCGCCGCCTGTTCAGCCTGCTTCTGAGCGTAGGCGCTCTTGCCAGAGCGGGCGCCGCCGAGAACCAGGGTGATGGCCATGCTTCGTCTCTCCGGTTGACCTGAGGGGCGCGCGGTCCTATCGCCACGGTCGCGTCAGGTTCCCCGAAAGGGGATTGAAAGGGAACGGAGTGTGAAACTCCGGCTGTTCCCGCAACTGTAAGCGGCTAGCCCGCGCGTCATACGCCACTGGCGGTCCGGAAGGCCACGGCCTGAACGACTTCTGGGAAGGCGACGCGCACCGGCCTTGATCCGCGAGCCAGGAGACCTGCCTGTCGCCGTCGTTCTCCGCGCGGTCGGGATGTGCCGAGCGGTCGAGGCAACTCGTGTGACGACAGTCGTAAACCAGCCGCGTCAGCGGCCGCTTTCGCTCATCCGGGCGACGGGCGGTTCGGCGCGGCGTCGTCATATGGAGAACCGGAATGAACCGGACCGCATTCGCTACCCTGGCCGCCGCCAGCCTTCTGGCCGGCGCGCCCGCCTTCGCCGCCGAAGTCACCGACCAGCAGGCCGCCGCCCCTGACGTGGCCGGTCGCGCCGGCGCCACCGCCGTGGCCGACGTCATCGTCACCGCCAACCGTTCGGCCCAGCCGATCGAACGCGTCGGCGCCTCGGTCACAGTCCTGACCCAGGCCGCCATCGAAGCGCGCCAGACCCCGGTCGTGGCTGATCTTCTGGCTCAGACGCCGGGCGTCAGCTTCACCCGCAACGGCGGGCCGGGCGCCTCGACCAGCCTGCGCATTCGCGGCGCCGAAGGGCACCACACGGTCGTCCTGATTGACGGGGTCAAGCTGAACGACCCGGCCTCGACTCAGGGGGGCTTCAACTTCGGAAACCTGTTGATCGGCGACACGGCGCGCATCGAGGTGCTGCGCGGCGCTCAGTCGACCCTGTGGGGCAGCCAGGCCATCGGCGGCGTGGTCAACATCGTCACCGCCGAACCGACCGAAGCCCTGCAAGGCAGCCTCGACGCCGAGGCCGGCGCGCGCGGCACGACCTATTTCCGGGGCGGGGTCGGCGGCGCGAACGATCGCCTGAGCTGGCGCCTGGCGGCTAGCCGCTACAGCACCGACGGCTTCTCGGCCTTCGCCAAGGGGACCGAGGACGACGGCTATTCGAACACGGGCCTTTCCGGGCGCTTGAACGTGAAGATCACGGACGCGGTTTCGCTGGACCTGCGCTCTGTCTGGTCCGATGGGCGGGTCGATATCGACGGCTTTGGCGTGGATAACCGCGAGTATTCCAACACCCAGGAACTGGTGACCTATGCCGGTCTGAACTTCGACCTGCTGGATGGGCGTTTCCGTAACCGCATCGGCTATGCGGCGACGGATACTGAAAGCCTGAACATCAACCCCGACAACAAGCTCGAACAACGAACCTATGATGCGACGGGCGAGAACCGCCGCTGGGAGTATCAGGGCGTCTTCGCCGTCAACGACGCCCTGTCCACGACCTTTGGTCTGGAACACGAAAAATCGGAAATGAGCGTCCGTTCGGCCAGCGACTGGGACCCCAACGCCCCCTTCTATAAGGGCACTGCTGAACTGAACAGCGCCTATGCCCAGGTGCAATGGACGGCGGTCCCGGGGCTGACCCTGACGGGCGGCCTGCGGTACGACGACCATGAAAACTACGGCGATCAGGTTCTGGGCCAGGTTGCGGCGGCTTGGGCGCTGAACGAGGGCGACACGATGCTGCGCGCCAGTTGGGGGCAAGGCTTCCGCGCGCCGGGCCTGTATGAGCTCTACAGCCAATACGGCAATCTCGACCTTCAGCCCGAAGAGTTCGACAGCTGGGAGATCGGTGTTGAACAGCGCCTGTTCGATCGCGCTGTCGTGTCCGCGACCTATTTCAACCGTCAGGCTGACAACGAGATCAAATATAACGGCTGTGCCGAAGAGGTGGGTAAGCCCAACGACCCGCTCTGCGTCATTGGAAAATATATTGATGACCAGGGTGAAGAGCGAGACCTGCTGCGGTTTGGCTACTACCGCAACCTGCTGAAGACCGAGGCTCAAGGCGTCGAGTTGATCGGCCGCGTGGACGTGACTGACCGTCTGAATGTCAGCGCCAACTACACTTGGACGGACGCCAAGAACGCTTCGGGCGACAACGATGGCAAGCGATTGGCGCGCCGTCCCGAGCATATGGCTAATTTAGCCGCTGACTACGCCTTCGCATTCGGGCTGAAGACGGGGGTGTCGGTGCGCTATGTCGGCGAGACGTTCAATGACGTCGAGAACAAGTCGCCGGTCGACGCCTACACCTTGGTCGACCTGCGCGCCTCCTATCCGATCAACGACACCCTCGAAGTCTATGGCCGGATCGAGAACGCTTTCGACGAGGACTATCAGACGGTCCTGAACTACGGCGCGCCGGGCCGCGGCGTGTTCGGCGGCGTTCGCGTCCGGTTCTGATGTGATGAAGGACGCCGCGTTTCTGACGACGGCGACCCGGCACGGCGGCGGCCTGATGACGGCCGCCGCCGTCTATCCCGACGCGCCGCAGCCCTGGCTGGACCTGTCCACGGGGATCAATCCCGAACCGTGGCGGGGACCGCGCGCGTCGGAGGAGGCGCTGAACCGCCTGCCCGATCCCGCCGCCCTGGCGGCGCTGGAGGCGGTCGCTGCAGCCGTCTTCGGCGCTTCGCCTGAGCGGACGGCGGCGGTTGCGGGGGCCGAGGCGGCGATCCGTCTGCTGCCCCTGTTGCTGGGCGTGCGGGCGGTGGAGGTGGTCGGCCCGACCTACGGCGCCCACGCCGAGACCTGGCGGGCGGCGGGCGTGGCGACGCGTCTGATCGCGCCCGATCAGGCGGCGGCGTCGCAGGCGGGCGTGCTGGTCATCGTCAACCCGAACAACCCCGACGGCCGCCTGACCCGGCGGGCCGATCTGATCGCCATGGCGCGGGCGCGCTCCAAGGCGGGGCGCTGGCTGGTGGCGGACGAGTCCTTCATCGAATGCGCGCCCGGCGACAGCGTGTCGGACCTGGCCGAGCCGGGGCTGATCGTCCTGCGCTCGTTCGGCAAATTCTATGGTCTGGCCGGGGTGCGGCTGGGCTTCATGCTGGCGGCGCCCGAGCTGATCCGGCGATTGCGCGCGTTTCAGGGCGACTGGCCGGTCGGCGCGGACGCCTTGACGCTGGGGCGCGGCGCCTACGCTGACGAGGCCTGGCGGCGCCGGACCGAGGCGGCTCTGGCCGAGCGGGCCGACCGGCTGGACGACCTGTTGGCGCGGGCGGGGTTCCAGATCATCGGCGGGACCAGCCTGTTCCGCATGGCGCGCACGCCCCACGCCGCGCGCTGGTTCCAGCGCCTGTGCCGCGCGGGAATCCTGACCCGGCCGTTCGATCACACGCCGGACGCCCTGCGCTTCGGCGTCCCGGCCGAGCGCGACTTCCCCCGACTGCGACGCGCGCTGGAGAACTTCGGATGAGGGCGACCCGGCGACAGGCGTTGGCGGGAACCTTGGCGGGCGCGGGGGCCATGCTGGTCGCCGGACCGGCCGCCGCCGACGCCGCCCCGCGCCGTGTGGTGTCGCTGAACGCTTGCCTCGACGCCATCCTGGTCCACGTCGCCGACCGGGGGCAGATCGCGGCCCTCAGCCACTATGCGCGCGAGCCGGTCGGCTCGACCATTTCCGAGGTGGCCAAGACCCTGCCCTTCACCTGGGAGACGGCGGAGGAGGTCATCGCCCTGCGCCCTGACCTGGTGCTGACCAGCCGCCACAGCGCCCTGGCCACGCGCAACGCCCTGGGCCGCCTGAACATTCAGACCGAGCTGTTCGCCGTACCCGACAGCGTGGCGGCCAGTCTGGAGCAGGTGCGGGAGGTGGCGCGTCTGGTCGGCAGGCCGGCGCGGGGCGAGGCCCTGATCGCGCGCATCGAGGCCGCCATCGCCGCCGCCGCCCCGTCGCCGGGGTCGGCGCCGCTGACGGCCCTGATCTATCAGCCCAACGGCTTTTCCGCCGGGCGCGGCACTCTGATGGACGAGATGATGACCCGCGCCGGGTTCGAGAACGTCGCCGGCCGCTATGGCCTGGGCAAATGGGGAAACGTGCCGGTCGAGCGCCTGCTGGCCGACCCGCCCCAGGTGCTGCTCAGCGGCGTGCCGGTGCGCGGCTCGCGGACCTGGGCCGACCGGGTGATGCGCCATCCGGCGCTGAAGTCCCTGTCCGGCCGGATGGTGCAGGCGCAGCTGGAAGAGAAGCTGCTTTATTGCGGCGGGCCGGTGCTGATCCAGACCGCCGCCGCCCTGGCTCGCGCGCGCCGCACGGCGCTGGAGGCCCTGACATGACCCTGCCGCGTCCGTTGATCCTGATCGGGCTGCTGGCCCTGATCGCCGTCCTGTTCGTCGCCAGCATGAGCGCCGGACGCGTCTGGATTCCTTGGAACGACTGGACCGCCCAACGCGGTGATCCGGCCTGGGCCATCCTGTTCGAATTGCGCCTGCCGCGTACGGTTCTGGCTCTGATGGTCGGGGCGGTGCTGGGCCTGACCGGCGCGGCCTTGCAGGGCTACACCCGCAACCCCCTGGCCGATCCGGCGATCCTGGGCGTGTCGACCATGGCGGCGCTGGGGGCGGTGCTGACCTTCTATCTGGGCGCGGCGGCCAGCGCGCCGTGGGTCTTGCCGGTCGCGGCCATGATCGGGGCGGGGATCGGCGTGTTGCTGCTACTAGCCTTGGCGGGGGCGACCAGCAGCGTCGTCACCTTCATCCTGGCCGGAGTGGTGATCCAGACCATGGCGGGGGCGGGCGTCGCCCTGGCGCTGAACCTGGCGCCCAACCCCTGGGCGGTGAACGAGATCGTCAACTGGCTGATGGGGTCGCTGGCTGACCGCAGCGTGGTCGAGCTGAGGCTGGCGGCGCCGGGCATGATCCTGGGCTGCCTGCTGCTGTTGACGCAAGGAAGGACGCTGGACGCCCTGACCCTGGGCGAGGCGGGGGCGCGCTCCTTGGGCGTGCGGCTGGATGTCGGGCGGCTGATGCTGGCGCTGGGGGCGGCCTTGGCGGTCGGCTCGGCCGTGGCTGTGACCGGGTCGATCGGCTTCGTCGGCCTGATCGTGCCGCATCTGCTGCGGCCGCTGATCGGCGCGCGACCCGGCGGCCTGCTGCTGCCTTCGGCCCTGGGCGGGGCGGTGCTGACGCTGGCGGCGGACATTCTGGTGCGGCTGACGCCCGCCTCGACTGAGATCAAGCTGGGCGTGGCCATGGCGGCCTTGGGCGGACCCTTCTTCCTGGCCCTGCTGATCAGCATGAGAAGGAAGCTGGCATGAGCATCCTGCGCGCGGAGAATCTGTCCGTCCGCCTGGGCGACAAGGCGGTGCTGAACGGCGTCGACGCGGCCTTCACGCCGGGGCTGGTGACGGCGATCGTCGGACCGAACGGGGCGGGCAAGTCGACGCTGCTGGACTGTCTGGCCGGGCTGCGAAAGCCTGACGCCGGACGAACGACGCTGGACGGGGGCGACCTGCGCAGCCTGCCCGCGCGCGAGCGGGCGCGCCGCATCGCCTATCTGCCTCAGAACGCCGAGATCGCCTGGGCGGTCGAGGGGCGGACCTTCGTCGGCCTGGGCCGCACGCCCTACGTCGGCGCCTGGGGCCTGAGGGCGGACGACCGGGACGCCGTGGCACGCGCCATGGCCGTGGCGGGGGTGGAAGGCTTCGCCGACCGCATCGTCTCGACCCTGTCGGGCGGCGAGCGGGCGCGCGTCATGATCGCCCGCGCCCTGGCGGGGGAGCCGCAATGGCTGTTGGCGGACGAGCCGCTGGCGGGCCTCGATCCGGGTCATGTGCTGGACGCCTGCGACCTGTTCCGGCGGCTGGCGGACGAAGAGGGGCGGGGCGTGGTCCTGACCCTGCATGACCTCGACGCCGCCCTGCGCGTGGCGGATCGGGTGATCGTCCTGGCCGAGGGGCGGGTGCTGGCCGATGCCGCCCCGGCCGAGGCCCTGTCGCCCGCCGTGCTGAAGGCGGCCTATGGCGTCGAGGCGCGCACCCTGGACGGCGTGCGCGGCCCGGTGCTGGAAATGGTCAGCCGTGCCCGTTAGCAGCCTGCCCACGCCGTGGATCGTCGCGGGCGCCCTGCTGGTCGAGGGCGTCGCCGGCTGGCCCCGGCGTCTGTCGCATCCGGTGGCGTGGATCGGTGCCCTGATCGCTCTGCTGGAGCGACAGTGGAACGGCGCTGAGCGGCCGGAGTGGATGCGCCGCGTGCTGGGCGTCGTCACGGTGCTGATCCTGATCGCCGTTGCGGGCGGGGCGGGCTGGGGCGTGCAGGCGCTGGCCGCCGTCTCGCCGTTCTGGCCGGGATTGGCGTTGCTTGTGGTCTGCGGGGCGACGGGGCTGGCGGCGCGTAGTCTGTTCGATCACGTCCGCGCCGTGGCTCGGCCGCTAAAGGCGGGCGACCTGCCCGCCGCGCGTCTGGCGGTCGGCATGATCGTCGGCCGGGACGTGGAGGCGATGGACGAGGGCGAGATCGCGACCGCCGCCCTGGAAAGCCTGGCCGAGAGCTTCTGTGACGGCGTCGTCGCGCCGGTCTTCTGGTTCGTGATCGGCGGCCTGCCGGGGCTGTTCGCCTATAAGGCGGTCAATACCGCCGACAGCATGATCGGCCATATGGAGCTGCGCTGGCGGGCCTTTGGTTGGGCGGCCGCCCGGGCTGATGATGTGATGAACTGGGCTCCGGCGCGGATCGCCGGCGTCTTGTTGGCGCTGGGCGGTTGGCAGGGTTGGCGGATCATGTGGCGTGACGCCGGAAAGCACGCCTCACCCAATGCCGGTTGGCCGGAGGCGGCCATGGCGGGGGCTCTTCGCGTTCGACTGGGCGGGCCGGTGCGTTATGACGGGGCGCTCTGCCATAGGCCTGATTTCGGCGACTGGGCGCCGCCTCGAGGGCATGATCTGGGCCGAGGGCTTCGTGTTTACGGCGTCGCTTGCGTCGTCTTGATCTTGCTTCTGATGATGGGAGGCCTGGCATGGCCGCGTTGACCGAGCTTCTGGCCCTGCCAGCGCTGGATCGTGTGCTGCAGACCTCCCTTCAGAGGGCGCTGGACGGCAAGGCCAAGCCGGTCGGCGCCCTGGGCCGGATCGAGGATCTGGCCCTGACGCTGGGCCTGATCCAGCAAACGCTGCGTCCGACCGTGCGCAAGCCCGTGCTGCTGGTCTTCGCCGGAGATCATGGCCTGACGCGCTCGGGCGTGGCGGCCTATCCGGCGGGCGTGACCGTGGCCATGGTCGACACCCTGCTGACGGGCCGGGCCAGCGCCAACGCCTTCGCCAGGGTCGTCGGCGCGCAGGTGCGGGTGATCGACGCAGGCGTCGCCGCCGACCTGTCGGACCGTGCGGGCCTGATCCAGGCCAAGGTCGCACCGGGCACGAAGGACGCCTCGGTCGAACCGGCCATGACGCTCGATCAGGCCGAGGCCGCCCTGCTGCAAGGCGCCGCCATCGCACGGGCCGCCATCGACGACGGCGCCGACGTGATCGCCCTGGGCGAGATGGGCATCGGCAACAGCGCCTCGGCCGCCCTGCTGATGCACCGGCTGGCGCCTGCGCCTCTGGCCGACTGCGTGGGGCAGGGGGCGGGGCATTCGCCCGAGGGCATGGCGCGCAAACAGGCCGTGCTGGCCCAGGCCGCCGCGCGTTCGGACGCGACGGCGCCGCTGGAGGTGCTGACCCAGTTCGGCGGATTCGAGATCGCCATGATGGCCGGGGCCCTGCTGGGCGCGGCCGGGGCGGGCGTGCCGGTCATCGTCGACGGCTTCATCGGCTCGGCGGCGGCCCTGCTGGCGATCCGGCTGGCGCCGAATGCTCGCGATTACTGCATCTTCGCCCACGCCTCGGCCGAGGCGGGGCATCGCCGGATGCTGGAGGCCGTCGAGGCGCAACCCCTGCTGGGCCTCGACATGAGGCTGGGCGAGGGGACGGGCGCGCTGCTGGCCGTGCCGCTGCTGAAGGCGGCCTGCGCCCTGCTGTCAGACGTGGCCGAGCTGAAGGACATATTGGAGGCCGCGCGATGATCGGGCGCGAGGCGCGGCTGTTCGTCTGCGCCCTGCAGTTCCTGACGCGCCTGCCGACGCCGCCGCTGCGGGATTTCCAGCCTGAGTGGATCCAGCAGAGCGCGCGCTGGTTCCCGCTGGTCGGACAGGTGGTGGGCCTGATCGCGGCGGCCATCATGTATGGCGCGGCGCAGTTGTGGAGCCCGTGGATCGCGGCCCTGCTGGCCGTGGCGGCGGGCGTGGCCCTGACTGGTGGCTTCCACGAGGACGGGCTGGCCGACACGGCCGACGGCCTGGGCGGCGGTCAGACGCGGGCGCGGCGTCTGGAGATCATGAAGGACAGCCGCCTCGGCTCATACGGCGCGCTAACGCTGGGGCTGACGCTGGCGCTGCGGGTGGCGGCGCTGGCGATGCTGGTCGGCCTGTCGCCGTGGATGGCGGCTGTGGCGCTGGTCGCCTCGCATGGCCTGGGCCGGGCGGCGGCGGTCGGGGCGATGGCGCTGATGCCCTATGGCGGCGATCCCGGCATGGCCAAGGAGGGCAGGCCGGACCGCGCCTCGATGAGGGGGCTGGCGGTCGCGGTGCTGATCGCCCTGTGGCCGCTGGCCCTGCTGCCGGTCATGGCGGGCGTGGTCGGGGTGGCGGCGGGGCTGGTCGTCGGCGCCGTCCCGGCGTGGCAGGCGCAGCGGCTGATCGGCGGGCGCACCGGCGACGTGCTGGGCGCGGTCGAGCAGATGTTCGAGGTCGGCTTCCTGCTGGCCGTCGCCGGGCTGCTGGCGGCATGAGGCTGATCGTGTCGCCCCTGCCGCAGGTCGAGCGGTTGCTGGCCGCGCATCGTCCGTCGCATCTGGTGACGCTGGCCTCGCCGGGGGCCGACGCGGCCTTTGACGCCGAGCATCGGCTGGACCTGCGCTTCAACGACATCGCCGCCCCGCGCGAGGGGCTTGTCGCGCCGTCCCTTGAACACGTCGAGGCTCTGCTGGCTTTTGCGAAGGGATGGAGCGGGGCGCGGCCGCTGTTGATCCACTGCTGGGCGGGGGTCAGCCGTTCGACGGCGGCGGCCTATGTCATCGCCTGCGCCCGCACGGCGCCGGGGCGCGAGGCCGCGTGGGCCGCGCGTCTGCGAGACGCCGCGCCGACCGCCACGCCCAACCCCCTGATCGTCTCGCTGGCTGATCGCCTATTGGATCGCGACGGCGCCATGATCCGCGCCGTCGAGGCCATCGGCCGGGGCGCCGAGACGGACTGGGGGGCGCCGTTCGAACTGGACCTGACCGCTGAAGGAGGCGACCGCCGATGAGCGACCCGCACGACGCCGAACTGAACGCCCGCCACGCCGAGAAGATGAAGCGCATCCAGGCCGCCCGCGCCCGGATGATGCAGTCCAAGACGGTCGAACGCGGCCTGGTCATCGTCCACACCGGGACGGGCAAGGGCAAGTCGACGGCGGCCATGGGCATGGTCTGCCGCATGATCGGCCACGGCATGAAGACCTCCATCATCCAGTTCATCAAGGGGGCGATGGAGACGGGCGAGCAGACCCTGTTCGACAGCTTCCCCGACCTGGTCGAGATGCGGCCGATGGGCGAGGGCTTCACCTGGGACACGCAGGACCGCGCCGCCGACATCGCCAATGTCCGTCGCGCCTGGGAAGCCGCCAAGGCCCGCATCATGGACCCGGAATGGAAGATGGTCGTTTGTGACGAACTGAACATCGCCCTGCGCTACGACTACCTGCCGGTCGAGGAGGTGCTGGAGGTTCTGGCTGCCCGCCCGGCCGACACCCACGTCGTCATCACCGGCCGCAACGCCCCGGACGCCCTGATCGAGGCGGCCGATCTCGTCACCGACATGCAGATGGTCAAGCACCCGTTCCGGGGCGGGGTGAAGGCCCAGGCCGGGGTGGAGTTCTGATGACGGCGCGGCTGATCGTCTGCACGACCTGCCGCTATTCGGAGGAAGATGGGGCCGAGGCGACGGAAGGTTCCGCCGGCCAGGCCCTGCGCGATCTCGTCGCCGCTGTGATGGAGCGAGACGACAGCGGCGATCTGCGCCTCGAGAGTCAGGCTTGTTTGTGGGCCTGCGCCAGTCGTTGCACCATCTACCTGTCCGCGGAGGGGAAGCCCGGCTATCTGGCCGGGCGCTTCATGCCTGACCTCGCGGACGCCGAGGCGATCGTAGACTTCGCCCGCCTGTACGCCGCGAGTCCGCGAGGCGCGGTCGCCTACCGCGATTGGCCGGAGGGCATGAAGGGACGCTTTATCGCGCGCCTGCCGTCATGACCGGGACGGACCGCTGAACGAAAGGTTTCGTCCAGCGGCCAGGCCTGGGGTCAGATTGGAAGGCGGTTCCTAGGCCGCCAGAATTTCATCAGCGGGTCCGAAGAACTCATAATGGATGCGGCTGGCAGGCACGCCAGCCGCTGCGAGATCAGATACAAGCGCCCGCAGGAAGGGGCGAGGACCGCAGAGATAGTAGTCTGCTTCCTGGATCGGCGTCTGCTCTGCCAGCCAGGCGCCGGAAACCTGCCCCTGACAGGCATCGGTCTCGACGCTGCTTGCGGTCGCCGTTTCATAGAAGACGGTGTTTCGCGCCTTGGGATGGGCGGCGATCAAGCTCTGTACGTGATCGCCCATGGCGTGGGTCTGGGCGTCGCGTGCGCCGTGGACATAGTGAACTTCGGCTTCGAGGCCTTGCGCCACGATGCTCTCCAGCATCGACACCATCGGCGTCAGGCCGACACCGCCGGACAGCAAGACCACAGGTCGCTCGGGGACGTCGGGCATGAAGAAGTCGCCCGCCGGCGCGCCGACTTTCAGCACGGCGCCGATGCGGGCGTTGTCGTGCAGCCAGTTGGAAGCCAGGCCGTGAGGCTCGCGCTTGACCGAAATGCGATAGGTCGCGTTGTTCGGCGCAGACGAAATGGAATAGTTGCGTTTCACGGGCGCATGGCCGGGGATATCGAACCAGAAGGTCAGATACTGGCCCGGCCGATGGCGCAACACCGGGCCGCCGTCCCTGGGCTTCAGCACGAATGAGGTGATGACCGAGCTTTCGGGGCGAACCTCGACCACTTCGAAGGCGCGCCAACCGTTCCATCCGCCCTCTGCGGCGGCCAGATTTTCATAGATGGCGGCTTCACGCGTAATCAGCAGATTGGCCAGGAACCAGTAGGCGTCCGCCCATGCGTCCATGATCTCCTCGGTCGCAGCATCCCCCAGAACATGGGCGATGGCGCCCAGAAGGGCGTTTCCGACATGGGGGTAGTGTTCGGGCAGGATCTGCAAGCCGACATGCTTCTGGGCGATACGCTCGACCGCCGCCGCCAGGACGCCCAGATTATCGATATTGTTGGCATAGGCCAAGATGGCGCCGGTCAGGGCGCGCGGCTGCGAGCCCGTATCGCCGTGGTGCGACTGATTGAACAGATCGCGGATCTCGGGATTCTGGAACATCCGAGCGTACATCTCGTGGACGATATCGAGGCCATGGGCTTCGAGCGCAGGGACAGTGGCTTTGACAAGCGCGATCGTGCGCTCGCTGAGGGCTTGGGCCATCAGAGTTTCCTTGGTCAGGTTGTGAAAGCGGGGAGGGAAAACGCGGTCGGCGCCTAGCCGTCAGGCGGGGCCTTGGCGCGAGTTCGAGTATGTGGCGCGCCGGTCATCGGCTTCGCTCCAATGATGCATTCTTCGTACATCTATACGGGCGCATTTGAAACATGCAAGCGAAATGCATATAATTCGGGGGTGCGGCGGGAAGACGCGCGGCTGGAGATCTTCATGCGCCTGACGCGCTACACCGACTATGCGATGCGCGTGCTGCTCTACCTGGGCGCACGGCAAGATCGTCTCTGCTCGATCGCAGAAATTTCAGGTGCTTATGGTGTATCGCAAAACCATCTGATGAAGGTTGTCAGCGATCTGGTGAACGCCGGCTACCTTGTCAGCGTAAGGGGGCGTTTCGGGGGCGTGCGCCTGGCGCGATCCCCGGCCGATATCAATATCGGCGCTGTTGTGCGTCACACGGAGGACGGTTTTGATCTGGTCGATTGCAGCAGTTGCGTCATCGCCCCGGCCTGCGGCCTGACCGGCGCTCTTCATCAGGCTCTGGCGGCCTTCATGCAGGTGCTGGACGGCTATACGCTGGAAACCCTGCTGGCGCGCCGTGCCGATATGGCCGGGCTTTTCGCGCAAATTGAAACAGCGCCCAAGCCGGCGGAAGGGTGAGGGACGGCGATATGCAGAGGCAGGGGCTTTCGGCGGCCCCTGCCTCTGGCGCTCGGTCCTAGCCTTCGACCTGGATCACGCCGCGCCGGATCTGATCCAGCTCGATGGACTCGAACAGGGCCTGGAAGTTGCCGTTGCCGAAGCCCTCGTTGCCCTTGCGCTGGATGATCTCAAAGAAGATCGGACCGAACAGGTTGTCGGTGAAGATCTGCAGCAGCAGGCCCTCCTCTCCGACATTGCCGTCGATCAGGATACGGTTCTTCTTCAGGCGCTCCAGGTCCTCGCCGTGGCCGGGCACGCGCTTGTCGACCAGCTCGTAATAGGTCTCGATCGTGTCCTGAAGCTTGACGCCGCGGGCGCGCAGCTTCTCGACGGTCTCGTAGATATTGTCCGTCGTCATCGCCAGGTGCTGGATGCCCTCGCCGTTGTACTGGCGGATGAATTCCTCGATCTGGGACTTGTCGTCCTGGCTTTCGTTCAGCGGGATGCGGATCGCCTTGTCAGGGGCGATCATGGCCTGGGAGAAGAGGCCGGTCGCCTGACCCTTGATGTCGAAATACTTCTGCTCCTCGAAGCCGAAGATCTGGTTGTAGAAGGTCGACCAGGTGCGCATCTGGCCGCGCTTCACGTTGTGGGTCAGGTGGTCGAGGATATCGAGGCCGACACCATTGGCCGCCTCGGCTTCGCGCCAGCCTTCGATCTCGGTCCAGCCGTCATAGAGCGAGCCCTTCGCGCCGTGCTGGTCCACCAGATAGAGGTAGGAGCCGCCGATGCCCTGAAGCACCCTGGCGTCGGCGTCCAGGGCGCCGACCGAGGCGTCCGCCGCCTGGGCGCCGCGCGACAGGGCCAGGTCATAGGCCTGGGCGGCGTCGGCGACGCGGAAGGCCATGCCCGAGGCCGAGGGGCCGTGGGCGGCGCGGAAATCGGCGGCCTGACCGGTCGGCTCGTCATTGACCAGCAGATTGGTGCGGCATTGCTTGTAGCGGGTGATCTTCTTGGTCGGGTGGGTGTGGGTGGCGACGAAGCCCAGCTGTTCGATCAGGTCCTTCATGGCGGCGGGATCGGGGCTGGTGAACTCGACGAATTCGAAGCCGTCGAGGCCGATGGGGTTTTCCGGGGTGATGGTCATGGTCGGCTCCGATGCCTGCCGGCGCTAGAGAGGCGGGAAGCCGGGCAGCGGCTCGAACGCCCTGAAGGGAGAGCGAGCTCGAACTCGAGCTCAATCCTGATGTCGGCAGCATGCCTCAGGTCGCCTGAAGGGCGTCTTTCAAATTTCCCGCATCTTGCGCTAAAAATGAAACGAGGTTTCAAAATCGGGTTCAAAATGAAGCAAAATGGGTTGGACGACGTTGATCGACGATTGCTGAGGGCCTTGCAGGCCGATGCGGGATTGAGCCATGCCGCCCTGGGGGAAAAGGCGGGAACTTCGCCTGCCTCATGCTGGCGACGGATCAAGGCGATGGAAGAGGCAGGTGTTCTGAAGGCCGCTGTGCGTCTCGTGGACGCCGACCGTGTCGGTCGAGGCGTCAACGTGATGTGCCAGGTGCGGATGCGCTCACACACTCCGGATGACCGCCGCGCTTTCGAGGACTACCTGGTCACCCGACCTGACGTCATGGAGGCCCACTCCATGTCGGGGGAATGGGATTACCTGTTACGTGTCGTGGCGGCGGATGTGGCGGGCTACGAACGCTTTCTGATGCGGGACCTGCTCAATCATCCGAATGTCGCCACCGCCGCCTCGCATTTCGCGCTCAGCCAGGTGAAGTATACGACAGCCGTGCCGGTTTGAGCTCTTCTCTTCGGCGTCTTCGCACTGTCAGAAGATCGACGTGTTTCCGCATTCTGATCGTCGCGTATCCTTTGCAAAAGGTCACTAACTGCGGCTTCAGGCGAATACACGGGGCGCAGGCGAATACGACCATGATCACAGGGCTGAGGAACAAGCTCGCCGGCGTCAGTGCGCTGGCCTTGGCGCTGGCTGTCAGCGGGGCTGCGCTGGCGCAGGACGCGGCGGCTCCGGCGGTGGCTTCCGCCGTGGACACGACCTCGACGGGCGAGGCGAACAGCGGCGTGATCGTGCTGGGCCATGATGCGCGCCGTCACCGGCTGGTGTCGGCGGCGGGCCTGGCCGGACTGGAAGTCTTTGATCTGGCGGGCGTACGCCTGCTCGGCGTTCCTGCGGGCGAGGCCGGCGGTCTGGATATCCGCTACGGCTTCCCGATCAAGGGGCAGCTCGAGACCTTGCTGGTTTCGACCGACAAGACCAACAACAGCCTGCGCATTTTCGCCATGCGCAATGACGCGCCGGTCGAGGTCGGGGCGCGTTCCGTGCCCATGGGCTTTGCCGTCGAGGATGTCTGCTTGCTGCGCAACGCCAGCGACGGCGGTCTTTACGCCATAGCGGTGGGCGACGGCGGCGAGATCGAGCAACTGCTTCTCTATGTTGATGCGGAGGGCCGGGTGGACGCCCGTTCGGCGCGCCGTATCAACCTGCCGTCCAAGATCAAATACTGCGTCGCCGACGATGCGACAGGCCAGCTGTATGTTTCACAACAGGCGGTGGGGGTCTGGCGCTTCAACGGCGATCCGGAAGCTGACGCGGCGCCCGCCCTGGTCGACGCCGTCGGTCTGGGCCGTATCAGCGAAGAGAGCGGCTCGCTGGCTCTCTATGACGGCGGTCAGGGCGCGCGTTATCTGATCGCCACCGACGCCTCCAGCGGACGGCTCTTTGTTTATGACCACGGCGCGGGCGACGCCTATGTCGGGGCGGTCAGCCTGAACGGACGTGGCGGAGCGACCGTCAAGGAGCCGGGCGCGCTGCAGGCCGTCGGCACGCCCCTTGGGGCGGCGCTGCCGTCGGGCGCTCTGCTGGTGGCGGACGAGGATGCGGCGGCGGGCCCGGACTACAAGCTGGTGTCCATCGCGGCGCTGACCGGAGCGCTCAACCTGTCGGCGGGCACGCCGCAGGACGCTCGCGCAGTCGCGGCGCCGCGCTTCCCGGCGGTCGTCGCCGTGGCGGAAACCGCGCCGGTCGGCAGCCCCGGCGACGCCGCCGACGATCCGGCCATCTGGGCCGATCCGGCCAATCCGGCGAACAGCCTGATCATCGGCACGGACAAGAAGGCCGGGCTCAACCTCTATGACATGCAGGGTCGCGTGCTTCAGCATCTGCCCGACGGCAAGATGAACAATATCGACCTGCGCGAAGGCTTCATCCTGGACGGCCAGCCGGTGATTCTGGTCACGGCCAGCGACAGGACCAACAAGGCCGTCGCCATCTATCGTCTCGACACCGAGGCGCGTCGCCTGATCAACGTGGCGGACGGCGTGCAGGCGACCGGACAGGGCGATCCCTATGGCCAGTGCATGTATCGCTCCGCTCGCAGCGGCAAGACCTATGTCTTCATCAACGACTCCAACGGTGAAATGCGTCAGTGGGAGTTGATCGACGCCGGAAACGGCAAGGTGCGCGCGGAGCGCGTGCGCGACTTCGCCTTCTCCAGCCAGGTCGAGGGCTGCGTCGCCGATGACGCCAGCGGCCTGCTGTTCGTGGCCGAGGAAGACGTCGGCCTGTGGCGTTTGTCGGCTGAGCCTGATGGCGGCTCGGCCATGACCATGGTCGCCCGCATCAGCGAGAATCCGGCGCTGAGGGACGATATGGAAGGCGTCGGCCTCTATGATCTGGGCGATGGACGCGGCTATCTGGTGGCCTCCAGTCAGGGCAACGACAGCTACGCTGTCTTCCGGCGCGAAGGCGATCAGGCCTATATGGGCTCCTTCATCGTCGTTGCTGACGGCCAGCGCGGCATCGACGGCGTGTCCGAAACCGATGGTCTTGAGGTCACCAGCCGCAACCTCGGCCCTGGTTTTGAACATGGCGCCCTGATCGCTCAGGATGGACGCAACGTCCTGCCGGGTGAGAACCAGAATTTCAAATATGTGCCGTGGACGTCGATCGCAGGTGCGCTGGGACTGGAAGTGCTGCGGTAGTCCTGACGCGTCTCAGACCCTGCCGCGCACGGGGATCAAGGCTCCGGTGACCCCTGAGGCGGCGTCGCTGGCGAGAAACAGCATCACCGTCGCCAGTTCCTGCGGTTGCACCCAGGTCGAGAAGTCGGCGTCCGTCATGTCGGCCCGGTTGGCCGGCGTGTCTATGATCGACGGCAGCACGGCGTTGACCGTGAGCGGGAGGGCCCTGGTTTCATCCGCCAGGGCTTCGGTCAGCTTGTGCACGCCGGCCTTGGAAGCGGCGTAGGCGCCCATGCCATTGCCGGCTTGAAGCGCGCCCAGAGCGCCGACATTGACGATGCGTCCTGTGGTCGAGGCGGTGAGATGGGGCAGGGCGGCGCGGCAGGCGTTGAGCACGGTCGTCAGGTTTATCCGGTGCATCCGATCCCAGTTCTGGAGCGGTCCTTCGGTCGTTTGCCAGACGAAGCCTCCAACTGCGTTGAGGAGGTGATCGATGCCGCCGAAGCGTTCCGCCACGGCGTCCATGGCCGCTTGGGTTGCGGTGGGATCGGTCAGATCAACGCCGCCAAGGTTCATCCAGGAGCTGTCGTCGGGACGATGCGCCGGGCCATGATCGATAGCCGCGACGATGTCGCCTCGGCTCAAGGCGGCTTCCGCGAGCGCCTGGCCGAGCACCCCGGAGGCGCCGGTGATCACAGTGACTCGATTGCTCATGACTGGCCCCTCGGGATGGTTCGAATTCCAGGAAGAGCGATCCGTCTCTGAAAGCGGACTGCGAGTAAAGAGGCCGCCTGTATCTTCGGGGCATGCGTGTGGGCGGGCCCCTCAGAGTTCGACCTGAATTTCTCAGGTCCTGGGTGCTGTCGCCTTCAAGGCGCCCTTGCGCGTGATCAGCAGGCCGAACGCCGCCGCCAGCGGGAACATCAGCACGCCATAGACGGCGGCCGGCAATGACATGTCCGGAACCGCCAGCACCGACTCGGCGATGACGATGGCGAGGGTGGCGTTATGCAGGCCGACCTCGAAGGCGCTGGCGATCGACTGCTCGCGATTGATGCGGAACAGGCGCGGGATGATAAAGCCTATGCCCAGGCTGAGAATGCAGAAGCTGACGACGATGCCGGACAGGGCCAGGATGTCATCCTTCAACACGGCGAAGTTGGACACGACCGCCCCCGCGATCACCAGGGTCAGAATGACGACCGAGGCCAGTCGCACCGGCTTGTCCATGGCGCGGGCGAAGCCGGGCTTGAGGCCGCGGACCAGCATGCCGAGGCCGACGGGGCCCAGAACGATCATGAAGACTTCTATGGTCTTCTTCAGTTGCAGTCCCACGGTCATGTCGCCCGGCTGGAACCAGGCGATCGACAGGTTGACGATGACCGGCAGGGTCAGGACTGCGATGACCGAGTTGATCGCCGTCAGGCTGATGTTCAGGGCCACGTCGCCACGGAACAGGTGGCTGTAGAGATTGGCCGTGGTTCCGCCGGGCGACGCCGCCAGCAGCATCATGCCCACCGCCAGCACCGGCGGCAGGCGGAACAGCAGCACCAGCCCGAAACAGACGGCGGGCAGAAGCAGAAGCTGACAGGCGAGGGCGACAGCGACCGCCTTGGGGCGCTTGCCGATGCGGGCGAAATCACCGGGCGTCAGGTCCAGTCCCAACCCGAACATGATGATGCCCAGCGCGATCGGAAGACCGATCATGGCCAAGGGTGAATCCATGGTCTTTTCCTCCCCCGAGAAACCTCAGACCTGACCGGCGAGCGCGCGTCCCGCCGCCCGACCCGAGAAGATGCACCCGCCCAGGAAGGTGCCTTCCAGCGCATTGTAACCATGTAATCCGCCGCCGCCGAAGCCCGCAGCTTCGCCTGCGGCGTATAGTCCCTCGAAGGGTGTTCCGTCGGCTTTCAGCACCCGGCCGGACAGATCGGTCTGAAGCCCGCCGAGCGACTTGCGCGTGAGGACGTGCAGTCTGACCCCGATCAGCGGCCCGGCTCCGGGGTCCAGCAGTCGATGCGGCGTCGCCGTCCGCGCCAGCCGGTCGCCCAGGTATCGGCGGCTGTTGTGGATGCTCATGATCTGAACATCCTTGGAGTAGGGGTTATCCATCTGGGCGTCGCGGTCCTCGACCTGCTGGCGGATCAGGGCAGGGTCCAGCAGGGGGCGCTTGGTCAGGCCGTTCATCCGGGCGACCAGGGTCTCCAGGTCATCGGCGACAACGAAGTCGGCGCCCTTGTGCTTGAAGGCGTCCACGGCGGGCGGCGCGCCCTTGCCCAGCCGTGACATCAGCACCTTGAGCAGCTTGCGCTCGGTGATGTCCAGGTTCTGCTCGGACCCTGACAGGGCGAATTCCTTCTCCAGGATCTTCTGGCTGACGATGAACCAGGAATGGTCATGCTCGGCCAGGTCCGGCGTGGTCCGCAGATATTTCAGCGTGGCTATGGTGTCGTGGCCGGGCAGGGCGGGCGAAGGCAGCCGCCGTCCGAGCGCATCCAGCCATAACGGCGACGGACCGGGCAGGATGCGGATGGCGTGTCTGGGCCAGATCGGGTCCCAGTTCTGCACCCCTTCGACATAGTGCCACATGCGGTCACGGTTCACGAGCCGCGCGCCGCTGTCGCCGGCGATGTCCAGCATCCGGCCGTCGACATAGGCGGGGACGCCCGTGATCATGTTCTTCGGCGGCGTGCCGAGCCGTTCCGGCCAGAAGCGGCGCACCTTGTCATGGTCGCCGCCAATTCCGCCGGACGCTAGGATGACGGCCCCCGCCCTCAGGGTGAAGTCGCTGACCACGTGGCGATTGGACGGTGCGCCACGCGGCGCATCGTCCGGCGACAGGATCGCGCCGGTCACCCCGGTGACGTGTCCGCCCTCCACCAGCAGTTGATCGACCCGGCGGCGGTGGTGGAAGGTCAGCCGCCCTTGTCGTGCGGCCTCTCGCGCCCGATCAGCGAAGGGCTCGGACACGCCGGTCCCTGTGCCCCAGGCGACGTGGAAGCGTGGTACGGAATTGCCGTGGCCAAAGGCCTCACCCCCGCCGCGTTCGGCCCAGCCGACCATTGGCGTCAGGCTGATCCCCTGCTGTCTCAGCCATGCGCGCTTCTCGCCAGCGGCGAACTCGACATAGGCGCGCGCCCACTGCACGGCCCATTCGTCTTCCGCCAGCAACCCGTCCGTTCGGTCCCAGCCGGCGCTGCCCCGCCAGTCGCGCCAGGCCAGATCGAAGCTGTCGCGCACGCCCAGCTTACGCTGCTCCGGCGAGTTGACCAGAAACAGACCTCCAAAGGACCAGAAGGCCTGACCGCCCAGGTTGGCGGAGTTTTCCTGATCCACCAAGGCCACGCGCTTGCCTGCCGAAACCAGTTCGTTGGCGGCCACCAGCCCGGCCAGTCCTCCGCCCACGATGATGATGTCTGTGTTCATTGCCACCTCCGCCTGATCGTTATCAGCTAACATAATTGTTAATACGAAACGAGCGTTTCTTTGGCGAACATAGGTGTCAATATGTATTGACAGGTAGGTGAGTAGCGTGATGGTCTGAGCCTAACCGCAGTCGGCGCCGCCCCGACTTGCGGAACCAATCGGCGGCGAGGAAATGCAGCGGACCCGTTGGGGAACGGGCCGCGCCCTGGGGAGGGGTCTTGATGGCGACATCGGTCGTTCACGCGCGCTTGGCCGCGACGGTATCCATTCTGGCGTTGACCGTGGCCGCGCCGGCCCTAGCCCAGACGGCGCCGCCGAGCGAGCCTGCCACGGCTGTCGAGGACATCATCGTTACGGCTCAGAAACGCGAGGAGTCGATCCAGGACGTGCCGATCGCGGTGACCGCCCTGTCGGCGGAGAACCTCGAGGCCATGCGCATCGACGGCGGGTCCGAGCTGGTGCGCGCCGTACCGAATGTCAGCTTCTCCAAGAACAATTTCAGCATGTACAACTTCTCGATCCGGGGGATCGGGACCAAGGCGGTGTCGGCCAGCAGCGACCCGGCTGTCGCGGTCAGCTTCAACAACTCTCCTCTGACCCGGAACCGTCTGTTCGAGCAGGAATACCTGGATGTGAACCGGGTCGAGGTCTTGCGGGGGCCGCAGGGCACGCTTTACGGCCGCAACGCCACGGGCGGCGTGGTCAATATGATCCCCAATCTGCCGGGCCCGGATTTCGAGGCCATGCTGAAGGCTGAAGCGGGTAATTTCGGCTCCACGCGCGGCCAGATGATGGTCAACATCCCTCTGACAGACACCTTCTGGGTGCGCGCTGCGGCGTCGACGACCAAGCGTGATGGTTTTGACTACAACACCTTCACAGAGCGTCGGGTGAACAACCGCGATCTGTGGTCTACTCGCCTGTCAGCCGCGTGGGAGCCGACGGATCGCTTCCGCGCCAATCTTATCTGGGAGCATTTCGAGGAAGACGATCAGCGCTCGCGGACCGGCAAGCAGCTCTGCACCAAGGACCCCGGTCCGACCCAGCTCGGCGATACTCCCATTACCTCGACCTTCCTGCAGAACCGGCTGAGCCAGGGGTGTTTGCCGCGCACCCTGTTCAGTGATGCGGCCTATGACTCGCCGAACGGCGGCGCATTTGGCCATATCTTCATGGCGGGCACCGTGGACTACGGGTCTCTTCCGAACTTCGGGGGGCAGCAGTATGCGGTCGACTACAGCGTCGATCCCTATATGGGCGTTACCCAGTCGCGTGATTTGAGAGAGATTTCCAGCGCCTATGATCCCAGGTTCAGGGCGAAGAACGATGTTGTTCAGTTCAACATCGAATTCGATATTTCCGACAATCTGTCGCTGATCTCGCAGACGGCCTACGCCAAAGACGATTTCTGGTCGACCCAGGACTATAATCGCTTCGTAAGCAATCCTATCTTCGCGGACTCGTCCCAGCCCTTCGTCGATTGGGCCGGAAATCCGGTGGTCAGTTCGCCCTGGGTGACGCCTGGCGGTTTCTACACAGACCCGCAGCTGGGGACGTCCAATAGGATGATCAGTGCGGACCTGAGTTCGTCCGACAACCGCCAATGGTCACAGGAATTCCGTCTTCAGTCAGATTTTGATGGACGGTTCAATTTCAACATCGGCGCCAACTACATAGATTTCAAAACTGAAGACAACTATTACGTCTTCAACAACGTATTCACCTTCTTGGCTGAATATTTCTATAATATCGACTCGAGTTCCTTCCTCTATACCGATGGCCTGCTCAGCCAGGAGTGCGATGAGAACGCCACGGCGTGGAAGGAGTGCATCTATGTCGACCGCAGCTCGATCAATCAGTTGGCCGGCGACGGTCACAACTATTTCCGAAGCCGAAATGTCGTGAAGGTTCGTTCCTGGGCGCTGTTCGGCGAGGGGTATTGGGATCTTCGACCCGATCTGCGCATGACGGTGGGGCTGCGATACACGGACGACCAGAAGGTCACCACGCCCTATCCCAGCCAGTTGCTGATGGGGGCCAATCCGGACGGAACGGGCGGGCAGGGATCGGGCGGCTATGTCAGTCGTGGTTATCCCGCGCTCCCGGACATCAAGCAGTCGTGGGGCGCGGTCACCGGACGGTTTGTTCTGGACTGGAAGCCGGAGCTGTCCTTTACCGATGACACCCTGGTCTATGCTTCGTATGCGCGGGGCTACAAGGGGGGCGGCACCAATCCGCCCCGCGTCGACATCAATCCCGAGGTGATCCAGTATCAGCCTCTGGCCGAGGATTTCGAGCCGGAATATGTCAATGCGTTCGAGATCGGGACCAAGAACACCTTCCACGACGGTCGAATTCGCCTGAACGCCAACGCCTTCTACTATGACTACAAGGACTATCAGGTCTCTCAGATCGTCGATCGTATCTCTCTGAATGAGAATTTCGACGCGCGGATATGGGGGGCTGAACTGGAAGCCATCTTCCATGTGACCGACCGGTTCCGGCTTGATTCCAACCTCGGCTATCTGAACACGCGGATTGCTGGCGGCGAGGGATCGATCGACGTGATGAACCGCACCCAGGGCAATGCCGATTGGACCCTGCTGCGCCCTTGGGTTCAGGTGCCGTCCAACTGTATCGCGCCGACCGAGCACGTTGAAACCATCCTGAACTCGGGCATGCCGGACACCTTCCTGATGTGGGGGCTGCAGGGGCTTTGCTCGGGGTCGAAGAGGTCTGGATCGTTTGACCCGGATTTCAACTCCTTGCTGCCGCTCTATCTGCTGTTCGGCTTCGAGTATGATCCTCTGACCGAGGCGCCGAACGGCGGTCGCGGCTTCATGGCGGATCTCGGCGGAAACGAGTTGCCGAATTCGCCGAACTGGACCCTCAACTTCGGCGCCCAGTATGTCTTCTCGTTCAGCGGTTGGGACATGACCGTGCGCGGGGACTACTACTGGCAGGACGCCAGCTACGCTCGGATATTCAATACCGAGTATGATCGCCTGAAGGCCTGGGACAGTCTGAACCTGTCGATCGTTGTCGAAAATGCGAGCAAGGATCTGGTCTTTACCGCCTATGTGAAGAACGTCTTCGATGACGCGCCCATCACCGACATGTTCACCAACAGCGACGACACCGGCTTGACGGCCAACGTGTTCACGCTGGACCCGAGGTTGTTCGCCTTCAGCGTGAGCAAGAGATTCTGATGGCGTGAATTTTGACAGATAAAGTCCCCGTACCAGAAGCGGATTTCTTTTCCGCTTCTGGTTGTTCTTTGTGATTTGTGAGGTGCATCAGCAATGGTGCGCCATTTTTTCCAATTTCAGAATATAGTGATCAATTTACTTCTAGAAAATTGCTCCGTTAATATAGATTCTAGGTTGTATAATTTCCCAATGATGTCTACTTTGATGTGTCAATAATGACCGTTTCCGTTGAAATATCAGCGGATAATAATGGGAGGCTAGAAATGAAGTCTGTAATCAAGTCTATCGCCCTCGTTTCCACGCTGGCCGCCAGCATGGCTGTTTTCGGGCAGGCCAGCGCCAGCACGATTACTCTTCCGAAGACCGTTACCGGCACGGTGACGGTCAAGCAGTCCATCCAGATCACCTGCAACTTCTCCGGCACGCTGCAACTGGACAGCACGGGCCAGCTCGTGATCGCTAACCCGACCTTCAGCGCAGGCAATATCCTGTGCGGCGGCGCGGTGAAGCCCAACGCGGGTCCGTGGGTCGTCTCGGGCGTTTCTCTCACCGGCGCGCACTCGGGCGTTCCTGTCACCATCTCGAACGTCGGCGCTTCGACCTTCCTTGGCGGCAACTGCCTGGGCAACATCACCGGCACCCTGTCGGACAGCGGAACCTCCGGTCATACGCTGACCGTTCCTGGCCCGCAGACCATCCCTGGCACGCCGAGCCGCTGCCAGATCATCGGCGGCACCTTCAACTTCTGATTGGTGGTTGGATGTGTAATGAATGGGGGCGTGCAAACGTCCCCATTCAGCCTTCAATGATTGAAATCAAAGACGTTTCAAAGCGTTACGGAGAAATTTTCGCTCTTAGCGAAATCTCCGCTTCGATCGGAAGCGGAGAGTTTGTTGCGATTGTCGGCAACTCTGGATCGGGCAAAAGCACGCTGATGAACGTGCTGGGCGTCATGGATGGCGACTTCTCGGGTTCCGTTCGCATGTTCGACGTCGAGGTGTCCGATCTTTCCGCCGCGGCTGCGGCCCGGCTGCGCAATGAACGGATTGGGTTTGTTTTTCAGTCCTTTCATCTCCTGCCTCGCCTGGCGGCGTGGGAAAATGTCGCCTTGCCGCTGCTTCACCGCGGCGTGCGGCGGGAGGAGCGCAAGGTCAGGGCGCTGGCCATGCTGGATCGCGTCGGTCTGGCTGACCGCGTGGACCACAGGCCCGAGCAGCTTTCTGGCGGGCAGCGTCAGCGCGTCGCCATCGCCCGTGCTCTGGTGGGGGAGCCCAGGCTGATCCTGGCGGATGAACCGACAGGCAACCTGGACAGCCGGACCGGTGCCCAGATCATGGCTCTGTTCCGGGCGTTGAATCGGGAGCTTGGCGTCACTGTCGTCATGGTGACTCATGATCGAGAGATCGCGGCCCAGTGTGACCGTGCGATAGAAATTCGGGACGGACGCGTACAGCAGCCCGAGGTTGCAAGATGATCGCCAAGGGCTTCAGTCTGGACGAACTGGCGCGCGAAGCCTTTTCGAACCTGCGCGGGCAGGGGCGGCGTTCGCTTCTGGCCTTGCTAGGGGTGGTGATCGGATCAGCCGCCATCGTGGCCCTGATGAACATCGCCTATATCGCCCAGGCGACCACATTGAAGAGCTTCCAGCAGACAGGTGTTGACGTCTTGTCGATCCAGCTGGAGGCGCCGGGCGGGCGGGGGATCGACATCCCTGGTCTGAAAGCCCTTGTCGCCGACGACGCGGACGCCCTGATGGCGGCGCCCTACGCCGCAACGACCAGCATGGTCGCCGCAGGTTCCAGGATCCAGAGCGCTACGGTGGCGGGCATCACGCCCATGATGGAGCAGGTCGCGCACCTGCCGCTTGAGCAGGGGCGTCGCCTGGAAGCGATCGACGCCTGCAGTCGGGTGGCTGTGGTCGGAAACAAGCTGGCGTCCGGATTGTCTTCTCCGGGAGCGGCGATCGTGCCCGGGCAGGTGATTCACATCGGCGCGTACGGCTATACTGTGGTCGGCGTGCTGAAGGCGGTCGCCTATCAATCCTTGAGCCCCATCCCGTATGACGATGCTGTTCTGATCCCGTTGGAGTGCGCCCGTCAGGTCATGCCGGGCGACGGCGCCACGGGGGCCCTGGTTCGTCTACGCACGACTGCAGACAGCGCGGCGGCGGTGGATCGCTATACCGCAGCGCTTTCAACGCCCCAGGCGCCGGTGCGAGTGCAGGACGCCCGGTCCATGATCGAGACGATGAAGAAGCAGATGTCTCTGCTGGGCGGGGTCCTGATCGCTATCGGCTCCATTTCCTTGCTGGTGGGCGGCGTCGGCGTGATGAATGTCATGTTGATGACCGTCATGGAGCGCCGCCGTGAGATCGGGTTGCGCGCGGCCATCGGCGCCACGCCGAACGAGATCCGTATGATGTTCCTGATCGAGGCGATCCTGCTCACCGTGGCGGGAGGACTTCTCGGGGATGTTCTGGGCGTGCTTCTGACCTGGGTGGCGACGCTGTTTCTGCCGTTCGACTTTGGCGTCAACTGGATGGTCCTGTTTCTGGGGG
>Ga0247820_10000306_pt1 | contig 25399 bp, 29 predicted proteins | sample 13C_Glucose_Day1_2_FD_192480 | JGI IMG/M metagenome (GOLD analysis project Ga0247820, IMG submission 192480) | Soil microbial communities from agricultural site in Penn Yan, New York, United States - 13C_Glucose_Day14 | ecosystem: Environmental > Terrestrial > Soil > Agricultural land | place...
CGTCGTGCCCTCGGCCTCGCTGCGCGGGGTCCGGCTGCCGACGCCAACCCCCGGGTCGGCTGTGTCATCACCGACGCAGCCGGGCTGGTCGCCGGCGAGGGGTGGCATCGTGGCGCCGGGACCGCCCACGCCGAGATCGACGCCCTGGCCCAGGCTGGTGAGCGAGCCCGCGGCGGCACCGCCTACGTCACGCTCGAGCCGTGCAACCACACCGGCCGCACCCAGCCGTGCAGCACCGCGCTGTATGCCGCCGGGCTGGCCCGCGTGGTCTATGCCCAGGCCGATCCGAATCCGCTGGCCGCGGGGGGAGCGGAGGTCCTGCGCGCTCAGGGGATCGCCGTGGACGCCGGCGTCCTGGTCGGCGAGGCAGCCGCCCTCAACCGCACCTGGACCCACCTCGTCAGGACCGGCCGGCCGTGGGTGACCTGGAAGCTCGCCGCCACCCTTGACGGCCGCAGTGCAGCGGCGGACGGGACCAGCCAGTGGATCACGGGTGAGGCGGCCCGCGCCGACGTGCACCGGCTGCGGGCCGAGAGCGGCGCCATCCTGGTGGGTACCGGCACCGCCCTCATCGACGACCCCCAGCTGACGGCGCGGCGACCCGACGGCACGCTCTACCCGCACCAGCCCATCCGGGTCGTGATGGGCGAGCGCGACCTCCCGACCGGTGCCCGCGTCCTCGACGAGGCGGCCCCGACCCGGCACCTGCGGACCCGCGACCCCAAGGCCGTCCTTGCGGCTCTCGCGGAAGCGGGGGTCCACCGGCTCTGGCTGGAAGGCGGACCCACGGTGGCTGCCGCCTTCGTCGCTGCCGGTCTCGTCGACGAGGTGGTCGCGTACGTCGCGCCCGTCTTCCTCGGCCGCGGACGCCAGGCAGTGACCGACCTCGGCATCACCACCATGGACGAGGCGCTGCGGCTGCTGCCCACCGACATCACCGTCCTCGGCCACGACGTGCGCATCACGGCCGAGCCCCGCGAGGGACAGCCCCCTGCTGCTCCCTCCGACCCCGCCCAGAGGACGTCGTCCACCGCCGGCGCCCCCGTCGCAGGCGCGGGCACCGACATCCTCGAGCGGGAGGGGGCCTGATGTTCACCGGCATCGTGGAGGAGCTCGGCTGGGTCTCCGCAGTGGAGTCCGGCGAGGACTCCGCGCGGCTGAGGCTGCGCGGCCCGATGGTCACCAGCGATGCGCGCCACGGGGCCTCCATCGCCGTCAACGGTGTCTGCCTGACCGTCGTCGAGCACGGCGGCGACGAGTTCAGTGTCGACGTCATGGCCGAGACCCTGCGCCGGTCCAGCCTCGGTGCGCTGCGTCCCGGCGACCGCGTGAACCTCGAGCGCGCCATGCCGGCGAACGGCCGGTTCGGGGGGCACGTCGTGCAGGGGCACGTGGACGGGACCGCCGAGGTCCTCGACCGGGTTCCGGGCGATCGGTGGGAGGTCGTGCGCTTCAGCCTCCCCGCCGACCTGGTCCGCTACGTCGTCGAGAAGGGCTCGATCACCGTGGACGGGGTCAGCCTCACCGTGGCATCCGTCGACGACGCCGGCTTCACCGTCTCGCTCATCCCCACCACGCTCGCCCTGACCACCTTGGGCCACAAGGGAGTCGGAGACCTCGTCAACCTCGAGGTCGACGTCCTGGCCAAGTACGTCGAACGCCTGCTGACCACCACGGCAAAGGACCCAGCATGAACTTCCTCACATGGCTCTACGAGGCCCACGTGACCATTGCCGGTCACGAGATCGCCTGGCGCGAGATCGTCGGCAATGCCTTCGGCTTCGCCTCGGCCATCGGTGGCCTGCGGCGGCGGGTGTGGGCCTGGCCGGTGGGCATCGTCGGCAACGTCCTGCTCTTCACCGTCTTCATCGCCGCGACCTTCGACGCGCAGGCGCAGCAGCCGCTGTTCGGGCAGGCCGGGCGCCAGGTGTTCTTCATCATCACCAGCGTCTACGGCTGGTGGCGCTGGAACGAGCAGAAGAAGGCACGCGGGAACGCCCACGGGCCGGCCATCACGCCGCGCTGGGCGACGACGGGGGAGCGGGCGGCCTACGTGCTGGCCGCGGTCGCAGGCGTGCTCGTGCTGCAGTGGGTGTTCGCCGTGATCGGTGCGGGGTGGCCGGCGCCGCGCTGGTACTACTGGTGCGACGCGTGGATCTTCGTCGGGTCGATGCTCGCGACGTACATGATGGCCCGCGGCTGGAACGAGTTCTGGCTGGCCTGGATCGCCGTCGACCTCGTCGGTGTGCCGCTGCTCTGGCACTCCGGCTACTACCCGACGGCCATCCTCTTCGTCGTCTATGGCGCGCTGGTCGTCTACGGCTTCGTGGTCTGGGTCCGGGCCTCCCGGCTCGAGGGCGGCGGCCAGGAGCGCGAACTCCAGGAGGCACGGGCATGAGCAGGCTCTCGAGTGTCGAGGAGGCGCTGGACGCGCTGCGCGCGGGGATGCCGGTGCTGGTCACCGACGACGAGGACCGCGAGAACGAGGGTGACGTGGTCCTCGCCGCGGAGACGCTGACCGAGGAGTGGATGGCGTGGACCATCCGTCACACCTCCGGCTACATCTGCGCGCCGATGCCGGAGGCCACCGCTGACCGGCTCCGGCTGCCGCTGATGGTGGCCGACAACCGCGACCCGCTGCGGACCGCCTACACGGTCACAGTGGACGCCGCCGCGGGCGTCACGACGGGCATCTCTGCGGCGGACCGCACCCACACCGTGCGGACCCTCGCCGCTGCGGACTCCACGCCCGACAGCCTGATCCGGCCCGGTCACGTGGTGCCGCTGCGGGCCAGGGAGGGTGGGGTGCTCGTGCGGCCCGGGCACACCGAGGCCGCCGTCGACCTCTGCCGGCTGGCCGGGCTGGCCCCCGTGGGCGCGATCGGCGAGCTCGTCAACGACGACGGCACCATGATGAGGCTGCCGGAGGTCCTCGCGACCGGGGCGGACCACGGCCTGCCCGTCATCAGCATCGCCCACCTCGTCGCCTGGAGGCAGCGCCATGACCGGGTGGAGAGGCTGGCAGAGACCGTGCTTCCGACAGAGCACGGCACCTTCGCGGTGACGGGGTACCGCGACGTCCTCACCGGTGCGGAGCACCTCGCGCTGGTCAGTCCCCGGGGCCTGACGGGACGAGCACCCCTGGTGCGCCTGCACTCCGAGTGCCTCACGGGGGACGTGCTCGGCTCGCAGCGCTGTGACTGCGGGCCGCAGCTGGAGCGTTCCCTGCAGCGAGTCGCAGCGGAGGGTGGCGTCGTCGTCTACCTGCGGGGCCACGAGGGCCGCGGCGTGGGGCTGATCGCGAAGCTGCAGGCCTACGCGCTGCAGGACCAGGGGTTCGACACCGTCGACGCCCAGGTCGAGCTCGGCCTGCCGATCGACGACCGCGAGTATGCCGCCGGGGCCGCGATCCTCACGGATCTCGGCACCCGGACGGTGCGCCTGCTCACCAACAACCCCATGAAGGTGAACTCCCTGCGCGAACACGGGATCGAGGTCGCCGCGGTCGAGGGGATCAGCATCGCCCCGGTTCCCACGAACGAGGTCTACCTGCGGACCAAGCGCGACCGGCTCGGGCACAGCCTCATGCTGGGGGCGCACGAGTCCGGGGCGACGGCATGAGCGGCAGGGGAGCCCCCGTCGTCACCGCCGAGGGGTCGGGCCTGCGGGTCGCCATCGTCGCGGCGTCCTGGCACGCGGAGGTCATGGACGGCCTCATCGACGGCGCACAGCGCGGCCTGCGCGAGGCCGGGGTCGAGGACGCCCCGCTCGTCCGGGTGCCGGGCACGGTCGAGCTGAGCGTCGCGTGCGCGCGGCTGGCGCCGGCATACGACGCTCTGGTCGCCCTCGGCGTCGTGATCCGTGGCGGGACGCCGCACTTCGACTACGTCTGCTCCGGAGTCACCCACGGCCTGACGGACGTGAGCACCCGCACGGGCGTGCCGGTCGGTTTCGGCGTGCTCACGTGCGACGACGACGCGCAGGCGCTCGACCGGGCCGGGCTGCCGGGGTCGTCGGAGGACAAGGGCCACGAGGCGGCCATGGCTGCGGTCGCCACGGCGGTGACCTTGGCCTCCGTCGCGCCCCGTACCCTTGTCCCGTGAAGACGTTCGATGACCTGTACGCCGAGCTGACGGAGAAGGTGGCCACCCGACCGGAGGGCTCGGGAACGGTCGCTGCCGTGGACGCCGGCGTGCATGCCATCGGCAAGAAGATCGTCGAGGAGGCGGCCGAGGTCTGGATGGCCGCGGAGCACGAGGGCAAGGACCGCGCCGCCGAGGAGATCAGCCAGCTGCTCTACCACCTCCAGGTCCTCATGAAGGCCTGCGACATCACGCTCGACGACGTCTACGCCCACCTGTAGACCCACTCCAGGAAAGCACCCATGCTGCGAATTGCTGTGCCCAACAAGGGCTCTCTCGCCGAGGCGTCGGCGGAGATGCTCCGCGAGGCGGGCTACCGGGTCCGACGCGACTCCAAGGAGCTCGTCCTCGTCGACCCCGACAACGAGGTCGAGTTCTTCTACCTGCGCCCGCGGGACATCGCCGTCTACGTCGGCTCGGGGACCGTGGACTGCGGCATCACGGGCCGCGACCTCCTGCTGGACTCCGGCAGCGCCGCGATCGAGGTCATGACGCTGGGTTTCGGGTCCTCGACCTTCCGGTATGCCGCGAAGCCCGGGCAGTGCGCCTCCGTCGCCGAGATCTCCGGCCACCGCGTGGCGACGAGCTACGCCGGTCTGGTGGAGAAGCACCTCGCCGACCAGGGGATCGGCGCCGAGGTGGTCCGCCTCGACGGTGCGGTCGAGACGGCGATCACGCTCGGCGTGGCGGACGTCATCGCCGACGTCGTCGAGACGGGGGCGACCCTGCGCAGCCAGGGGCTCGAGGTGTTCGGCGAGCCCATCCTGCGCAGCGAGGCGGTCCTCATCCGCCGGGAGGGCAGCCACGAGACCGCCGCCGTGGACGTGCTGCGCCGCCGCCTGACCGGTGTCATCACGGCCCGCCACTACGTGATGCTCGACTACGACGTGCCGGCCTCGCTCGTCGACCAGGCGTGCGCGATCACGCCCGGGCTCGAGTCGCCGACGGTCTCGCCGCTGCAGAACAAGGACTGGTTCGCCGTGCGGGCGATGGTCCCGAGGATGGGCACCAACGCGATCATGGACCAGCTGTACGACCTCGGCGCCCGGGCGATCCTGGTCACGGACATCGCCGCCTGCCGGCTCTGACCTGTGACGCACCGACACCCGGCCGCCGAGGACGGTCAGGCCGCCTTCGCCACCTTCCGGCCGCGGCGCGGCCGCGCCGTCTCCGGCGCGTTCGCCATCCTGTCCGTGCTCGTCTTCGGCCTGATCGCGGTCCTGCTCCCCGGCCTGGACGCCGGCGGGCAGTGGCGGCTCGGCGACCGCCTGTTCTTCGCCGGGGTGGGCCTGTCGATTGCCGCCCTGCTGTGGCGCTACGCGACCATCCGCGCCATCCCGACCCGCGAGTCGCTGACCATCCGCAACCTCTTCACGACCCGCACCGTGCCGTGGCTGAGCGTTGTCGACCTGCGGTTCGGTGGCGGTGACCCGTGGGTGACGATCGAGCTCGACGACACCGACACGGTCGCGGTCATGGCCGTGCAGAAGGCCGACGGTGCCTACGCCCGGGCCGAAGCCAGCCGGCTGGCGGCGCTCATCCAGGCGCTCGGCCCGTCAGCGGCCAGCCCCGAGGTCCAGTCCTGACGTCGGGCCCGGCTGAACCTCACGGGACCTGGCGCAGCCCCGGCCGGAGCGCCCACACCAGGGCGAGCTGCACGAGCATGACCAGCGTCAGCGACATCCACACACTGGTGAAGCCTCCGGTCGCGTCCCGCAGGGCGCCCATGGTCGTGGGGCCGATCGACGCGAACGAGTAGCTGAAGAGGAAGGCCATGCCGGCCAGCCGGCCACTGGCCGAGGGCGTGGCGCTGACGTCGACGATGATGACCAGCGCGAGGGAGAAGGACGCACCCTGTCCCAGGCCGAGGACGACCGCCCACAGCCAGGGGGCGGCCCCGGGCGCCAGCCACAGCCCCAGCAGTCCTGCGAGGCCGCACAGAGCAGCCCCGAGCAGCAGCAGCCGCTGCTCGTGCACGCGGTCGCTGAGCAGCGGCCCGAGCAGCCCGGACACCAGCTGCGCGAAGGAGAACGCCGACAGCAGGTACCCCGCGTGCCTGGGGTCCCAGCCCGAGGCGACGTACGTCGGCGCGAGCCAGGCCAGGGAGGAGTAGAACTGCCACGACTGGGCGGAGAGGTACGCGGCGACCAGCCACGCCGTGGCGTGACGCCAGGGGAGCCGGTGGTCGACGTCGACCGGGGGACTCGCGGCCCGGTAGCGCCCGGCACCGCGCGCCACGGGGTACCACGCGAGCAGCCCGACGACGCCGAGGACGGCCCACGAGGCGATCGATCCCTCCCAGCTGCCCAGCCACCCCTCGAGCGGCACGGCCAGTGCAGAGGACGCGGTGGCGCCGCCCATCATCGCGAACATGTAGAGGCCGGTGACCAGTCCCGAGCGGTGCGGGGGGAAGAGCTCCTTGACCAGCCCTGGGAGCAGCGTGCCGCCCACGGCGATACCGACGCCAGCGAGGAACGTGCCGGCATACAGCGGCCACACCAGGTCGCCGAAGAAGCGCAGACCCGTGCCGATGGCGAGGCAGCCGGCGGCCACCTCGACCGCGCCCGCGGCACCGATCCGTGCGGCGAGCCGCTGGGCCGTGGGGGCGAAGACGCCCATGCACAGCACGGGCAGGGTCGTGAGCGCGCCCATGGCGGCATTGGACAGCCCGAGGTCGGCCGCGATCGTCTCCACCAGGGGCGGAACGCTCGCCATCACCGTGCGCAGGTTGGCTGCGACGGCGACGAGTCCCAGGGCCATGACCCACAGCGGTGGCAGGTGGCGACGGGCGTGGGACATCGGGCCCAGTGTCTCCTAGCCGTCGCGGAGCTCCTCGTCGGGGTCCTCTGGGTCCTCGTCTCCCATCGACTCGGGCACGTACTCACGGGCGTCCTCGTAGGGCAGCCCGGTCAGCATGAGCAGATCGACCACCATCGAGCGGATCTGTGCGCGCATGACCTCACTCGACAGACCGGCTGACGGGTCGATCACCGCGCTGACCTCGGCGATGGCGGACAGCCCTCGTCGCGAGCCGCTCGGGATGCGGCGTTCCTGCAGCTCGCCCGCGATCTCGTCGGTCACCTCGGCGAGGCTGGAGAGCAGGGCAAGGTATGCCGCGGGCACGCGTTCGCCGCGCCACGTCGCGACCGCGGCGCGGCGGATGAGGACCCGAAGGTTGCGGATCGCGCGGTCCAGGGGCTCGAGGAGTCCGGCGATGACCTGGACGGAGGGGAGGTGGCGGCGTCGAAAGGGGGAGAGGCGCACGACGGCCATGCCCTCCTCGGACGCGTCACGGAGGTCGCGGAGCATGCCCTCCGACGCCCGTGCCCGAGCCAGCGTCCGCGACGCCATCTCGGCATCGCCCTCACGCAGCGCGGTGACGGTGTCGCGGAGCATGACGGAGAGCTCGTGGACCACAGCTGCGGCCCGCTGGCGGGGGCGCCGGACGGGAGCCACGGGGGCGACCAGGGTGAGCACGAGGGCCAGGGAACCGCCGATGACCGCATCGAGCCACCGGGAGAACGCCTGCCCGGGCTGGGCCACCAGGGTCGTGACGATGACGGCCTGCAAGCCGGCCTGGGTGACCAGGAGCAGGCGGGCGCCGAGCAGGGTGGCGACGCTCATGGCCAGGACCGCGACGAGGATGATCTGCCAGACGCCTGACCCGAAGTAGTGGATGAACAGGTCGCCGATGAGCACACCGATGGCCACCCCGAGCATGACGTCGGCCACGCGCCTCACGCGCTGCCCGTAGGACATGCCGAGGCAGATCATGGCGGTCACCGGGGCGAAGAACGGCTGCTCGTGGTGCAGCAGGTCGTTGGCGATCCACCACGCCGCCCCGGCGCCGACGCCGCACTGGAGGATGAAGAAGGCACGGTGGCGCAGGCGCCTCAGGCGCACCCGGAGCTCGGTCCGGGACCGTCGCGCAGCCCGTGGCGCCAGCTCCGATCTGCGCGGCAGGATGCGGTCCACGTGGCTGCCGTCAGCCGTTCTGCTCGTAGGCGGTCTCGAGCAGGGGCTCCAGGGAGCGCAGGTCGTTCTCGTCGGCGTCAGCGGGCAGGTGAAGCCAGTGGGTTGCCTGCGCGAAGCCCTTGGCAGGGGAGAGCCGCTCGTCGTCCGGGACCTCGCCCCGGAACCGGAAGCCCACGCGCACGGTGTTGCGCGGACCGGGTGCGACGGCGACGAACTGCGTCTTGCGGACCACGGGGATGTAGGTGCCGCGGCCCTCGCGGTGGGCGTCCTCGCCGAGCCCCTCGGCCATGGCGATGATCGCGTCATGGACCGGACGCAGGTGTGCCTTGGCGCCGGCATACAGGGCGTCCGTGTAGCCGTCGGGGTCGGGCCGGACCCAGCCGACCGTGCGGGCTGCGGCATCGGCGATGGCCCACTGCGAGTTCTGCGGCACGTCGTGCACGTCCCTGAGCCAGGCGCGGACCGATTTCTGGTCCAGGGGGTCGAGGCCGGCCCGGTGCACCTCCTCGACCCACTCCTCGAGGCTGCGGCCGGTGCGCTCCTTCATGGACGCGGTCACCGCGGCCATCATGTCTGCCGGTTCCATGCGCTGATTATGGCTGCCCGGCGCGCCGATGCCGCGGCTCTTCGCCCCCGCGGTCTGTCACCCGCCGCCCGTGTGCCGTCTGTCGGCAGGAGCGTTCCTCAGCCCCAGCCCCAGCCCCAGCCTGAGGTCGTGGGGCGTGCGGACGAGTACAGCGACGTCGCGTGGATCGTCCGTGAGGACCGGAGGAGGCCCCGGCTCGCCAGACCCGTCCAGCCGGCGGAGGACGTGCGGCCCCTACCTGTGGCGCCTACCCGGGACGCTGACCCGGGCACGCCGCCAGCACCGCCAGCGCGTCGGCGGTGACCCACTCGTTCATCCGCTTGCGGCTCGAGCCACCCCAGTCGACATGGTCGCGGCCCGACGTCCCCATCCCCGTCGCGTAGTAGCGCGCGTGGGCGGGCCAGCCGTCCTCCGGCAGCCGGAGGGCCTGCAGCAGGTCCAGAGCCACCTCGCAGCGCGGATCGCCCAGCAGGCCCGCCTCGCCCAGGCCCCTGAGGCCGCAGAGGACGTCGTAGTGCCAGTAGGCCGGGTAGTGCAGGAGCGCCCAGTTCCGGTCGATGAGGTGACCGTCGGTCCGCGAGAAGAGCAGCCGGCGGGTGAGGAACACCTCGGCTGCCCGCCGGGCGGCCTCCCGCGCCGCCTGATGTGCCGACCCGCGGCCCGGCACGTCGCCGACGGCGCCGGCAAAGGCCACGAGCCCCCGCATCGGCAGCAGCGTCTCGTGCACGGAGGACGACGACGCCGCGGGTCGGACGTCGCAGTTCCACCCGCCGTCAGGCCACTGCCAGTGCAGGAGCCGCTCCACGAGGTTCGCGGCGCGGCCGTCGTCGAGACCCAGCCGCATGACGGAGAGCAGCGCCGACCCCTGCTGGGAGGCACAGCGGCGGGCACGGCCCTCGATCCTGGGCACACCGTCCGCGCGATGTCGTGCCGACGTCTGCTCCCGGAAGTACCGCGGGTGCAGCCACGTCTCGAGGACCTCGTCGCGCAGTGGCACCAGCCGGTCGTCGCCGGCGGGATGGCCGAGGTCCGCCAGGGCTGCGAGCACCCAGTGGGCGCCGCCCCACTTGGCGTACGTCGAGACTCCCGCGGCGCCGTGGCCCTCGAGCAGTGCGGTGACCCTGGCACTGCGTCGGATCACCCCCTGCAGGCGCCGGATCGCCAGGGACGTCGGGTCCTCCCCGAGCACGCCCACGCGGACCTTCCAGCGGATCGAGGGCTCGTCGCTGGCCAGCAGGGCCCGCACCGCCCGGGACCTCATTCCGGGATTCTCGCAGCCGTCGCCGGCAGGCGGCTCCCGCCACCGGCCTACTCTGGGCGGGTGCCCGTCGATGTCGAGACCGCGATCGAGATCAACCGTCCGCGGGCCGAGGTCGCTGCCTTCGCCGCCGATCCGGACAACGGCACGGCGTGGTACGTCAACATCACGTCGGTGGAGTGGGTGACCCCGCCGCCGCTGGCGGTCGGCTCGCGGCTCGCCTTCGTCGCCGAGTTCCTCGGTCGGCGGATCGCGTACACGTACGAGGTCCGTGAGCTCGTCCCCGGACGGCGCTTCGTCATGAGCACCGACAGGCCGTTCCCGATGGAGACCAGCTACTCCTGGGAGGACACCCTCAGCGGCGGCACACGCATGGTGCTGCGCAACCGGGGTGTGCCGTCGGGATTCTCCCGGGTGACTGCCCCCGCCATGGCCGCAGCCATGCGTCGCGCGAACGTCAAGGACCTCCAGCGCCTCAAGGAGGTCCTTGAGGTCGGCAGCGGACGGTCCCGCTAGCTGCCGGTCGAGGCGCGGACCGCCTCCAGGAAACGCGTGGTGTCAGCGGCCACCCTCTCCGGGTGCTCGTAGAGGACGAGGTGGCCCGTCCGTGGGTAGACGACGAGCTCGCAGTTCTCGACCGACCCTGCGAGCGCCTCCTCGTCCTCCCGGGAGAGCACGTCGTCGCGCTCCCCCCAGATGACGAGTCCCGGCCCGCGCAGCAGGCGCCCGCGGGTGGGGGGCTCTGCCTCGACCAGCCCGACGAAGGTCTCCTTCCACACCCGCGCTGGTGCGCTCAGGCCGTCCTGCACCCGGTCCGCGATGTACCAGTCGGGGACCGTCGCGTAGAGCGGGAACCAGTCGAGCGAGGCCCGGACCCACCGGGCGTCGAGCGGGTCGCTGAGGCCGTCCAGCTCGTCCCCGAGGCTGCGCGCCCGGCGGAGGTCCACGGGGGCGCCGACCAGCACGAGGCCACGCACTCGATCCGGGTGCGTCCTGCTCACCTGCTGCGCCACGTAACCACCACTCGAGGTGCCCAACAGGAACGCCGAGCCGATGTTCAGGGCGTTCAGGACGGCGACCACGTCGTCCGCGAAGTCGCTCAGCGCGTAGCCGTGGTCCGGCTTGCTGCTGGCCCCGTGGCCGCGCTGGTCGAAGGAGACCACGTGCAGCCAGGGAGGGAGCCGGGGGACGAGACGGTCGAAGGCACCTGCCGACTCGCACCAGGCGTGGAGCAGGAGCAGCACCGGCCCTGAGGGGTCTCCCTGGGACAGGACTGGAACCGTCACGCCCGTCGAGAGTGGCGTGGGTTCGGCGCGTCCCAGCTGCCCCACGTCCCGGATGCTAGGACGCGGCGGGAGAGGCGAGAACACACAGAAAGACGAGGCGCCCAAGAGGCCTAGGGGGCCAGGCCGTCCTCGGTGGTGTCGACGACGAGGTCGGCGCGCGCGGCCGTACGGTCCGCGGCATACAGCTCCCGCTCCTGCGCCGCCCACCGCTCCCAGAACGGCTCGTATGCCGCGTCGCGCGCCAGGCCGCGCGCGTGCCGAACCGCCTCGTCTGCGTCCACCCACACCAGGGTCGACACGGCGTCGCCGACCGGGCGTGCGCCCGAGCCGCAGCCCTCCAGGATGACGACCTCGGCGGCCGGCAGCTGCACCCACTCGGCCCACCGGTCGGCTGCCCAGTCCCAGCGCCGGTATCGCGCCGGCAGGCCCTCCCGCAGCCGGTCCACTACCCAGGCCTCGGCCAGTCCGACCGCAGAGCGGAGGCCGTCCCAGCCCGGGTAGAGGTCGTCCATGTGGACCGTCGGCGCCGCGAGCTCGGCCGCGAGGTCGCGCGCCAGGGTTGTCTTCCCAGCGCCGCTGGGTCCATCGATGGCCACCAGGCGCGTTGGGCCGCAACGAGGTTCGCTTGCATCGATGTGGGCAACGATGGCAGCGACCCGATCCGCCCCGTGGTCGCCCGACATGGCCGCGAGCCTAGACGGTTAGGCTTCCCGGGTGAGCCTCGCCACCCGTGTCATCCCCTGCCTGGACGTTGACGCCGGCCGCGTCGTCAAGGGCGTGCAGTTCCAGAACCTGCGCGATGCTGGTGACCCCGTGGAGCTGGCCAAGGCCTATGACCGGCAGGGGGCGGACGAGCTCACCTTCCTCGACGTGACCGCCAGCAGCGGCAACCGCGAGACGACCTACGACGTGGTGCGCCGCACCGCGGAGCAGGTCTTCATCCCGCTGACCGTCGGCGGGGGAGTGCGCACCGCCGAGGACGTGGACCGGCTGCTGCGCGCCGGCGCCGACAAGGTGGGCGTCAACACGGCGGCGATCGCGCGCCCGGAGCTCATCGCCGACATCGCGTCGCGGTTCGGATCGCAGGTCCTCGTCCTCTCGGCCGATGTGCGTCGCCGTCGTGACGGGTCTGGCGCACTGGCGGGTGGCTTCGAGGTGACCACACACGGGGGCCGCACGGGAACGGGCATCGACGCGGTCGAGTGGTGCGTCCGGGCTGCCGAGCTCGGGGCGGGGGAGATCTTGCTCAACTCCATGGACGCCGACGGCACCAAGGACGGCTTCGACCTCGAGCTGATCCACCAGGTGCGCGGTGAGGTGCACATCCCGCTCATCGCCAGTGGTGGCGCCGGTGCGGTCGAGCACTTCGCCCCAGCCGTGCGCGCAGGGGCGGACGCGGTCCTCGCCGCGAGCGTGTTCCACTTCGGCGAGCTCACCATCGGCCAGGTCAAGGACGCGCTGCGCGCCGACGGCATCCCCGTGCGCTGAGGCGCGGCAGTCGTCCTCACTCCAGCAGCTCGAGTCGCACTTCGAGGGTGTCGCCCTCGTCGACGTCCTCGGCAGCGCGCACAGCCTTCTTGACCGGCAGCACGTAGCGCCCGCTCTCGGAGTCCGGAAAGACCGAGGTCACCCAGGATGTCTCGCCCAGCGTGGCGCGGACCCTCACTGAGCCGAAGCCGCGCGGCGGTCGCGGGCGCTCCCGCACGAGACCGGAGGCGTCCTCGTCGAGTGTCACGAAGAACCAGCCGCTCTGTGCCTTCCAGCGCCACAACGCGGCCGAGAACCGGCAGTGCTCGGACATGCTCGCAGGCTAGTCGGCACCACCGACACCGCCGTGGCTCCTAGGGCGGCGTCGGACGGCGACGGGGACGGGAAAGGTGACGGGGACGTCGACGGGGGTGCCCGGTGACCGGCCGTGCCCGGTCAGGCGAGGCCGAGGCGGCTCGACATCAGCGCCTCGACGGCCTCCGGGCTGCCCTGTGGCTCCAGGGCGGCCACCCGCGAGCGCCCGTACGCGGCGAGCATGAGCTCGGTCGGCTCGCCCTGGAGGATCACGGTGCCGAGCCCCGTCGGGCCGTGCGCGGCATACCGCCCGTGGTCCGGTGCGAGGAGCACCACCCCCGTTCGGGCCCGGCGGAACAGCACCTTGCCCAGCCGCGTCAGCCCTGACCAGAGGGCGCTCTGCAGCTCGTCGCTCACCTGCCGCTGCGGGCCAACGGCCTCTGCGCGCAGCACGTCCTCGTGGTGGATGAAGAACTCGATGAGGTTCACCGCGTGGTCGAGGGGGCCGAGTCGCACCGGAGACCACGTCGGGGGCCCGGTCCGGACGAGCTCGACCAGATCGGGCCACGGAAGGGCTGCGTACTCCTCGAGCGCGCGATCCGTTCGCGCGGCGAGCCCCGGGATGACGATCCCGGGCGCGAGGTCGGGCCGTCGTTCGCGGATGACGAGGTGGGCAGCGAGCTCGGCGGTGGTCCAGGGGTCGCAGAGTGTCGGCGCGTCGGGTCCCACCACCGAGAAGGTGTCGCAGAGGGCAGCGCGCTCGGTCTGGGCCAGTGGGGTCATGCGCGCCATCATGCCTGCCGCGTGAGAGGCTTGCTCTCCTCCCCTCGTTCGTCCCCACCCTGGAGCCGTTGTGTCCGCTGCTGCCGCGCCCACGTTGCGGCGCAGTCTGGCCATCGTGGGCGTCGGGGTGCGCCGCCAGCCCTGGTGGTTCGCCCTGGCCGTCGCGGGCAGCGCGCTCTACGGCGTCATGACCGTCGGCACGGCGTGGGCCATCGGCAAGGTGACCCGCGACTACGTGGGCCCTGCGGTCGAGGCCGGGGAGGCCACAGCCAGTCAGCTCCTCGCCATCGGCGGGTGGGTGGCCGGCGCGGTGCTGCTCAACATGGTCGGCGTCGTCGTCCGCCGTGTCGCGGCCGGCTACACGATGTACAACGTCGCGGCCGACTTCCGCCGGCAGGTGACTCGCCAGTACCTCAGGCTCCCGCTGTCGTGGCACCACCGGCACCCCTCGGGCCAGCTGCTCTCCAACGCCAATGCCGATGTCGAGGCGACGTGGAACGTCTTCGCGCCGCTGCCGATGGCCCTCGGCGTGGTGATCATGCTCGTCGCGGGGATCGTGCAGATGGTCCTCATCGACGGTGTGATGGCGCTGATCGGGCTGACCGTCTTCCCGGCGCTGTTCCTCGCCAACCTCGTCTTCCAGCGCCACATGTCGCCCCGTGTGACCCGTGCCCAGCAGCTGCGGGCGGACGTCTCGGAGGTGGCACACGAGAGCTTCGAGGCCGCGCTGGTCGTGAAGGCCATGGGGCGCGAGGCGCAGGAGACCGAGCGGTTCGAGGCGGTGGCGCGCCGCCTGCAGGACGCCAACATCGAGGTCGGTCGGACGCGCGGGACCTTCGATCCGGTCATCGAGGCGATCCCGACGCTGGGCACCCTGCTCGTGCTCGCGGTCGGCACGGGCCGGGTTGCCAGCGGCGACCTCACCCCCTCGGAGGTCGTCCAGCTCGCCTACCTCATCTCGATCCTCGCCTTCCCGGTGCGCGCCCTCGGCTGGGTGCTCGGCGAGCTGCCGCGCACCGTCGTCGGGTGGGAGCGGGTCAATGCCGTCCTGCAGGCCCGCGGCGAGATGGCCTACGGAGAGCGCGGCATCCCGGCGACGGGCGCTTCGGCCGCCCACCTGAGCGGGGTCGACTACCTCTACGACGTCGTCGACGAGGAGGGTCGGGTCTCCCAGCACCAGGCCATCCACGGCGTGACCCTCGAGGTCCCCGCCGGCTCGACCACGGCGCTCGTCGGCCCGACCGGCTCCGGCAAGTCGACGCTGACCAACCTCACCCTGCGCCTGGTGGACCCGCACCGGGGCTCCGTCACGATCGACGAGGTCGACGTGCGGGAGGTGACCCGTGGCGGCGTGCCGTCCGTCGGCGTCCTCGTCCCGCAGCAGACGTTCATGTTCGACGACACGATCCGCGGCAACGTCACCCTCGGCGCCGACTTCACCGACAGCGAGGTGTGGCACGCGCTCGCCGTCGCCCAGGCAACGGGTTTCGTGCGGGCCCTCGACACCGGTCTGGACACCCGGGTGGGGGAGCGGGGCACGAGCCTCTCCGGCGGCCAGCGCCAGCGGATCGCCTTGGCCCGCGCGGTGATCCGCCGGCCTCAGCTGCTGGTGCTCGACGACGCGACAAGCGCCGTGGACCCCTCTGTGGAGCAGTCGATCCTCAGGGCGCTGCGTGACTCCGCGGCCGGGACCACCGTCCTCGTCGTCGCCTACCGGATGTCCACGATCGCGCTTGCCGATGACGTGATCTACCTCGAACGCGGCCGGGTCGTCGACCACGGCACGCACGCCCAGCTCCTCGGGAGGTGCGAGGGCTACGAGCGCCTCGTCACGGCCTACGCCCGGGAGGCCGCGGAGCGGGCCGCAGTCGCCCAGGACGAGGAGGCCCGTCGGTGAGCACCTCCATCGAGTCCACGTCCCACCTCGGCACGCGAGCCACGCTGCGTCGAGGTCTGGAGCTGTCGCCGGAGCTCCGCACGGGAATCTGGGTCACCCTCGCCCTCGCCGCGGTCACCACGGCCGGTCGTGTCGTCGTTCCTCTCGTGGTGCAGCAGACGACCGACCACGGACTGCTCGCGGAGGGCGGCCCGGACACCGCCCTGGTGTGGCGCTACGTCGGCCTCGCCGCCGTCGCCGTGCTGCTCACCGCCCTCTCCGCGTATGCCGTGAACGTGCGCCTGTTCCGCGCATCCGAGTCGGGGCTGGCCACGCTGCGGCTCAGGGCCTTTCGCCACATCCACGACCTGTCGATGCTCACCCAGAACACCGAGCGGCGCGGGTCGATGGTCTCGCGGGTCACGTCCGACGTGGACACCATCTCGATGTTCGTCCAGTTCGGCGGCCTGCTGCTCGTCCTGAGCCTCGGCCAGATCGCGATCGCCACCGCCCTGATGCTCGTCTACAGCCCGGCGCTCACCGCGGTCGTGTGGTTGTGCTTCCTCCCGCTCCTGCTGGTCATCCGGCGTTTCCAGGCCGTCGTGGGCCGCGCGTACACGCAGGTGCGGGAACGCGTCGGGGACATGCTCGCCGCGATCTCCGAGTCCGTCGTCGGTGCCGCGACCATCCGCGCCTACGGCGTCGAGGAGCGGACCGCTGCGCGCATCGACGCGGCGGTGGAGGCGCACCGCAAGGCTGCCGTGGGGGCGCAGATCCGGGCTGTCGTGGCCTTCTCGTCAGGCCAGCTCGTCGCGGGCCTGACTCTGGCGGTGGTGCTGGTGGTGGGGACCGTGCTGGCGACCCGGGACGCCCTGACCCTCGGGCAGCTGCTCGCCTTCCTCTTCCTCGTGAACCTCTTCACCCAGCCCGTCATGCAGGCGACCGAGGTGCTCAACGAGCTCCAGAACGCCGTGGCGGGGTGGCGGAGGGTCATCGGCGTGATCGACACCCCGGCGGACGTCGCGGACCCGGGTCCGGACGGGGAGGTCCTGCCCAGGGGGCCCATCACCGTCGACTTCGACGCGGTCTCGTTCGCCTACCCGGGCGGCGGCACCGTGCTGCACGACGTGAACCTGCACATCGGCCCGCGCTCCCGGATCGCCATCGTCGGCGAGACCGGCTCGGGCAAGTCGACGCTGGCCAAGCTCCTGACCCGGCTCATGGACCCGACCGAGGGCGAGGTGCGTGTCGACGGGGTGGACCTGCGCCGGGTGCGGTTCGCGTCCCTGCGCGACCGGGTGGTGCTCGTGCCGCAGGAGGGCTTCCTGTTCGACGCCTCGCTGCTGGAGAACATCCGGTTCGGCCGGCCCGGCGCCACCGACGCCGATGTCCGGCTCGCGGTGACGGAGCTCGGCCTCGACACGTGGCTCGAGGGGCTGCCCCGCGGCATGCAGACCGACGTCGGCCAGCGCGGCGAGTCGCTGTCGGCGGGGGAGCGGCAGCTGGTCGCCCTCGCCAGGGCCTACCTTGCCGACCCCGACCTCCTCGTGCTCGACGAGGCCACCTCTGCGGTCGACCCGTCGACCGAGGTGCGCCTGCAGCGCGCGCTCGATGGGCTCACCCGCGGGCGCACCTCGATCGCCATCGCGCACCGCCTCTCCACAGCGGAGGCGGCCGACGAGGTCGTGGTGGTCGATGCCGGGCGCATCGTCGAGCGTGGACCTCACCGAGACCTGGTGTCCGCGGGCGGTGTGTATGCCGCGCTGCACGCCTCGTGGGCGGCGCAGCAGAGCCACTGACCACCTCTGCCGGGTGATGCAGGGTGGTTGCGCTTCGCCCAGGAGGCGAGGCTCGGTGAAACGCAACGCTGCTGCCAGGCCCGGGCAGGTACATGCAGACCGCGCGGCCGCGGGGTCTGTCGCGGCTGCTGGGCGGCGTGACCGGTCCACACGGCCGCACGGCAGAATGAGGCGGTGACCCCTGATGCCACACCCGCCCTGGACCCCGCCATCGCCGAGCGCCTCAAGCGCGACGCCAGCGGCCTGGTCGCCGCGATCGTGCAGCAGCACGACACCCGAGAGGTCCTGATGCTCGGCTGGATGGACGACGAGGCGCTGCGGCGCACGCTCAGCGAGGGCCGGGTGACGTTCTGGTCCCGCAGCCGCGGTGAGTACTGGCGGAAGGGGGACACCTCGGGTCACGTGCAGCACGTCCGGTCGGTGGCCCTCGACTGCGACGGCGACGCGCTCCTGGTGCAGGTGGACCAGGTCGGCGCTGCCTGCCACACCGGCACCCGGACCTGCTTCGACGGCCACGACCTCGACGCACAGGCGGGGGGCGCCGCCCATGGCTGACCTCGGCCCCGATCTGTCGTTCGGCACCACCTGGCCCTCGCTGGAGGTCTTCCAGGTGCTGGCCAAGGACCGCCGGGTCATCCCCGTGGTCCGCCGGCTCATGGCAGACGCCGAGACCCCCGTCGGCGTGTACCGCAAGCTCGCCAAGGACGGGCCCGGCACCTTCCTGCTCGAGTCCGCCGAGCACGGCGGCGTGTGGTCGCGCTACTCCATCGTCGGCGCCGCCTGCCGGGCGACGCTGACCGAGCAGGGCGGCGAGGCGGTCTGGATCGGCGAGCCGCCGGTCGGCGTCCCGATGGGCGGCAGTCCTGTCGAGGCGCTCCGGGACACCGTCGCGGCACTGGCCACCGAGCCCGTCGAGGGCCTGCCGCCGCTCACGGGCGGGATGGTCGGGGCCATCGGCTACGACGCGGTGCGCCGCTGGGAGCGCGTGCCCGACGAGAACCCCGACGTTCTCGGGATCCCCGAGGTCGCCATGATGCTGGCCACCGACCTCGCGGTCCTGGACCATGCCGACGGGTCGCTGCTGCTCGTCGCGAACGCCGTCAACTACGACGCCACCGACGAGCGGGTCGAGCTCGCCTGGGCCGACGCCGTCGACCGGCTCGACCGCATGACCGCCGACCTCGCCCAGCCCGCGGAGAGCACCGTCGCCGTCATCGACGCCGACCGACAGGCGGCGGGTCTGGGCACCGTGACCAGCAACCTCAGCCAGGGCGACTTCGAGGAGATGGTCGAGCAGGCCAAGGAGGACATCCGGGCCGGCGAGGTCTTCCAGGTGGTGCTCTCGCAGCGCTTCTCGACGCCCTCCTCCGCCGACGCCCTCGACGTGTACCGCGTGCTGCGCTCGTCCAACCCCAGCCCCTACATGTACCTGTTCCGGTTCCCCGCGCCGGACGGCACGGCATACGACGTCGTGGGCTCCTCGCCGGAGGCCCTGGTCAAGGTGACCGGGCGCCGCGCGATCACCCACCCGATCGCCGGCTCCCGGCCGCGTGGCGCGACGCCGGAGGAGGACCTCGCCCTCGCCGAGGACCTGCTCGCGGACCCCAAGGAGCGCTCCGAGCACGTCATGCTCGTCGACCTCGGCCGCAACGACCTCCAGCGGGTGTGCCGCCCGGGCACCGTCGACGTCGTGGAGTTCATGAACGTGCGGCGCTACAGCCATGTGACCCACCTCGAGTCCACCGTCGTCGGGGACCTCAGCGACGGCCGGACGGCCTACGACGTGCTCGCGGCCACCTTCCCGGCGGGCACCCTCAGCGGCGCTCCCAAGCCGCGGGCGCTGAGCCTCATCGAGCACTACGAGCCGAGCCGCCGCGGCATCTACGGCGGTGCCGTGGGGTACCTCGACTTCCACGGAGACCTCGACATGGCGATCGCCATCCGCACAGCGGTCATCAAGGGCGGCGTCGCACACGTGCAGGCAGGGGCCGGGATCGTCGCCGACTCGGTGCCGACGTCGGAGTACGAGGAGACCGTGAACAAGGCGGCCGCTGCCCTGCGGGCCGTCGCCGCCGCCGGCGCGTTGAGGACCGTCCGGTGAGCCGCGTGCGCCTGACCTCCAAGGCCGGGGTCGTCCTCCTCGCCCTCGTCGGCGCCGGCGTGCTGCTGGCCAGCGGCTCGCGGACCTGGGTGACCGGCACCGTCGACGACGCCGTCCTCGGGACCACGCGCATCACCGGCACCGGCACCCAGGTCGCCTCCGGGGTGGTCGCCCTGGCGCTGGCCGCCGCCGCAGCCGCCATCGCCAGCACCACCTCGGGCCCGGTCGTGCGCAGGGTCACCCTGGCTCTGCTGGTCCTCGCGGCCGCCGGCGAGGCCTACTTCGCCGGCCGCGTGCTGCTCGACCCGTCGGGTGTGCTCGGTTCCGTCGCCGCGTCGAGCACCGGGCGCACCGGCACGATCGAGACCCACGCCAGCGCCACCGCCTGGCCGTGGATCGCCCTGGCCGCGGCTGCCCTGCTCGGCGTCGCCGGCGTCTGCGGCTGGCTCGGCGCAGCGCGGTGGAGTGGCCTCGGCGCGCGCTACGAGACCCCTGGCAGCGACACCGCCGGACCCCGCGGCCAACGTGTCGCCAGCGACTGGGACCGTCTCGACGCCGGCGAGGACCCGACCGTCCGCGACGACAGCAGCCACACCTGACACAATGGCGACCAACGCCCGCTGATCGCCCTTTTCCGCAGTACAGGAGTAGTCGCCACCATGGCAGAGCACGAGCACCACGAAGACCACGGCCACAGCGTCGCCGCCTGGACTGGCGTGATCGTCATCCTCATCGGTTCGGCCATCTCGGCCTGGGCCGTCGTCATCGCCCGGCCCGTGCTGTTCTGGGTCGGCATCGCGGTCTGCCTCGGCGGCGCGGTGGCCGGCAAGGTCCTGGGCATGGCCGGCTACGGCGCCAAGGACGTTCCCGAGCCGGAGGAGACGGAGAAGACCTCCGGCGTCCGCTGACGCTGGACGGGCGGCACGGCCGTGACCGCATCCCTGTCGCCGACGGCACCGCTGACGTCGAGGCTGCGAACCCCCGGGATCGTCGCCCTCGCGGCGATCGCCGTCGGGACGGCTCTCGTCCTGCGGGACCCCCATGAGCACGGTTCGTGGGGCGTCTGCCCGTTGCTGGTGATCACCGGGCTGCCCTGCCCCGGCTGTGGCGGGCTCCGCGCCACGAGTGACCTCCTGCACGGGCGGCTCGCCGAGGCGGCCAGCTCCAACCTGTATGCCGTGCTCACGGTTGGGATCGCGGCCATCGCCTTCGCGTCGTGGACCGCTGCGCTGGTCCGGGGCCGGGAGTGGGCAGGGCAGCGCCACCTGCCGCGGGCCTCGATCGTGTGGTTCACGGGCCTGGTCGCCTTCGGTCTGCTGCGCCTGGTTCCCGGGATGACCGAACTGCGACCCTGACAGCAGCGCCAGCGCCCCGGCGGTTAGCCTTGCCGCATGCCCACAGTCCTCGACGAGATCATCGCCGGTGTCCGTGAGGACCTTGCCGGCCGCGAGGCTGCCGTCCCCGTGGACGAGATCCGCCGCCGTGCCCTGAGCGCCACGGCGCCTCTGGACGCCGAGGGAGCCCTGCGCCGGCCCGGGCTGTCGCTGATCGCCGAGGTCAAGCGAGCGAGCCCCAGCAGGGGCAGCCTGGCGGCCATCGCCGACCCGGCCGCCCTGGCCGCGGAGTACGCGGCGGGCGGCGCCACTGCCGTCAGTGTCCTGACCGAGGAGCGCCGGTTCGGCGGGAGCCTTGCCGACCTCGACGCCGTGCGCGACGCGGTGCGAATCCCCGTGCTGCGCAAGGACTTCATGGTCACCGACTACCAGATCTGGGAGGCGAGGGCCCATGGGGCCGACCTCATCCTCCTCATCGTCGCGGCCCTGGCCCAGGACGACCTCGTGCGCATGCAGGACCTCGCCCGCTCCCTGGGCATGACGGCACTCGTCGAGGTCCACGACGAGGCCGAGGCCGCTCGCGCGGTCGACGCCGGCGCCAGCGTCATCGGTGTCAACGCCCGCAACCTCAAGACCCTCGACGTCGACCCGGACACCTTCGCGCGGCTCGTGCCGGGCATCCCGGACAGCTGTGTTCGGGTGGCCGAGTCCGGTGTCCGCGGTCCGGACGACGCCGCCCGGTATGCCGCCGAGGGCGCCCACGCGGTGCTCGTCGGCGAAGCCCTGGTGCTGGGCGGCGACCCGCGCGCCGCAGCACACGACCTCATCACGGCGGGAGCCCTCGCATGACCCAGCAACGGGGCGAGCACGCCCCCGTCGACGTCCCCCGGCCCGGCCGCTTCGGCGCCTTCGGCGGCAGGTACGTGCCAGAGGCGCTGATCCCTGCCCTCGAAGAGCTCGACGAGGCACGCAAGAAGGCCATGGTCGACCCCGGCTTCCTCGGCGAGCTCGAGCAGCTGCACCGCACATACACCGGGCGCCCCAGCATCATCACGGAGGTGCCGCGGTTCGCCGAGCACGCCGGGGGAGCGCGCGTCATCCTCAAGCGCGAGGACCTCAACCACACCGGTTCGCACAAGATCAACAACGTGCTGGCGCAGGCGCTGCTCACCAAGCGCATGGGCAAGACGCGCGTCATCGCGGAGACCGGGGCGGGCCAGCACGGCGTCGCCACCGCGACCGCTGCGGCCTTGATGGGCCTGGAGTGTCGCATCTACATGGGCAAGGTCGACACCGAGCGCCAGGCCCTCAACGTCGCCCGGATGCGCATGCTCGGCGCCGAGGTCGTCCCGGTCCCGACCGGCAGTGCCACGCTCAAGGACGCCATCAACGAGGCGCTGCGCGACTGGGTCACCAACGTCCACAACACGCACTACCTGCTCGGCACGGTGACCGGCCCGGCGCCCTTCCCGGAGATGGTGCGCGACTTCCACCGGATCATCGGGGTCGAGGCCCGATCCCAGGTGCTCGACCTCGTCGGCCGCCTGCCGGACGCCGTCATCGCGTGTGTGGGTGGCGGGTCGAACGCCATGGGCATCTTCCACCGCTTCATCGACGACGCGGGCGTGCGCCTCGTGGGCATCGAGGCAGGTGGGGAGGGGCTCGAGTCCGGCCGGCACGCCGCCCGCTTCGCCGCCAGCGAGCCCGGGGTGCTGCACGGCACGTTCAGCTACCTCATGCAGGACGAGGACGGCCAGACGATCGAGTCCCACTCGATCTCAGCCGGGCTCGACTACCCGAGTGTGGGGCCCGAGCACTCGTTCCTGCGGGACTCCGGGCGGGCCGAGTACCGCTACGCCACGGACGACCAGGCGATGACGGCTTTCGAGCTCCTCTGCAAGACGGAGGGCATCATCCCGGCGATCGAGTCGGCACACGCCCTGGCGGGCGCGATCGAGCTGGGCACCGAACTGGGGCCTGACGCGTTGCTGCTCGTGAACCTCTCCGGCCGCGGAGACAAGGACGTCCACACCGCCGCCCGCTACTTCGGGCTCATCGACGAGGAGGGCAACACCCAGTGAGCGCAGGCGTCGGTACCGTGCTCGAGCGCTGCCGCGACGAGGGCCGGGCAGCGCTCGTCGGCTACCTCCCCGTCGGTTTCCCGGACGTGCCTGGCTCCGTCGAGGCCATGGTGGCGATGGTCGAGTCCGGGGTCGACATCGTCGAGGTCGGCGTTCCCTACAGCGACCCGCTCATGGACGGCCCGGTCATCGCGTATGCCGCGGACCAGGCCCTCAAGCGCGGGGCCCGGGTCCGCGACCTCTTCAAGGCCACGCGCGCGGTGCGCGACGCGGGGGCCCCGCCGCTGGGCATGACCTACTGGAACCTCATCCTCCGGTACGGCCCAGAGGCCTTTGCCCGCGACCTCGCCGAGGCGGGCGGCGCCGGCATGATCACCCCGGACCTCATCCCCGACGAGGCCGGCCAATGGATCGAGGCGACCGAGGAGCACGGTCTCGACCGCGTCTTCCTCGTCGCCCCGAGCTCGACCGACGAGCGCCTCGCCGCTGTCACCAACCAGTGCCGCGGCTTCGTCTACGCCGCTTCCCACATGGGTGTCACAGGGGCGCGCGCGAGCCTCGGCGACGCGGCCTCGGTCATCGTCAGCCGGACCAAGGCCGTCACCGACAAGCCCGTCTGCGTGGGTCTCGGCGTCTCCACCCGCGAGCAGGCCGCCGAGGTGGCGGCCTTCGCCGACGGCGTGATCGTCGGCTCGGCGCTGGTCCGGTGCCTGACCGAGGCAGACGACCTGGCCAGCGGGATCTCCCGGTTGCGCGAGGTCGTCGGGGAGCTGGCTGCAGGAGTTCGCGAGGGCCGTTGACGTGACCACCCTGTCTGACCAGCAGCCCGCAGCGACACCGGCACGACGACTCCGCTGGAACCCCCGAGGCCTGGACGCCGTCGGGTTGGCGGCACGGCTCCTGCTCGGCGGGGTGATGCTCGTGGCCGGCGCCCTGAAGGTGGCCAAGCCAGAGGTGTCGGCCCGTGCCGTGCAGGCCTACCAGCTGCTGCCGTTCGACCTCGCCACGTACATCGGCTACGGCCTGCCGATCCTCGAGCTCGTCCTGGGAGCGCTGCTCATCGCGGGCCTCTTCACGCGCACCGCGGCTGCGGTCTCCGGCGTGCTGCTCGTGGCGTTCATCGTCGGCATCGCCTCCGCCTGGGCGCGAGGGCTGAGCATCGACTGCGGCTGCTTCGGCGAAGGCGGGACTATTGCCCCATCCGAGACCCGGTACCTGGAAGAAATACTCCGTGACGTGGGGCTTCTCCTCTGTGCCGCGTGGCTCGTGATCCGGCCGCGCACGGCATACAGCCTCGAACGCACCCTGTTCGCCGACGAAAGGTAACGCCATGTCAACCCAGGCCAAGGACCGCCGCGCGAAGATCGAGGCGGCCAAGCCCAAGGGAAGGGGCGGCGCGAACAAGGTCGTGGTGGCCACGGTCGTGGCAGTGCTTGCGATCGCCGCGATCGTCGCAGCCGTCATCGTCGCTGACCAGGGCATGAAGGCGGATCTCGCCGCCGGCGGGAGCTCCCTGCCGAAGAACGCTCCCGCCATGGGCGCCGGGCTGGTCGTCAACCCCTCTGCGCCGGCGAACGTCCCCACGCTCGACCTCTGGGTCGACTTCCAGTGCCCTGCCTGCGCCTCCTTCGAGGGGACCTTCGGCGACCAGATGGCCGGAATGACCCAGGACAACGAGGTCAGGCTCGTCGTCCACGTGCTCTCCTTCCTCGACAGCAACCTGGGCAACGACTCCTCGAACCGGGCTGCGAACGCTGCGTTCTGCGCTGCCGACCAGGACGCCTTCCTGCCGTACCACCAGGCCGTCTTCGCGGGGCAGCCGCAGCGTGAGGGCGAGGGCTACACCGACGGCCAGCTCACGGAGTTCGCCGGGAAGGCAGGCCTCACCGGGGCTGCGCTGAACACGTGGCAGCAGTGCTACGAGGCTCGCGCGCACAACCAGTACGTCGAGTCCGTGCAGACGCAGTCGGCCAAGGACGGCATCAACGGGACCCCGACGCTGAAGCTCAACGGCAAGCCCCTGGAGCTGCAGGGACTGACGCCGCAGTCCTTCGCCGAGCAGGTCAAGGCCGCCACGAGGTGACGGCTGCCATCCCCAGCCCGGTCGACGCCGCCTGGCAGATCGGCCCGCTGACGCTGCGTGCCTACGCGTTGTGCATCCTCGCCGGCATCATCCTCGCCGTCTGGATCACCGGCCGGCGCCTCGCCGAGCGGGGCGGGACCGCCGAGCAGGCCCTCGACATCTCTGCCTACGCCGTGCCCTTCGGCATCGTGGGCGGGCGGCTCTACCACGTCATCACCACACCCCAGCCGTACTTCGGCGAGGGGGGCAGCCCGATCAAGGCGCTGTACATCTGGGAGGGCGGTCTGGGCATCTGGGGCGCGATCGCCCTGGG
>Ga0247820_10000307_pt1 | contig 25393 bp, 22 predicted proteins | sample 13C_Glucose_Day1_2_FD_192480 | JGI IMG/M metagenome (GOLD analysis project Ga0247820, IMG submission 192480) | Soil microbial communities from agricultural site in Penn Yan, New York, United States - 13C_Glucose_Day14 | ecosystem: Environmental > Terrestrial > Soil > Agricultural land | place...
GCCCGAACCCCGGCACCCCGTTCCCCGCCCATGCCCATGCCCATGCCCATGCCCAGGAACCGGTACCGCCGCTCCGGCCGCCCCGTCACCCCGTACCGCAGCGACACCTCCACGGTGCCCACGGTGTGGAAGTGCTCCAGATACCGTCGGGCACTGACCCGCGAGACCCCGGTGAGACCGGCGCACTCGGTGGCCGACAGGGTGCCGTCGGCCTCGCGCAGGGTGCGTTCGATCAGCCCCGCGGTCTCCGCGCTCATGCCCTTGGGCAGCACCGGTGCCACCGGCCCCGCCGCCCCTGCCAGCACCCGGTCGACGTCCGCCTGCCCCCGCACCACCGTGTCGCGCAGCCGGCCGCGCTGCAGGGCGTAGCGCTCCAGGCGCCCGCGCAGGTCCTCGAAGTCGAAGGGCTTGAGCAGATAGTCGACGACCCCGTGCCGTACCGCGCCGCGCACCGCGTCCGCCTCGCGGGCGGCGCTGATGACCATCACGTCGCAGTCGTGCCCGGCGGCGCGCAGCCGGGGGATGACGTCCAGCCCGAAGACGTCGGGCAGGTAGAGGTCGAGCAGCACCAGATCGGGACGGAGTCCGTCCACCGCGGCGAGAGCCTGCTCACCGGTCCCGGCGACACCGACGACCCGGAACGCGTCGAGGCGTTCCACGTAGGCGCGGTGCACCCGGGCCACCCGGAAGTCGTCGTCGACCACGAGCACGTCGATCGCGTCCACGGCCGCGTGCCGCTCGTCCCGCGCGCTGCCCACCGTTCCCGCTCCTTCCGTCAGGTCCGACCACAGACCCCCACACCGCGCCGCACCGCACCGCACCACGAGACACGGCGCGCCGCCCCCACCACCCCACGGTGGCCGGAACCGCCCATCATGGCCCCCACCTGCGGCCGGGGAAAGAGCCATACGCCACGGACCCCGCAGCGCTGACGCAATGACCACAACCTCCATTGGTTCCGCAAGCGCGACAGCCCCGCGGCACGCGGGCACCATGTGGCCCGCGTCACCCTCCCCCCACAGGGCCCGGCGCGACTCCCAGACGACCGACCGACAGGTGGTGGCACTCGTGCGCCTGCGCACACCCCTCGCCCTGCTCGGGGCCGCCGTGCTCGTACTCGTGGGCCCGCCGCTGCTCACGACGGGCAGCGGCACCGACGCCGGCACGCAGATCCCCGGTCTGCGCTTCATGGTTCCCAACTCGCCGGGCGGCGGCTACGACATCACGGCCCGGACGGCCGCGAAGAACGCCGAGGACGCCGGACTCACCCACACCATCGAGGTGTTCAACCTGCCCGGCGCCGGCGGCACCGTGGGCCTGAGCCGGCTGGTGAGCGAGCACGGCAACGGCAAGCTCGCCATGTCGATGGGCCTGGGCGTGGTCGGCGCCGTCCGTTCCAACGACGCGCCGAAGACCCTGGCGGACACCACCCCGATCGCCCGGCTCACCGAGGAGCAGGACGTCGTCGTGGTCGCCAAGGACTCCCCGTACAAGACGATCGGCGATCTGATCGGCGCCTGGAAGGAGAACCCCGGCAAGCACCCGGTGGGCGGCGGCTCCTCCCCCGGCGGTCCCGACCACCTCGCGCCGATGCTGATGGCACGGGCCGCCGGGATCCCCCCGAAGGAGGTCAACTACATCCCCTTCGACGGCGGCGGCGAACTGCTCGCCTCGATCCTCGGGAACAAGGTCGCCTTCGGTGTCTCCGGCGTCGGCGAGTACCTCGACCAGATCAGGTCCGGTGAGCTGCGCCTGCTCGCGGTCACCGGCCCGGAGCGGGTCGCCGGCCTCGACGCGCCGACGCTCCAGGAGGCGGGCTACGAGGTGAGTTTCACCAACTGGCGCGGCATCGTCGCCCCGCCCGGCCTCACCGACGCCGAGCGCGACAAGCTCGTACGCCTGGTGCGGGAGCTGCACGACTCGGACGAGTGGCGGGAGTCGATGAAGCGCAACGGCTGGGACGACGCCTTCCTGACCGGCGAGAAGTTCGGCGCTTTCCTGGACGCCGAGGACAAGCGCGTGGTCTCGGTACTGAAGGAGCTCGGACTGTGACGACCCCGACCACGGGCCCCACGGGCCCCACAGACCCCAAGGACCCCACCGACTCCGCCGCCCCCACCGGGACGCCCGCAGCCGAGCGGCGCTCCTGGCTCCGCGACCACTCCGAACTCGGCGTCTGCGCCCTGCTGCTGGCCCTCGGCGTGCTCGTCCTGGGCGACGCCCTCACCATGGACGTCGACATCACCCAGCGCGGGCCGGTCGGCCCGAAGACCGTGCCGGTCGTCGTCGGCGCCGGACTGCTCCTCGTCGCCGCCCTGCTCGCGGTCGACGTGCTGCGCGGCGGCCGGGGCCAGGCCGAGTCCGGGGAGGACGTCGACCTGTCCGAACCCGCCGACTGGCGTACGGTCCTGCTGCTCACCGGGGTGTTCCTCGGCTTCGCCGTCCTCATCGAACCGCTGGGGTTCCCGGTCGCCGGGGCGCTGCTCTTCTGGGGCGCGGCCTTCGTACTCGGCAGCCGCAGACCCGACCGCGATCCGCTGATCGCGGCGGTGATCTCCCTCATCACCTACGCCGTGTTCAACAACCTGCTCGGAGTGCCGCTCCCCGGCGGCCCGCTGATGGGAGTGCTGTGACATGAACGCCCTCAACTCCCTCATGGACGGCTTCGGTACCGCCCTCACCCCGCTCAACCTGCTCTGGGCCGCCGTGGGCGTGCTGCTCGGCACGGCGATCGGCGTGCTGCCCGGCATCGGCCCGGCGATGGCGGTGGCGCTGCTGCTGCCGGTGACGTACGGACTCGATCCGATCGGCGCGTTCATCATGTTCGCCGGGATCTACTACGGCGCGATGTTCGGCGGTTCGACCACCTCCATCCTGCTGAACACTCCCGGCGAGAGCGCGGCCGTGGTCGCGGCCATGGAGGGCAACCCCATGGCCAAGTCGGGGCGCGGCGCCCAGGCCCTCGCGGCCGCCGCGATCGGGCACTTCGCGGGCGGCATGGTCGGCACGATCCTGCTGGTGGCGCTGGCGCCGACGGTCGCGGACCTGGCGGTGGACATCGGCGCCCCGGACTACTTCGCCATCATGGTGCTGGCGTTCATCGCGGTGACGTCGGTGCTCGGTTCGTCCCGGATCCGGGGCCTGGCCTCGCTGTTGATCGGGCTGACGATCGGTCTGGTCGGCCTGGACCAGATGACCGGTCAGCAGCGGCTGACGTTCGGCTCGCTGCAACTCGCCGACGGCGTCGACGTGGTGATCGTCGCGGTGGGCCTGTTCGCGATCGGTGAGGCGCTGTGGGTGGCCGCGCATCTGCGGCGCAGGCCGCCGGACCCGATCCCGGTGGGCCGGCCGTGGCTGGGGCGCGCCGATCTGAGGCGCACCTGGAAGTCCTGGGCGCGCGGCCCGTTCATCGGATTCCCGTTCGGGGCGATCCCGGCGGGCGGCGCGGAGATCCCGACCTTCCTGTCGTACGTCACGGAGAAGCGGCTGTCGAAGCACAAGGACGAGTGGGGCAAGGGCGCCATCGAGGGGGTCGCGGGCCCCGAGTCGGCCGCGTCGGCCTCGGCGGCGGGCACGCTGGTGTCGATGCTGACCCTGGGCCTGCCGACCACGGCGGTCGCGGCGGTGATGCTGGCGGCATTCCAGCAGTACGGCATCCAGCCGGGCCCGCTGCTCTTCGAACGGGAACCGGACCTGGTGTGGGGTCTGATCGCCTCGCTGTTCGTCGGCATGGTGCTGCTGCTCGCCCTCAACCTGCCGCTGGCCCCGGTGTGGGCGAAGCTGCTGCGCATCCCGCGGCCGTACCTGTACGCGGGGATCATGTTCTTCGCGGCGGTGGGCGCGTACGCGGTCGGCGGTGAGGTGATCGACCTGGTGATCCTGCTGATCATCGGTCTGATCGGGTTCGGCATGCGGCGGTACGGACTGCCGGTGCTGCCGGCCGTCATCGGGGTCATCCTCGGTCCGGCCGCCGAACAGCAGTTGCGCCGCGCGCTGCAGATCAGCGACGGCAGCGTCTCGGGTCTGGTCGACACCCCGTTCTCGGTGATTGTTTACGCGGTCGTCGTGCTGCTGCTGGCGTGGCCGCTGGTGCGCAGGGCGCTGCCCCGGAAGGGCGCGGGGACCTGATCGAACGCGGAATTCGACGGTCGGGGCGCGGCACGCGAGGCCGCGCCCCGACGGTGTGCGCGGGCCGTGGCGCCGGGGCCGCGATCCCGTCCGGGCCCTTGACGCGTCAATGACAACAGTGGCTTGATGGCGACATGGGAGCGCTCCCATGTCATCTCACCCCAGGGAAACCCAGGGAAGGGGAACCCATGCGCGTCACCCGCCTGCTGCGCTTACGCACGCTTCCGCTCCTCGGCCTGCTGGCCGCCCTGCTCCTCCCCCTCGGCGCGACGACCGCGGCAGCCGCGCCGGCGGCGGCCGACCCGGCGGCGGCCGACCCGGTGCGGATCATGCCGCTGGGCGACTCCATCACCGGGTCGCCCGGCTGCTGGCGGGCCCTGCTGTGGAACCGGCTGCTGGACGCCGGCCACACGGACATCGACTTCGTCGGCACGCTTCCCGCGCAGGGCTGCGGCGTGGCGCACGACGGGGACAACGAGGGGCACGGCGGCGAACTCGTCACCAACGTGGCGGACCAGAACCTGCTTCCCGCACGGCTTGCGGCCACGCTGCCGGACATCGTTGTCATGCACTTCGGCACGAACGACGTCTGGAGCAGCGTCTCCCCGGACCGCATCCTCGCGGCCTACACGAAGCTGGTGGGACAGATGCGGGAGTCCAACCCGGACATGCGGGTCCTCGTCGCCCGGATCATCCCCATGAACCCCGCCACCTGCGCCGCGTGCGCCCAGCGCGTGGTGGACTTCAACGCCCGCATCCCGGCGTGGGCGGCGGCCACCGGCACCGATCGCTCCCCGGTGACCGTCGTCGACCAGTGGACGGGTTTCGACACGGCCACGGACACCTACGACGGCGTGCACCCGAACGACGCGGGCAACGTGAAGATCGCCGCACGCTGGTTCCCGGCCCTGGACGCGCTCCTGGACGAGGGCGTGCCCGGTGGCCCGGGCGACCCGGGCGGGCCCGGCGACGCCACCTGCACCGCGTCCTTCCGGGCCGTCTCCGTCTGGCAGGGCGGCTACCAGGGCGAGGTGACGGTGCGCAACACCTCCGCCGCCCCCGTCACGGGCTGGAAGGTTACGGTCGTACCGTCCGGCGGCGCCCGCGTCGGCCAGGTCTGGAACGGGACCCCCGTCACGGCGGCCGACGGCACGGCCACGGTCACCGACGCGGGCTGGAACGGGTCCCTGGCCCCCGGCGCGAGCGCCGCCTTCGGCTTCATCGCCACCACCCCGGCAACCTCCACCGCCCCGACGGCAACCGTCGACTGCACGGCCACCTCCTGACCGCACGGCACCACCGGGCGCGCCGCCGGGCACGGACCGGACGACACCGCCGGACGCACGGCGCCACCACCCCGTCGCACGACGGACCCACCCGCACCACGCCCGCCCACGGTACGACGGGACGGCACGGCGGGACGACACGACGGGACGGAACAGCACGACGCACGGCAAGGACAGCCCACCGCACCCCCTTGGAGCCGCCATGAGAGTCCGCCCGCCCGCCTTCCCACGAGCCGCCGGCCTGGTCGCCGCCGTCCTGGGACTCCTCCTCCCGCTCCTCGCCCTCACCACCCCGGCCCACGCGGCGCCCACCGGGTTCCGGGTGCAGAACGGCCGGCTCCTCGAGGCGTCCGGGAACGACTTCGTGATGCGCGGCGTCAACCACGCCCACACCTGGTACGCCGACCGGATCAGCTCCCTGGCGCACATCAAGGCCAAGGGCGCCAACACCGTGCGGGTCGTCCTCTCCAGCGGCGACCGCTGGACCCGCAACGACACCGCCGACGTGGCGAACGTCGTCGCACAGTGCAAGCAGAACCGGCTGATCTGCGTACTGGAGGTGCACGACACCACCGGCTACGGCGAGCAGAGCGGAGCCGTCACCCTCTCCCGCGCCGCCGACTACTGGATCGGAGTCCAGAGCGCCCTGGCCGGCCAGGAGGACCACGTCATCGTCAACATCGGCAACGAGCCGCACGGCAACACCGGTTACACGGCCTGGACCGCCGACACCAAGGCCGCCATCCAGAAGCTGCGCGACGCCGGGTTCGACCACACGCTGATGGTCGACGCCCCCAACTGGGGCCAGGACTGGGCGTTCACCATGCGCGACAACGCCGCCTCGGTCTTCGCCGCCGACCCGGACGCCAACACGGTCTTCTCCATCCACATGTACGGCGTCTTCGACACCGCCGCCGAGATCAGCGACTACCTGGGACGCTTCGTGTCGGCCAAACTCCCCATCGTGGTGGGCGAGTTCGGGCACAACCACTCCGACGGCAATCCCGACGAGGACGCCATCCTGGCCGTCACCCGGCAGCTCGGCCTGGGCTACCTCGGCTGGTCCTGGAGCGGCAACGGCGGCGGCGTCGAGTACCTCGACATGGTCACGGACTTCGACCCCGCCCGGCTGACCAGCTGGGGTGAGCGCATCTTCGACGGCGCCGACGGCATCGCCGCGACCTCCGAGGAGGCCGCGGTCTACGGTTCCGGCTCCGGCGGCGACACCACGCCCCCGACCGCTCCCGGCGCCCCGAGCGCCTCGGCGGTGACCGCCTCGTCCGCGCGGCTCACCTGGGGCGCCGCGACCGACGCGAACGGGGTCACGGGCTACGACGTGGTGCGGATCAGCGGCGGTGCGGAGAGCGTCGTCACCTCGACGGCGGGCACCTCCGCCACCGTCACCGGACTCACCGCCGCCACCTCCTACACGTTCGCCGTCTACGCCCGGGACGCCGCCGGCAACCGCTCGCCGCGCTCCGCCACGGTGACCGTCACCACGTCCTCCGGCGGTACGACGGGGGCCTGCGCGATCGCCTACCGGGTGACCAACGAGTGGCCCGGCGGATTCCAGGGCGAGGTCACTGTCCGCAACACCGGCGGTTCGGCGGTGAACGGCTGGACGCTGACCTGGTCCTTCCCCGCGGACCAGCGGATCACCAACATGTGGGGCGGCACTCCGGCGCAGAGTGGTTCCGAGGTCAGTGTCGCCTCCGCCCCGTACACCGCGTCGATCCCCGCGTCCGGCTCGGTGGTCGTCGGCTTCACGGCCTCGCGGACCGGTACGAACCCCAGCCCGACGGCGTTCGCGCTCAACGGCGCGGCGTGCGCCGTGGCCTGACGGAACGCTGCCCGGAAGGTTCCTCCCCCTTCCGGGCAGCGGGCGGGCCGTCCCGCTCAGACGAGGTGGGCGAAGACCACCAGGTTCTCGGTGTAGTCCCGGGCGGAGTGGTCGTAGTCCCCGGCGCAGGTGATGAGCCGCACCTGTGCGTCGGGGGTGTCGGCGTACACCCGGTCGTCGGGGAAGTCGTCCTTCGCGAAGGACTCCGTCTCGTCGACGACGAACGTCGCCTTGCTGCCGTCGGCGCGCAGCACCCGGAAGCGGTCGCCCTTGTCCAGTTCGCCGAGTCGGGCGAACACGGCCGGGGAGGTCTTGGTGTCCACGTGCCCGGCGATGATCGCCGTGCCGCGTTCGCCCGGGGAGACGCCCTTGGCGTACCAGCCGACCAGATTGGTGTCGTCGGCGGGGGGCGGCTCGAGCCGGCCCTTGTCCCCGATGGCGAGGTCGGTGAAGGGGGCGTCGACGCCGATCGCCGGGACGAGCAGCCGGGTGGGCGCGGACCGGGACATCTGTTCGGCGGCCGGTTCGCCGGTCGCGGGTTCGCCCGTGGGGGAGCCGGACGGCGCGGCGGAGACCGCGGCGGGGGCCTGCGCCCCGTGGGCGTCGTCGGGAGGGTTCTCGCCGCCGCCCATCAGTGTCGTGGCCAGCAGGAGGCCGGCTCCGCTCCAGAAGACCGCCGTCATGACGGCGCGCAGTCTCCGCCTCGTCGGCGACGCAGGATCGGTTTCGAGGGGGGAAGGGGGACTGGCTGCCATCGGGGGGACCACCTCATTCGGACACGGCAGCGGGCACAGGACGCGGACGGGCGGGCGGGGCCGTCATGACGCGCGCGGCGCGTACGACGGCCCCTGCCGCCAGGGGGTGTCGTTCGGACAGGGCCGGCTCCGGGGAACGGCGCCTAGCGGCCGTACCGTGCCCCACGCTCCCGGCGGGATCCGAATGTCACCCCCTGGATCGCCGGGCATGGTCAGGCCAGGTTTCCGGAGACCTTCTTGCGGCGCAGCGCGTAGGCGCCGGTGCCGAGGACCGCCAGCGCGGCCAGGCCGCCCGCGGTGACAGCGGGCTCGGCGAGCGCGCCGCCACCGGTGTGCATCCCGCCGCGCGGCTTCTCGTGGCCGTACCCCTTCTCCTCCTTGCCGCTGTCCTCCTTGCCGCTGTCGTGCTTGCCGCTCCAGGAGTCCTCGCTCTGCGAGTCGCCCTTCTCCTTGTAGGTCTCGGGGTCGTACTTCGGGTCCTTGGCGGTACCCCAGTCCTCGTCGCTCACGGCGGTCAGGGCGCCGCCGCCCGTGTGCACTCCGCCGTGCGGCTTGTCGTGCTTGCTCTCCTTGTCGTACTCCTTGCTGTAAGAAGACTTGTCGTGGTCCCCGTCGCCCGAGTGGTCGGCGTAGGCTGCGGGCGCGGCGAGGGCGAGGGCCGCCGTGGCCGTCGCGGTGGCGAGCACCATGCGGGCAGAGCGCATCTGAGAGTCCTTCCACGGGAGGCCGGGCAGCTGACTCCTCGCCAGCACGGATGTCCCGGTCTCCGGCGTGATCCACGCTCAGCCATGCCGACCCGCCCCACCATCCGGGACGATCACTCGGGTTAACGGGCCCACTCCTCCGGCGGCACACGCACCGCGCCCGCCGCCTCTTACGGGCGCCCCTTGCTCCCCGCCGCGCCGCCACCTAGCCTGACTTTGTGCCGCTGATAAACAAAACCCGATCGCACAGTGTGGTGCCGGGTAACGACCTCGTCCGACTCCGTCTCGCCCTGACCGCCTTCTTCGCCCTCGACGGCTTCGTCTTCGCCGGCTGGGTGGTGCGCATCCCCGCCATCAAGGAGCAGACCGGCGCCTCCGCCGGCTCCCTGGGCCTCGCCCTGCTCGGCGTCTCCGCCGGGGCCGTGATCACGATGACGCTCACCGGGCGCCTGTGCCGCCGGTACGGCAGTCATCTCGTCACCGTCGTCTGCGCGGTCGCGCTCTGCCTGAGCGTCGGGCTGCCTCCGCTGACCCATTCCCCCCTCGCGCTCGGCCTCGTGCTGCTGCTCTTCGGCGCGGCGTACGGCGGGATCAACGTCGCCTTCAACAGCGCCGCCGTCGATCTGGTGGCCGCGCTGCGGCGCCCCATCATGCCCAGCTTCCACGCCGCGTTCAGCCTCGGCGGCATGATCGGGGCGGGCCTGGGCGCCCTGGTCGCCGGTTCGCTGTCGCCCACCCGGCATCTGTGGGGGCTCGCCGCGGTGGGGCTGCTGGTGACGGCCGTCGCGGGGCGGGCGCTGATGCGCTGCGCGCCGCTGACCCCGGCGGGCGCGGGGCGGACCGGGACCGAGCGGGCCGCGCCGCGCCGGCCGGACCGGCGCACCCGCGCACTGGTGATCGTCTTCGGGCTCATCGCGCTGTGCACGGCGTACGGTGAGGGCGCGCTGGCCGACTGGGGCGCGCTCCACCTGGAGGAGGACCTCGGCGCCTCACCGGGCGCCGCGGCCGTCGGGTACTCGTGTTTCGCGCTCGCCATGACGGTCGGGCGGCTGACCGGTACGGCGCAGCTGGAACGGCTGGGCCGGACCCGCACGCTGCTCGCGGGCGGCTCCACCGCCGTGGCGGGCATGCTGCTCGGCGCGCTCGCGCCCTCCCTGTGGGCGGCGCTGCTCGGGTACGCGGTGACCGGCCTCGGTCTCGCCAACCTCTTCCCGGTGGCCGTCGAGCGGGCGGGTGCGCTCGCCGGGCCCGGCGGGGTCGCCACCGCCTCCACCCTGGGTTACGGCGGGATGCTCCTCGGCCCGCCCGCGATCGGCTTCATGGCGGACTGGTTCAGCCTCCCGGCCGCTCTGACCAGCGTGGCGGTGCTGGCCGCGGTGGCCACCGTCATCGGCTTCGCGGCACGCCGGGCCGACGCGGGCTGACCCCGCGCCTGCTTCGCCCCCGCCGTGAGCGGATCAAGAGGCCGCCGGACCCGGGCCGACCGTGGAGACCCGGTACGGGCGGCCGCGGTGCGCTCGCGGCCGTGACGGGACCGGCACGGCCGCCGGCCGGCTGCGAGACGGTGCTGCGCCTCGTCGGGCCGCCGCTCGCGCCGGTCCCGTCCGCCGTCCGCGGGGCCGCCGTGCCGGTCCGCTCCCGGCGGCGCGCCGGTCAGTCAGCCCAGCCAGCCCGGCCGAACCAGGCCCGTCTCGTAGGCCAGCACGACCAGTTGGGCCCGGTCGCGGGCGCCCAGCTTCACCATGGTGCGGCTGACATGGGTCTTGGCGGTGAGCGGGCTGACCACCAGACGGCGGGCGATCTCCTCGTTGGACAGGCCGATGCCGACCAGGGCCATGACCTCCCGCTCCCGCTCGGTGAGCGCCGCGAGGCCGCCGGCGGCGGCCGGTTCCTTCGAACGGGCCGCGAACTCGGCGATCAGCCGGCGGGTCACGCCGGGCGAGAGCAGCGCGTCCCCCTCGACCACCGCCCGCACCGCGCGCAGCAGTTCCTCCGGCTCGGTGTCCTTGACCAGGAAGCCGGAGGCTCCCGAGCGGATCGCCTCGAAGACGTACTCGTCCAGCTCGAAGGTGGTGAGCATGACCACCTTCACCTCCCCCAGGCCCGCGTCCCCGGTGACCCGGCGGGTCGCGGCGAGACCGTCGAGCACGGGCATCCGGATGTCCATCAGGACGACGTCGGGTCGCAGCGCACGGACCAGCCGTACCGCCTCCTCGCCGTCGGACGCCTCCCCCGCCACCTCGATGTCCGGCTGCGCGTCCAGCAGCGCGCGGAACCCCGCCCGGACCAGTGACTGGTCGTCGGCGAGCAGTACCCGGATCACCGGTCCTCCCCTGACGCGAGCGGCAGTTCGGCGAGCACCCGGAACCCTCCGTCCGGGCGCGGGCCCGCCTCGATGGTGCCATCCAGCGCGGCGGCCCGCTCCCGCATCCCGGCGAGCCCGTTGCCGCCGCCGCCCGCGTCGTCGCCCGTGGCGGGTCCGTCGTCGTCGACGCGCAGCCGCAGCCGGCCGCCGTCCTGTTCGATGCGCACCCGGGCCTCGCGCGAGCCGGAGTGCCGTACGACGTTGGTGAGGGCCTCCTGGACGATGCGGAAGGCGGCCAGGTCCGCGCCGGGCGGCAAGGCCGGCGGCTCGCCCTCCACGGTCACGGTGAGGCCGGCGCCCGCGGCCTGTTCCACCAGTTCGGACAGCCGGTCCAGACCGGGCGCGGGAGCGCGCGGGGCGGCGCCGGGCGCGCGCAGCGTGTCCAGCACCTGACGCACCTCCCCGAGCGCCTCCTTGCTCTGCGCCTTGATGGTGGTCAGCGCGGTGCGCGCCTGCTCCGGGTCGCTGTCCAGCAGGGCGAGCCCCACTCCCGCCTGCACATGGATGACGGAGATGCTGTGCGCGAGCACGTCGTGCAGCTCGCGGGCGATCCGCAGCCGTTCCTCGTCCGCGCGGCGCCGCGCCGCCCGGGCGCGCTCGGCCCGCTCCCGCGCCCACTGCTCGCGCCGGGTCCTGACCAGCTCCGAGACCGCGACGAGCGCCACCACCCAGGTGGCGACCACGATCTCCTCGTTCCAGGAGACGGCCCCGTCGCCGGACGGCGGCAGCCACCGGTACAGCAGCTGCGCGATCAGCACGTGCCCCGCCCAGAACGCCCCCATCGCCGCCCACGCGGCGTGCCGGTGCCCGGAGACCACGGCGCTGAAACAGGCCACGGCGACCGTGAGGAACACCGGCCCGTACGGGTATCCGGCGGCGTTGTAGAGCAGGACGGCGGCGACCGTCGCGCACAGCACGGGCACGGGACGACGCCACCGCCACAGCAGCAGCGCCCCGGCCACGAACAGGAGCACCCGGGCGGCGGGGTCGAGGGCGGCCCGCTCGCCCTCCTGGGAGTGCGCGGCGAACTGGGAGCCGGCCAGGACGAACGCCGTGAACAGCAGGGTGGAACGCCAGGGCCACCGGGGGCGGCCGTGCCCGCCGTCCCCGTCGGCCGCCTCGCCGGCGCCGTGGCCCTCTCCGGGCCGGCCGGCCCGTCCGGGCGGGCCGTGCCACCACTGCCGGGGCCACCGCCCCGGGGGCCCGCCGCCGGGTCCGCGCTGTGCGTCCATGCCGGCCACGCTAGACGCCGGGCGCCGTGGCCGGCGTCAGCCCGGCGTGGTGATCACACGTACTCCCGGCGAAGTACGTCCGCCGCAGCGGCGGCGGACCGGTCGCACGGTCCGCCGCGGCACTCTCAGGAGCCGGACTCCTCGCCCGCGGGACGCCGGTCCAGCGCGAGCAGGGCGCGGTGGGCCATCGGGTGGGTGCGGACCAGCTCGCCGAGCGTCGTCGAACCCCGCGTGATGTCCCTGAACGCGTTCCAGGCCGGGCGGAATCCGGTGAGGACCGCGTGGAACACCCCCGGACGCCGTTCGAACGCCGCCAGCATCCGCTTGCCGACGCTCATCTCCACGCCCAGGCCCGCCTTGACGGCGAAGGCGTAGTTCAGCGCCTGGCGGCGGGTGTCCACGGCGTCGTGGGCCTCGGCGATCCGCACCGCCCACTCCCCCGCCAGCCGGCCCGAGCGCAGCGCGAAGGAGATGCCCTCGCGGGTCCACGGCTCCAGCATGCCGGCCGCGTCCCCGCACACCAGCACCCGCCCCCGCGACAGCGGCGAGTCGTCGGCGCGGCAACGGGTCAAGTGGCCTGAGGAGATGCTCGGTTCGAAGCCGGCGAGGCCGAGCCGCCCGATGAAGTCCTCCAAGTACCGCTTGGTCGCGGCGCCTTCACCGCGCCGGGAGATCACACCGACGGTGAGCGTGTCGCCCTTGGGGAAGACCCAGCCGTAACTGCCGGGCATGGGGCCCCAGTCGATGAGCACCCGCCCCTTCCAGTCGTCGGCGACCGTCTCCGGCACCGGGATCTCGGCCTCCAGGCCGAGGTCGACCTGGTCCAGCTTCACGCCGACGTGCGCCCCTATGCGGCCGGCGCTGCCGTCCGCGCCGACCACGGCCCGCGCGAGCACCGTCTCGCCGCCCTGCAGGACGACGGCGACCGTGCGCCGGTCGGGCACGGCCGAGCCGTGCTGCTCCACCCGCTGCACGGCGACGCCGGTGCGCAGCTCGGCGCCCGCCTTCTGCGCGTGCTCCACGAGTTGCTGGTCGAACTCGGGCCGGTTGATCAGCCCGAACAGCATCTGCCGGGACCTGCGGGTGCGGCTGAAGCGGCCGTTGCTGGAGAACGTCACCGCGTGCACCCGGTCCTTCAGCGGAAGCTCGAAGCCGGGTGGCAACGCGTCGCGGGAGGGGCCGATGATGCCGCCGCCGCAGGTTTTGTAGCGCGGCAGCTCCGCCTTCTCGAGCAACAGCACGCGCCGTCCCGCGACCGCCGCCGCGTAGGCGGCCGATGCCCCCGCGGGTCCCGCGCCCACCACGACGACGTCCCACACCTGCCGCACGTCGTCCGCCGAAGAGTTCTCGCTGCTCACGATGGTTTACTGCTCCCGATCCAGCCGCCTGCCGCTCCTGTCCCCCCGCATCCTACGGCGGCGTTGATCTCGGGCCACTGTGGGAGGATCGGCGACGTAAGTGCCCGGTACACGGGTCGCTCACGCACACCGCACGATCATCTCGTACAAAGAAGTACGCAGAAGTACAACGTCGCACCCACAAGGAGCGTGCCCATGTCGTCGAATCCGGTCGCCGTGACCGTCGCCTCGCTGATGCCCAGGGCGAAGGAGGAGCTCACCGAACTGGTGGCCTTCAAGTCGGTGGCGGACTTCGGCCAGTTCCCGCGCGAGGAGAGCGAGGGCGCCGCGCGCTGGATCGCGGACGCGCTCACCGCCGAGGGCTTCCAGGACGTGGCGCTGCTCGACACCCCGGACGGCACGCAGTCCGTGTACGGCTTCCTGCCGGGCCCGGAGGGCGCGAAGACGGTGCTGCTGTACGCCCACTACGACGTGCAGCCGCCGCTGGACGAGGCCGGCTGGACCACCCCGCCCTTCGAGCTGACCGAGCGCGGCGGACGCTGGTACGGGCGTGGCACCGCCGACTGCAAGGGCGGCGTGATCCTGCACCTGCTGGCGCTGCGCGCGCTGAAGGCGAACGGCGGCGTGCCCGTGCACGTCAAGGTGATCGTCGAGGGCTCCGAGGAGCAGGGCACCGGCGGCCTGGAGCGGTACGCCGAGAGCCACCCGGACCTGCTGACGGCCGACACCATCGTGATCGGCGACGCGGGCAACTTCCGCGCCGGTCTGCCGACGGTCACCTCCACCCTGCGCGGTATGACGCTGGTCCGGGTGCGGGTCGACACCCTCGAGGGCAACCTGCACTCGGGGCAGTTCGGCGGCGCCGCGCCGGACGCGCTGGCCGCGCTGGTGCGCGTGCTGGACTCGCTGCGCGCCGAGGACGGCAGCACGACCGTCGACGGGCTGGCCGGTGACAGCGCCTGGGACGGACTGCAGTACGACGACGGGCAGTTCCGCAAGGACGCCAAGGTGCTCGACGGTGTGGACCTCATCGGCTCCGGCACGGTCGCCGACCGCATCTGGGCCCGCCCGGCGGTCACCGTGCTCGGCATCGACTGCCCGCCGGTGGTCGGCGCCACGCCGTCCGTGCAGGCGAGCGCCCGCGCGCTGGTCAGCCTGCGGGTGCCGCCGGGCGTCGACGCGGTCGAGGCGACCGGGCTGCTCCGGGCGCACCTGGAGGCGCGCACGCCGTGGGGCGCGCGGGTGAGCACCGAGCAGATCGGTCAGGGGCAGGCGTTCCGCGCGGACACGACCAGCCCGGCCTACCAGGCCATGTCCGACGCGATGGCGGTGGCGTACCCGGGCCAGGAGATGCAGTACGCGGGCCAGGGCGGTTCGATCCCCCTGTGCAACACCCTCGCCGCCCTCTACCCGAAGGCGGAGATCCTGCTCATCGGCCTGAGCGAGCCGGAGGCCCGGATCCACGCGGTGAACGAGAGCGTGTCCCCCGACGAGCTGGAGCGGCTGTCGGTCGCGGAGGCCCTGTTCCTGCGCAACTACGCGTCCGGCACCCGCTGAGCCGGAGCCGGCGGGAGTGGACGCCACCGTCCGCGCCCACTCCCCCGGCACGTCCCGCCCCCACCGCCCGGTCCCTGGCCGGTCTCGGCGCCGGGGGCGCCAGGGAGCCGCGTTCCACCGCCCCGGCCGGGGACACGGCGGGCGGGAGCGGTGCTCCGCCGACGTCCGCCGTGCCGAGTCGGGCTGCGGGCACCGCGCCGCACCGGTCGTCGCAGGCGTCCGGTGTCATCCGACCGGCACTCCGGCCTCCAGGTACATCGGCTTGCCCCGTTCGCGTGCCCGGAGGGCCCGGCGCAGCCGTTCGTAGCGGACCGGAGGGAGCAGGTCGGCGGCCTCCGCCTCGGAGGCGAAGCGCCAGCCGCGCAGTTCCGGGCCGGGCAGCAGCAGACGTCCGGCCTCGTCGGAGTCGAGGCGTCCGCCGTCGAAGAGCAGCCGCAGGCCGCCGAATCCGGGCGGCGCGGGCGGCTCCCAGTCGACGACGAGGAGCGCGGGCACGTCGTCCAGGCGGATCCCGGTCTCCTCGGCGACCTCGCGCATGCCCGCGCGGGCGGGTGCCTCACCGCGTTCCACGACGCCCCCCGGGAACTCCCAGCCCGGCTTGTAGGTCGGGTCGACGAGCAGCACCCGGTCCTGCTCGTCGAAGAGCAGCACCCCCGCGGCGACCGTCTCCGCGGTGGGTTCGGGCGTCTGCACGATGTCGCAGGCCGGCACCGCCCCGCTGCCGACCGCTTCGGCTATCCGCCGGGCGGTGTCGTACGGGGTGAGGGCGCCGTTGTCGATCGGGTAGGCGTCGGTGGTGAGCCAGGAGGCGAGGGCGGCCTTGTACGGCTCGATCTGGTCGAACGACCACTGCCGGACACGCATCTCGCCGTCGGGAAGGTCCGCGGGGACCTCGCGGGTCGCTATGCGTGTACGCAGTATCGTTTCGGCCGGAGCGAGGAGAACATGCCTGACCGGTATCCGGCGGGCGGCGAGCCCGCCGAAGATCTCGTCGCGGTGCTCCTGGCGCAGCAGCGTCATGGGGACCACGAGGGTCCCGCCCAGCTCGGCGAGCATCGCGGCCGCCGTGTCGATCACCAGTCGTCGCCAGATCGGGAGTTCCTGGAAGTCGCCGACCTCGGCGAGGCGCTTGGGCGGAAGCAGCCGGTCCAGTGCTCCGCCGATGACCTCGGGGTCGAAGAGCGTGCTGTTCGGGATCAGCTCGATCAGTTCGCGCGCGGTGGTGGTCTTTCCCGCACCGAACGCGCCGTTGACCCAGACGATCACGTTTCCCCCTCTTCTGTTGGCCCCCTGTGGCTTGCCCGCTCCACCCTGCCACGGAAACCAGATCGAGTTGAGAACACGTGACAACGGCGCCGGAGCCCCCGTCCCCGGGGGCTCCGGCGCCGTGTGTCGGGCCGTGGGGTCCGTCAGCGCCGGTCCCCCCGGTCGATGTCCAGGTCCAGGGTGTTGTTCTCCCCGACGGTCCGGTCGAGGGTGCTCAGCGTGTCGTCGACGCCGAGCGGGACGGCTCCCTCGGTGAGCGCGTGCGACGGGGTGACGGCCGCGACGACGAAACCGGTGGCGAGGGAGGCGATGGCCAGCATGCTGCGCTTCTTCATACCCGGCTCAACTCCCGAACGGCCCCGGGGGTCACGCACCGGTTCGGGCCGCCGCCGCGCGGGCGCTCCGTGCGGCCGTCTCAGACGCCCGCGACCGCCGTGTCCGTCCTGCCCGCCAGGGCGGCCGCCGCCGCGCCCACCAGTCCCGCGTCCGTGCCCATCTGGGCCGGGGTCACCACGAGGCGCTGGACGAAGGACAGGGTGGCGTACTCGGTGAGGGCCTTGCGGAGGGGGGCGAAGAGGACCTCGCCGGCCTTGCCCACGCCGCCGCCGATCACGGCGATGTCGATCTCGACGAGCGTCGCGGTGGCAGCGATCCCGGCGGCCAGCGCCCGGGCCGCCCGCGCGAACGAGGCCAGGGCCACCGGGTCCCCGGCCCGGGCGGCGGCGGCCACCGCGGCGGCCGAGGCGTCCCCGTCGGGGCCGGGCTCCCAGCCGTTCTCCAGGGCGCGGCGGGCGATGTTGGGGCCGCTGGCGATGCGCTCCACGCAGCCGCGCGCACCGCACGGGCACGGGTCGCCGTCGAGGTCCACGCTGATGTGACCGATGTGGCCGGCGTTGCCGGTGGGTCCGGGGTGCAGCCGGCCGCCGAGCACCAGTCCGCCGCCCACCCCGGTCGAGACGACCATGCACAGCGCGTTGTCGTGGCCGCGGGCGGCGCCCTGCCAGTGTTCGGCGGCCGTGATCGCCACGCCGTCGCCGATCAATTCGACGGGCAGACCCCCGGCCGCGTCCCGGACCCGGGCGACAAGGGGGTAGTCGCGCCAGCCGGGCACGTTGACCGGGCTCACCGTGCCGGCGGAGGCGTCCACGGGGCCGGCGCTGCCGATGCCCACCGCGCCCGTCCGGTGCCACAGCGGGGACGCGGTGAGTTCGCCGAGCACCGCCTCGACCGCACCCATCACTGTCTCGCCGTTCTCGCGGGCGGGCGTCGGCCGCTGGGCGCGGACCAGGAGCCGGCCCCGGCGGTCCACCAGAGCGCCGGCGATCTTGGTGCCGCCGATGTCGAGCGCGGCCACGAGGTCGGTGTGCATCAGTGTCGGATCTCCCCGTCGAACATCGGAACACATCGAAGAACCCTGCGAACGACCATGCGCGACCAGAAGGCAACACGCGGCGCACGGACAACGGCCCCGCCGTTCCGTGAGGTGCGGTCCGGAGTGGTCGGGGGACAGTGTCCCCCGACCCTGACAACGTTGTCCAGGCTCTATGCTCGACGCCACATCCTCATACAAACCCATGGACCTACGCATCCCCCGTGGCCGACAGGACAGGACACCGCACCGTGCCGGAGACGACCCGCCGCACCGACCGCATCCCAGGGACCCGTTACGGCAACCGTCCGACGATGAAGGACGTGGCCGCCCGGGCCGGCGTCGGGCTCAAGACGGTGTCCCGGGTGGTCAACGGCGAACCGGGGGTCACGCCGGAGACGGAGCGCCGCGTCCAGGAGGCGATCGACGCCCTCGGCTTCCGCCGCAACGACAGCGCCCGGGTCCTGCGCAAGGGCCGCACCGCCAGCATCGGCCTGGTCCTGGAGGACCTCGCCGACCCGTTCTACGGGCCGCTGAGCCGCGCGGTCGAGGAGGTGGCCCGCGCGCACGGCGCCCTGCTGATCAACGGTTCCAGCGCGGAGGACGCCGACCGCGAGCAGGAGCTGGTGCTGGCGCTGTGCGCCCGCCGGGTGGACGGGCTGCTGGTGATCCCGGCGGGCGGCGACCACCGCTACCTGGAGCCGGAGATCAAGGCGGGCGTGGCCACCGTCTTCGTCGACCGTCCGGCCGGGCACATCGACGCGGACGTCGTCGTGTCGGACAACTACGGCGGCGCCCGCGACGGCGTGCGCCACCTGATCGCGCACGGACACCGCAGGATCGGCTTCATCGGTGACATGCCCCGCATCCACACCGCCGCCGAGCGGCTGCGCGGCTACCGGACGGCGATGGAGGACGCGGGGACGGTGGTCGAGGACTCCTGGGTCTCGCTGGGCGTCACCGACCCGGAGCGGGTGCGCCGCGCGGCCGAGGAGATGCTGACCGGCCCGTCCCCGGTCACCGCGATCTTCACGGGCAACAACCGGGTGACGGTCACCGTGATCCGGGTGCTCTCCGAGCACCCCCGCCCGGTCGCCCTGGTCGGCTTCGACGACATCGAGCTCGCCGATCTGCTCCAGCCCGGCGTCACGGTGGTCGCCCAGGACGCCGCCGCCCTCGGCCGGACCGCCGCCGAGCGCCTGTTCCGCCAGCTGGACGGCACGCTGCTCTCCCCCGAGCGCATCGAGCTGCCCACCCGGCTGATCACCCGCGGCTCCGGCGAGCTGCCCCCGGCCGACTGAGCGGGCGGTGCCCGTGGAGGAGGACCGCACGCTGCGGGCGCTGGGGCTGGAGCGGGCGCCGCGCGAGCATCCGCTGCTGTATCCGGGGGCGTGGCCGCGGGACTCGGGACTGCTGGACGGGGGGCGGCTGCTGCCGCTGGACCGCCTGGTGTTCGAGGACCGGGTGCCCGTGCTCGCGGTCGGTTCCAACGCCTGTCCCGGTCAGCTGAGGCACAAGATGGCCGAGTCCGGGGTCGTCACGCCGGTCCCGATGGTGCGGACCCGGGTGACCGGCGTCGGCGTGGGCGTCTCGGCGCACGTCAGCCGGATGGGCTACGTCTCCAACTCGCCGGTTCTCGCCCCGGGCACCGAACGGGAGCTGTTCGTGCTCTGGCTCGACGCCCGGCAGCTCGAGGTGATCGACGCGAGCGAGGGCGTGCCGCGGCCGGACGGCAACTTCCGGCGCGCCTGGCTGCCTGCGCCCGACGTGCGGATCGCCCTCGCCGACGGCTCAGCCCTGCCCGGCGCGTACGCCTACGTGAACCGTCACGGCGTGCTGCACGACGGCGCCGGCGTCCCGCGCGCCCATCCGGGCCAGCGGGCGCTGCTCACCGAGCTGCTCGCCACCGTGCCGGGGCTGCGGGAGCTGTTCGGCGGTTCCCCGGCGGAGTTCTGCGAGCGGGCCCGCGCCGACGCCGGGCTGTGCGCGCGGGGCACCCGGCTGTTCGCGCGGGAGAAGCTGGTGACGGCCTGCGGCCTGGAGCGGTACGTGGGGGCTACGCGGACCCCGTGAGGTCCCCGTGGCGGGGTGACGCGAACTGCTCCAGGACGGCGCGGGACAGACCGGACGGACCGGCCAGCTCGGCGATGTCCAGGGCGCCGCAGTCGAGGCCGCGCAGCAGGTACCCGGCGAGGGCCTTGGCGGTGGCGGGCTCGTCCATGACGTCGCCGCCGGCCCGGCCGGCGTACCGGGCGAGGCGGTCGGCGGCCCGGGCGAAGCCCTCCCGGTAGAAGGCGAAGACGGCCGCGTACCGGGTGGGCAGGTGGCCGGGGTGCATGTCCCAGCCCTGGTAGTAGGCGCGGGCGAGGGCGCGGCGGGTGAGGCCGTAGTGCAGCCGCCAGGCGTCGTGCACCTGCTCGGTGGGGCCGACGGGCAGCACGTTGGTGGAGCCGTCCGAGACGCGTACGCCGGTGCCCGCGGCGGCGACCTGCATGACGGCCTTGGCGTGGTCGGCCGCCGGGTGGTCGCTCGCCTGGTGGGCGGCGGAGACGCCGAGGCAGGCGCTGTAGTCGAAGGTGCCGTAGTGCAGGCCGGTGGCGCGTCCCTGGGCGGCCTGGATCATGCGGGCGACGGTGGCGGTGCCGTCGGCGGCGAGGACGGCCTGACTGGTCTCGATCTGGATCTCGAAGCCGATCCGGCCGGGTTCCAGACCGCGCGTCTTCTCGAAGGCGTCGAGGAGCCGGGCCATGGCGGTGACCTGCTCGGCGTAGGTGACCTTGGGCAGGGTGAGGACCAGTCCGTCCGGCAGGCCGCCGGTGTCCATCAGACCGGTGAGGAAGATGTCGAGGGTGCGGATGCCGCGGTCGCGCACGGCGGCCTCCATGCACTTCACCCGGACGCCCATGTACGGGGCCGCGGTGCCGGCCGCGTGGGCCGCGGCGATCAGCCGGGCCGCGCGGGCGGCGGTCTCGTCCTCCTCGGCGTCGGGCCGGTTGCCGTAGCCGTCCTCGAAGTCGACGCGCAGGTCCTCCACCGGCTCGCGCTCGAGCTTGGCGCGGACGCGGCCGTACACGTCCTCGGCCAGTTCCCCGTCCAGCCCGAGGACGGCGGCGAAGGAGGCGGCGTCGGGGGCGTGTTCGTCGAGGGCGGCGAGGGCACGGTCCCCCCAGACGCGGAGGGTGTCCGCGGCGAAGTCATCGCCGGGCACGTAGACGGTGTGGACGGGCTGACGGGTGCCGGGGTCTCCGGGGTAGCGGCGCTCCAGCTCGGCGTCGACCGGCGCCAGGAAGCCGCCGATCTCCTCGCCGACGGCACCCGTGAGACTCGTCGCCACCCGCTCCCGCTGCCCCTGCCCCATCCACAGCCTCCCGGATTTCCGCGATACGGAATCAACAATTCGTAGAACGAAGCTATCCGTCGGCCTTCGCACCGGTCAACAGTGTCCCGTGGAGTGTTCCGCGGCCGGATCGGCGCACCCGTCTCGGCACGGTCCCGTTCATCTGGCACTGTCTTCCCCGGAGCGGAAGGAGTTCCCGTGCCGCATCTCAGCCGACCCACACGCCGCCTGGGGCTGAAGAGCGCGCTCGCCGCCTCCGTCGTCCTGCCGCTTTCCAGTACAGCACTGTCCCCCGTCCCGGCTCCGGTGGACCGGCGCCCGGCGGGCCCCCTGGAGGTCATGTCGTTCAACCTGCGCTTCGCGAGCACGGACGAGCCGCACAGCTGGGCCGCCCGCAGACCCGTGATGCGGGAGCTCCTGCGGCGTGAGCGGCCGCACGTCCTCGGCACCCAGGAGGGCCTGTACCAGCAGCTGCGCGACATCGAGGCCGATCTGGGACCGTCGTACGACTGGATCGGCACCGGGCGGGAGGGCGGCAGCCGGGACGAGTTCATGGCGGTCTTCTACGACACCCGGCGGCTCGCCCCGCTGGAGTACGACCACTTCTGGCTATCCGACACCCCGGACGTGATCGCCTCCAACACCTGGGGCAACGCCTTCGTCCGCATGGTCACCCGGGTCCGCTTCCGCGACCTGCGCGCCGGCGGCCGGGAGTTCCACGTCCTCGACACCCACCTGGACCACGCGAGCCGGTACGCGCGCGAGCGGTCCGCCGCCCTCGTCGCGGAGCGCGTCGCCGCGCTGGCGGGCTCCCTGCCGGTGATCGTGACGGGCGACTTCAACGCGGCGGCACACGCGGACCCGGTGTACGGCACGCTGCTGGGCGCCGGGCTCGTCGACACCTGGGACGCGGCGGCCGAACGCGGGGAGGCGTACGGGACGTTCCACGGGTACCGGCCGCCGGTGCCGGGCGGCGACCGCATCGACTGGATCCTGGCCACGCCCGGCGTCACGGTGCACCGGGCGTCGGTCAGCACCTTCGCGCCGGACGGACGGTTCCCGAGCGACCATCTGCCGGTGCGGGCCGCCCTCACCCCGTGACGCCACGGGGCCCCGCGACCGGAGTGGTCGCGGGGCCCCGTACGGCTCGGCGTGATCAGCCCTTGCGGGTCTTGATCTCCTCCGTCAGCTGCGGCACGACGTCGAACAGGTCGCCGACGATGCCGTAGTCGACCAGGTCGAAGATCGGGGCCTCGGCGTCCTTGTTGACGGCCACGATGGTCTTCGAGGTCTGCATGCCCGCGCGGTGCTGGATCGCGCCGGAGATGCCGGACGCGATGTACAGCTGCGGCGAGACCGACTTGCCGGTCTGGCCGACCTGGTTGGTGTGCGGGTACCAGCCGGCGTCGACGGCGGCGCGCGAGGCGCCGACGGCCGCGCCGAGCGAGTCGGCGAGCGCCTCGATGACCGCGAAGTTCTCCGCGCCGTTGACACCACGGCCGCCGGAGACCACGATCGCGGCCTCGGTCAGCTCCGGGCGGCCCGTCGACTCACGCGGCGTACGGCCGGTGACCTTGGTGCCGGTCGCCTGGGCGGAGAAGGTCACCGACAGGGCCTCGACGGCACCCGCGGCCGGAGCGGCCTCCACGGCGGCCGAGTTCGGCTTGACCGTGATGACCGGGGTGCCCTTGGAGACACGGGACTTGGTGGTGAAGGACGCGGCGAACACGGACTGCGTGGCCACCGGGCCCTCGTCGCCGGCCTCGATGTCGACGGCGTCCGTGATGATGCCGGAGCCGAGACGCAGCGCCAGGCGGGCGGCGATCTCCTTGCCCTCGGCGGAGGAGGACACCAGGACGGCGGCCGGGGAGACGGCCTCGTGGGCGGCCTGCAGGGCGTCCACCTTCGGCACGACCAGGTACTCGGCGTACTCGGCGGCCTCGTCGGTGAGGACCTTCACCGCGCCGTGCTCGGCGAGCGTGGCGGCGGTGTCACCGGCGCCGTTGCCCAGCGCTACGGCGACCGGCTCGCCGATGCGACGGGCCAGCGTCAGCAGCTCCAGGGTGGGCTTGCGGACGGCACCGTCCACGTGGTCGACGTAGACGAGAACTTCAGCCATGGGACTTCTTCTCTCCTGCTTGCGAAGTGTGCGGGGCGGTCGGCGGAACCAGTGGCTCAGATGAACTTCTGGCTCGCGAGGAACTCGGCGAGCTGCTTGCCGCCCTCGCCCTCGTCCTTGACGATCGTGCCGGCGGTGCGGGCCGGACGCTCGGCCGCGGAGTCGACCGCGGTCCAGGCGTTCTCCAGGCCGACCTCGTCCTCGTCGATGTCGAGGTCGGAGAGGTCCCAGGACTGAACCGGCTTCTTCTTGGCCGCCATGATGCCCTTGAAGGACGGGTACCGGGCCTCGCCCGACTGGTCGGTGACCGACACGACCGCCGGGAGGGAGGCCTCGAGCTGCTCGGAGGCGGCGTCGCCGTCACGTCGGCCCTTGACGGTGCCGCCCTCGACGGACACCTCGGACAGCAGGGTCACCTGCGGCACGCCCAGGCGCTCCGCGAGCAGCGCCGGTACGACGCCCATGGTGCCGTCGGTGGAGGCCATGCCCGAGATCACCAGGTCGTAGCCCGCCTTCTCGACGGCCTTGGCCAGGACCAGGGAGGTGCCGATGGCGTCGGTGCCGTGCAGATCGTCGTCCTCGACGTGAATGGCCTTGTCGGCGCCCATGGACAGCGCCTTGCGCAGGGCGTCCTTGGCGTCCTCCGGGCCCACCGTCAGCACGGTGATCTCCACGTCGTCGTCGGAATTCTCCGAGATCTGCAGCGCCTGCTCGACCGCGTACTCGTCCAGTTCGGAGAGCAGACCGTCCACGTCGTCACGGTCGACGGTCAGGTCATCGGCGAAGTGCCGGTCGCCAGTGGCGTCGGGCACGTACTTCACGGTGACAACGATCCTCAAGCTCACGCCGGCTCTCCTACTGCATCGTCATTTCTGGCTGCCTGCCTGCAGGCAGCATAGGCGCCTGAAGCGGGCCGTCCCGGCCGGGGCGCCCCGCGCTCCGGCCGAAATATTACTCGTCAGTACACCCAGTCTCTTCCCGCTAAGCAAGCGCTTTGAACTGTGACCTTCGCAACGCAGCGTAACCGGAACTCGACGGGGCCGCGACCAGGGAACCCACTCAGTCGGACAGCCGGTTGAAGCGTCCCTGGTGGTAGAGGAGGGGGCGGCCATGGCCTGTCGGGTCGCCCAGCAGGACCTCGGCGACGACGAGCCGGTGGTCGCCGGCGGGCACCCGGGCCACCACCTTGCACACCATCCAGGCCGGCACGTCGTCCAGCACGGGGACCCCCGCGGGGCCGTCCCGCCAGGCGGTGTCCTCGCCGAAGCGGTCGGCGCCGCTGCGCGCGAAGGTCGCCGCCAGCTCCTGCTGGTGCTCCCCGAGGACGTGGACGCCGACGTGTTCGCCCGTCGCGATCGCCTGCCAGCTGGAGCTCCCCGTGCCGACGGCGAAGGACAGCATCGGCGGCTCGGCGGAGACGGAGGCGAGGGAGGTCGCGGTGAAGCCGACCGGACCGCGGCGGCCGCGCGCGGTGATCACGGCGACGCCGGCCGCGTGCCTGCGGAAGACGGAGCGCAGCAGGTCGGGCGAGGCGGGGCGGGCGGTACCGGTGCCGGGCGCGACCGTCATGAGGCTCTCCTTCTCCGGGAGGTGACGCACGGGCTCGCGGCTGCTCACCGCCCCGCCCGGCGCACACGCGCGGGACGGCCGGGCGCCCGCCGGGGGCGAAGGACTTCGGTACACATGGGGTCAGGCTGACGATCGGTGGCATGCACAGTCAAGTCGGTCCCGTGATGTGGGAGATGCCTCACCAGGACCCTCGCCGCCGTCACACCGCCTCCCCGAGCGCGGCGATCACATCGGCCTTGCGGGGCTGTCCCGCCGCGCGCCGTACGACCCGGCCGCGCGCGTCGAGGACCAGCACCGTCGGCGTCCGCTCGATCTCCAGGCGCCGCACGAGGTCGAGACGGGCCTCGGCGTCGATCTCCACGTGGGCCACCCCCGGGACCAGTGCCGCCACCTCGGCGAGCACCCGCCGGGTCGCCCGGCAGGGCGCGCAGAAGGCGGTGGAGAACTGCACCAGGGTGGCGCGCTCCCCCAGCGCGACTCCCAGCCCCGGCCCGTCCGGCCCTTCCCC
>Ga0247820_10000308_pt1 | contig 25337 bp, 33 predicted proteins | sample 13C_Glucose_Day1_2_FD_192480 | JGI IMG/M metagenome (GOLD analysis project Ga0247820, IMG submission 192480) | Soil microbial communities from agricultural site in Penn Yan, New York, United States - 13C_Glucose_Day14 | ecosystem: Environmental > Terrestrial > Soil > Agricultural land | place...
CTTGCCGTCCTCCCCCGCCGGCCCCAGCAGCCGCAGTCCCTCGCCGCTCTCCAGATCAACCGTCACGTCCCCACTCATGCCGCCTCCTCTCGTGTGCACTGCCCTGCTGCCCTGCCCGCGGCGTCCGTGGCTCTCGTGGTCCACGTCACCAGCCCTGCACCGCCCGTCCTAGGGGCCACGTACCGACCCCGACCGACTGCGATGAAACGTATACGCAACCTATCGCCCAGATGCAAGGGCCCCCCTCAAGTGGTATACCTGCCGCGTCTGACACCAGAGGGAGGGCGAATGGCAAGACGGAGCGTGGACGGGCCTCGGGTGGTGCTGCCGTACAGGGCGCCGCCTGAGCAGGTGGCCGAGGTGGAGAGGGTGGCGCGGGAGGAGGGCATCACCCGGAGCGCGGCGGTGGAGTTGCTGGTGGGCCACGGAATAGATGTCTACCGGGCGCGCGGTGCCCACGGCGCGCGGCTGGACTCGCTGGCCGAGCGACGCGGCGAGCCGAGCGTCCTTGTACTGATCGACGTCATCGGCGCGGGCCTGGTGGTGCATGAGCGCAGCGCGGCAAAGCCAGCCGCCCCGAGGAAGCCCAGCGCGAGGCGTAAGAGGTGAGCGCCGCCGAGCCGAGGGACCTCAGTCTCCAGACGCGAGACGGGGCCGAGGTCATCGTCCATGGGCGGACAATGCTCGGGGTGCACGACGGCGTGACGGGTGCGGCCACTCTTCTGGACGTGTCAGAGGCGCATGCCATCATCCGCGCCCTGGCTGAACGTTTCGGATGGCCGGAGGGCATCTCTCAGACGCCCCCTTGACATTCCCCCCGCCCGCTCGGGTATCGTATACGTCAGGGCCGGACTCTCACCCGGCGCTTTGTGCACCTAACGTCTACGACCCAGTACAGCGGGTCCGGGCCCTCCGCTGCGTGTGAGAGCGCAGCGAGGGGGCCTGTTTGGGAGGGGTAGAATGTCTGATGAAACGCAAGGCGCCCGGGGGCGCATCCCTGGCTCGCGATGGATGGAGGCGCTCATCCTGGCTGACGCTGAGGTGTTCGCCGACGTGAAGCGCCGCTTGGCCAAGTACTCCAAGCCGGACGCCTCCGGGTGCCTGCTCTGGACTCGGGCCGTCAACAGTCGTGGCTACGGGCAGCTCGGGGTCCTCAAGCGCTCCATGTCCACGCATCGGCTCGCGTGGCTCATCGCCAACAGGGCACTCCCCGCCGCGATGCTGGCGTGCCATCGCTGCGACGTGCCCCGGTGCATCAACCCGGAGCATCTGTTCCTCGGGACGCACGCCGACAACTCCGCCGACAAGGTCGCGAAGGGGCGTCACCTCGCCGGCGCTCTCGCCGCCGGAGCCAAGCTCTCCGATGCTGCCGTGGAGCGCATCCGCGCCCGCTGCGCTGCTGGTGAGTCTCGGGCCAGCGTCGCCCGCGCCTTCGATCTGTCGGCGCCCTACGTGAGCCAGCTGGTCCTCGGCCAGTACCGCGTGGCCTCGATCGGAGGTGCCCGATGAGCACCCTCCCCGCCCACCTCCGAGTCGCCGCCGAGTCCCTGGCGCGGTCCCTGGAGCGCGTCTCCGTCGCCCGGGAGCAGCACCTGCCCGAGGGCGTGGATCTGCTGCTCTCCCGCCTGGAGGAGGTCCTCGAGGAGGCGACCTCCGGGATGATGCACACCCTCGGCTGCCTCTGGACGCGCGGCATCCTCACCCCCGCCGACATGGAGTCGGGCACCGACGGCCCCGCGTACAACGCCGGTCGCTCGGAGGGCCACTCCGACATTGCGGCTGCTCTGCGCCACATCCTGGACCCGGACGACGTGGACGAGCTCAACCTGGACGGAGCGCTGGCTCGTGTCCGGGACCTCGTGCGGACTGCCCCCTCCGAGCCCCCGCGCCTCTCTGCCGAGTGCGCGGAGTTGGAGTGCGACGGAAACCCTGACTCCTGCACCACCCAGCCCGACTGCCCAAGCTGCTGTCCCGCCGACCTGGAGGACGTGGAGGCGCAAGAGGAGGACCGCCGCACCTACTTCGACCACGCACGCGGGCTGCATGTGGCCGATGCGTTCCTCGGCGCCGTCGCCGCCGACGCACAGGCCCGGACCGAGGCCCTCCTGCCGGCGGGAGACGTCACCGTCGACTGCCCCTCCTGCCGCGCCCCCGTCGCCCTGGACCGCACCCACTGCGCGCGCTGCGAGGTGACGCCTTGAGCGCCTCCATGAACTGCAGCCTCATCGAGGGCGACGGCGGGTGGTGGGCCGTGTTCTCGACGCCGACGGTGCCCGAGGGCCGGGTGTGGTGCCAGACGAAGGAGCGCGCCTCTCTGCTGGTGGAGGCCGCAACCGGCGTCCGGCTCTACGTCGCTCCGGTGGTGGTGCACTGATGACGACCCTCCACGAGAACCTGGAGCGCCCCGTGGTGCAGGTGGGCGGAGTCGCCCAGCGCAACCTCGCCAGCCTCCGCACCCAGCGCGGCTACGTCGTCCTCGCCGGCACCAGCGCAAACCCCACCTGGGTCCGCATCGCGCGCATGGAGGGCGTCTCCCACTGGCGTCACCTCAACGGCCGCGGACAGGGCGCCATCTACGAGCAGGAGGTGGAGTCATGAGCGCCCCTGCCGACTGGCGCTCCGAGGTGGAGTCCGTCCGGAAGATGATCGACGGGCTCCGGGCGGACCTGACCGACGCGAGGGCCGAGAGGGACGAGGCCCGCGCCCAGATCGCCGCGGTGACGGCGGAGAGGGAGACGCTCGCTCTTGCGGCCCAACGGACGTTGGCGATCGCCAAGGTGCAGAGCCACCGACTGCGCGAGCGCCGCCACCTCCTCGCGTGGCAGGAGGCCCGACGCATCCGGGAGCGGAGCGTCCTCCACGCCAGCCTCGGCGACCTCATGGTCCGCACCAGCGCCGGGGAGCACGACCGGCTGCGCGCCGAGAACGAGGCACTGAAGGCAGAGTTCGCCGAGTCCATGGAGGCATGGGAGCAGCGGAGAGACGCGCTCGACTCCCATCTGCGCGCGGTGAAGGACCGACTCCGCGCCGCGCTGGCGAAGGGGGAGCGATGAGCGCGCTCGCCTGCACCGTGCCCGGCTGCGGACGGAAGCCCACCAGGGGCGACATGTGCGCCGCTCACGAATGGCGCAAGCGGCACAACCAGCCACTCGACACGCCCATTGCCAGACGCCAGCCGCGCGGGCTGGACACCCGCTGCGCCGTCTCCGGGTGCACTCGCCTCGGGGCTGTCTGGCTCGGCGACGAGCGCATCTGCACGTCGCACGAGGCTCGCAGAAAGCGCGGCATGGTCGACTGGAAGGAGCGCCCCATGCCTCCCGTGCGTGGACGCTCCAGGCACCAGCGCGCCGGAGAGCTCGTCGCGCTGAATGTCCGCCTCCCCGTGGCAGAGGCCCGCCGCCTGGACAGGCTCGCCGAAGCTCGGGGCATCACCCGAGGGACTGCTGCCCGGCAGGCCATCCTCGCGTGGCTTGACGCTGCCCGGCCAGACGGGCGCGTTGCCGCCGGAGATCTCCACGCCTCTGCCTCGTGGGCCCGCCGCGCCGACGCCTGGGAGGAGGCATGAGCGCCTTCCAGGGAGACCTCCTCTCCGGGCGCTGGACGGCCCCGAGGCCGCCGCAGAAGCGCGAGCCGAAGGAGCGCGGCCTCATGCCACTGCTCGAGCGCATCGCCCACCACGAGGCCACCGCGGCCAACCTGCACAGCATCGCCGACGCCTACCGCGTGGACAGCCCCTCCGGCATCCGCCAGCGGGACGCCTACCGGCAGGCCGCGGAGAGCTGCGAGCGGCACCTGGCGGGGCTCCGGGCCGAGAGAGACGGGGTGACGCCTTGAGCCGCCCCATCTGCGGAGTCCGGCCCCACGCCGAAGGGCCCCCGTGCCAGCGCCCGGCGTCCACCCGTAGCGCCGTCGGCCAGTGCGATCGGCACCGCCGGCTCGCCATCTACCGGGCCATCGAATCAGGACTGAAGGCCCGGCTGCCGTTCGCGGTCCGGCTTGCCGAGGAGGGGGAGTCATGAGCCTGCCTTGGATTCAGGTGGACCAGTCGGCCTTCGCTCGGGCCGGAGAGCTCGCAGCCCTGCTCGGCATCGGCAAGGCCCAGGCCCTCGGGCACCTGGGCTTCCTCTGGCGCTGGGCGCTGGACCTCGGCCCCGAGGACGTCCCTCCGCTGGGGGTGCTGGAGGGGCGCGCAGCCGTCATCCGCCTGGAGGCCGGAGCCGAGTGGACCGGCGAGCGTGGCGCCCTCTTCGCCGCGCTGGTGGATCTCGGGCTGGTGGAGGGCGACGCCGAGGCTCTCCGCGTCCGGGGCTTGGACAGGTACGCGACCGCCCACGCGAAACAGGCTCGGGACCGGGAGCGCAAGGCGAAGTGGCGTGCCGAGAGAGAGACGGGACGCGGACGGGACGCGGACGGGACGCGGACGTCCGCGGGACGCGACGAGGACGGCGCGCGTAAGATGAAGATAGAGACGGAGACGAAGAGAGAAGAAGCATCAGAAGCCTTGTCGGCTGACGCCGACCTGCCCCTGGTGGCTGCCTTCGTTGCGACCGTCCCGGACCCTGGCCTTGGAGACTTGGCCACGGCCTGGAACGAGATCACCACCCTGGGCCGCGTCATCGCCATGCCGCCAGACCGGCGGAAGCGGGCGCAGGCGGCCCTCAAGCGCCGGCCCCTGGCCCAGTGGCGCGAGGTGTTCGCCAAGGCCGAGGCCAGCGCCTTCTGCCGGGGCGAGGACGGCGGCTGGAGGGCGGACTTCGACTGGGCCATCCGGCCCGGAGGCACGAAGCCCGAACCCGCCCTCCGGCTGCTGGAGGGCTCCTACGACCGGACCGGCTCCGGCGCCCCCGCTGCACCGAAGCGCCCGAAGTACGGGGACAGCCTCCCCGTCACCCTCCAGCCCTGGGAGATGCCGTGATGGAACTGCACGACCACGACGCAGAACGGGCCCTCCTGGGGCTCATCACCCGCCTGTCCCTGCGCTCGCCCGAGATGGCGCGCTCCACGGCCCTGGGCCTGGGACTCCCGCCCGAGGACTTCGAGCGCCCCGGACACGCGCACCTGTGGCGAGCCTTCGCCGCCATCCTCGCCCGGGGTCACGGCCTGGAGCAGCTCGGCGTCTTGGACGAGGTGGAGGCCGCTGGCGGCAAGGTGCCCGCCGTCGCCGTCATGGAGGCCATGGAGTGCGCCCGCGCCTTCGCCGCCTCCGAGGCCGCGCCCCTGGCTCGCCGCATCCGGGAGTTGGCCACCCGGCGCCGGCTGATGGACGCCGCGGACGCGCTCCGGGCAGCAGCCATGGACGCCGGTCAGCCCCCGGACGCCACGGCGCTGGAGGCGAGCTCGCGACTGGCCACGCTCGGCGGCTCCGGCGTGGAGTCCACCGGGACGCTGCACGACAGCCTCCTGTCGTACCTCGAGCGACTCGACGCCATCGCCAAGGGCGAGACGCCCAACTGCGTGCCCACCGGAATCGAAGTCTGGGACGAGCACATCGGCGGGCTGCAGGCTGGGGTGCTGACGTTCATCGGGGCCCAGCCGGGCGTCGGGAAAAGCGCGCTCGTCGGCACCATGCTGCGCAACATCGCCACGGCAGGCACCCCGGTGGGCCTCTTCTCGCTGGAGGACGACCCGGAGTGGCTGGCCGAGCGCGGCCTCTCCTGGGAGTCCGGCGTCCCTGTCCACCGACTGTCCAGGGCCAAGCTCTTCCACGGGGAGGGCGCCGACGTACAGAACGGCGGGGCCCGGCTGGCCGAGTGGGCCGCCCGGCTGCGCCAGGACGGACGCTCCGGCCTCACCGCGATGCAGGTGGCCGCCACGGCGCGGCAGTGGATTGCGCAGGAGGGCGTCCGGGCCATCGTCGTGGACCACCTGGGAGAGTTGGACCTCCAGGCCGGGAAGCATGACCGCTACGACCTGGCCGTCTCCGCAGCCGTCCGGGAGCTGCGCGACGTGGCCAAGGACACCGGGGTGCCCGTCGTGGTGTGCGCCCACTTCGCCCGGCCCCCGAAGAGCAACGAGGAGCCGCGGCACATCCGCCCCACCTCGGCCTCCTGGGCGAACAGCTCCGGCGTGGAGCGCATGGCCCGCGTCGCTGTCGGCCTCTGGGTGGATCCCGAGGGCGGCGACGGGGAGGTGACGGCCACCGTGCTGAAGCAGACGCGCGGCGACAAGGACTTCGACTTCACCATGCTGCTGCACAAGCCGTCCGGGCTCATCCGCAACACCGGGGGCAAGCGGCGCGAGGGCAACGCTACCGGCTACCACGAGACGAAGCGGCTTCCGCCCGGAGGCCAGTCATGACGCTGCCCGAGGCGTTGCAGGCCCTCCGCGCGGCCATCCTCCCGGGACTGAGCCAATACGTCTGCCGCGACGTGGACGGGCTCTTCTGCCCGCCCGACGCGGAGATGGTGGCCGTCTTCGACTTGCACGGCGCCGTCTACGCCCATGCCAGGGACGTGGCCGGCGAAGTCTGGGCCGCTCTCGACGCGGCGACGGACGGACACGCCTACTCCTGGAGCCAGCAGAAGGGGCGCACCCACGCCGAGGTACTGGCCGCCGTGGACCGGGCGCTGCTCCGGGCGGAAGCGCTGGAGGTGCGGCCGTGAGCGCCCTCGACATCCCGATGGAGCTTCCGTCCGCCTCCAACCTGCGCGAGCACTGGGCCGTCCGGGCAAAGCGGGTGGACTCCCAGCGCGGCAAGGTGACTCGCCGGCTGCCCGAGCGCGAGACGCTGCCGGTGCTGCTGGTAGTCCGCCTCACCCGCGTCGCCCCTCGCCGACTGGACGACGACAACCTGCGCGGCAGCCTCAAGGCCGTCCGGGACGCGGTGGCCACCTGGCTGCGCGTGGACGACGCCTCGCCCCTCGTGCGCTGGGAGTACGCACAGGCCAAGGGCGAGCCTGGAGCGCGGATTGAAGTTGAGGGGCCCAACGGAAACGTGGCTCTCGCGTCCGCCTTGCCGCCCAGGAGCGACGAAGCCGAAGCGAGCCGATTCGCGTCCGAGGTCGAGAGAACGCCACGCACGCGCCAACCTCGCGCGCCCCAGGGCTATGGCGCAAATGTCACACCTAATGTGAGGAGGGGGTCATGAGCAGCGGAGAGGGGAGCATTCAGGACGTGCTGGAGGGCCGGGCGCGGTGGGCGCTGGTCCATGGGGAGTGCGAGGACGTGCTCCCGACGATGCCGGACCGAAGCGTGGCGCACGTCATCGCGGATCCGCCGTACTCGGCGCACGTCCACGGGCTGCAACGGCGGATGCTGCGCGGCGCTGGCAAGGGGCAAACCAATCAGACGCGGCGCGGGGCGGACGGCAGAAGCAGGGGCGAAGTCGGGCCTGCTGCGCTCGGATTCGATGCGCTTTCGCCCGAACTCCGGCGGGCCTGCGGCGAGCAGTTCGCCCGGCTGGCCCAGCGCTGGATCCTCGCGTTCGCGGACGAGGAGTCGCGCCACCTCTGGCAGGCGGACTTGGAGGCCGGCGGAGCTCGACACATCCGCTGCGGCGTCTGGCGCAAGGTGGCAGGCCAGCCGCAGCTGAGCGGGGACCGTCCCGCGGTAGGGCATGAAGCCATCGAGATCGCCCACGCGGCCAAGGGGCGGTTGCGGTGGAACGGGGGAGGATTGCCGGCCTTCTGGGCGCACCAGATCGCGACCGATCGCAACGGCACCGGAGACCGGGTGCACACGACGCAGAAGCCCCTGGATCTCATGCTGTGCCTGGTGGTGCAGTTCACGGAGTTCGAAGAGGTGGTGCTGGACCCCTTCGCCGGCTCCGGCACCACGGGCGTGGCCTGCCTCCGTCTGGGGCGGCGCTTCATCGGGGTGGAGAAGGACGCCACCTACGCCGCCGTGGCCCGGGAGCGCCTCGCCGCGGAGTCCCAGGGACTCACCCTGCGCGACGCACGGGCGGGACAGCAAAGCCTCTTCGGGGGTGCGGCATGAAGGCCTGCTGCGTAGACGAGTGCGAGAACGTCCCCGACAAGGGCAACCGCATGTGCACCGCGCACCGGCAGCGCATGGCGAAGTACGGCACCACGGACCTTCCACCCCGGGAACTGGGCGACTGCCAGGCGTGCGGAGCCTCCATGGCGCACCTGCCCGTCACGCCGCGGCTGCGCCAGTACTGCGGCGATGCCTGCCGCATGGTGGCGAAGCGAGCCGCGGCGAAGGACGAGGGCTGGGGAGGCGATCCGCGGAAGCTCTCCGACGCGCTGGACGGCGTCCTCGAACTCCGGGCCGGCTGGCGGCGCGTGGAGGAGGCGCTGAGGGGGCTGCGGCAGGGAGTGGAGGGGCTCCGGTGACGTGCCCTGTCTGCGGAGAGGCGGTGCCTCCGGTGGAGGGCCGCGGGAGGCCACGCACCTACTGCGACGCCCTGTGCACGGCGGAGGCGTGGGCCACCCGGGGCGCAAGGCGTACGAGAAAGTCGGCCAGCGCACGTGGCACGGTCCGGAGTCGTGGGCCTGTCGGGGAGGACAGCATGGGAGCGCAAGCCGAAGCAACGCCGAAGCAACGCCGCCTGCCGCGCAGCGAGCACGAGGTGGAGTCCCACGCCGTCCGCGTCCAGCGGGCCGCCGCGCTCATGGGCGAGGGGCTGTCCTGGGACGTCATCGCCGAGCGCCTGGGCCTGGAGGAGGGCGACGAGTCCGAGTCCATGCGCAAGGTGGCGACGCGGATGGCGTCCGAGGCTGCGCAGCAGGTGGAACTCTACGGCCTCGCCAAGTCGAACGGGCGCTGGGCCGTCGTCCGCGTGGTGCTCCCGGTCTCGGCCACCGAGCCGCTCCTGGGTCGCACGCCGCAGGGGCAGCTCTCCGTCACCACCTACCCCATTGCCGTGGGGCGCGTGCAGGCCGAGTTGGGCCGGAGCGCGCAACGACTGCTGCAGGGCAAGGTGGTGGCGCAGTGACGGCGCTCGCGTGGCCGCTGGTGGTGCTGGTGCTCGGAATCGGCGCGCTTCGGCTGGCGTCGCGCTCCGTGCGCCTGTCGGAGCAGCACCGCCGCGAGCGTCGGCAGTGGGCGCGCGAGACGGAGACGCTGCGGGAGGCTGTCGAGTCCGTGGCTGGCCGGGCGAAGGCGCTGGAGGAGTGGCGCATCGTGTTGAAGAATCGCAACAACGGGAGGGATTGATGGAGAGCGTCGACGAGTGGATCGGGAAGAACGCCAAGCGCATCACAGGCACCAACGCATACCTGGCCGTATGCGAGGAGTGCGGAGGGGCTGGGCAGATGAATCCCAGTGCGACGGGAAGGCCGTTCCTGTTCGCTCGCTCATCCATCCGCAAGCTGCTGGAGGAGGGCGGAGGGGTGTTCCGGGCTCCGTGCTGCGTGTCGCTGGCGACGAGTCGTCCAGGGATGGAGGGCGCTTGAGAGCCCTTGTCCTGCTCGCCGCTGGCCTGCTGCTCGCCGCGGCAGGGTGCTCCGGTGGCGTGAGCGATGGCACAGGGCTCCGTGATCCCTACGTCGTCAGGTACGAGGCTCAGAAGGTGACGTGCTTCAAGTGGCGCGACGGGCTCTCCTGCCTCCGAGATGTCGAAACGTGTCCGAAGTGAGGGATTAAACATGACCGCACTGCTGAAGGTGGAGACGTACGAAGTCGCAAAGAGGGTTTGCGTCGTCGAGTGCGACGGGTGCGGCAAGGCTGGGCGCCCGGAGTTCGGCGCCGGGCGGGTGGAGAGCCCGTGGAAGCTGCTCGGCGTGGGCGCAGTTCGCGTGGAGACCCTGGGCGAGGATGGCGCAATCGACCTGTTCGCAGACCTCTGCGCCGAGTGCGCCAAGGGAACGCTGCAGGCACTGGCGAAGGTGGTGGTTCCACATGCCGCCGTCGATAAGGACTGAGCCATGGCTGCGAAGGGCGCGCGGAAGGGCAACAATTCCGCTCAGAGCAGCGGGCGTGAGCGGAAGCCCCCCAAGGGCACGCCGTTTGAGCCCGGCAAGAGCGGCAACCCGGGCGGCCTGCCGAAGTGGCGCCGCGAGCTTGCCGAGGCCATGAAGGAGTCTGCGCAGGCTGGAGCCAACCTGCTGGACTCCGTGATCCGCGACCCGGGCGTGGACATGCAGCACCGCATCCAGGCGGCATCCGTCGCGCTCAAGCTCACCGTCCCTGCCCCGAAGCAGCAGGTGGAGGTATCGGGCTCCATGGGCGCGCTCGCGACCCTCGACGCGGCGACGCTGCTGAAGCTGGCCAGGGGGGAGTGATGTGGCCGCTCCCGTCCGCCAGGAGGTAGCCCCCGCCGAGGCCGAGCTACGCGCGCTGGTGCGCACAGCCGCCCGGCAGGAGCTTCACCGGCGCGGAGACTTGGACTGGCTGCTGGACTCCAACCAGTTCGGCATCGCGCAGCAGTTCGACGCCTCGACGGGTGGCCGCTGGGTGCTGGAGTGCTCCCGGCGCCTCGGCAAGACGCACCTCCTCGGCTGGCTGGCGCGCCGCCTCATGCAGCGGCATCCGGGATGCCGCATCGTCTACGGCGGCCCCACCATCGACGCGGTGGTGACGCTGCTCCTGCCGGCCCTCCTGGAGTTGGAACGTGACGCGCCCCCGGAGTGGCGGCACCACTTCGACGGAGACAAAACCATTACCTACCCGGGCGCCCCGGGCAGCCGCATTCACATCTTCGGGTGTGACAACAAGCGCAGCGCAGACAGAGGCCGCGGCCCCTCTGCTGACCTGGTGCTGATCGACGAGGCTGGCTTCATCCCCATCCTCGGCTACGCCATGCGCGACGTGCTGCGCCCCCAGACGCTCACCACGGGCGCGCGGATGGTGCTGGCGTCGTCTCCGGCCGCCGAGCCGGGCCACGAATTCACCCGCATCGCCGAGGCTGCGGAGGTAACGGGCAACTACGTCAACCGCACCATCCACGACAACCCGCGCCTCACCCCGGAGCGGATTGCCGAGTACATCGCCGAGGACGCCAACGACGAAGGCATGACGGTGGAGGAGTACATCCTCACCGACACCTTCCAGCGCGAGTACCTGGCCAAGCGCGTGGTGGACCGGACGTTGACGGGCATTCCCGAGTGGGCGGACGTCTCCGGCGAGCTGCTGGTGGAGCGCGTGCGCCCGGCCTTCTGGGACGCTTACGTGGGCCTCGACTACGGCGGCGCGGACCCTCACGCTGCCCTGTTCGCCTACCTCGACTTCGAGCGGCAGGTGCTGGTGGTGGAGGACGAGGTGTTGCTGCGCGACGGCGAGAATACCGCCCAGCTCGCCGAGGCCATCCAGGAGAAGGAGCGTGCACTGTGGGGCGTGTCTCTCTGGGAGGGGACGCTTCGCAGTCGGCTCGAGGAGGAGGCGCAGGAGGCTGTCGTCATGCCCGGCTACGAGGGCAACGTCTCGCCGCAGCCCTACCAGCGCGTGGCGGACCACGACGTCCAGCTGACACGGGACCTCCAATCCCTCCACGGCATCGCATTCGTGCCGGCGGCGAAGGGCGACAAGGAGCACCGGATCAACCGCCTCCGAGTGGCCTTCCGGAAGCTCAAGATTGAGGTGCACCCACGGTGCCGCAACCTCAACCGGCACCTGCGCACGACCGTCTGGAAGGACGGGAAGCGCGCCGAATGGAAGCGCAAGAACGGCGAGCACGGGGACCTGGTGGACGCTCTCGACTACCTCTACGGCTCCGTGGACTGGACGCGCAACCCCTGGCCCCGCGTCTACGCCTCGCGCCGGGAGCCGCAGCGTCCCACGGCAGCCCAGGGACTCGCCCGGGCGCTGGGCCGGAGGTAGTGCGCCACGGGTGGTAGTCGCAGGGGATGGCCGCATCCTCCCGTCCTCGCTACTTCGCCGCCGAGCCCACGTCCGAGTTCGTCCGTCGCGCTCACGCCCGAGTGGAGGAGGAGGTTTCGCGCGAGCAGGCCGTCCGCATGCGCCAGCTGTGCGCCGACGCCTGGGTTGCCCACTACGCCGCAGTCCCCAGCCAGGACGGCAGCAGCGCCCGGCCCACCGCAGACGGCGAGCAGGACCAACTCGTGAAGCTCCGCACCGCCAAGGTGCGCGCCCAGGCCAATGCCTACCTCGCCCTCCTGCTGGGCCCGCAGATGGCGTGGAGGCCCCAGGCCACGAATGCCGACGCTGACGCCCGGGCAGCCACCATGCTGGCGCAGCAGATGCTGGAGAGCCACTGGAAGCTGCGCGGCATGCGCACCCTGGTGAGCGAGTGGGCGGAGGCCGGGCTTGTTTTCGGGGAGTCCTACCTGCTGACGCTGTGGGACAGGCACGGCGGCAAGCCCCTGCACGTCGAGACGGACGAGACGCAGGGAGGGGTGGTGGAGCGCGTCACCAGCCACGAGGGCGACGTCACGCAGGAGGTGGTGCTCCCCTGGCGCGTCACTCGCGATGGCTCCGCGCGCTCCCCGGCTGCGGTGCAGTGGCGCAACGTCACCGTCTACCGCTCCCGGTATGACTTGGCCGAGTGCTACGGGCGCGACAAGGACGGCGAGGAGAACGACAAGCACGAGGCCATCCTGCTGGCGGACCCCCGGTGGAAGGGCGAGCTGGACATCCTCCCTCTGCACATGCGGCCCAGCGAGGACGACGTGCCCGTGTCGTTGTTCTTCCATAAGGCCACGCCTGCTGTGCCCTTCGGTCGCTTCGCTGCCTTCATCGGCCCCGACATCTGCCTCTGGGACCTGCGCCTCACCAGCGAGTACCCGGACGGCGTGCCCCTCGCGCGCCTCGCCTTCGGCACCGTGCTGGGCACCGCAGACGGCTACACGCCCTATTGGGACATGCTCGCAGCCAGCAGCATCCGCGACGACCTGGTGAGCGCGGCAGCCACCAACAACACCGCAGGCGCGCGGCAGACGTTCGCCACCACCAAGGGCTCCGAGTTCACCGCAGACAAGATCGGCGCCGTCAATCTCGTGCAGGTGCCGCCGGGCATCCCGGTGCGCGACTCCGTGGTGGTGCTGGACACGGTGAAGACGCCCGCCGAGACGTACAGCTTCATCGACCAGCTGGCCGCCGAGATGCAGGCTGTGTTGGGCCTCAACGACGTCTCCATGGGCCAGCCGCAGCGCGGCGGCTCCGGCGCCTCCTACGCCCTCCTCGCCTCCACGGCGGTGCAGCAGGCCCAGCCGCAGCAACAGCGCATCCTCGACGGCGTGCAGGAGGCAGGGCAAACGCTGCTGTCCGTCCTGGCCAAGCACGTCACGGAAGAGCGCGTCCTCGAGGTGGTGGGCGAGTCCGGCGGCAACGTCCTGTCCGAGTCGAAGTGGACGGGCTCGCAGCTCAAGGGCGTCAAGCGCGTCATCGTGGAGATGGGCAACCCGGTGGAGCAGACGGCCGCGGGGCGCTTCGAGCTCGCGCAGATGTACGTGAAGAATGGCTGGGTGCAGGGCCCCGAGCAGCTGCAGCAGGTGCTCTCCACCGGGCGCATGGAGCCGCTACTGCAGGCCCAGCGCGACCAGTCGCTGCTCATTCAGGCCGAGACGCAGGCTCTCCAACGCGGCGAGAAGGTGGTGGTGCACCCGCTGGACAACCACGCCCTCCACGCCCGGGAGCACGTCGCCGCCGTCATGTCGATGGACGCGCGAGCCAACCCCGCCGTCGTGGAGGCCGCGTGGCACCACGTCCAGGCGCACTACCTCGAGCTCTACGGCATGCCCATGGAGACGGACCCGATGCGCTGGGACCGGCTGCAGGCGATGCTCGGCTACCTTCCGCCGTCCGCGCTCGCCCCGCCGCCCATGCCCGGGCCGATGCCGATGGACGCGGGGCCCATCCTCGACGACGGCCAGCCTGACGCGCTCGGCGAGGCCGGCATGCCCGGGATGCCCACCAACCCGCTCACCGGGCAGCAGTTCGACGCACAGACGGGCGGCGGAGTCGTCGCCCCGCCGCAGTAACACTCACCGCAGGGAGGAGCAGCACCCATGGACGTCACCGCACCGGCAGCACCCTCAACACCGCAGGCCCCCACCGACGCCACCACGCCCACGCCTGACGCGCATAGGGCGCCCAAGGGCCCGGACGGGAAGTTCATGGGCGTTGGAGGCGAGGCCGCCCCGAAGCCCATGCAGGCCCGCCCTGGCGCCCTGGGAGGTGTCGGCGAGGCCGCGCCCACGCCGCAGGGAGACGCGCCGCCGGAAGCGGCCACCCGCCGCAAGGTGGCGCTCAAGGTGTTCGGGCAGGACCACGCGCTGGAGTTCGACGACGGCACCGCGTCCGCCCTGGCTCGCGTGCTGGGCGTGGAGTCGGACCAGTTGGAGAGCGCACTGCAGAAGACCGCTGCGGGCTCTCGCGCGCTGTCCGAGGCCGCCAAGGAGCGCAAGGCCGCGGCTGCCGAGCGCGCCCAGGTGCAGTCCCTGCTGGAGGCGTTGCGCTCGGACCCCGACTCCGTGCTGGAGCAGCTCGGCGTGGATGCCGACGCCATGGCCCTCAAGCGCCTGCAGGCCCGTGCCCAGCGCGAGGCCATGACGCCGGAGGAGCGGGCATTCAGCGAGCGCGAGCAGGCGCTGGCGAAGCGTGAGGCCGCCATCCAGGCCCACGAGGCGAAGAGCCAGCAGGCCGCGCAGACGCAGGCCGAGGCGGCGGCGTTCGCCGAGGCCCAGCAGACGCTGCTCCCTGCGCTCGAGGCGTCCGGGCTGCCGCGCAACCACGCCAGCCTGCAGCTGCTCGCCAACGTGGGCCTGGAGGCGCTGGATGCCGGCGTGGACCTGACGCCGCAGCAGGTGGCCGCCGAGGCTCGCCACCGCGTGCAGGAGATGGTGGGCAGCGTCCTCCGTGACGCCAAGCCCGAAGCGCTGGTTGCGCTGCTGGGCAAGGAGAACGTGCGCGCCCTCATGCGGCACAGTGTGGAGCAGGCGCGCACCGCCCAGCGTCCGCCTCCCTCGACCACCGTGCAGGCCCCGAGGCCGCCGCCGAAGGACGAGGCCCCCGTCTTCCTCCGTCCCTCGCAGGTGTTGCGCGGGGCGTAGTGCGGAGCGTGCGCTAGGACGTTTCTAGTGCATCACGGAGTGCCGGGCGCCGCATGGCCACCCGGCACCACCTCCAAGGCACACCGCAGGGCAGAGGGCGCCACAGCGCTACCCGACGCGACGCGGACGAGCAGTGCAGCTCCTCCAACTCCAATCGGGCAGCGCCAGGCGCACGCCCCACAGGTGACACCATGGCTGGTGAAGTCAATCTCGCGCAGTTCGGCGGCGACACGAAGCGCGTCTACGATTCGAAGGTCCGGAAGATCCTCCCCTCCAGCGCCATCCTCCAGCGGCGCTTCCCGCTCGGCTCCGGCGGCAAGGGCGCCAGCAAGGTCGGCGAGGACTACCGCATCCCGGTGGCCACCAAGGGCTCCAACGGCTTCACCTACGAGGGCGACTCCGGCGCCGGTGGCGATCTCGCCGCCATGCGCCCCATGCTCATCGAGCAGGCGTCGCTCAAGCCCTTCACCGGCATCCTCCGTGAGCGCGCCGCGCTCGCCACCATGAGCCGCGCGCAGTCCGAGGGCGAGGGTGCGGTGGAGGCGTTCCTGACGCTCTTCACGAGCATCATGCGCATCAGCGCCGCCAACCGCCTCGAGGCGTCGCAGCTCATCGGCCAGCGCCCCTACGGCGTGGTGGAGTCGGTCGGCGCGCTGGTGGACACGGACAAGGTGGACATCGTCTTCACCGCGGCCAGCTGGCGCCCGGGCCTCTTCCTGGCCTTCGGCGCCGGGAGCGTCTGGTCCACCTTCCAGGCCGGTGGCACCGCCCGCAAGGCCGTGGACGGGGACATCAAGCTCGTCAGCGTCACCAGTTCCACGCGCACGGTGCGCTTCCAGGTGGTGGGCACCGCGGCGGCGAACTTCGTCGCCACGGACACCATCCACCCCTTCGGTGCCCGCACCGGCGCCGCGGCGTACAACGAGATGCCCGGCCTCCTGACGCAGGCGGGGAACACCACCGGCACGGTGCTCGGCATCAACGCCGCCACCTCGCCGAACTGGGCGGGCAACACCAACGCCACCGCGGCTCCGCTCACCTACGCGGTGGTGGAGGAGTGCCTGGCTGAGCTGCGCGACCGCGGCGCGGACGGACGCCTCGTCGTCATGGTGCCGAACAAGGGCTGGAGCCAGCTGGCCAACGAGTTGATGGCGGCGCGCGGCTTCGACGCCAGCTACACCGCGAGCATCGGCAAGACGGGCGTCCGCGCCCTCGGCTACGTCAGCGCGGACGTGGGGGACATCGAGATCCTCAACCACCCGTTCCTCGCGCAGGGCGAGCTGCTCATCCTCCCCGAGGAGGAGATCATCTCCGTGGGCAGCCAGGGCCTGACGTTCGGGCTCCCGGGCAAGTCCGAGGAGGAGTGGTGGGAGCGCGTGCCCGGCACCAGCTTCGCCGAGCTCCAGATGTTCACCGACCAGGCCATCGCCCTGGCCGCGCCGAACCACAGCTACCTGCGGACCGGCCTCACCTACTGACGCACTCCGCGTCGGGAGCCCGGGGAGGGATGAGTCCCCTCCCCTCAATCCTCCCCGGGCAGCAGTACCTCACCAGCACCAGCAAAGGGCCTTCCCCACATGGACATCAGCCACAAGCGCAAGGCCCTGGAGGACGTCCGAGGCTGGGCAGCCAAGGGCGCGGCACGCGACGCGGGCAATCGTCACGGCGTCATGCTGCCCGAGGACAGCGACTTCCCGGAGCCCATGCCCGAGGCCCCGCCCGAGGAGGGCGAGGCGTTCCCGTCCGAGCCCACGGTGGAGGACATCGACGGGGCCACCGTCACCGCCGAGCCCGAGGGCATCGACGTGGAGGCGCTGCTGGCGTTGCTGACGGAAGAGGCCTGACGTGGCCGACTACACCGCCACGGCCCTCGTCGCCGACATGCTGCGCCGGGGCTACGTCCCCAGCGGCTCCAGCACCTTCACCACGCCCGTGCTGCTCGGCCTCATGTCCGACGAGCTGCGCGGCTACGTCGTGGAGCTGCTGCGCGAGTCCGGCGGCGAGCACCTGGTGGTTCCGCACACCCTCTCCGTGACGCCCGGGCGGACGGAGTACCGGCTGCCTCCGCGGGCCGTGGCCAACGGCGTCCGCAAGGTGGCCGTCGTGCTGGACGGCTTGGAAGTGCAACTGCCACAGCTTCATCCATCGGCCCTCGACAGGGGGCTGCAGGGCTACTACCTGCGCGGGGCGCACCTCGTCCTGTGGCCGGCGCCGCTCTCAGCCCAGACGCTGCGGGTGGACTACCTGCTGCGCCCCTCGCAGCTCGTCTCCACCGGCCATGTCACCGTCACCGCCGTCGCCGAGGTGGGGACTGACACCGTCCTCACGCTGAGCGCCGCCTCGCCGGCGAGCGTGGTGGACGTGGTGCGCGCCTCCGCTCCGTTCGACGTGCTGGCCGTCTCCGCCGCCGGGGTGCCATCCGGGCCCGGCTTCACCCTCACCCTTCCCACCGCAAGCCTCATCGGGACGCCGGAGGTGGGCGACTACGTCTGCCTCCCGGATGAGTCCCCCGTCGCGCAGGTGCCGCTCGAGTTGCACGCCCTGCTGGCCCAGCGGACCGCCTACGCCGTGCTGGCCGCCATCGGCGAGGCGGGCGCCCAGGCCACGCTGCAGCGCTGCGAGGACATGCGCGAGCAGTGCCTGCGCCTCCTCACCCCCCGCGACATCGGGGCGCGGGAATTCGTGCGCAGCTCCTTCGCTCGCCGCCTGGGCCGGGTGCGCCGGTGACGTCGCCCGTCTCCGTCCTGCGCGTGCGCGGGCTGCACACCGGCCGCTCTCTGCTGACGGCCCCCGAGGGCGCGCTGCAGGTGGCGGACGACGTGGTGCTCTCCCAGCCGGACACGGTGGAGCCTCGCCGCGGGCAGTACGCCGTGGGCAGCTACGAGCCCGGCGACTTGGACGGCCTGGACGAGTCGGGGCTGGTGGCCGGCGGCCGCATCCTCGCCTGGAGCCTGGACTCCGGAGGCGCAGGCCGCGTCTCCGGCGGCGACCCCGGCCTCATGGTGCCGTTGCTCGGCGACTACGGGAGCGGCTCCATGGGGCCTCCCGTCCTGCGCCACATCCCCGGCCTCGGCATGCTGCTGCTGCTCGCGGACGGGACGCGGCTTGCCCGGCCAGACGTCATCCTCACCAACGGCGACGCGCTCCAGCACCCCGGCGTGGACCGGGCGCTTGACCCGACGCTGACGCTCACCGGCACCAGCGGCTTCCTCCCCACGGGCAGTTCCGTCGCCTACCGCGCCACCTATGGGAGGTACGTGCAGGGCCGGTGGACGGAGGGCGCTCCCTCGGGCCGCGTCGTCATCACCAACGCCTCCGGCGGCTCTCGCAACGTCTCCCTCTTCCTCTCCGTGCCCCCCACGCTGTCGCTGGAGCCCGGCGGCTTCGACTTCACTGGCCTCGTCGTGCGCGTGTACCGCTCGGACGCGGTGACGACGGGCGTGCCGCTGGACGAGGTGTTTCTGGCCTACGAGGGCGAAGTAGGGGGCGACTCCGTCATCGTCATCGACACCGCGCCGCCTGAGTTCCTCGGGGCGCCCCTCTACTCCAACGCGGAGACCGGGGATGGCTTCGGCCTCGCCGGCGCCAACGACATGCCCCCGCAGGGCGCCGGCGACGTGTGCAGCTGGAATGGCCGCACCTGGTGGAGCACCTGGAAGGACACGGACCCTGCCTTCATCGCCATGCTCGGCGTGGGCGCTCCGTCCGGCCTGCAGTCCGGGGACACCATCACCATCGGCGCCCTCACCCTGCGGGCGCAGACGACGCCGAGCCTCACTGCCGACTTCCAGTTGACGTCCACGGGCAACCCCGCCGCCGACGTGCGCGCCACTGTGGCCGCCATGCTGGCCCGACTCAACGCCCTCTCCGACGAGGTGTACGGCTGGGCCGCGAGCAGCGAGGACGACTTCCCGGGCCGCGTGGAGCTCCGGCTGCGCCGCTCGAGCTTCGGAGTCAACCTCTTCGCTTCTCGCCCCACCGCATGGAGCCTCGGCGCCGCCTTCGTGGGCGCCACTACCAGCGCCGGCCAACTGCGCTACTCCAAGCTCTCGCAGCCCGAGTCGGTGCCCCGCAGTTTCAGCTTCGACGTGGGCGCCCGGGACGCGCCGATCATCGCCCTGGCCCCCCTTCGCGAGCGCCTGCTGGTGGCCAAGACGGACGGCCTGTACCTCGTCTCCGGCGACGGCCCCTTCTCCGTGCAACTACTGGATGCCTCCGTCCGCATGGCCTTCCAGGCGCGCACCGTGGCCGTGCTGAGCGGCGAGGCGTACCTGCTCGCCTCCGACGACAGGGTGTACGCGGTGACGGAAGGCGGGGCGCGGGACGTCTCCGCGCCGGTGCAGGACTTGCTCGCCGACGCCTCGCGGAACCTCGCCGCCACCGCGGCTGCCGACGACATCGAGGGCCGCTACGTGTTGCACCTCGGGCCCGACTCCGACGCGCTCGTGTGGAACGCCCACGCGCGCGGCTGGACTCGCTGGCGGCTGCCTCGGGATTGGGTGGCCTATGACCAGGCCCTGTCCTCAGTCGCAGCCAACGGGCAGGGCGGAACGACCGCCATCCCCACGCTCTACTCGGGCGGCTCCGGGACGCTCTACGCCGAGCGCAACACCGGCGCCGTGACGGACTACGCGGACGGAACGGAAGCGCTCACCGTCACCGCGGGCGCAGTCTCCAGCGACGGCACGCAGGCGTTGACGCGCACCGGAGGCGCAGTGCCCGTGCCCGGGGACGTGGTGCACGGACTGGACGAGGGGGGCCACGGGACGGTGGTGTCCGTCAACGGCAACGCCCTCGTCGTCCACCTCGGATCGGGCGAGAACATCCAGCCCGGGGAGCCGGTGGAACTGCTCCGCTCCTACGACTGCGAGGCGCGCTTCACCCCCTGGCACGGCGGGGCGCCTGCCTCGCTCAAGAAGCTGTCCAACGTGACGATGCACTTCGCCCGCTACGGCCTGTGGGCCATCGGCACAAGCCCGCGAGTCACCGCGCTGGCGGACGGGCAGGACGCGGGGGCGGAAGGACTGAGCCTCCCGGGCGAGCAAGACGTCAGCAGCGCGGAGGAGAGCGGAGCCTGGAGCGCGCTGGTGCAGCCGCGCAACGTCCGCGTGCAGGTGCCCCAGGAGCAGCAGGCCCGCTCCATGGTGTCGCCCGGCCTGCGCGTGCGACAGGCCCGGGGCTTCTGGCGTCTCGCCGGCTACACCCTGGAGGCTGCCGTGGGCGGCACGAGGAACAGCCGATGAGCGCCATCCCTCCGCCCCTGGCGCTGCAGCTTTCCGACTTCCCCAACTGTCCCCCGGAGATGCGGGACACGCTGGAGACGCTGCTGCGCCACCTCACGCGCTCCAGTCGGGAGCAGTCCGAAGCCCTGCGCGGCCTCTCTCGCGGGGAGAACGTCCGCGGGGGCTACCTCACCGCCACCGCCGACAGCGACGGCGCGGGCGTCCTCACCTTCACCGGCACCAGCCCCCTCGGGCAGCAGCTTCCCCGGGCCGTCTGGGCGGCGCAGCTCCGCGACGCGGGCGGCCACGAGGTGCCCCAGCAGTGGGGCCTCTCCGCGTGGCGCCTCATGGCCGGCGGAATGCTGCGCGTCACCGTCCGCGGGGTAGTGCCCTCGACGCGGTACACCCTCACTGCGGCGGTGGAGTGACTCCATGAGCGGACGATTCATCAACTTCTCGCAGTACCTCTCGGCGAACCAGGCCAACGCCCAGCGCGCGGCAGACACCGTGGGCGACGACGTGGAGCGCTACGCCGGAGAGGCAGAGGCCGCCACCAGCGCGCTCCGCGACGACGTGGCCGCCGGCAACGCCCCCAGCGGCGCGCAGTCCAGTCTCTACCCGGGGGCCGTCAGCGCGACGCAGCGGGCGACGCAGGGGCTCGCCAACACCGGCACCGCAGGCGGGCTGCAGTACGAGCTCGGCGCCAGCGGCATCCAGGGAGGCACCCTCGGCGGCGAGCGCTTCAACTCGGGACTCGCCGGCACCGTGGGGCGCGAGCGCTTCCAGGCCCAGCGCAGCCGGTACGCCGGCCTACAGGACGCCCTCTCCGGCGCAGCCTCGCAGACGTTCACCGCGCCGCCAGCCGCGCCTGCACCGGCCCGGACGCCGCGCGCTCCCGGGCCGCCGGAGGACCGCGTGCCGGCCCAGCGCCAGCGCGCCCAGAGACACCTCGGCAACCTGAGCCTCGACACACCTGACGAATTCGACCGGAGGCGCCCGTGATCGCAGCAGCCATCGCAGCAGGAATCGGGGCCGTCTCTGCCCTCATTGGCGAATTCATGGCCAACGGGAGGGAGGAGGAGGCGCGCGAGCTGATGCGCGAGGCTGCCCGGGCCTACAACGTTCCGCTCCCCGACTTCGAGACCGTCATTGCCGAGCAGCTCGGGCCCAGCGCAATGGGCGGCGTGCAGGCGGACTCTCAGGCGGTGGCGGCCCAGCGCGCGGCCCTGCAGCGTCTCTCGGAACTCTCCAGCGGCGGCCCCGACGCGCAGTACGACGCGAGCCTGCAGGACGCCATGTCCAGCGCTGGCAACTTCGCCTCCCGCCAGATGGCCGGAGCCCGTGACTCGCTCGCCGCCCGCGGGACGCTCGGGGGCGGGCAAGAGGCGGCCCTCTCCGCCGTCGCCGCCCAGGAGGGCGCCAACCGCGCAGCTCGGGGCGCCACGAGCGCCGCGGCAGAGCGCCAGCGCCGGGCCTACGAGGCGCTGCGGGATGGGGCCAGCCTCGGCGGACAGGTGCGCGGGCAGGGCTTCGACGAGGACAGCCGCAAGGCCGCAGCGCGCGACGCCATCGAGCGGCAGAACGCCATGCTGCGCACCGATGCCACCACGCAGCGCAACGCCAACGCCCAGCGGCAGTTTCAGAATCGCTACGACGTGGCCCGCGGCAAGGCCAACTCGCTCGCCGGGCAGGCCACGCAGGCTCGGCAGGACGCGGCGGACACGCGGCAGGCTGCGGCGGGCTACGGGGCTGCGGCAGGACAGGCCGTGGGCGCCATCGGCGGCGCGATGCAGGGCCAGCAACAGTCCGAAGACGAGCGGCAGCGCCAGTACCGCCAGTTCAACACCTGAGGCAACGACATGGCCGGACGGACAGACATTCGCAGCCTGCTGCAGGACTTCCTCGGCGCCAACCCGGAGGAGGACGTGGAGAAGCTGCGCGTTGCCCAGGCGCAGACGCGCGAGCAGGTGGGCAAGGAGCGCTTCTCCCAGCAGATGGGGAGCGCCGTGGATGCGCTGGGGGCCGGCCTCACGCGCTCTCCTGTGCCCCGTGCGCGCCCGCTGACGGCACTGCCCACGGCCACGCAGGAACTGGACGCGCAGTCCCGCCTGACGCAGCAGCAGACGCGCCAGCGCCTCGACGCTGCCGGCGCCCTCGACTCCGTGGAGCAGCGCGCGGCCAAGGCGCAGTTGGACGCCCAGGCGCGAGCGCAGACGTCGGCGGCCCAGGAGGAGATGCGGCAGTCGATGCGCGCCGCGCTCAAGAAGGACGGCCTGGACGACGCCTCCATTGAAGCCATGGTGAAGAACCCGAAGATGTACGAGACCTGGGCCCGCGGGCAGGAGGCGCAGCGTGGGCGGGCCTTCACTGCCGGCGAGAACGCCAAGGGGCGCGCCAACGCCCGGGCCATCGCCGAGCAGCGAGGACAGGAGAGGGCAGCGGCCAGCGAGGGCAAGGCGGCTGCCGGGGCATCGCGCGACTCGGACGGGCTGCGCCGGGAGTTCGAGCGCGCACCCGAGGTGAAGGCCTACCGGGAGAGCTCCATCGCCCACCAGAAGATGCAGAGCGCGGCGAGCGATCCCAGCGCTGCCGGTGACTTGTCGCTGATCTTCTCCTTCATGAAGGTGCTGGACCCTGGCTCCACCGTGCGCGAGGGCGAGTTCGCGAACGCGCAGAACGCGGCCGGCGTGGATGAGCGGATCATCAGCCAGTACAACCGCGTCAAGAGCGGCGAGCGTCTGTCCCAGGCGCAACGGCAGGACTTCATCCGGCAGGCGCAGTCCCTCCACCAGGCGCACTCGACGGCCTACAGGTCCGCCTCGCAGCAGTATGCGGACCTCGCCCAGCGGCGCGGCCTCAACCCCGTGGACGTGGTGCGGGACGCCCCTGCGGTGAGCCGTCCGCAGGCCACTCCCGGAAGCTTCAGCGTGGAGGGCGGCGACGGCAGGGTGACGGTGCGCGATCCGCAGACCGGCGAGACGTTCCGCCTCCCGGTGGATCGTGTGGATGAGGCCATCAGCGACGGAATGGAGCGGGTGCAATGAGCGGTCGCGGAAGCTGGAGAGACGTCGCGGAGCCGGTGGCCCCGGAGCCTGCGCACACGCCGGCCCGCCCCTCCTGGCGCGACGTGGCCGAGCCCATCGAGGCCCAGCCCACGCCGGAGCCCGTCCAGGCGCAGCCGGTGGAGGAGCCCGCCAAGCCGTGGCGTGACGCCCTCGCCGACTGGGGCTTCCGGGCCGCTGAGGCGACACCGGCGGGCGCCGCGCTCCCTCGCGGCACCTTCCAGAGCCTCGGCGAGTTCGCTCGAGCGATGCGCGGCGGACAGGGGCTCCAGGCCAGCGCGCAGGCAGCGGGCGACACCTGGCGCAAGGAGCGCGACAGCGACGGCCCCACGGCCACGGAGACACTGCGCCGCGGGACGGCCCAAGGCGCGACGCTCGGCTTCCGCGACGAACTGGCTGGCGCCTACGCGGGCGTCGGCCAGGGGCTCAGGACGGGCGGGCAGCGGCTCGCCGCGGGGGACCTCGGCGGCTCCCGTCCCGAGGACATCCAGTCCGTGATCGACGCCTACGTCCGCAGCCGGGACGCGAGCAGGGCCGAGGACGACCGCAACCGGGCGGCCAACCCGGGCGCCATGCTGGTGGGTGAGATCGGCGGCGGAAGCTTCATCCCCGCCGGAGCCGCTCTCCGCGGAACGGGCCTCGCTGCCCGCCTCGGACGCGGTGCGCTCGCTGGTGGCGCCTCCGGTGCCGTCCAGGGCGCTGGCTCCAGCCGTGGCGACGCGGCGGACATGCGCGGGGACGCGCTGCTCGGCGGGGCCTTCGGGGCTGGCGTGGGCGCTCTCGGCCCCGGTCTCGGTGCGGCTGGCTCGGCGGCGATCAGGAGGATGCCGCAGGGGCTGCGGGACGCGGCGAGCGACTACGCGCTCCGGGCGGCCGGCTACATCGGCAATGACTTCAAGCGCCTCATCCGCAACCGGGGCCAGGCCGGAGCTCGAGCGCAGGGACGCGAACTGCTGGACGCGGGCGTCATCCCTGCGGGGGGCACCGTGGAGGATGTGCTGGAGCGCATCCAGCCGGCGCGACAGGCCGCAGGTCAGGCGGTGGGAGACTTCGTGGACCGGGCCGCGGCCACCGGCCAGCAGTTCGACGTGGCGCCGTTCGCCTCGCGCGTGCAGTCGGAGATCATCGACGCCAACAACCGGAGCCCAGCGGTGCGCCCGATGGTCAACCGCGTGGACAACTACCTCAACGAACTGCTCGAGGAGTCGCTGCCAGACGCCGGCCGCATCCCCTTCCCGCTGGCCCAGAAGTGGAAGACGGACGGACAGGGCGTGCTCTCCTACGGCAACCCCTGGAACAACGCCGGCCCCAACATCCAGTCCGACTCCATGCAGAAGCAGCTGACGTCCATCCTCCGGCAGGAGATTGACGACCAGGTGGAGGACGTCCTGGGCACGGGCGCCAGGGACGGCTTCCAGTCCGCACGCCGTCGCTACGGAGCGCTCGCCGACGCCGAGGACCGGGCGCGGGAGGGCGCGGCGCGGCTGGCCGGCAACGCGAACATCACCCAGCGCGATCTCCAGGCCATGCAGTCCGCAAGCTCCGTCCCACTCCTTGGGCCTGCGGTCGCCGGCCTCAGCCGGGTGGCCCGGACGCGCGGAGACTCGCTGCTCGCCAGAGGAGCGGATGCTGCGGCGAACGTGGCCTCAAGCCCCGCAGGCACGCGCTTCCGGCAGCTTGCCGCGGCGCTCGCCGAGGCCGGCACTCTCACGCCGAGCGCAGAGCGGGCGCTGGTGGCTGCTGCCGAGGCGGAGGAGGCTCAGCGGACGCCCCGCTGATCTCGTCCTCCACGCCTTCCCGGGCGACTCGGGCCTTCATCTCGCGCTCCCAGCGCTCCTCCGCGTCACGCGCTTGGAGGAGCGCCAAGCGCGCATGGGCACGCGCCGCCGTGATGAAGGCCCCGATTGCCCGCGATGCCAGCCAGAGCACGTAGAGGCCAGCGAGGACGAGGGGCCAGTTGTCGATGAGGTCCATCCCCCCACCCTACCCACGCCGTCCCAGGCCCCGCCACTGAGCGCCCGTCCAGCGCTAGTTACTCGCCCCTCCAAGCGTCCGGGGCATGTCCATTCCCTGCCCATCCGTCGTAGTGCGCCGCGCCTGCTACGCGGGAGGCATGCGCGCACTCGCTCTCCTCTGTCTCCTGC
>Ga0247820_10000309_pt1 | contig 25314 bp, 22 predicted proteins | sample 13C_Glucose_Day1_2_FD_192480 | JGI IMG/M metagenome (GOLD analysis project Ga0247820, IMG submission 192480) | Soil microbial communities from agricultural site in Penn Yan, New York, United States - 13C_Glucose_Day14 | ecosystem: Environmental > Terrestrial > Soil > Agricultural land | place...
GCGGTCGAGGGCCGCGGTGTCGCCCTCGTCGGCGACGGCGTCCTCGCGCAGCCCCAGCAGCGTCAGCGGGAACCGGGCGTGCGCCTCCGGCGCGTAGGGCAGCCAGGCGGCGGCGGGGCCGCCGCCGCGCGCCTTGGGGGCGGGGTGGTGGGTGTGGCCGGTGACGAGGGCCTGTTCGGAGCGGAGATAGGGGTCGTCCGGCGGGGTGGCCCGGGCGCGGGCGGTGAGCAGCGCGGCGACCGCCTCCCGGCTGTCGAGCATCTCGGCGGGCAGTTCGTGGTTGGACCGGCCGGTGTGCCGGCGCAGTTCCTCGGCGACGAGTTTCACCAGCTCCGTGTGGCTCACCCGGTGCCAGCCGCCCGCCGTGCGGACCTCGGGTCCGGCGGGGCGCCGGGTGCCGCTCACGCGCAGCAGGCGGCCGGTGCCGGGCAGGCGGTAGGTGGGGCGGTCCCCGGTCCCCGGCACGGGCCGGGCCACTTCGCGCAGCAGGCAGTTCAGCAGCGGCACCGACGCGTACGCGTCCGCGCGGCGGGCCGTGTCGTCGTCCGTGGGCGGGGGGATGAGGTCCACGCGATCAGTATGTCTGTCGTCGTCCGGCGGGACGTCCCGTCCGGACGTCCCGCCCCACGCGTACCGAGGAGTCCGCCCGTGCACCGACCCCCCACCGCCGAGGCCGAGATCGCCGACGAGCTGGCCGTGGTGCGGCCCGGCCTCGTGCCGCGGTACGCCGGCGAGCTGCCCGGCGCCCGCGCGGCCGTGCTGACCCGGCTGTGGCGCGGTCTCGCGCACGAACCGCTGCCGTGGGTCGCCCGGCGGGAGGAGGGCCGCGCGGGGCTCACCCTGTGGCTGGCGGACGGCCGGCGGCTGCACGGCCCGCACGCGGACCCGTACGCGACCGCCGCGTACGTCACCGCCGTACGGCTGGACGAGGCGGGGTACGACGATCCGGCGCGGCTGATGACGGATCTCGCCGTACCGCACTCGGCGGTCTTCGCCGCCGAACTCGGGCACGGTGTCGCCTCGTTGGCGCTGTCGCGGGCGGGGCAGCGGGTGCGGCCGGCCAGGTGGCCGGCTCGGGACCGGGAGTGGGAGTGGGAGCAGCGGGTGGTCGACGGGCATCCGTTCCACCCCAACTGCCGTTCCCGGCCGGGCTTCTCGGTGGCCGACCAGCTCGCCTACGGGCCGGAGCACGGGCCCGTGGTGGGGCTGGGGCTGGTGCCCGTGCCGGAGTCGGAGTGCCTGCTGACGGGGGTGTGGCCGGGGTGGCTGCGGGAGCCGGGGCGGGTCCTGGTCCCGGTGCATCCCTGGCAGGCGGCGCAGGTGCTGAAGCGGACGGGTGAGCGGGAGCTCGCGGCGCATCCGCTGATGGCGCTGCGTACCCTCGCGCTGCCGGACGGGCCGCACGTCAAGACGGCGCTGAGCGCGCGGCTGACGTCCTCGGTGCGGGACATCTCGCTCGGCTCGGTGGCCGCGTCGGCGGCGCTGTCGGAGTTCGGGGAGGCGGTGGCGGCGCGGACGGACGGGCTGCTGCACGTCACGCGCACGCTGGGCGCGGTGGCGGCCGGGTCGCCCGATCTCGCGGCGGTGCTGCGGGAGTCCCCGGGCGAGTACGCGGGCCCCGGGGAACGCGTCGTCCCGGTGGGGGCGCTGGCGACCACGGGGCTGCCCCGCTCCCCCGACTGGCTGAGCGGTTTCGCCCGGCTCGCGCTCACGGTGGGGCTGCGGCTGCTGGAGCTGGGGGTGGCGCTGGAGGCGCACGGCCAGAACCTGCTCGTGGTGCTGTCGCCGGAGGGGGCCCCGGTGCGGCTGGTCTACCGCGACCTGGCCGATCTCCGGGTCGGTCCCGCCCGTCTCGCCCGGCACGGCGTCCGGCTCCCCGCGCAGCTTCCCGCGCGCATGGTCACGGACGACGCACGCGCCCTGCGCCGCAAGCTGTTCGGCTCGCTGGTGGCGGGCGCGCTGGCGGGGACCGCGGGCTCCGGGGCGGCGCTGCGGGCGGCGCTGGAGAGCGCGGTGCCGCATCTGCCGCCCACCCCGGACCTGGCCGCGCTGCTCGGCGAGCCGCTTCCGGCGAAGGCGCTGACGCTGATGCGGCTGTCGCCGCGTACGGCGGGGGACCAGTGGGCGGGACTTCCCAATCCCCTTATGTACGACGGGCGGTGACGCCCCGTTTTGGAGCCCGGCGCCTCTGATCAATAGGATCCGCCGATGATCAGAAGAAAACGGCCGGTGGCAGGCGCCTGTGCCCTGCTCGCCGCCCTGACGGCCGGGCTCGCCTTCCCGGCCGGGGCGGCCGCCGGTGAACCCACGGGCCAGAGCGCGCCGAAGGTGAACCTGCTCCTCGATGTGAGCGGCTCGATGCGCGCCAAGGACATCGACGGCCAGTCCCGGATGGCGGCGGCGAAGCAGGCGTTCAACGAGGTGCTGGACGCGACGCCGGAGGAGGTCGAGCTCGGGATCCGCACCCTGGGCGCGAACTACCCCGGCGACGACCGCAAGGAGGGCTGCAAGGACACCGCGCAGCTCTACCCGGTCGGCCCGCTGAACCGCACCGAGGCCAAGACGGCGGTGGCCACGCTCGCCCCGACGGGCTGGACCCCGATCGGCCCCGCCCTGCTGAAGGCGGCCGACGATCTCGACGGCGGCGACGGCTCCAAGCGGATCGTGCTGATCAGCGACGGCGAGGACACCTGCGCCCCGCTCGACCCCTGCGAGGTGGCCCGGGAGATCGCGGCCAGGGGCATCGGCCTGACCATCGACACCCTGGGCCTGGTGCCGAACGCCAAGCTGAGCCGGCAGCTCAGCTGCATCGCCGAGGCGACCGGCGGGACGTACACCTCCGTCGAGCACCAGGACGAGCTGACCGACCGGGTGAACGAGCTGGTGGACCGCGCCGCCGAGCCCGTGGTGACACCGGTCGCCACGGAGGGCGCCGGCTCCTGCGCGAAGGCGCCGGTGCTCGAGTCGGGTCTCTTCACCGACCGTGAGGAGTTCGGGCAGCAGCGCTGGTACCGCGTCGAGTTGCCGGCCGGGCAGGAACTGCGCGCCTCGGTGAGTGTGGCGGCGGACCGGGCGGTGCGTCCGGACTACGGCGTGCTGCTGCGGGCCGTCACGGTGCACGGCCGGGAGATCGTGCGCGGCGAGGCCACCGGCAACGGCCGTACGGACGTGCTGTCCACCGGGCTGCGGTACCCCAAGCCCGAGCGGGACGACGACGACGGCGCCAAGCCCGCGGCCGAGGTCGTGTGCCTGGCGGTGACCAACTCCTTCTCGGCGGACGCCGGGGTGAAGACCACTCCCGGTCTTCCGCTGGAGCTGACGGTCGACGTCGTGGACGGTCCCGGCGGGTCGAGCGACGTGGCCTCCTTCGGCCTGGGCCGGGGCTGGTGGCTGCTCGGCGCGCTGATCCTCACCGGCTTCGTCGCCGGTCTGCTCTGGGGCTGGCTGTCACGCTGGCGGTTCGCTGTCTGGAGGACCAACTGATGCGTGCCATACGTGTACTGGGCGCCGCCCTGCTCGCCCTCGGGCTGGCCGCCGCACCGGCCGCGGCCGACTCCTCGCCCTCCCCGGAGGCGTCCGCCGACGACGGGGCGCCCACCCGCGCGGGCACCTCGTTCCGTACGGCGACGGAGGTCGAGCAGGGGCAGACCGCCACCGCGCGCGCCTCCACGGGCGACTACCTGTACTGGTCGTTCCCGGCGGACGCCGGGCAGCGCCCCACCGTCGAGGCGACGGTGAAGCTGCCGGACAGCCACGCGGCGGAGACCTGGCAGATCGACGTGTACGACGGTCTGCGCCGCCGTCAGGCCTGCCAGTACGGCGCGGCGACCCACACCGCCGCGGCGGACGCGCCCTCGGTGGAGCTGACCTGCGTGCTGCGCACGGTCCGCGCCTGGTCGGAGCCGTGGGCCAACGACCCGCTGCCCGGCACGTACTACGTCCGGCTCACCGCGCTGCGCCTGTCGACGGCCGACCTCGGTCAGGCGGTCGACGCCGAACTGCGGGTCGAGTCCCAGGACATGGGCGGCGCGGCGGCGGTCGACGGCACTCTGTCCGAGCCGCTGGTGCCGGGCATCGCGGTACGCGCCGAGGCGGACGAGGCGGAGGACGACGACTCGCCCACCGCCGTCCTGGCCGATCTGGAGCCGGAGGACGGCTGGACCTCGGGCTGGTGGTCCGACCGCTGGATCTGGACCGCCGTGGGCGGCGCGCTGGCCGCCCTGGCGGGTGTCGCCGGCTACCGCCTGACCCGGGGCTCCGGACGCCCTCCCGGGGTGCCGCCGCACGCGTGACACCCTCCCGGAAGGCCCGCCCCGTGCGGGCCTTCCGGCTTTTCCCTCATGCCTCCCCGCAGGGCCTTCCGGCTTTCCCTTCACGCCTCCCGCAGGGCCTTGGCGAGCGCGCCGTCGCCCGTCACCCCGACCCGTCCCGCGCGCACCGCGCCGGCCAGGGACAGTTCGCCGCGGCTGATCGCCGTACAGGTGCCGGTGTCCAGGGACAGCCGGGCGTCGGGTTCCTCCGGGGCGGGGCCGTCGCCGTGGACGGCGCCGCCGCCCGCCCCGGCGCGCAGGTGGAACAGGCCCTCCTCCAGGCGGACTTCCACGAGCCCCGTCTCCCCCTCCAGGGCCCGCAGCAGGGGCAGCGCGAACCAGTGGGCGCGCACCGCGTCCGTGGGGCGCCGCTCCCCCAGTTCCGCCTCGCCCCAGGCGCCGAGGGCCTGCAGGACGGGCAGCAACTCCTCGCCTCGCGCGGTGAGTTCGTAGACGTATGCCGCGCCGGGCGGGGGCAGCCTGCGCCGGGTGGTGAGGCCGTCGCGCTCCATGTCCTTCAGCCGGGAGGCCAGTACGTCCGTGCTGACACCGGGCAGGTCCGCGTGCAGGTCGGTGTAGCGGCGCGGTCCCGCGAGGAGTTCCCGGACGATCAGCAGGGTCCAGCGGTCGCCGACCGCGTCGAGCGCGCGGGCGGCGGAACAGTACTGGTCGTAGCTTCGGCGAGGTGACATGCGACGCAGTCTAGACATGTTGTTGGACTTTCCAAGCGTTCACTTGGTAAAACCAAGCAACACCACGTGAGGGGAAGCGGCGCATGGAGTTCCGGCAGTCGAGCAAGCTCAGCGAGGTCTGTTACGAGATCCGCGGTCCGGTCATCGAGCACGCCAACGCGCTGGAGGAGGCGGGGCACAGCGTGCTGCGCCTGAACACCGGCAACCCGGCCCTCTTCGGGTTCGAGGCGCCGGAGGAGATCCTCCAGGACATGATCCGGATGCTCCCCCGGGCACACGGCTACACCGACTCGCGGGGCATCCTCTCCGCCCGCCGCGCGGTGGCCCAGCGCTACCAGACCCTGGGCCTGGAGGTCGACGTCGACGACGTCTTCCTCGGCAACGGCGTCTCCGAGCTGATCTCGATGGCCGTACAGGCCCTGCTGGAGGACGGCGACGAAGTCCTGATCCCGGCACCGGACTTCCCCCTCTGGACCGCGGTGACGAACCTCGCGGGCGGCAAGGCGGTCCACTACCTGTGCGACGAGCAGGCGGAGTGGTACCCGGACCTGGCCGACATGGAGTCGAAGATCACCGACCGCACCAAGGCGGTCGTCATCATCAATCCCAACAACCCCACCGGCGCGGTGTACCCGAAGGAGATCGTCGAGGGCATCCTCGACCTCGCCCGCCGCCACGGCCTGATGGTGCTCGCCGACGAGATCTACGACCAGATCCTCTACGACGACGCCGTGCACCACTCGGCCGCCGCGCTCGCCCCCGACCTGGTCGTCCTCACCTTCTGCGGCCTGTCCAAGACCTACCGCGTGGCGGGCTTCCGCTCCGGCTGGCTGGTGGTCACCGGCCCCAAGCAGCACGCGAAGGACTACCTGGAGGGCCTGACCATGCTGGCCTCCATGCGGCTGTGCGCCAACGCGCCCGCCCAGTACGCCATCCAGGCCGCGCTCGGCGGCCGGCAGTCCATCCGCGAACTGACCGCACCGGGCGGCCGGCTGCGCGAACAGCGGGACGTGGCCTGGGAGAAGCTCAACGAGATCCCCGGCGTGAGCTGCGTGAAGCCGAAGGGCGCGCTCTACGCGTTCCCGCGCATCGACCCGTCCGTGCACAGGATCCACGACGACGAGAAGTTCGTCCTCGACCTGCTGCTGAGGGAGAAGATCCAGGTCGTCCAGGGCACCGGCTTCAACTGGCCCTCCCCCGACCACTTCCGCATCCTCACCCTCCCCCACGCGGAGGACCTGGAGGCGGCGATCGGCCGGATCGGGCGGTTCCTAAGCGGATACCGGCAGTAAGCGGCCAGGAACCACCGACGGGACGATCGCGTCGGATCAAGGTATGCAAGAAGAGAGACAGGGCTGTGCGGGCATCCTCCTGGCGGCCGTGGGAGCCGTCGCGGCGGTGCTCGCCTGGGCGCCGAGGGCCCGGGTCAGCGTCCACGGCGGGTTCGAGGGCATGCACCGGGACCTGAGCGTCCTCTACGTCGACCTCCCCCTCATCGCCCTCGGCGGCGCGCTCGTCCCGCTCACCGCCTGGCTGCTCACCCTGCGCGTGCTGCGCCGCCCGTGGCTCGCGGCCGCGATCGCGGCGGGCGCGCTCGCACTCGGGGTCTGGGGCCTGCTGAGCTGGTGGACGCCGTACGAGCCGCCGGAGTTCATGGGCTAGAGCAGCCCGGCCTCACGCCGTGAGCGGTTCCGTGTCGGCGCGGCCCTGCGGCTGTGGACGCTGCCCGGGGGACGGCAGGGGTTCCCCGATCTCCTCGCCCAGTGCCGTCACCGCCCCCTCCAGCACGTCCGGGCCCACGATGTTGATCAGCAGCAGGCCGAGCGCGTACGACTTCTGCGTGTCCGTCATCTCGCTGGCGGCCAGCGACTCCACGGCGGTCGCGAGGTCCTGCTGCTCCTGCTCGGGCAGGTTCTGCAGCAGGGCCAGACAGAAGGCGGGCAGGGCTACCCGGGCACGTGCGAACCGCACCCCGCGCATGATGCGGGTGACCTGCTGGGAGCGGTCCTTGGCACGGACCCGGTCCACGCCCCGGTCGGCCACGCCCAGCAGCATCGCGAGGATGAGGTTGGGGCCGACGCCGACCTCCTGGTCCCCGATGCGGACGTTGAACAGCGAGCTGCGGAACAGTGCCAGCGCGGCCAGTCCGGCGACGAGCACCTGAAGGGCCGCCGTCTGGTCGGGGGAGCTGGAGCCGAAGCGCCAGTCGAACGCCCGGATGAGCCACAGGACGCCGCCACTCGCCGCCGCGTTGAGCAGGACGTAGAACCACGCGCTGGCGACGCCCAGCAGGGCCGACGGACGGTCGCGGTAGCGCGACATGAGTTCGGCCGTGCCCACCAGCGCACCCAGCACGCCCGCCGCGGCGAATCCCTGCATCCGGTGCCACCTCCCGCCTCGCCGTGCTCGGCTGCTAGCGCGTCCCGTCCACGAAGTCCTGGCCGCTCGACGTGAGTTCGAGTACCTCGTCGCCTCCACCGGCGACCACCTCGACCAGCGACAGGCGCCGGAGCACCTCGACCGCCTCGGCGATCTGAAGTGTCGTGAGACCGAGTTCGATCCGCAGTTCACCGACCGCCGTGCGCGGCCTGCCGTCCAGGGCCCGGATCAGCAGCATCGCGACGGGAGGCAGGGCGTCCGTGGAGCGGACGGGTCCGGCCGACGAGCCCCCGTGGACGACCTGATGGTTCGTCGCGTTGAGGAACGCGCTGAACGGATCCGCGGAACTGTCCCTGGACATCCCGGCCCTCCTCGGAACGGTGCAACTACACGACCCGGCAACCCTGTTGGGCGGCTTTCCACACAAACCGTCCCTGTTCACGTACGGCCCCCTACTATACGAGGAGACGTGGATCACAGGGTCCTTGTTCCGATCCGCGCCGACACGGGGAGAACGCGGATGGACATCCGGGACCGGGCACCGGTCCTCGGCCGCTGGGCGATCGGTCCACGGCTGGGACGGGGCGGAATGGGCACCGTGTACAGCGCCGTCGACCGGGAGAGCGGCGAGCGGTGTGCCGTGAAGGTGCTGCGCGGGGACGGCGTGTCGCCCCCCGGCGGGGATCCGCGTGTCCTGCGGGAGCTGCGCACGGCCGAGGCTCTCGTCCACCCCCACATCGTGCGCACCCACGCCTGCGGCCATACCGACGGGCGGTACTTCCTGGTGATGGAGCTGTGCGAGGGCGGCAGCCTGGACCAGCGGGTGCGCCAGGGGGAACCGCTCGACCCGGACGCGGCCGTCGCCCTGTTCCTCGACGTGCTCGACGCACTGCACCACGCGCACACGGCGCCCCTGGAAGCCGTCGACGCCGCAGGCAGGCCGGTCCGCGTCACGGGCGTGGTCCACCGGGACATCAAGCCGCACAACCTGCTGCTAACCGGCGACCCTTCACGACCGCACCCCAAAATCGCGGACTTCGGTCTGGCCAAGTCCTACGAACTGGCAGGAGTCAGCGGAGTGACGCGGACCGGCGCCTCGGCGGGGACACCGGCCTTCATGCCCCGGCAGCAGGTCGTCAACTTCAAGTACGCCCAGCCGGACGTGGACGTCTGGGCGGTGGCGGCGTCCCTGTACTTCGTACTGAGCGGCGGCCGCACCCCGCGGAACTTCCCGCCGGACCGCGACCCCTGGCTGACCGCCTGGCACAGCGCGCCCGTTCCGCTCGCCGAGCGGGCACCGGGCATACCGCCGCGCCTGGCCCGTCTGGTCGACGAGGCCCTCACCGACACCCCACGCATCCGCTTCCCCACGGCGGCCGCCCTCCGGTCGGCGCTGGAAGCGGTGTAGCGCGTCCCATTCCCTCCCGGAAGGACCCCCCGCATGCCGGTGCACAGCTCCCGCTCCTGGCCGTCGTCCGGACACCCCGCGCGGCGGGCGGAGGCCGATACCGCCTGGTCGGCCGGATCGACGGTCATGGGCGAGTTCGTCGTCGAACGGGTCCTCGGTCAGGGCGGGTTCGGAGCGGTCGTGCTTGCCGTGAGCCGGCGCACCGGGGACCGGTACGCGGTGAAGCGGGTCCACCGGGACGATCCGGTGGAACAGGGGAGGTTCCTCACCGAGGCGCAGCGCTGGATCGGGCTGCCTCCGCATCCGCACATCACCCCCTGCCACTTCACCCGCACCGTCGGCTCCCAGTTGGCGGTGTTCAGCGAGTACGTCGCCGGAGGGTCTCTGGCGGACTGGATCGCGGACGGACGGCTGTACGCCGGCACCGAGCGGGAACGCCTGCACACCGTGCTGCGCATCGCCGTCGAGGCGGCCTGGGGTCTGGCCGCCTCGCACTCCCATGGTCTGCTCCATCTCGACACCAAGCCCGGCAACGTCCTGCTCACGAAGTCCGGCGGTGCGCGCATCACCGACTTCGGGCTGGCGACGGGCGGCGAGCGGGATGTCCAGGACGTCATCGGCCAGGAGTACGTCCTCGACCTCCTGGCCCGGGAGGGCGACGGCATCGACGCGGAGACGAGCGAGGTGCTGAAGAACGTACTGCGGCAGACGCTCGCGGAGGCGCGGGCGGAGGAGGCTCCGCCGCCGAGCGCGGTAGCGGAGGGCGTCACCCCCGGTTACGCCTCCCCGGAACAGGCTGAGGGCCGCCCGCTGGGCCGGGCGGCCGACCTGTGGAGCTGGGCCGTGACCGTGCTGGAGATGTTCACCGGCGGCCGCAGCTGGCCCTCGGGGACGCTCGCCGGGGCGGCGCTGGAGGCCTACTTGGAGGAGCGGCGGGACGGCACGCCGGGACCGGTCGCCATGCCCGAGGGCGTGGTCGCGCTGCTGCGTGCCTGCTTCCGGGCGGATCCGGACGAGCGTCCCGAGTCCCTTCAGGAGGCGGCGGACAGTCTGGTGCGGACCGCGGTCCGGGAGTGCGGGATCCCGCTGCCCGGCGACCCCCCGCCCGCGTCGCCGCGCCCCACCGTGAAGGGCGGCTTCGAGCGCCGGCTTCCCGGAGGGGCCGCCTGGCAGGACCCCCGTGAACTCCTGGGCGCCGCTTATCAGGCCGCGGGCCGGGACCCCGGGGAGACGGTGCGGTTCTGGCCGAGCGGCCACGGCAGCCGGGCCTCGCAGTCCATGGAGGACCTGCGGGCGCTCACCGAGGCGGCCGCTGTCCTCGACACGGTGCGGGAACCCGATGACTCGGTCCGGCTGCTGTGGGCCCGTGTCATCGCCGAGTCGGGCCGGGTCCGGCAAGGTCTGGGCGACCTGCCGGGAGCCGTCGAGACGTACCGGGCGAGCGCCCGGGCGCTTCAGGAACTGGCGGGGCCCGGCCGGCAGTCGGAGCCCGACCGGCAGTACGGACTCTCCCTGCGGCTCGCGGTCCTGCACTCCCTCGCCGTCGTGCTGCGGCTGTCGGGTTCCCCCGGTGAGTCGGTCACCATCTGCGACCAGGTCCTCGACGAGGCCGGGGCGGTGTCGGATCCGGTCGAGGGGGCCCGTATCCGGGGCATGGCCCTCGGGACGAAGGCCAACGCGGTCGACGACCCGCACGAACAGATCCCCCTCTTCGAGCGGACCATCGACGCCATGACCGTCGCCGGTGAGGATGAAGGGCTGGCCCTGGCGCTGGCCGGCCGGGCCGCGGCGCTGGAGAAGACAGGCCGGACCGACGAGGCCGCCGCCGCGTGGGAGCGGGCCGACGCGCTGATCGAGGGCGCCGCCGCTCCGGGCCGCACGGACCTCGACGCCGTACGGGCCGCGCTGCGCCTCAACCGGGCGGTGACCGCGAAGGGCACGCAGGACGCCGCGGTCCACGCACGGGCGGCGATCGCCCTGTACGAGCCCCTGGTGCACGAGCGGGGTCGGCACGATGTCGCCGGGGAACTGGGCCGGGCGCTGTTGCTGTCCGCCCTGGGCGACGAGCACTCCGGACGGCCGCAGCAGGCTCTCGCCGCGTACCGGTCGGCCCGCTCGCTGCTGGAGGACGCCGTGCTGCGCGACGGCCGGCTGGACTACGTCCGCTATCTGGCGCAGGCCCACGACCACGAGTCGACCCTCGTACGGGCGCTGGAGGACCCGGCCGCCGCGGTCGCCCTCGCCCGGCGAGCCGTCGAGGTGTGGGACCGGCTCGGTGCCACGGACGGCCGGGACGTCTGGCCCGTCGACCGGGCCGAGGCCCGGCGCAAACTCGCCGACGCCCACATCGACGCGGGCGACGGGGCGGCCGCGGCACGGGAGTTCGACGAGGCCGAGCGCGTGCTGGGGCCGGTGTCCGCCGCCGGCTCGGGAGGCCGGCTGGTGTCGACGCTGATCCACAACGGGCGGGCCGTGCTGCTGCGCAGGTCGGGGAAGCCCGAGGCGGCGTGCCGCGAAGTACGGCTGGCGCTCGACGCGCTGGGTACTCCGGCCGAACCGCAGGAGGAACAGGTCCGGGTGCGGTGCCTGCAGACCCTCAACGCCGCGCTGGGCGACCTGGACCGGCACAGGGAGGCGCTGGCCGTGGCGGACGAGATCACCACCACGGTGGAGTCCCTTTCCGAACGAGGCGAGGTGTCCCTGCGCGATGTCGCGGACGCCCGCCAGCGCCGGGTCAACGTACTGCTGCGGCTCGGGCATGTCACCGAGGCGCAGGCCCCCGCGCATCAGGCGCTGCGCGAGTACCGGAGCCTGATCGACGGCGGGCGCACCGACCTGGAGGACGAGGCGGCGCGGCTGCGGGGAGCCCTGTCCGTGGCGCTCCACCGGTCCGGGGACCTGGACGGCGCGGTCCGTGAAATGGAGACGATGCGCCGCCACTTCGCCGAGCGGACCGCGTACCCGTGGCAGCGGCTCCTCCCCCGGCAGACCGTGGACACGGCTGCCTCACTGGGCGACGACCCTCACACGATGCTGCTCCGGGGCCTGGACGTCCGGCTCGCCGACCTGGCGAAGGTCCGGGACGTGAGGCCGCGGGACGTGGACCGGCTGCTCGCCGAACTCTCGTGCCGACGCGCGGAGTTGGTGTCGGGCTCCCTGGCCTTCATCGAGACGGACCAGGTGTCGCAGGCTCTGGAGGACCTGTGCGGCAGCCTCGTGTGGCTGGCGGAGAGGTTCCCGCAGGACGCGGTGCACGAGGCGTGCGTGGAGACGGCGCTGGTCTCGGGCGCCACCGCGATGCGGTGTCTCCGTGACGGCGCAGCCGAGCGCGGGTTCCGGCTGGCGGTGGCCCACGGGCGGGTCCTCGTACTGGACCGGGGCCGGACCGGTCACCTGGAGCGCTGGTGCAACGCCCACCTGGCACAGGCGTCGTGGCAGACCTACCGCGGCGAGGAGACCGCAGCGGAGCGCACCATCAGCGACATGGAAGCCCACCTGACCACGCTGGCCCCGTCCCAGGCACCGGCCTGGTCCGCCCACGCCCGCCGGACGCTCACCACGTTCCGCCGGGGGTAGGCCCCTGTCGAGGTCGCGTGAGGGAGAGGCGCCGGGCGTGACTTCGTCTCACCCTTGGCGCTTGCCGATGCCGCCGGCCTGTCGCAGCATCTGTAGGGCCGCGGACGAGGGGGATCCGGGCTCCGCGGTGACGGCGACGAGGGACTGGTGCGGTTCCTGCGGGACGGGGAACGTCTGTTGCACGACGGTCAGGTTCCCGACGATCGGATGGGACAGGTCGTGGACGTCGCGGCCGCAGGGCTCGACGGCGTGTTCGGCCCACAGAGTGGCGAATTCGGGGCTGCGGATCACCAGTTCGCCGACCAGCGCCGCAAGGCGGGTGTCGTCGGGGTTGCGGGCCGTCAGGATGCGCAGGTTGCCGACCACGGCGTGGGCCTTGGCGGGCCAGTCGCGGTAGAGGGCACGGGTGTGCGCGTCCAGGAAGACCAGCCGGGACAGGTTGGGCCGGGTGTCCGGGTCGTCGGGCGAGGCCGCGTCCAGGTGTCCGGCGAGCAAAGCGTGCCCGGCTGCGTTCCAGGCGAGCACGTCATTGCGGCGGCCCACGACGAGTGCGGGCACGTCCGCCATCGCGGCCAGCAACATACGCAGATCGGCGGAGGCGTGTTCTTCGGGAGGTACCGCCGGTGCGCTACGGCGGTTCGCCGTCGTCGACAGGACGGACAGGTGCTCCCGCTCGGCCATGGTCAGCCGAAGGGCTGTCGCGATCGCGTCGAGGACCTCGGCCGAGGCGTTGAGTGACTGGCCCTGTTCGAGCCGCGTGTAATAGCCGGCACTGACGCCCGCGAGCATCGCGAGTTCCTCCCGGCGCAGGCCTGGCACCCGGCGCCGTTCCCCGTAGCGGGGCAGGCCGACGTCGTCCGGGCTCAGCTGGGCCCGCCGTGCCATAAGGAACTCACCGAGCGGTGATCTGCGGTCCATGGCGGCAAGTATGCGCGGTGGCCCGGCCCGTCGCCTGTACCTGTCAGGGGTAGGCAGAAGCGGGTCTGGTCCCCTCTGCCCGGGGGCCTGAGAGTCGATCACACGGAGCACTTCTCAAGCCCGCCCACCTGATCGAGGTAGACACATGCCCACCACTCCTCCCACGGCGTCCCAGGTCATCACGATGGAACTGGGGGACGTCGAGATCACCCGCGTCATCGAGTTCTCGGACATCTCACCGATGACGACCGATGTGTTCTTCCCCGGCAGCAAGCCGGAGGAATGGCAGCGCCACGCCGCGCTGCTGGACCCGGACCACTGGGACGCCCGCACCGACCTGACGCGCGTCGCCACCCAGTCCTGGGCACTGCGCAGCGAGGGCCGGGTCATCCTGATCGACACCGGTGCGGGCAACGGCAAGTACCGTCCGCTGCAGCCGATCTGGTCGTACCTGAACACGGACTACCTGGAGAACCTCGCCACGGCCGGCATCGAGCCGGAGGACGTCGATCTCGTCGTCAACACCCATCTGCACGACGACCACGTCGGCTGGAACACCCGGCTCGACGGACGCGACTGGGTGCCCACCTTCCCGAACGCGACGTACCTGATGCCGCAGACCGACGTCACGTACTGGCATCCCGACAACCTGCACCGCACCAAGTTCGGCCGGGGGAACCAGAACGTCTACGAGGACAGCATCCAGCCGGTGATCGACGCGGGGCTCGTCAAAACCTGGGACGACTCCTACGTCATCGACGCCGGCCTCCGGCTCGAACCGGCCCCGGGGCACACTCCGGGATCCTCGGTCATCCACCTCGACTCCAAGGGCGACCGCGCGGTCTTCGCCGGAGACCTGCTGCACGGCGCGATCCAGGTCCACGAGCCCCACCTCAACAGCTGCTTCGAGGAGGACGAGGACGCCGCCCGCGCCAGCCGGGCACGCATGTACGCCTACGCGGCCGACCACAACGCCCTCGTGCTGCCCGCTCATCTGCCCGGCCACGGGGCTTTCGAGATCCGGCGCGAGGGCGCCGGATTCGAGATCTCCGGCTGGGCGCCGTTCTCCCGCACCTGACGACCCGCCCGGAGGAGCCCCTCGTCCGGCACGGCTCCCAGCGTCTCCTCCCACGGACTCACCCGGCACAACCGAGCAGCCGAGCAGCGGAGTTCACGGGTTAGCATCCGGTAGTGGTGGAACGTCATGGGGGGCGGACATGGGCGGCAAGGCGCTCGTGGCGGCGGTCGGGGGCGGGGCCGCGGAGGCCGTCACCCGGCTGCTGGAGGCGGGAGCGGATCCGGACACACTCGCGGACGACGGGCTGCCGGTGCTGTGCCGGGCGGTCGCCACCTACGACGTCGCCGTGGCGGACGCTCTGGTGGAGGGCGGCGCGGATCCGGACCGGAGCCTGCCAGACGGGACCACGCCGCTGGTGCGGGCGATCGACGGTGGCTCCCCCTCGGTGGTGACGGCCCTTCTGGGCCGGGAGCCCCGGCTGCGGCTGCCGGAGGCCGAGAGGGAGCAGCTGCTCGCCAGGGCCCGGCGCTGGTACGAACGGGGCGCGGAGGTCGAACTGCGGGAGAGGACGGGCACGTCCGAGCCCGCGCACCGGGTCCGGGTCATGGACGACGAGTACTGCCACGTCACGCAGTTGACGCTCGACGGTTCGACGGTCCGCGCCGGGCACGGCGCGATCCTCACGGACCTCGAATGGGCCTTCCGCATCCTCCCGCCCGTCGACGAGCTGGCCGCCCGCGCCCTGGCCCAGGGCGATCCGGACCATGTCGACTGGTCGTCCGTGCGGTGGATCCTGAGCCGGCGCCGCAGCAAGGAGACGTGGGCCGCCGTGGCGGCGTACCGCCACGCCCCCGCCCCCCTGTCACGCCTCTTCGCCCTCGATGTCCTCTGGACTTTCATGTGGCCCGAGGCGAGCTGGCGCAACTCCTACGAGAAGGAGACGGAGGACCTGCTCGTCTCCTGGGCCACGGACGGGGAGGAGGCCCCCGAGGTCCTCGCCGAGCTGCTGCGGCTCCTGGGCGATACGGAGCGCCCGGAGTCGGCCGCGATCGGGCTGCGGTACGCCCGGCACCGGGACCCGCGCGTCCGGGCCAAGGTCCCGGACCTCTTGGTCGTCTGGGGAAACCCTTCCCCCCTCCCGGGCGCGGAAGCCCGAACCACGCTGCTCGAACTCGCCGCCGACGAGGACGGGAACGTGCGCGCGGCAGCCGGAGGGGCACTGTGCGGCACGTGCGACGGCAGCCCCGAGGTCACCAACGCCGTCGTCGCGCTGCTCCGCGATCCGGTGGCGCGGGTACGGGCATGGATGTCCGAGACCGTCACACGCTGTGCGGACCGTTCGGCGGACGTCGCCGACGCCCTGTACGCCCTGCTCGACGAGGAGGACTTCCCGGTCCGGCTCAACGCGGCCTACGCCCTCCTGCGCCGGGAGGACCCACGCACCGCGGAGGCCGTCGAACGCCTGGGTTCGCTCTCCCGCCCCGGCTACGAGGAGGACCACCGCCTCTCCGCGATCTGGAGCTGGGAGTGGAACCGCAAGAACTCCTGATCCCACCGCTCAACACAGGGCGACCTCGCACCACACCGTCTTGGTGTACGGGTCGCCGGCGGTCGTCCCCCAGTGGGAGGCCAGCGCCTCGACGAGGAGGGTCGCAGCGTGCGGTCGGGGCGATATCGACGTTCATGGGCCGGTCGACCTTACTCTGCACAGTGATGATTCCGCTACGCAGAGTGACCTTGCGGATCCTGTCCGGGTCTGTCCGGGTCGTGACGCGTGACGTCCCGCACCCGCCGTGTGTTGAACCCACGGAGGTGTGGGGACATGAGCGTGGAACCTTACGGGGCGGACGAGGAGTCGGCGGCCGTTCTGCGGACCGTCGGCAGGGTCATCAAGATGTGCCGGGAGCGGGAGGGCATGACCCAGGCCGGTCTCGCCACGGCCATCAGGTACAGCGAGGAGCAGGTGTCGTCCGTCGAGCGCGGGCGCAGGGCTCCGGCGGAGGAGTTCCTGGAGGCGGCGGACCGGGTGCTCGAAGCGAGCGGGCTGATCTCGGGGCTGAAGAACGATGTGGCGAAGGCCCGATTCCCCAAGAAGGTGCGGGACCACGCCAAACTGGAGTCAGAGGCGGTCGAGCTGTGCGCCTACGCCAACTCGGTCGTGCACGGCCTGCTCCAGACCGAGGAGTACGCGAGAAATCTCTACGTCATGAGGCGACCCCCGTTCTCCGAGGAACAGGTGGACGAGCTCGTCGAGGGGCGCCTGGCACGCCAGAAGATCTTCGATCAGCAGCCCGCGCCGGTCTTCAACTTCGTCCAGGAAGAGGTGACGTTGCGCCGTCCGCTCGGGGGCAGAATGGTGATGCGCAAGCAGCTCGCACACCTGTTGGAGATCGGTCACCGGCGGAACGTGGAGATCCAGGTGATGCCCACCGACCGCGAGGACCACGCCGGTATCGACGGGTCGTTCCAACTCCTGCGGCTCAAAGAGGGGGTTACGGTGGCTCACAACGAAGTGCAGCTCACGAGTCGGCTGATCTCGCACGTCAAGGAGATCCAGATCTGCGAGGTCCGCTACGGCGCCATCCGAGCCCAGGCTCTCACCCCTCGTGAGTCGCTCGCCTTCATCGAGAAAGTGTTGGGAGAGACATGATGACCAACCCCTCCACGGAGCACGGTCGCCCACTGGAGTGGTTCAAGAGCAGCTACAGCACCGCTGACGGCCCCGAGTGCGTCGAGGTCGCCCTCACCCCCGGAACCATCCACGTCCGCGACTCGAAGCACATACACGGCCCCCGCCTGGCCTTCGCCCCCCACCAGTGGACCGCCTTCCTCCCGTACGCCTCCGGACGACGATGACCCGACCGCTCACCGCCGCGCAGCGCCGCATCGTCGACGCCGCCGATCCTGGCACCGGGCGGCTGAGGGGTACGCCGGCACAGCTCGCCGCGCTGGTGAAGCGCGGGCTCGCCTTCCGGCACCCGAGGCCGCCGCACGACCACTTCCTGACCCCGGCCGGGCACCGGGCGCGTGAGGCGGAGGCGGAGGCGGCGCCCGAGCCGGTGACGGCACCCGCCGCGACCGGGGTGTTCGCCGCGCGTGTCGGCGGCGAGCACCACGCCCCGGAGTCGGGCCCCGCCCGGCTCCGAGAGGTGCGCGGCGCCTGGCAGGGCATGCTGGAGCTGCGCCGGATGACCAACCCCGACGGCGCCACCGACCGGCCGTGCGGTTGGGAACGCGCGCATCTGGTGCGGGCCGCCGGCGCTCGCCCTGGAGGCCGCCGGACCGCCCGGAGGCGTCCACCCCGGCTGCCATGGGGCGCTTTAATGCCCAGGTGGTGAACTGGACGCAGATGCACGACTGCTACGGGGATGTCGATCGCGTCCCCGCGCTTCTGGAACGAGTGGAGCTCGAGGACAACGCCACAGCATGGGAGGAACTGGGATACCGGCTGGTCCTCGAACACGACCTCGTCTTCCCCGCCGGCTTTGCCGCCCTGCCGCGCCTGGTGCGTCTCGCCGCGAGGAGCGCACGGGCGCGTGGACTGGCCGGAGCGGTCCTGCGACGCGCGGCAGGACACCACGGCTGCGACGATCTGCTAGCGGACTGCGCCGACACGATCTCGGAGTTCCGCAAGCTGTTGGACCGGCACCTGCAATCGCGGCCGGTCGACTACCTCGCGACCTTCCTCGATTCGCTCGCGGCCAAGGAGGAGTACCACTGGAGTGCCGTCCTGGGGGACTTCGCGGACGACTTCTACCACCTGGCCTGCCCCCACTGCGCCGTGGAAGTGACGATCGCCATCGGGAACCACGGGCGCTATTCAGCGATCCGGGACTGGCACCTGGGCGACGTGGACCGTCGCTGCCTGCGGCCGGCGTCCTCCGAGGAACTCCCCGACATCGGCCGGTGGATGCACGAGAGCGCCGTCCGTGACGGGCACGAGACCCTCGCCGACGGAATCGCCCACCTCTTCGGCAAGGCCGAATGCCCACACTGCGCCAGCGTGTTCAACATCGCGGACGAATACACATCCGCCAACTGCCCCGTCCTGCGGTAGGCCAGGGCACCCGACGCGACAGCCGGGCCACCGGCCTGCCCACCATCAGCAGAAAGCGAAAGGGTCCACCGACCCCATCGGCGGGCCCTCACGAAAGATCGAGGCTAAAACGGCGGCTCGTCAACTGATCCCCGTTTGCCGTGCGAATTGTGATCCTTCCCGCGCCCGTCGGAGGGGAGTGGATCGGTAAGGGGTTCCATCAACATGCGCCCTTGCTCCCAAGACGCCAACGCCTCGGAGGCCAAACTTCTATGCCGTTCGCTGGAGCTTTGCGCTAGAACGTTCTCCAGCAAAGAAGTCAACCTCCTGCGGTGCATCGCCAATGCCGGGGACTCCAGAAATCGAACGGCTGCGACAAGAGCCGCCTCAACCACTCTCGGATCAGAGTCATCAAAGTAGGAGGCGACGCCCGGAAAAGCTTCCGGGTAGATACTCCTGATGTTCAAGAAATCGGGAAATGGCTCGGTCGGCGAATATGCCCCCCACTCTCGAATGCGCTGCTCCTGCTCAATACTGACATCGAAGGCCACGTCGGCCAGCCATGAAAGGAGCTTGCCTCGGAGTGGGAATTTTCCCCCATCCCATGAAGGAGTGAGTGCGGCTCGACTTTTGCGGTCGCCCAGAAGTGCGGCGACATACCTGAAAGCTGGCGCGGTCGCAGAGTAGACGACTCCGTCGTTGAGGAGAGCGTCATACAGGTGGTTAAGTGAACTCGTCACTTTGGAAAAGTCACCCGACGCCAAGTCGTGTAGCTTGGTCGGAGTAACCGGGAAGGCCGACCCGTCGGCATTCTCGAGCTCAGCCCAGTCGGTGAGATCGATGATCGCGCATGGATTCAACTTTTCGCCGTTCATATCTATAAGGCCAGCAGAGTGGCCTTTAGGAAAGCAGCCAAGGCGCGGCAACTGGGCCACGCCTTGGCGAATGCATCAGAAGGGTACCTCACTGAAAACTTGCCCGCGCTGAGATCGAACCGCTAGCGATGAGCTCCCCGGCAACATTCCTGCCACGTTTGGCGCGCAGAAACCGCATGGCCCGCCAGGCTTTGAAACCATCAGTCGGCCAGTCAAACCCCCGGATCCCGACTGTTTGGCCAGAATCCTCATGATAGTGGCCGCCTGAACCTCGACATGCGAGCCAAAGAACTTACCGCCGCCAGGGCTCGCCGCAGCAGGAATCTCGCCCATGTTGGCTCTGATCAACGGATGGAGCCGATCGGAAGCCAGGTCAAACTCTCCGCGCCCCTGAACCCAGAGGTACCCGCCGGTAGCAACGTCCGGCCTGCTGGAATAAATGCAGCATTCTCCGATGCTCTGGCATGCGCCCGTTCATCCGCAGTGGAGCAGTTGTGAACGAGTGCTGAGGTCACGCCTGCGACCACATAGTACGCGTGCTCGCCTGGCAGGCGTCACCTGGGTTTTCGCTGGTCAGCGAATTCCGGCCTGTCCGTGGGTGCGCAAGGAAGTGCCGTGTTGTGCACCCTTATTGCCTTCGGCGTTGCCGTCAGACGGCTACGGAGTGAGGGCGGTGGAGTGGGCTTTGGCCGGTGTCCTGCCCGGGTTGGGGTCGGGCATGGTCAGAGGGCCGTACGCTGGCCGGCAACTCGGGCAGGCTTTGATCCTGCCCGGAATTTGAACGAGTGGCCCCCTGGCCTTGCCCGACGCGAGCCCCGCCCGGGGAGGTGAGTAAAGCCCATGGAGCCGACCCGCCCCACCCCCGGGCCTCCGTCCCGGTCAACTCCCCGCCGTCGCCTCGCCGTCGGCCTGGCGTTGGCCGTGCTGGCGCGGCCGGCTTCCTTCGCGCTTCCGATGGTCCGCTGTGCTGTGTCCGCCCTGGGAGGGGCCCCTGACGACCCACCGCGGTGACACGCCAATGACGCGCCCGCGGTCCCCACGAGGCACCTCGTGGGGACCGCGGGCGTCCGGCTGCGTTGTCGTCATCGGGGCTGTAGCCCATCAGGCGCGTTCAGCACCCTGCGGCCATTCATGCGAAAGAGGAGGGCGCACTAGTGCCGCGACAACGGATTCGACGTTCTCGTCTGTGAGTCCAATCAGGGTCCATCCGCCACCTCGCAGTGAAAACAGGCCAATCGGAGAGTCGACCTCATCGAGAACACCAAAGAATCCGCTCCAGCCGAACCTATTGTTCCGGAAATCATCAGAGATCGAATAACGATCCCTGTAAGTTCCTCGAAAGGTCGACCTGCGCCCAATGTCGACCTGGATGAATCCAGGCGACTCTTCAATCATTGCATGCAGCGCAGACGGTTCGAGCAAACCGAGAGACGTGCAACCGGATACATCGATCAGCTCCGCGAGCCGCCTCGAATCCACTTCAATCGTCGGCATCGTACATCTCCAATCCGTTCGCCATGGGCGGCACCTGTGCTGGCCACGGGCCGCCCATCACGATTGACTAGAACCCAAGATCATCCGGCCGCATTCCTGGCCATGCTGCCCTGGGGTCCCCTCTCATTTCCCCCTGGATGATCACTTCGAACTCGAAGCGCCAGTCCTCATCGACCCAAGGCTGATCGTTTACGTGAACGTGCGTTCGCCCGGAGGGAATGGTGCCTCTGAGGACAACGCCACCATTCCCACCTCTCGTTGCCGCGCGAATGGCGGCGGCTGGATCGGTAGTCCAACTGGTGTAATCGCTGTCAGTATTACCGTGATGATGCCGCTCGGGAGTTGCATCTCCGCCTCGCGGTCTGGCAATTCCTTCCACTGCATCGTCAAAGCCAGGGTTAGGGTCGCCACGCCCAGTCACTTCCGAAACGCCGCGATAGACGGTCGTGCCGCCACCGCAATTGTGAACCAGGACTGGCGTGGCCCCGGCCAGCACATAGTACGTGTGGGCGTCGGTGACGGTGAGGTTGTGGACGGTCTTGTTCGGGGCCGTCGAGCGCTTGATCGCGGTGATCTGGACGTGGGTGCCGGCACTGGTGCGCAGCCACTGGCCTGGTTCGAGGTCGGTGGCGCCGATCCACTGGTCGAGTTCGGGGACCCAGAAGGGGTGGCCGTCGGTTGCGGTGACCTCGGCCGTGCTCGTGCCGGATTCACCGTCGGTGTCGATGGTGACCTTGACGAGGTGCTTGAGGCCCTTGCCCTTGATCTCGGCGGTGACGGTTTCGACGCGGGTCTCGCCGGTCTTGTCGTCGGTCGCGATGACCTTGTCGCCACCCTTGACCTTCTCGATCGGCTTGGTGGTGCCGTCGGACATCAGCACCTTCGTGCCGGGCACGAAGCTGTTGGTGTCGCACGACGCGCTGCCGCCGCCGGCTTTGCCGTCGCCCCCATTGCCGCTGCTGCCGCCGTTGGAGCGGGAGGAGGCGCCGGTGGAGCCGCCCTTGCCGGAGCTCCCGCCGGAGGCGGCTGTCTTCCTGCCGGCGCCGGAGGCGGCTGCGGCGGAGGAGTGCGGTGCGGCGGAGGCCTGGGCTGATTTGTGTTTGCTGTTGCCGGTTTTACGGACTGCTTGGGAGGCGCGGTTGCTGGTGGTCTGCTTCTTCTGGGCGGCCGCTTTCTTCTTGGCCTGGGCTGCCTTCTTGCGGGCCTCTTCGCGCTTCTTCTTTTCCTTTTTCGCCTTGCTGATGGCCGCGTTGGCCTTGTCGATCAGCTTCTTCGCTCTCTCCTTGGCGTTGCGCCAGGCGCTGACCGCGGAGAACACGTGCTTGACGGCGTTGTAGACCTTTCCAGGTGACTTGAGCGCCTTGAAGACGGGCATGTTGTCCAGGACGACTTCGGCGCAGGCCCATATGGAGCCACCGATGCACCTCTTGATCCCGTCGACTCCGAGGTAGTCCATCAGGATCGCTCCGGCCGCGGAGAGGATGACCGAGGTCAAGGACCGGTTCAGGTCACCCTTGGCCGCGGCCACCATCGCCGATGACAAGCCGGCGCCTTGAAGGGCGAGTTCGATCTCCTTCTGCGAGAGGGAGACGGACAGACCCGTCGGGTCGCTGAAGGTGACGGGGTTGTTGTGGGCGTAGGCGTAGCCGCCGCGTGCCAGCGGGTCGGCCAGGTCGAGCACCGGGTCGGCGGACAGGAACCGGCCGGTGAGCGGGTCGTACAGACGCGCGCCGAGCATGGTGTAGCCGGTGGCGTCGTCGCGGGTGGCGCCGAGGAAGCCCTTGTGGGTTTCCAGTTTCTGGGCGTTGGTGCCGGTGGAGCGTTCCTGCCCGAACGGGTCGGTCTTGCGGACGCGGGTCTCCATGCCCGCTTCCAGGGCGATTTCGGCTTGCGGACTTCCCTGGTGGTCGTAGGTGATCGCGGCGAGTTTGGTCGCGCCGCTGTAGGCGCTGCGCAGGATGCTGCCGCCGGGCACGGCGTAGGTGCGCTGGGCGTCGGCCTGGGCGCCGCCGGTCCTGACGGTCAGTTCGGCCTCGCCGAGGTGCAGCGTGGCCTGCTCTCCCTTCAGGGTCAACAGGCGTGCCCCGCCGGGTGCGTAGATGTAGCGGGACTCGTCCTGCGCGGTGAACGACTGCGCTGCCGATCCGGCGTCGCAGGCGGCCAGCACCAGGTCCGTGCCGCTGGAGGTCGAGCCGCCCTTGACTGCCACGCACAGGCCGGAGGCGGCGTGCTTGAAGTGTCCGCCGTCGTCGCGTACCAGCTTCTGTGCCGCGCTGCCGGTGCAGGGGCGGACGCCGATGGCGGAACCGGCCGTGCTGCCGGGCACGTTGGCGCACCAGTCGCCGAGGACGCGCAGGCTGCCGGTGTCCGTATCGGTGGCCGGGTCGTCCGGGGTGAAAGTGAACTTCTGGGCCGGGGAGTTGTTGCACGTCTGGATCTGCAGTGGTGTGTCGTTGACCGCCTTGCCGCCCTGCAGGTCCAGGCACGCACCCGTGGGGGTGGTGTAGGCGGTCCTGCCGCCGGTGCCCTGACCGGACACAGTCTCCGGGAGCCCGTCGTAGGTCCAGGTCAGCGTCTGCGGATCACCCGTGTCACCGGAGGCTTCGGGCCCGTGTGTCCGACAGTCGGGGCGACATCGACGTTCATGTCACTCAGCGTGGCCGGTCGACCCTGCCGTGCACAGCGGCGAAGTGAGTACATGGGGTCACCGTAGGGGTGTTGTCCGGGTCTGTCCGGGCGGTGACGCCGTGACCCTGCACACGAGCGGCGAGTTGGACATGGGTGGCACAAGGAGGTGCGAGGGCATGAGCGTGGAACCCTACGGCGCGGACGAGGAGTCGGCGGCCGTTCTGCGGACCGTCGGCAGGGTCATCAAGATGTGCCGGGAGCGGGAGGGCATGACCCAGGCCGGTCTCGCCACGGCCATCAGGTACAGCGAGGAGCAGGTGTCGTCCGTCGAGCGCGGACGCAGGGCTCCGGCGGAGGAGTTCCTGGAGGCGGCGGACCGGGTGCTCGAAGCGGGCGGGCTGATCTCAGGGCTGAAGAAGGAGGTGGAGAAGGCCCGGTTTCCGAAGAAGGTGCGGGACTTGGCCAAGCTGGAGGCGGAGGCCGTGGAGATCTGCGCCTACGACAACTCCGTAGTGAATGGGCTACTGCAGACCGAGGAGTACCTGAGGGCAGTGTTCGGGTCCCGACGGCCGGCCTTCTCCGAGGACGAGGTGGACCAGCTCGTCACCGCCAGGTTGACCCGCCAGGAGATCATCGGGGGTCCGCACCCGGGCGCGGCATTCAGCTTTGTGCATGATGAGGCTGCGCTGCGACGGCCGGTTGGGGGCAAGATGGTCCTGCGGCGCCAGCTCGAACGGCTGTTGGAGGTCGGCCAGATGCGGAACGTCGACATCCAGGTACTGCCGCTGGATTCCGAGGACAACAGCGGGCTCGATGGCCCTTTCCACCTGCTGCGGCTCAAGGACGGCGCCACTGTGGGGCACAGCGACATCCAGCTCGTCAGCCGATTGACCTCGGACCGCAGGGAGATCCAGATCCTCGAACTGCGCTATGGGATCATCCGGGCCCAGGCCCTCACGCCTCGAAAGTCACTGGCCTACATCGAGAAACTGCTGGGAGAGACATGAGTCTGACGCCCTTGAACGGTGACAGCACCGAGTTGGTATGGCACAAGAGCAGCTACAGCAACCCCGATGGCGCTGCCTGCGTCGAGGTCGCCCTCACCCCCGGAACCATCCACGTCCGCGACTCGAAGCACATACGGGGCCCCCGCCTGACCTTCGCCCCCCACCACTGGTCCGCCTTCCTCCCGTACGCCTCCGGACGACGATGACCCGACCGCTCACCGCCGCGCAGCGCCGCCTCGTCGATGCCGCCGATCCCGGCACCGGGCGGCTGCGGGGTACGCCGGCACAGCTCGCCGCGCTGGTGAAGCGCGGGCTCGCCTTCCGGCATCCGAGGCCGCCGCACGATCACTTCCTGACCCCGGCCGGGCACCGGGCGCGTGAGGTGGAGGCGGCGCCCGAGCCGGTGACGGCACCCGCCGCGACCGGGGTGTTCGCCGCGCGCGTCGGCGGCGAGCACCCCGCGCCGGAGTCGGGCCCCGCCCGGCTCCGGGAGGTGCGCGGCGCCTGGCAGGGGATGCTGGAGCTGCGCCGGATGACCAATCCCGACGGGGCGACGGACCGGCCCTGCGGCTGGGAGCGTTCGCATCTGGTGCAGGCCGCCGCGCTCGCCCTGGAGGCCGCCGGACACCGCCCGGCCACCGACGGTGAGGGCGGTTACCGCGTGCGGGAGACCCCGCAGCCGGAGGCGGTCGCCGTGTACGCACCGGACGGCGAGTCGCTGCGGGCCTGCGCGGCCACCCTGGAGGGGGCCGGCTGGCAGGTCGGCGCGTACACGGAGCCGAGGACGCGGGCGCGCTATCTGCTGGCCTCGCCGCGCCGGGTGTGAGGCGCGTGCCAAGATCGGTCGGCGATGCACCGAACCGAGCAGGCGTGAAGGGGACAGACGCAGTGAGCGAGCCGTTTTCCGTCCGTGTGACCGTGCGCGGATACGAGACCGACGTACAGGGCCACCTCAACCAGGCCGTGTACCTCA
>Ga0247820_10000311_pt1 | contig 25282 bp, 20 predicted proteins | sample 13C_Glucose_Day1_2_FD_192480 | JGI IMG/M metagenome (GOLD analysis project Ga0247820, IMG submission 192480) | Soil microbial communities from agricultural site in Penn Yan, New York, United States - 13C_Glucose_Day14 | ecosystem: Environmental > Terrestrial > Soil > Agricultural land | place...
TGCGGATCCAGGCATGACCGAAGAAGCCGAGCGCTGGAAAGAAAAATACCTCAAGAGCATCGAGCAGCAGGAAAAGCTCGAGCGGCGCTGGGAAGCCCGTCTCGACCTGCTGCGCCGTGGCCTGGTGCGCAGCACCCTGGCGGCTGAAGGTAGCGACAAGACCGTTGACCAGTGCATGAAGGAAATGCGCGAGGTCATCCGCAGCGACAACATGGATGCCGGCCTCGCCGGGCTGATTCCACGCCTGGAAAAAGCCGTGCTCGACTCCGAGCAGCGCCGTGAGACCCGCATGAACCAGGTCAGCGAGGCGCTGACCGCGCTGGTTACCCAGCTGCAGACCCTGCCGCTGCCGGGCGAGGTGTCGCGGCCGCTGAAAAAACTGGCGAAGAAGCTCGACGGTGGGGTCAGCCAGTCCCGCGAACTGCCGCCCTTGCTGGGTGAGCTCAGCGGCTTGCAGGGGCGCGCCCTGAGCGCGGTGCAAAAGCCCGAGGACGAAGCCCGCCCGGGTTTCCTGCAACGCCTGTTCGGTGGCCGTGACGAGGCCCCGGGCGAGCTGGTGCCTGCGCCTGTGGCCGTCGAAATACCTGTGCCTGCGGCGCAGGAGGCTCCCGTCATCGCGCCTGAGGCGCAGGCCAGGGATGCCGATGAACTGCATGCTCTGGCACCAGTGCCACCTGTCACGCCTGAGCCTGAGCAGGAGCACACCGCGCCTGCCGAATTGCCCGAACCGGAACCCGAGCCGGAAATTGAACTGCCCGGTCCAGCGTTGGTTGAAACCACGCCAGTGCCCGTTGTCGAATCGAAAGCCGAACCTCAAGCCGAGGTGGAGCCCGTTGACGTAGCGGTTGCTGAGCCCGTGGCGCTTGTCGAGGACGTGCAACCCGTATCGGATGAGCTGGAACCTGCGGCAGATGAGGTTATCGGCGAAGACGGCCCTTATGCTCTCCCCGACGCGGTCGAGCCACCGTACAGCCAGGTCGCCGCCCATATCGAGCAGACCCTGATCGGCCTGCTCGATGACCTCAGCCTGCCGGAGCGCCACAAGGCCCAGGCCCTGGAGATGCGCGAGCGGGTTTCACGGGGGCTGAACTGGTACGAGCTGATTCCGGTCCTGGATGACCTGGCCGTGCTCATGCTGGCGATCACCGACAGTGGCCAGCATGAGTTCGAAGCCTACCTGCAACAGCTCAACGAGCGCCTGGAGACCTTCCAGAGCCATCTGCACGAAGCCAGCGCTGGCCATGCCGACAACAGCTCCGCCGCCCGCGAGCTGGACAGCCAGTTGCGCGAGCAGGTCGATGGCCTGCAAAGCAGCGTGCAGGGCGCCGTCGATGTCGACAGCCTCAAGCACATCCTGGAGAACCGTCTCGAGGGCCTGCTGGTGACCATGGACGATCACCAGCATGAGCGCGACCGCCGCGAGCACGAGCTGGCCAGCCGCCTGCAAGGCCTGGCCGAACGCGTGGCGAGCATGGAGCAGGAGGCCCTCGGTTACCGCGAGCACCTGGAGGAGCAGCGCCAGAAAGCCATGATTGATCCGCTTACCGGCCTGCCCAACCGTGCAGCCTGGAGTGAACAGGTCGAACGCGAGGTACTCGACTGGCAGGAGAACGGCGGTCACCTGGCCATGGCCATCCTCGACCTCGACCATTTCAAGCGCATCAACGACGGCTATGGTCACCTGGCGGGCGACAAGGTGCTGAAGATCGTTGCCGAGCAGTTGCGCAAGCGCCTGCGCGGGCGCGACTTCATCGCCCGCTTCGGCGGCGAGGAGTTCGTCCTGCTGTTGCCGCAGACTTCACCGCCGGCAGCGGCGCAGGTGGCCGAAGCACTGCGTGCGGCCATCGAAGCCTGCCCGTTCCACTTCAAGGGCGAGCGGGTAGTCATCACCACTTCAATTGGCATCAGCGCCTTCCGCTCCGGCGAGCGCAGCGACCAGGTGCTCAAGCGCGCTGACGAGGCGTTGTATCGGGCCAAGGACAATGGCCGCAATCGGGTTGAGCAGGCATAAACAAGTACCGCTTCTCTGACTCCCGGACCGTTGAGACTACGGGTGAGCGCTGACTGTTCAGCGCCTCGCCAACAGACCGACGACTGGAGTTTGAAGAATGAAAATGACCCGATTGATCATGCCGCTGCTGCTGGGCCTGGTTTTCCAGACAAGTGCAATGGCCAAGGATCAGTTCTTTACCGCACGCGTGGGTGCCGATGGCACGGTGCTGCGTCAGTGGCCCCAATGGATCAGTGAGGTCGAGCGCCGGGCGCAGCCCAATTACTTCACCCAGTACACGCTCAAGTTCAATCCACGCATCATTCAGCAAGACCCAGGCTACTGCTCGGTGTCGCCAATCGATGCCGGCAGCCATGATCGGCAGATGCATGGTCAGGCCAAGGTTATTGGCAACCCGCAGGTCACGCATGCCACGGTGATGACGCAGTTGGTGGACATGAAAGGCGCCAGCGGCGACAACTCTCTGGAGTTTCTGGTCATGTGCATTCGCTGAGCGGATGCAACGCACTCTGACGCCAAGCGGTCAGCACGTTATACTATAGCGCTGTTGCCGCTTACCTGATGACGTATTCCCGCAATGAAAAGACTCTTCACTGCCCTGCTCCTGCTGGCCCTGACAGGTTGTTCCAGTGGCCTGCGCATCGACCGCAGCCATCCCTCGGCCAACCAGGACAGCCGTATTCAGTTCGTCGTGCTGCATTACACCAATGCCTCGCTGGAGCGTTCCCTTGCCCTGCTGACCCATGGCGAAGTCAGCAGCCACTACCTGATCGGTGACGGCCCGGCCACGGTGTATCAGCTGGTGGACGAGAACCGCCGCGCCTGGCACGCCGGGGACAGCCAGTGGCAGGGTCGCACCTGGCTCAATTCCAGCTCCATTGGCATCGAGATCGTCAACGAGGGGTATACCGACACGCCGACCGGGCGGGTCTGGCATCCGTACAGCGAAGCGCAGGTGCAGGCGCTGATCGCGCTGCTCAAGGATATCGTCAAGCGCAACAACATCGATCCGCGCCACATCATCGGCCACAGCGACATCGCGCCGTTGCGCAAGCTCGACCCGGGCCCGCTGTTCCCCTGGAAGCGCCTGGCCGACGCCGGACTGGGCATCTGGCCGGATGCCGCCTCGGTGGCACGGCAACAGGCCTATTTCGAGGTCAATCCGCCAAGTGTCACCTGGTACCAGCAGCAGCTGGCGCGCTTTGGCTACGCCATCGACCAGACTGGCGAGCTGGATGTTTCCACCCGGCATGTGATCGCCGCCTTCCAGATGCGTTTCCGCCCGCAGCGCTTTGACGGTGTGCCGGATGCGCAGACTGCGGCGATGTTGCAGGTGCTCAACCGCAAGCGGTGAGACTGAGTAGCTTGACCCTGTAGGAGCGGCCTTGTGCCGCGAAAAGGGCCGCAGCGCGGCCCCAGGATCTTGAACTTGACTCAAGATTGCCGGGGCTGCTGCGCAGCCCTTTCGCGGCGCAAGGCCGCTCCTACACAGGGGATGGATCAATCCTGATAATCCATATGCCCAGCGGCCGCGCCAAGCTCCGATTCAGTTGCTATACCTTTGGTATTCAACTGGATGCCACGCATGTTTGACCTCCTCGCTTCGGTGCGTCAATTTTTCCACCGACCCTGGCTGTTGGCCGCGCTCGCGGCGTTGGCCAGTGCCGTGCTGTTGCTGGCGATCAGCGTCAACGTCGCCTTGCAGCAGATGAAGCAGAGTGAAAGCGCGCAGATGAACGCCCAGGGTGAGCGTTTCCTGGAGCGCCTGGAGCAGGTGTTCGGTCAGTTGCGCGAGGGCGTGGACCAGCTTCAGGCGCAACCCCTGCGTGGCTGTGACCCGCAGATGCTGGCGCAACTGCAGCAGGTGGCGCTGAAGTCGCGGTTCATCTACGAGGCGTCCTATGTGGAAGGCTCGCTGGCCTGTTCGAACCGCGGCGGCCAGCGGACTATCGAACCTTTGCGCAGCCCTGATATCCAGGGCCCGACCTACAGCTACTGGCTCAACACCACCACCGAGCCCAACGAGAACCTCGCGGCGCTGATGCTGGGCCGGGGCCGCTTCGTGGTGTCGACCTCCCGTGGCCATCTCACCGACGTGGTCGACCTACCCCCGGGCGGCAGCCTGCTGGTGGTGCTGGACCGGGGCACGCGGGCCATTCCGGTGCTGGGGCCGGCGCAACCCTGGCCACCGATCGCCGATTGGCCGCCGCCGCAGGGCAAGTCGCTGATCGAACTGCCCGACCGCCTGGTCTATCGCATGTCCACCAAGTCGCCGGACTACCAGCTGGTGCTGATCGCCCCTCGTGCCAGCCTGCCCCTGAAGCTCAACGGCCTGCTCTGGTTGCTGTTCCCCGGCAGCCTGGTGCTGGCGGCGTGCATCGGCTGGCTGGTGCTGCAACTGATCCTGCAGCGCCGCTCGATGAGCTCGGAGCTGCAGCAGGCCTTGCGCCGGGGCGAACTGCAGGTGCTGTACCAGCCGATCTTCGAGCTGGACAGCCGCCGCTGCGTCGGGGCCGAGGCGCTGGTGCGCTGGCGCCGCCCGGACGGCAGCCTGACCAGCCCGGAGCTGTTCATTCCCCTGGCGGAGAACACCGGGCAGATTCGCCAGATAACCGATTTCGTCCTGCAGCGGGTGCTCGAGCAACTGGGGCAGTTGTTGCGGGCCAACCGCCAGCTGTACATCTCGGTTAACCTGGCGGCCTGCGATGTCATGGCGCCGCGTATCGGCCGGGTGGCGGCGCGGCTGTTGGCCCATCATCGGGTGGCGCCCCGGCAGATTGCCTTCGAGGTGACCGAACGCGGGCTGATCGACGTGGTGGTGGCGCGGGATAACCTGCAGGCCCTGCGCGACGTGGGGCACCAGGTGTTGATCGATGACTTCGGCACCGGTTATTGCAGCCTGGCGTACTTGCAGACATTGCCCGTGGACTGCCTGAAGATCGACAAGTCGTTCATCGACGCCCTCGGCCATGACGCCGCCAGCAGCGGCGTGGCGCCGCACATCATCCGCATGGCCCACGACCTGCACCTGCGGGTGATCGCCGAGGGCATCGAGTCCGAGGACCAGGCGGTGCTGCTCAACAGCGAGGGGGTCAACTATGGCCAGGGCTGGTTGTTCGCCCATCCGCTGAACGCGCGCCAGTTTGCCGAGCTGATTACCCGGGGGCGGCGGGTGGCGGGGCGGCGGATCGATGATGAGCCTTGAGGCTGGACTGCCTGCGCCAGCCTCATCGCTGCGCAAGCCCAACACACAGCTCAGTGATTTAGCTTGCCCCTGTGGGAGCAACTGTCTTGCTCAACTTTTAGAATCTGGCGCGATACCTGTGGGAGCGGGTTTACCCGCGAAGAATCCAGCGCGGTGCCTGGCACCGGCTTCGCCGGTGTTCGCGGCGGTGCGGCGGTCCGATAAACCCGCTCCCACCGAAAATGTCTGTCAGACCGGTAAGGCCATATAGAACTGCGTGCCCTGCCCTGGCCGTGAGAACACCCCCATCCGCCCGCCATGCAGCTGGACGATCTCCTTGCACAGCGCCAGGCCCAGGCCGGCCCCGCCCTTTTTGCGCCCGACCTGCACGAACGGCTCGAAGATCCGCCCTTGCTGGCCGTAGGCGATACCTTCGCCATTGTCCTCGACGCTGATGATCACCCGCTCTGCGTGGCGCCGCGCGTGCAGGCGGATGCGCCCGCCGCTGCCGGTGTGGCGGATGGCGTTGTGCAGCAGGTTGTCGAGCACCCGGTCGAGTTGCTTGACGTCGGCCTGGATACGCGGCAGCGGCGGTTCCAGCTCGCGTACCAGCTCGATCTGCTTGCCCGAGGCCTGTTCGGCAAAGCGTGCCTGGGCGCGCTCGAACAGTTCGTCGAGGGCACAGGGGGCCAGCTCCAGCTTCTGCAGGCCGCTTTGATAGCGGGAGAAGTTGAGCAGGTCGTTGATCAGTTGGGTGAGGCGCTGCATCTCCTCGGCGATGGTCTCGAGCAGGTCGTTTTCCCGCGCCTCGGGCGGGAAACTGACCCGCTCGCGCAGCAGGCCGAACGCCATGTGCATGCCGGTGACCGGCGTGCGCAGTTCGTGGGAGGCGCGCAGCACGAACTCGCTGCGTACCCGCTCGAAGGCACGCTGTTCGGTGACATCGTGCAGCACCATCACCGCGCCGAGGATCGGTCCCTCGGGGTGGCTGACCGGGGTCAGGCTGTAGGTCAGCAGGCGGGTTTCCTCATCCACCTCCAGGCTCAGGTCGTCCGGCGGGCGGTCCAGGCTGCCGCCGCGCAGCACCTGGCGTAGCTGCTTCTCCAGCTCCGGGCGCTGCAGGGCCTCGGCCAGGCTTGCGCCGAGCCGGCTCGGGTCCCAGCCGAGCTGGCGCTGGGCCACCGGGTTGAGGTGTTCCAGGCGGCCCTGGCGATCGATGATCAGCAGGCCGTCGTCGATGCTGTCGAGCACTGCCTGCAGGCGCTGCTGGCCGGCCTGCAGTTCGTCGATGTTGGTGGCCTGGTGCTTGCGCAGGGCATCGGCCATCAGGCCGAAGCGGCGGGTCAGCTGGTTGAGCTCGGTGGCCTGGGTCACCGGCAGGGTGACGTCGAAATTGCCCTGGCCGACCTGGTCGGCGGCCTTGGCCAGCGCCTCGATCGGCTGGCCGAAGCGGCGGGCGATGTTGTGCGCGGTAATGAAACCGAGCACCAGCACGGTGAGGCCCATCAGCCCCAGCAAGCCGCTGATCAGCAGGGCGCGGTCGCGTGATTTCTCCTCGCTGCGGGCGATGTGCTCCAGGGCCTGGCGGTGAGAGTCCAGCAGGTCGGTACGGACCTGGTTGAAGGCGGCGCCGAGGGGTTGGTCCACGCCCATGCTGCGGGCGGGTGCGGGGCTCTGCCGGTAGGCCTGGACGAACGCCTGGTAGTTGCTGGCGGCCTTGCTGAAGCCGGTGCGCTCGCCGCCTTGCTCCAGCCCTTGCTTGAGCAGCGTCTGGAACTGCTCCTGCAAGTTCACCAGGCTGGTCGGAACGGTGTCCTCGTCGAGGATCAGGTTCAGTTGCTCACCCAGGTTCTGGCGCAGCTTCAGGCCCAGCTCCAGGGTGTGGGTGGTGTCCTGCACCACGCGCTGCTGCAGGGCTGCCATCTGCAGCACGCTGAACAGCCCCAGCATCAGCCCCAGCAGGGCTACCGTGACCAGCGCCGAAATGCTGAGGAACAGCCGCGTGCGCAGCTTCATCGGCCATTTCATAGGTTGTACTGCTTGCGCTTGCGGTACAGGGTGGAGGCGTCGATGCCGAGGGTCTTGGCCGCCTGGTCGAGGGTGTCGCTGGTGGCCAGCACCGCGCCGATATGGGCGCGTTCCAGTTCATCCAGGCTCAGCGCCGCGCCGACCCTGGGTGCGTTGCTGACGGACTGCTCGGCCATGCCCAGGTGGCTGATCTCCACCCATTCCTGTGGGCAGATGATGCTGGCCCGTTCGATCACGTTGCGCAGTTCGCGAATATTGCCCGGCCAGCGGTAGTTGAGCAGCGCGGCCCGGGCTTCGTCGCTGAAGCCGCGGGCCGGGCGCGAGTATTCCTTGACGAAGCGGGCCAGGAAACGGTCGGCCAGGGTCAGGATGTCCTCGCTGCGCTCGCGCAGCGGCGGCAGGTGCAGGGTGATGACGTTCAACCGGTACAGCAGGTCTTCACGGAAGCGGTTCTCGCGGACCATCTCGTCGAGATTGAGGTTGGTGGCCGCCAGAATCCGCACGTCCGCCCGACGGGTGACCGGATCGCCGACCCGCTCGTATTCCTTGTCCTGGATGAAACGCAGCAGTTTCGGTTGCAGCGTGAGGGGAAAATCGCCGATTTCGTCGAGAAACAGCGTGCCACCATCGGCCTGGCTGACCCGCCCCAGGGTGCTCTCGCTGGCACCAGTGAAGGCACCACGGGTGTGGCCGAACAGCTCGCTCTCCATCAGCTCGGCATTCAGCGAGGGGCAGTTGATGGTCACGCAGGCCTTGCGCGCCCGCTTGCTCCAGCCATGGATGGCACGGGCCAGCTCGCCCTTGCCGGTGCCCGACTCGCCGAGGATGAGGATGTTGGCGTCGGTGGTCGCCACCTGGCGCGCGGTTTCCAGCACCGCCATCATCGCCGGGCTATGGGAGTCCAGGCCGTCCTTGGGTTTGCGTACCTCGCCTTCCAGGGCTTCCAGGCGCGCCGACAGCTGCCGCACCTCCAGCTGCTTGGCGGTGGCCAGGCGCAGCTGGTCGGGGCTGCAGGGCTTGACCAGGTAGTCGGCGGCGCCGGCCTGGATGGCATCCACCGCGGTGTCGATGGCCGAGTGGGCGGTGACGATCACCACCCGCATCCACGGTGCCTGGATGCGCATTTGCGCCAGCACGTCCAGGCCATTGTCCTCGCCCAGGCGCAGGTCAAGGAAGCACAGGTCGAACACCTGGCGCTGCAACAGGGTCTCGGCCTGGGAGGCGCTGTTGGCGGTCGCCACGCTGTAGCCCTCGTCCTCGAGGCAATAGCGGAAGGTACGCAGGATGGCGGACTCGTCGTCCACCAGCAGAATGCGGCCTTGGTTGTCCTGGGCTGATTCCATTTCCTGCGCTCCTTTGGGATTGATCTCAATTAGTGTCGGAAAAATCGGGCAAGTTGCATGGTCGATTCTGATTGATTCCCATCCATGCATGCTAGCTGCATGCCTTCATGATGGCTAAATGGCTGATAAATATTAAGTTAATCATGGGAAGTTGGCCTGGTACCCCGATCCGCGGGTCTTGAGTCGAGGCATCGCTATGAACTGGCCGAAGGCCGAGTCGTGCAAAACGCACGGCCCGATTGCGGTGCATCGTGCAGGATACGTCCCTCATCAAGTTGGGTGAATTTCATATCTTCCTGATTTAAAAGGATTTTTTGTTGTGCGTTAAGGCTGGCATGCAGGCTGCAATGACCTTTGCAGAATGGATAACAAGCACAGCAGGAGGAGCCGGCATGAATCGCCCCCAAGACAATCGTACGCAGAGCGCTGTAGTCCCCCTGCACCAGCTGTTGTTCCTCGGCATGGCCCTGCTGCTCACCTTGGCGGCAGGCCTGTTCTACCACAGCTGGCAGACCGCCCGGCTGGCCGAGCAGGTGGCGGTGCAGACCGCGCTGTTGACGCAAATGCGGGCAACCCATGCCACCACCCTGGTCAAGGCCGCCGAGCCGCTGCCCAGTGCCGACACCGCGCCTGCCGTGCTCGAGCGCGTCCAGCCCGAGGAGCGTTGGGTGTTCTGACGCCATCGACCGATTTCGCACAAGAAAAGGAGAAACATCATGCTTAGTTGGGCAATCACCTTCCTGATCATCGCCATCATCGCCGCGGTCCTGGGCTTTGGTGGTATCGCTGGCGCCGCGACCGGTATCGCGAAGATCCTGTTCATTGTCTTCCTGGTGCTGTTCGTCGCCTCTTTCTTCTTCGGCCGCGGCAGAGGTTGATGACCATGAGCAGGATGCTCCCCAAGGCCATGGTTGTCGCGCTGCTGCTGGGCAGCGGCGCGACGGCGCTGGCGGCCAATGACGGCCAGGTCCGGGCCAACCAGTTGCTCGGCTCGGACCCCGAATACCAAAAAACCTGGCAGAAGACCCTCAAGAACGAGGAGCGCCTGCCCGAGTGGGTGATCAACCTGAGCGGCAGTTCGGCGCAGCAGATGTCGGCGGTGACCGAGGACGGCGACCAGTACCTGGTCGGGCCGTTGTGCGAGTCCGAAGGCAACTGCACCTACAAGCGCCTGATCGTGGCCTTCAGCTGGGACAAGGAAGAAGCCTACGGCATGCTCGTGGAAGTGCCCGAAGGCCTGCCCGCCGACAAGTCGCCCACCCGCCATGCCGACTACCGCTGGCTGGGCAAGCCGGACGAGGGCATGAAGGCCTTGCTGCAGGAGCAGCTCAAGCGTGACCCGAACTGGTACTGACCAGCGGTCGCGCACTGTAAATAGTGTCACTAGATAGAAGCTGAACCTTTTTATCTTTCAGGCTTCTATGATGCGCCGCCCCGAGGAGGGGTGGCGCATGACCAAGGGGCCGGGCCGCTCTGACTGTTTCAGGGTCGCAGTGGCCTAGGGGTACAGGGAGTGCCTCCGTCATGGGCCGGGTCAGGAGAGGGTGGCATCGGAAGTTGCAGGTCGGTTGGGTCCGAACAGGACGATGTGACCGATCTGGCTTCCGAAGCGCCTGTAGGACTTCTTCCTTTAATACGAGCGACTTTTTACTTCAGACACATTTTGTCGCTACCGTATATCGAAATATTTTCAGTTGTCCGACAGGTCAGCTCGTGTGGCATTTCAGCCATTCGGATTGTCGAACACGCCACTTCACACCTTTCTGTCCTACTGCCAAATCGGCCTAAAAATGGCGCTTTGGTCTTGTTCGGAAATCCGAACGTTGAAAATCAAGGGCTTGGCGATGCCCGATTTTGGCTTCCGGTCTCATGCCGATTCGGCATAGGGTAGTCGTTTCCGGCATTAGACTGCCCCTCCCCACGTCGCAATAGTTGCCGCCTTTTTCCTCGGCCCGAGCGCCAGCAATGTTCGCTCGCGGTGTCCTTACAGTGGGACGCCGGACCGACCCGGCGCAACCGGAATGGCTTTTAGCCGCTCTGGCATGCGCCTTTTCGGCCGGTGCCCGTGACCACTACAACAAAGGGTAATGACATGAAGAAGGCAAAACTGAGCCTCGCCTGGCAGATCGTGATTGGTCTGTTGCTGGGCGTTGCAGTCGGCGCGCTACTGAATCATTTCAGTGCAGAAAAGGCATGGTGGATCAGCAACGTCCTCCAGCCGGCCGGCGACATCTTCATTCGCCTGATCAAGATGATCGTCGTCCCGATCGTGATTTCGTCGCTGATCGTGGGCATCGCCGGGGTTGGCGACGCGAAGAAACTGGGCAGCATCGGCCTGAAGACCATCATCTACTTCGAGGTGGTGACCACCATCGCCATCGTCGTCGGCCTGGTCCTGGCCAACGTGTTCCACCCGGGCGCCGGCATCGACATGAGCACCCTGGGCACCGTCGACATCTCCAAGTACCAGGCCACCGCGGCCGAGGTGCAGCATGAGCACGCGTTCATCGAGACCCTGCTCAACCTGATCCCGTCGAACATCTTCGCGGCGCTGATGCGTGGCGAGATGCTGCCGATCATCTTCTTCTCGGTGATGTTCGGCATGGGCCTGTCGAGCCTCAACGCCGACCTGCGCGAGCCGCTGGTGCGTACCTTCCAGGGCGTGTCGGAGACCATGTTCAAGGTCACCCACATGATCATGAACTACGCCCCGATCGGCGTGTTCGCCCTGATCGCAGCCACCGTCGCCAACTTCGGCTTTGCCTCCCTGCTGCCACTGGCCAAGCTGGTGCTGCTGGTGTACTTCGCCATCGCCTTCTTCGCCTTCATGGTGCTGGGCCTGGTGGCGCGCGTGTTCGGCTTCTCGATCATCAAGATCATGCGCATCATGAAGGACGAGCTGATCCTCGCCTACTCCACCTCCAGCTCCGAGACCGTGCTGCCGCGCGTGATCGAGAAGATGGAGAAGTACGGCGCGCCGAAGTCGATCTGCTCGTTCGTGGTACCGACCGGCTACTCGTTCAACCTCGACGGCTCGACCCTGTACCAGAGCATTGCGGCGATCTTCATCGCCCAGCTGTACGGCATCGACCTGTCCTGGAGCCAGCAGCTGCTGCTGGTGCTGACCCTGATGGTCACCTCCAAGGGTATCGCCGGCGTGCCGGGCGTGTCCTTCGTGGTACTGCTGGCCACCCTGGGCAGCGTGGGTATTCCGCTGGAAGGCCTGGCCTTCATCGCCGGTGTCGACCGCATCATGGACATGGCCCGTACCGCGCTGAACGTGGTGGGCAACGCCCTGGCTGCGGTGGTCATCGCCAAGTGGCAGGGCATGTACGACGCCGAGAAAGGCGCGGCGTACTACCAGTCGCTGGTGCTGGAAAAAGGCAAGAAAGAGGCTGTGGTGGCGGGCAAGACCGTCAACCAGTAAGCCACTGAGCTGAGCGAAGAGCCCCGACTTGTCGGGGCTTTTTGCATTCTTTTGTGGCGCATCGGGTCCTGTGGGAGCGGGTTTACCCGCGAAGCAGACAACTCGGTGGCTGGCACCGGCTTTGCCGGTGTTCGCGGGTAAACCCGCTCCCACAGAGGGCGCGGCGATTGCGCTATCATTCGGGCATTTTTCACGGGGGAACACACGGATGCTCAACGGCCTCTGGCTCGGCTTTTTCCTGGTGGCGGCCATCTCCGCCCTGGCCCAATGGCTGGTGGGCGGCAACGCCGGCATCTTCGCCGCGATGGTCGAGAGCATCTTCGCCATGGCCAAGCTGTCGGTGGAAGTCATGGTCCTGCTGTTCGGCACCCTGACCCTGTGGCTGGGCTTCCTCAAGATCGCCGAGAAGGCCGGCATCGTCGAATGGCTGGCCAAGGTCCTCGGCCCGCTGTTCGCCCGGTTGATGCCGGAAGTGCCGCCCGGCCACCCTGCCCTGGGCCTGATCACCATGAACTTCGCCGCCAACGGCCTGGGCCTGGACAACGCCGCCACGCCCATCGGCCTGAAGGCCATGCGCTCGCTGCAGGAGCTCAACCCCAGCAGCACCACGGCAAGCAATGCGCAGATCCTGTTCCTGGTGCTCAACGCCTCGTCGCTGACCCTGCTGCCGGTGACCATCTTCATGTACCGCGCCCAGCAGGGCGCGCCCGATCCGACCATGGTGTTCCTGCCGATCCTGCTGGCCACCAGCTGCTCGACCCTGGTCGGCCTGCTGTCGGTGGCGGTGATGCAGCGCCTGCGCCTGTGGGACCCGGTGGTGCTCGCCTACCTGATCCCCGGCGCCCTGTTGCTGGGTGGTTTCATGGCCTTCCTCGGCACGCTGTCGGCAGCCGCGTTGGCCAGCCTGTCGTCGATCCTCGGCAACCTGACGTTGTTCGGTGTGATCATGCTGTTCCTGGTGATCGGCGCATTAAGGCGGGTTCAGGTGTACGAGGCCTTTGTCGAGGGCGCCAAGGAGGGCTTCGACGTGGCCAAGAGCCTGTTGCCCTACCTGGTGGCGATGCTGGTGGCGGTCGGCGTGCTGCGTGCCTCGGGCGCCCTGGAGCTGGCCCTGGACGGCATCCGTCACGCGGTGACCTGGATGGGCCTGGACACCCGCTTCGTCGAGGGCCTGCCCACCGCGCTGGTCAAGCCGTTCTCCGGCAGCGCGGCGCGGGCCATGCTGATCGAGACCATGCAGACCCAGGGCGTGGACAGCTTCCCGGCGCTGGTGGCGGCGACCGTCCAGGGCAGCACCGAGACCACCTTCTACGTGCTGGCGGTGTACTTCGGCGCGGTCGGCATCCAGCGCGTGCGCCACGCCGTCGGCTGCGCCCTGCTGGCCGAGCTGGCCGGGGTGATCGCGGCGATCTTCGTCTGCTACTGGTTCTTCGCCTGAGCCTGGCTGACGGTCCAGTCGATCACCTGGCGCGCCAGTTGGTCGCTGGCCGCGCCGAAGCCGGCGACCACCGCTGGCACCTGCTGTTCACCCAGCGCCTGGCGCACCTCGAAGCGTTTACTCGCGAGGATGCGCTGGCTGCGGCCCTGCACCAGCCGCGCGTCGTAGCGGATCACCACCTCCACCGCACCGCCCGGGCGGTATTCGCTCTGGAAGGCCTGTAGCTCGCCGCCCAGCTCGTAGTCGGCCTGCAGGTTGCTGTCATCGGCGCTCAGGCGCTGCACCCGGCCATCGCGCTGGAAACCGTCGAGCAGGCGGTTGCGCACCAGCATCGGTGTCGGGTCGCTCCAGCGTGCGCCCTTGTAGCTGCTGATCACATCGCCCTGGGGGATCACCGCGATACGCGGCCCGGCCAGGGCTTCGCTGGCCAGCGGTTTGTTCAGGCGCAGCGACCAATCCAGCGGCGCTGCGGCGCGGGCCGACTGGTTCACCGGCAGGCGATAGATATCCACAGGCTCGCTCTGTGGCAGGATCGAGCAGGCCGATACCAGGCTCAGCGTGGCGGCGGCGAAGGCCAGGCGCAGCGACGGGATCATGGCTGGAACTCCTTGTTGTTGTCGCGGCCCAGCAGGTAGCCGCTGGGGTCGGCTTCCAGGCGCCGGGAGATGCCCTTGAGCGAATTGAGGGTCTCACGCAGTTCGCGGATCGCCGGGGCGATCTGGTTCAGGCCCTGGGCACCGTCGTCCAGGGACTGGCGGTTGTCCTGCAGCAGGCTGTTGATGGTGGCGGTGCTTTCGGCCAGCGACTGCATGGCCTGCTCGGCGTTGCCGATGGCCTGCTTGCCCTGGGTGCCGAGCAGGCCGTTGGCGTTGCGCATCAGCGCCTGGGTCTCGGCCAGGGTGGCGTTGGCCTGCTTGCCGACCTGGGCCAGTTGCTCGATGGCGTCGGCGATGCCGCCCTTCTGGCTGGCGAAGGCGCCGGTGGTCTGCTCGAGATTGGCCAGGGTGTTGCTCAGGCGTTCGATGTTGCTTTCGGAGAACATCAGGTTGGCGTTGTGCAGCAGCAGGTTGATGTTGGTCACCAGGTCGCTGCTGTCGTTGAGCAGGCGCGAGATCGGCGAGGGCGAGGCGACGATCACCGGCAGCTTGCCGTCCCTGCCCTTGAGTTCGGGGCTCTGCGGGGTGCCGCCGCTGAGCTGGATGAATGAGTTGCCGGTCACCCCGGCCAGGGTCAGCTTGGCCTGGGTGTCCTCCTTGACCGGCGTATCGCCGCTCAGGCGTACTCGGGCCAGCACCCGGCGCGGGTCTTTCGGGTCCAGGCGCAGGCTGCTGACGTCGCCGACCTTGATGCCGTTGTATTGCACCGGGCTGCCGCGGGACAGGCCGGAGACCGCCTCGTTGAACACCACTTCGTAGTCCTTGAAGGCGTCGTCGACGCTGGACTTGGTCAGCCACAGGCCGAACAGCATGGCGCCGGCCACCACCAGCACGGTGACCAGGCCGATCAGGACATGATGAGCTCGGGTTTCCATCGTTCAGCGCTCCTGGCGGGCGCGCAGGGCGGCGTCTTCGGCCGCCCGGCCACGCGGGCCGTGAAAGTATTCGTGAATCCACGGGTCATCGGTCTGCTCGACCTCGGCCAGGGGCCCTGCCACCAGCACCTTCTTCTGCGACAGCACCGCCACCCGGTCGGTGATGGTGTAGAGGGTGTCCAGGTCGTGGGTGATGAGGAACACCGACAGCCCCAGGGCATCGCGCAAGGTGAGGATCAACTGGTCGAAGGCGGCGGCGCCGATCGGGTCGAGGCCGGCGGTGGGCTCGTCGAGGAACAGGATATCCGGGTCCAGGGCCAGGGCGCGGGCCAGGGCGGCGCGCTTGATCATGCCGCCGGACAGCGATGCCGGGTACTTGTCGGCGGCGCTGATCGGCAGCCCGGCCAGGGCCAGCTTGACCCCGGCCAGGTGCTCGGCGTCGGCCCGCGACAGCCCGGCATGCTCGATCAGCGGCAGGGCGACGTTCTCGGTGACGGTCAGCGAGGAGAACAGCGCGCCCTTCTGGAACAGCACGCCGAAGCGGCGTTCGACCAACGAGCGCTGGCTTTCGTCGAGGGTGGCCAGGTCCTGGCCGAACACCTTGACCGTGCCTTCGTTGGGCCGGCGCAGGCCGACGATGCTGCGCAACAGCACCGACTTGCCGCTGCCCGAGCCACCGACCACGGCGAGGATCTCGCCGCGGTACAGGTCCAGGTCGAGGTTCTCGTGCACGCTCTGGCTGCCGAAGCGGTTGCACAGGCCCCGGGCTTCGATCACGGCTTCAGTCACCAGCCCATCTCCATGAAGAAAAGCGCGGCCACCGCATCCAGCACGATCACCACGAAGATCGATTGCACCACGGCAGACGTGGTGTGGGCGCCCACCGACTCGGCGCTGCCGCTGACCTTGAAGCCTTCCAGGCAGCCGATGGCGGCGATCAGGAAGGCAAAGAACGGCGCCTTGGCCAGGCCGACCAGGAAGTGCTGCACGCCGATGTCGCTCTGCAGCAGCGAGAGGAACATGGCCGGTGAGATGTCCAGGGTCAGGGCGCAGACCACCGCGCCGCCGATCATGCCGCAGAGCATGGCGACGAAGGTCAGCAGCGGCAGCGCGATCAGCAGCGCCAGCACCCTTGGCACCACCAGCAGTTCGATGGGGTTCAGGCCCAGGGTGCGGATGGCGTCGATCTCTTCGTTGGCCTTCATCGAGCCGATCTGCGCGGTGAACGCGCTGGCGGTGCGACCGGCCATGAGGATGGCGGTGAGCAGCACGGCGAATTCCCGCAGGAAGGAGAACGCCACCAGGTCGACGGTGAAGATGGTCGCGCCGAAGTCGGCCAGCACCGTGGCGCCGAGGAAGGCCACCACCGCGCCCACCAGGAAGGTCAGCAAGGCGACGATCGGCGCGGCGTCCAGGCCGGTCTGCTCGAGGTGCGCGACCACCGGCGTGACACGCCAGCGGTGCGGCTGGAACAGGCGCAGGAACAGGGTCTGCAAGATCAGGCCGATAAAGCCCAGCACCTGGTTGGTGTCCTGCCACAGCTGGTCGACGGCGCGGCCGATGCGCGCCAGCAGCAGGAGCAGCACCGGTTGCTCAGGCTCCTTGACCGGGATGCAGTAGTCCTGCACCGAGCAGTAGACGTTCTTCAGCAGCGCGCGGCTGGCGTCGGGGAGTTCGTCGGTGCAGCGCGACAGGCGCTCGGAGCCCAGCAGCTCGGCCAGCAGCGAGGCGCCGGCGGTGTCCAGGCGGCCCAGCTGGCTGAGGTCGACCTGGGTGTCATCGCCGTACTGGCTGCCCAGGCTCTCGCACTCGCGCTTGAGGCTGGCGTAGTGGGCCAGGGTCCAGTCGCCGACGATGCGCAGGTGCGAGGGCTGCTCGGTAGTGTCCAGGGTAGCGCTCGGGACGGTCATAGGCTCCATGCGTCTGACTGAGGGCATAGAGGCTGATCATAGCGCAGCGGGCCGCTCCTACAGGGTTTTTTCAGCGGGCGGTGTCGTCCACAACCTTGAACCGCAACACCCCGATCACCTGCCCGTCCTCGGTCAGCACCCTCACCTGCCACTTGCCCACCGGATTGGCCGGGAAGTTCTGCTTGTGGGTCCAGGCCCGGTAGCCTTCCTTGCGCCCACCGTGAATATCCAGGGCGATGCGGTCGACCTCTTTGCCGTCCAGCTGCCACACATGGTAGATGCGTTCGTTCAGGCCACGGGGCGCGTTGATGGCGGTATAGGCGTACAGTCCGCCACTGCGGATGCGACTGGCAGCCACTTCGTCCAGCGAGGCGCCCGGCTGGCGGTTGAGCACTTCTGTGCTGATCGCCACATCGGTCATCCACAGCGTGGCCGGTGGCACCCAGGAACGCAGCAGCCAGCCGCCGCCGCCGACCGCCAGGGTCACCAGCACCAGGGCCACGCCGCGGCGCCAGTTGTTGATCGGGAAACTGCTGGCCAGGCTCGGGAACGACAGCACCATGGCGGCGATCAGCGCCAGCTTGAAGCTCTGCGCGGTGGTCAGGTGGAGGATGATCGGCAGCGCCGTGAGCATCGCGGCGAACAGTGTCAGGGTGTGCAGCGCCAGGAACAGCCAGCGCCGCGGCGCCAGCCATTTGTGGTACAGCGGGTCGACGATCGAGATCAGCCCGGCGGCGCCGAGCAGGCCGGTGAAGATCAGCTGGCCGCTGTTCCAGGTGGTGGTGATGAAGAAGAACGGCAGGACGAAGAACAGGCTTTCCTGGTGGATCATCTGCGTCGCGAAGCGCAGCAGCGGCTGCGGGATCTCGCGCTTGAAGGTGCGGGCGAACAGCTCGGTGAGGGTGTTCTCCAGCATCAGCCAGATCCAGCTGACCAGCATGACGATGGCGATCCAGCTGGCCAGCCCGGCCTGGCGGTCGACCAGGATGAAGCTGCCGATCCCGGAGAGGAAACCGTAGAGCGCGATGATGCCAGGATAGCGTTTGAGCAGCTCGATGATGCGCAGGATGAAGCTGGGGATCGGGGGCATGGGTTTACAACAGGAAAAGGCGTGTTCGAGGCGTCGTGGGAGCGGGCTTGCCCCGCGATGAGATCATCGCGGGGCAAGCCCGCTCCCACGCAGACGCTGTTGGCCGACAGGATACCGCCGAATCACGGCTCCCGTGTAGCACCACTCGGGCGATTGGCCACCACGCGGCGCCGGCGGATCAGCCCCGCGGCCAGGATCAGCCCCAGCACCAGCGCCGCCAGACCATACAGTTCGTCATACCCCAGCAACGGCTTCTCGATGCGCAGGTACCCCGGCTCCTTGAGCAGTTCGCGCAGCGCCGCGTCGGCCTGCTTGAGGCTGACCTGGCGCAGTTGCCGCACCGGATCGGTGAAACGCCCGTCCTCGTAGGCGTTGAGCGCCCCCCAGTAATAGTCGGCGAGCGCCGCGTTGCCCTGGGTGGTCCAGCTTTCCCGGGCAATCGCCGCTTCCTTGATCCGGGTGAAGGTGTCCGGGTCCAGGCCGTGCTTGCGCAAGTGGTCGAACAGCTCCCCGAGCACCTTCAGCGCCTCGTCGAGGTCCTGGCGCTCGAGGTCGGCATTGAGGCTGAGCATCCCGCTGTCGCCGAAGCTCTCGCGTTGCACCGACGGGCCATAGGACAGGCCGTGACGCAGGCGCAGCTGGTCGTACAGCGCCCAGTCGAGGTAGCGCGAGAGCAGCTCGAGGGTCTGGTCGTGGCCCTCCTCCAGCGTTGGCTCGATGAACAGCCAGTGCAGCTTGACGTTGTCGCCCAACCAGCCGCGGGTCAGGTCGCGGCGCTGCTCGGCCTGCTGGCTGATACTTTCCAGGTTGCGGCGCTCCTCGGGCTCGGTGGCCGGCAATTCGCCGAAGGTGCGTTCCAGGTAGGCCGGCAGCAGGCGGTCGAGGCCGCCGACGACGATCAGCGACATGTTGTTGGCCGCGTACCAGTGTTCGCGCAGTTGCCGGACCTGCTCCAGGGTCATGTCGTCGAGGTTGGAGCGCTCGGGGCACTTCAGGCCCAGCTCGGTGGCCAGCTGGTCGCTGGCCGGGTGGCCGATGTCCTGGCGGTCGAGCCAGCGCTGCAGACGGCCGTAGTGGCCGCCGTCCTCGCGTTCGATGATCTTCTTCGCGGTGGCCAGCGCCTTTTCGTCGATGCGGGTGTCGCGCAGGATTGCCAGCAGCAGGTCGAGCACTTTGCGCTGGTTGCGCGCCGGGGCCTCGATGACGAAGGTGGTGTCGGCGCTGCTGGTGAAGGCGTTCCACTCCCCGCCCAGGGCCTGCATGCGCTCCTCCAGGCCGCCCTCGCCCGTCTCGTCGATACCGCTGAACAGCAGGTGCTCGAGCAGGTGCGGCAGCTCGCGCTGGTCGCAGTCGAAGTCGTCCAGGCCCACGCCGACCACCAGGCGGATCGACACATGGTCGCGCTCGTAGCCGGACTTGAGGATCACTTGCAGGCCGTTGGGCAGCAGGTAACCCTCGACCCGTGAGCGATCGAGGGCGAGCGTGGGCAGGCTGAGGGTCAGCAGGCAGGCGAACAACAGGCAACGCATAGGCGAGCTTCGGTCTCCGGGGTGTCTGGGCTCAAGGCTGGCGGGCTTCGTCCGGCACGCTGTCGAGCATCAGCCCGCCGGTGTCGGTGCCGCCCAGTACCACATAGGCACTGCTGCAGAACAAAGAGTTCAAACGCTTCATGTCGGCAATCAGCTCCAAGTGTAGCGAACTGGTCTCGATACTCTGCACCACTTTACGTTGCAGGCGGCTGACATGGGCGTGGGCCAGGCGCCTTTCCTGGGCGCGGAAGCGGCGTTTCTCGCGCAGCAACTGGTGCGCGCTCTGCGGGTCGGCGCTGAGGAACACCGTCAGGCCCAGGCGCAGGTTGGCCAGCAGCTGCTCCTGCAGGCCGGTCAGTTCCTCCAGGCCGACCTGGGAAAACTCCCGGCGCTGCGAGGTCTTCTGCTGCTGGACCTTGCGCAGCATGCGCTCGATCAGGTCGCTGGCCAGCTTGAGGTTGATCGCCAGCTCGATGATTTCCGCCCAGCGCCGATTGTCCTGCTCGCCAAGATCCTCGCGGGGCATCTGCGCCAGGTACAGCTTGATGGCGTTGTACAGGGCCTCGGCGTCCTCGCCCAGGGCCCGCACCTGCTGCGGCATCGCGGTCTGGGTGCCGCGCAGGGCGCCGAGCATGGCCTCGAGCAGGCTGTCGACGATATCGCCCAGGCGCAGGGTTTCGCGCACGGCGTTGGCCAGTGCCAGGCTGGGGGTGTTCAGCGCGGTCGGGTCCAGGTGGCGCGGCTGGTGATGGCCGTTGCCGTTGTCACGTTCGGGCAACAGGTAGCTGCACACACGGCCCATGGGTTTGACCGTCGGCAGCATCAGCAGGCAGCGCAAGGTGTTGTAGAGCAGGTGGAAGCCGATCACCAGCTCTTGCGGGCTGAAGCTCAGGCTGTCCATCCACTCCACCAGAGGGTGCAGCACCGGGATGATCAGCAGCAGGCCGACGATCTTGTACAGCAGGCTGCCCAGCGCCACCCGGCGTCCGGCGCTGTTCTGCAGGCTGGTGGTGAGGAAGGCGAGCAGGCCGCTGCCGATGTTGGCGCCGATCACCAGGCCGATGGCGACCGGCAGGCTGATCACCTCGGCGCCGGCCAGGGTGGCGGTGAGCAGCACGGCGGCCAGGCTGGAGTAGGAAATCATGGCGAACAGCGCGCCGATCAGGGCGTCGAGCAGGATGTCGCCGGTCAGCGAGGCGAACAGCACCTTGACCCCCTGGGCGTGGGTGATCGGCGCGGCGGCGTGGACGATCAACTGCAGCGCCAGGATGATCAGGCCCAGGCCGATGCCCACCCGGCCCAGTTGGCCGGCGCGGGTCTGCTTGCGCGAGAGGAAGAAGATCACCCCGAGGAAGATCAGCAGCGGCGACAGCCAGGACAGGTCGAAGGTCAGCACCCGCGCCATCAGCGCAGTGCCCACGTCGGCACCGAGCATGATCGCCAGGGCCGGGGTCATGGCCATCAGGCCCTGGCCGACGAACGAGGTGACCAGCATGGCGGTGGCGTTGCTGCTCTGCACCATGGCGGTGACCAGGATCCCGGCGATGAACGCCAGCGGGCGCTTGTTCATGTTCTGGCCGAGCACCCGACGCAGGTTCGAGCCGTACACCCGCAGGATGCCGGTACGCACGATATGGGTGCCCCACACCAGCAGCGCCACGGCGGAGAGCAGGTTGAGCAGGGTCAGCATGGTCGGGCCCCCTTTTCTTCTATGCCCCTGGGCGGGGCCAATGGGTGCGGCGGTGAGCCTGGCCCGGGGGTGGGCTGGTTTTTTCAGTGCTCACTGAAGCTTTAGTTGTTTTGCCTGGCTGGCGCCAGCTTGGCATGGCTGAAATATATTTGAAACACGAGTGGCCTGTAGGAGCGGCCTTGTGTCGCGAAAGGGGCGCGCAGCGGCCCCAGGATCTTGGCATCATGCAAGATTGTCGGGACCGCTCTGCGGTCCTTTCGCGACACAAGGCCGCTCCTACAGGGGGCGTGGATGCGAAAAAGGGCCCCGAAGGGCCCTTTGTCTTTCTGCGCTTCCAGGTCTTACTGACCCGGAATGTCCTTGCGCAGTTTCACCGGATCGTGCTCCTTGCCCTTCTTGCGCGCCAGCGCCGTGCGCATGCGGATGTTGATCGCTTCAACCGCCAGCGAGAAGGCCATGGCGAAGTAGACATAGCCCTTCGGCACGTGAACATCGAAAGATTCGGCGATCAGCACGGTACCGACGACGATCAGGAACGAAAGCGCGAGCATCTTCAGCGATGGGTGCTTGTCGATGAAGTCGCTGATAGTGCCGGCGCAGAGCATCATCACCAGCACCGCGACGATGATCGCGGCGATCATCACCGGCACGTGGGAGACCATGCCCACCGCAGTGATCACCGAGTCCAGGGAGAACACGATGTCGATGATGGCGATCTGGATGATGGTGTAGAAGAACTTGCCGCCCGCGCCTTTCGGCTCGTCCGCGCTCTCGTCCTCGCCTTCCAGGCCGTGGTAGATCTCCTGGGAGCTTTTCCACAGCAGGAACAGGCCGCCGAAGAACAGGATCAGGTCGCGCCCGGAGATGCCCTGGCCGAGCACATGGAACAGGTCGTCGGTCAGGCGCATGACCCAGGTGATCGACAGCAGCAGCATGATCCGCGTGACCATGGCCAGGGCCAGGCCGAAGATCCGCGTGCGCGGCTGCATGTGCTTGGGCATGCGGCTGACCAGGATCGAGATCATGATGATGTTGTCGATCCCGAGCACGATCTCAAGGGCCGTGAGGGTTAAAAAGGCAACCCAGATTTCCGGGCTGGTCAGCCATTCCATGTGTATTCCTTCGAGCAGTAAAGGCAAAGCGCCCAAATGGTGGGCGCTTTGCGGTTGGATGATGCGCTTGTGTTACAGACTGCTGAACAGCGGGAAAGTCCCCAGGGCCAGCGCGCCGAACATTATGCACAGGCACACCAGCACTGCCCACTTGAGGGTGAAGCGCTGGTGATCGCCGAACTCGATGCCGGCCAGGGCCACCAGCAGGTAGGTGGAGGGTACCAGCGGGCTGAGCAGGTGTACCGGCTGTCCGACGATCGACGCGCGGGCCATCTCAACCGGGGTGACGCCGTAGTGGCTGGCGAATTCCGACAGTACCGGCAGCACGCCGTAGTAGAAGGCGTCGTTGGACATGAAGAAGGTGAACGGCATGCTGACGATCGCGGTGATCACCGCCATGTACGGGCCGAACGCTTCCGGAATCACCGCCAGCAGGCTCTTGGACATCGCGTCGACCATGCCGGTGCCCGACAGGATGCCGGTGAAGATGCCTGCGGCGAAGATCAGCCCGCTCACGGCCAGCACGCTGGAGGCGTGGGCGGCGATACGGTCCTTCTGCTGCTGCAGGCACGGGTAGTTGACGATCATGGCGATACTGAAGGCGATCATGAACAGCACCGGCAGCGGCAGCAGGCCGGCAATCAGCGCGACCATCAGTGCCGCGGTCAGGGCGCCGTTGAACCAGATCAGTTTCGGCCGACGTGCTTCGGGGAACTGCGACACGCTGATCTCGCTGTGGTCGATGTCGTCAGTCGGCAGATGCAGCTCGCCCAGGCGGGCACGCTCGCGCTTGCCGTACCAGTAGGCGATGGCCAGGATCGCCGCCACGCCGAAGGCCATGGCCGGGATCATCGGCACGAATATGTCCGACGGGTCCACGTGCAGGGCGCTGGCGGCACGGGCGGTGGGGCCGCCCCACGGGGTCATGTTCATCACCCCGCCGGCGAGGATGATCAGGCCGGCCATGATTCGCGGGCTCATCCCCAGACGGCTGTACAGTGGCAGCATGGCGGCGCAGCAGATCATGTAGGTGGTGGCGCCGTCACCGTCGAGGGACACCACCAGGGCCAGCACCGCGGTGCCGACCGAGACTTTCAGCGGGTCGCCCTTGACCAGCTTGAGGATCTTGCGCACGGCCGGGTCGAACAGGCCGGAGTCGATCATCAGGGCGAAGTAGAGAATGGCGAACATCAGCATCACGCCGGTGGGCGCGAGCTTGCTGATGCCTTCGAGCATCATCGGGCCGATCTTGGCGGAAAAACCACCGAACAGGGCGAACAGGATCGGTACCAGGATCAGCGCGATCAAGGCCGACAGGCGCTTGGTCATGATCAGGTACATGAAGGTGATGACCATGGCGAAGCCGAGGAAGGTCAGCATGGCGGTACTCCAGGCGTGGCGCGGCGAAAGGAAGGACGATTCGGGCGGATCAGCGCGTCAGGCGCTGCGCGGGGAGCAGGCGGAGGGGTACTGCGAAAAGGCGGGCACAGGAAAACATCAGAATCACCATTGTTGTTGTTGATTGGGCCGGGCGCGGAAGTTTCCGGGTGCCCTGGCTGACCGGTCTGCTGCCGGTGGTGGCGCTATCCTATGTGGGCAAGCTTTCAGCCAGCTTTCGCCTGCAGTCAGGCGACGGGAGGTCGTTCGATGGTGGATGTCGTGGACGGCGGGTGTCATTGCGGGGCGTTGCGCTACCGGCTGCAGGCCGATCTGGCGATGTCGCCCATTGCCATTGCTCGATCTGCCGGCGAGTCAGCGGCGGCACGCTGGTGACCTGGGTCACCCTGCCCCTCGCGGGTTTCCAGTGGCTGGCGGGCTCGCCCCAGCGCTACATGGCGCCGCAGAGCTGCAGCCGGTATTTCTGTGGCAACTGTGGGGCGCATGTGGCGCTGGTGACCGCGCATAGCCCTGAAACGATCGATGTGACGGTGGCGACGCTGGATCATCCCGAGCGGGTGCCGGCCAATCGGCATATCTGGGTGGGGAGTCGGCTGCCGTGGTTGCAGGTGGATCAAGGGTTGCCGGAGGAGGACGAGGAAAGGCTCTAGGCCTTTATCGCGGGGCAAGCCCGCTCCCACGAAGAAACCATGAGCCATCGCCGGGAAGGCCCTCTCCCACAAAGGCCATCATGAATTGTCGTGGGAGCGGGCTTGCCCCGCGATGGCGGCTGACTTGCCATGCGCTAGGGCAGCTGCAACCCCCCAGCCGCCTTGTGCAACGCCCGCAGATGCTCGCCCACCTGCTTGATATTGGCCTCCACGGCCTTGATCTCCCTGCCCCGCTCCGGCCCCAGCAGCGCCCTCACCTGCTGGTCCAGGTCGGTGCTCAGGCGCAACAGCTGCGCCTGGCGCTCGCTGCTCACCTGTTCCAGTTGCTTGCGCTCCGCGGGCTGCGGCAGGCCGTAGCCCCCTGCCCCCAGCAACTCCGCCGGGCGACTTAAGAAGCCGCTGTTGGCCAGCATCGCCTGCAAGGTTTCGTTGGCCTTGTCGAAGCTGCCGTCCTTGAGCGCCCGGCCGTTCAGGTAACGCTGCTTGACCTCGTCCTGGGCCAGCAGCAGCTGGCGGCGCAGGCCGGCCTGCTCAAGCAGTAGCAAGGCCGCGCTGGTACGCAGGTCGGCGCGGTCGAACCATTGGCGGCGCTGCTCGGCGTCCAACGCCAGCCAGTCTTCCACGCTCGTCTGCTTGATCGGCAACTGCTTGCGCAGCACCTCGAACATCGCCTGGTAGCGGTCGCGATAAGAGTCGAAGCGATAACCCAGGCGCAGGGCCTCGCGGGGGTCGTCGAGCACGTGGGTATCGGCCAGTCCCCTACCCTTCAGCACCTCCAGCAAGCCGTTGGGCATGATGCTGTCGAGGTCGTTCAGGCGCGGGTTGCCGGTACCGCTGCGCAGCAGCTTGAGCGACTCCACCGCGCAGTTGTTGGACAGGAAGTAGTAGTTGCCGTCGTAGCTCCAGTGCATCTCGGCGGCCTGGCGCACCTGGTTCTCGAT